>Ga0222645_100008_pt1 | contig 185997 bp, 194 predicted proteins | sample AntAcemetagen292_FD_179881 | JGI IMG/M metagenome (GOLD analysis project Ga0222645, IMG submission 179881) | Saline water microbial communities from Ace Lake, Antarctica - #292 | ecosystem: Environmental > Aquatic > Non-marine Saline and Alkaline > Saline | place: Antarctica: Ace Lake...
CGACGCGACACATCCAAAGGCTCTCTCAGCATCAAACTCAAGCGAGCTGGCTGGGACGAGGCATTCTTATGCAGCGTTCTCAATGGCCTGGCAGAAGCATGAAGCCAAACGCGATTGCCCTGATGTCTGGTTAGCGACTGTCGCGTTCGACTTGCCGGAACATCTGTTCGGCCTGTGCTTCGCTCATGCCAAACTCTAACCGCATTTTTTCTAAAACCCGGCGCTCATTTTCATCCAGTATTCCATCCTTCATCGCCTCGCGGATTTGGTCCTCTAAGATGACCTTTTTACGCGCTACCTGATTGGTAAATGCGCTCGCAACAATACCGGTAAGCATGGCCACTATACTGACACCAAGAAAGGCTGTGACCATCGAAATGATTTTTCCAATTGAGGTTACCGGTGATACATCCCCGTAGCCAACCGTAGTCAGCGTGATCAACGACCAGTACATCGCGTTCGGTATGGAAGAAAACTTATCTGGCTGATGAGAGTTCTCAGCGTAATACATTAACGATGAGGTCATTATAAATGCCAAAAACAATAGGTATGATGCTGCAATAAAAGATCTGCGCTCCTGATAGATGGCACTGAACAGATCTTCCAACGCCGATGAGTAATGCGATATTTTAAAAACTCGCAGAAGCCGCAAAATACGGAGAACCCTGAGATCTAAACCCGGAAACAGAACTTGCAGATAGAATGGTAAGATCGCAAAAAGATCAATAATACCGTGAAAACTACAGATATATCTTAGACGCCCCTTCAGAAGCTGGGGCTCAGCGGCCTTAACTCGCGCTCCGCTTGCCCAGATCCGCAGCCCGTACTCACAGGTAAACAGAATGACACTAATTACTTCAAATATCGCAAAATAGGCACTGTAAATAGTGTATAAGCTGGTAACTGATTCAAGAACGATTGCGACGATATTTAAAAAAGTCAATCCCATTATGAAGTAGTCACATAGCTTACTGACGATGTCGTCGCCCTCGACCTGATCAAGCACTTCGAGGGTCCGAAGTTGCAATTTTGCGTACTTCATCGCATGCCTTTTGCATTTAATTATAGCTACTGCCTTACTGCAAGATACGTGCCGTTTCGCTGCATGCTTGCTTGAATACATTGCAGTCATCTTTTACCGACCAAATCGCCAGCCTCGCGCAACGAATGATAGGCTGAATCACCTGAAAATAGAGGAGGTTCTCTTCGTGTTTGCTTTGATGGGCTGACAGACGCCATTTCTTACATGAATTGGGTGCAAAAACCTTTTAAAAATTGAACGTTGAAGCTGACCTTGTTGGGGCAAATGCCGTGGTCGGTGTCGATCTGGACTATGTTTAACTGACTGCAGCGGGTAGCTTGGTTATGCTGGTGACTTGAGGAACGGCTGTGGTTATCGAAGACTGATAAACCGTCACATCTCAAAAAAACGTGGACCCTCGGGGAAGCTAGCAAACGGATTCGCATTGCCCCCGCTACTCCAGCCAATCTCTGAACTAAAATTCTAAATTTTATAAAAACCTATAAAAAATTAGTACATAAAATCTGAGAATATCAGTATCGAGGTACTGCGAACTACCAACTAAGACATTGTTTTATATAGACGTTTCGATTCACACCGAGTCCTCTCCTGAGCACCAGTCGGATGAAAATGATTCACAACGCAAATCAGCCACCGACTTCTTCTACCACTTTAAGCAAAGATTGACCGGTAAACGGGCATGAATTAGCACTGCTTGCAGGAGTACATTGTGCCATTCAATTGGTTAATCACCCACGCCGAAATCGTGCTGCTCAGCGCGCTTGTCCTGATAGCTGCCGCCTTTATGCTGCAGCAGCGCAGGTCACCGCAGTCGACAGCGGCGTGGCTGCTGTTTCTAATTGCCGCCCCTTACATCGCAGTGCCGATCTTTGTCAGCCTTAGCGTGCGAAAGCGTGCACCGGAGGCCGATGTCCTGCATCTGGAACAAATCGGCCAGCAGGCACATGCCTCTCAGATCGATACAATGTTGCGAAGCTATCACCTGCCGGGCGCGACGGGCGGCCACGACTTTGTGCTTCTGGGCAAGCCGGACATTGCGCGGGACGCGCTGTTTGACATGGTCGACAATGCAAGCGAACAGATCGACGCACTGTTTTATATTGTCGCGAATGATCACGTCGGCCGCGATTTCGTGATGGCGCTCACAGCAAAGGCGCAAAGGGGCGTGCGCGTGCGGCTGGTTATCGACCGGCTTGGCACGCTTAACGCGCCCACATCGGCCCTGCGGCACCTTAAGGCGGCAGGCGGTGACGTGCGGTTTTTCTCTCCACTCAGGCGGGGACTGATGCGCGGTCATCTGAATCTACGCAATCACCGCAAGTTTATGGTCGTCGACCAGAAAGCGGCCTTTGGCGGCGGCATGAACGTCGCCAAGGAATACCTGACCAGCAGCGACGACGCCTGGACGGACTTGGCCTTTACCCTGCGCGGCCCGGCGGTGGTGTCATTTACGCAGCTTTTCGAATCCGACTGGCGCGGCGCAGGCGGCGCAGCAGAGGCGGTGTCCGACATCGCGCAGCATGGCGACGGCAGCGCGGTTGTGCAGCTTGTCCCGTCTGGCCCGGACCTTCGCCAAGACGCGCTGCATGACGTGCTGGTGAACGCCATTCACCGCGCAGAAACTCGCGTCTGGATCGCGACACCCTATTTCCTGCCCACCGACGGCCTAAGCGAGGCGCTGTGCGTCGCGGGTCGGCGGGGCGTCGATGTCCGCATCCTTATCCCGATGACATCGAATCAAAAGATCGCAGATTTTGCGCGCGGGGCATATCTGCGCGACCTGCAGTCGGCAGGTTGCCAAATTATGCTGTTCAAACCCGGCATGATGCACTCCAAGGCTGGCATCCTTGATGACTCGGCTTATGTCGGATCAAATAACTTGGATGTGCGTAGCATGCTGCTGAACTTTGAAGACGCGCTTTTCGTTCACGATACAGACAGCGTGTCAAAGTTGGCGCAATGGTTTCTGGATCTGGCCCCCGACTGTGACGTCGGTATCCCGCAAGCCAGCACGCTGCGCCGCATCGGCGAGGGTTTGTTCCGCATTGGAGCGCCAATCTTATGACCCAAAATACCGACCAGCTGCACGTTGTCAGCTATAACATCCGCAAGGCGATGGGCACGGACCGTCGCCGTGATCCACACCGCATTCTGACAATCCTGCGCGAAGCAGCGCCTGACATTGTGATCCTTCAAGAGGCCGACCTGCGCCTTGGCCAGCGCCCCAGCGCCCTGCCCCGTGATGCGATCGAAGAATGCGGTCTTGTCCCTGCCGCGCTGGCGGAAAACAGAGTCAGCTTGGGCTGGCACGGCAATGCGATCCTGATCCGGCCCGACTGGCCCGTCATGTCCATTGACCGAATCGTCCTGCCAGGGCTAGAGCCGCGCGGCGCGGTGGCAGCGCTTGTGGAGTCTTCCTTTGGACCGTTACGGATTGTCGGCCTGCATTTGGGCCTACTGCGCCGGTCGCGGCTGGGCCAACAACATGCGGTTCTGGACTGGATGATTGATCAGGATGACCATCCTACGGTCATCGCAGGCGATCTGAACGAATGGTCCGCACGGCGCGGGCTGGGGCCGCTGACGCGAAAGTTTGGCCTGCGCTCCCCCGGCCATTCATTCCACGCCCGCTGGCGTCTGGCCCCACTGGACCGCATCGGCATGTCAGACCATCTGGAAATGTACGACTTGGACATGATCGACACGGACCTAAGCCGCATAGCCTCTGATCATCTGCCACTCAGCGCAAAGATCGCCGTGCGGCGCGCGCCTTAGCTGGCCGCATCTCTCCGTCTTTCGTCGCTGCAGTCCTGCGCGGCGAACCCGCCCGGCCCAAGGCAAATCCCGGTTAGGGCTTGAGCGGATGGCCTGCGCAGCCTATCTGATGGCAACCTCAGACAGGCGGATCTTTTATGGCCAATCATCTTTATCGCGACGATCTGCCGGACGGACTGGACCTTGGTACTGTCGTCGCGATCGATTGCGAAACCATGGGTCTGATCCCGCGCCGCGACCGGCTGTGCCTGATCCAAATGTCCAGCGGCGACGGCGATTGCCATCTGGTGCAGGTATCTCCGGACATCGCGCCTGCGCCCAACCTGTGCCGGATACTGGCCGACCCGAAAGTGACCAAGCTGTTTCACTTCGGCCGTTTCGACATTGCCGCCCTGTTCAACGCCTACGGTGTGCTGTGCCACCCGGTCTGGTGCACGAAAATTGCATCCAAGTTGGTTCGCACGTCTACTGACCGCCACGGGCTAAAGGAGTTGCTACGCGAAATGGTTGGCACCGATATTTCCAAACATCAGCAGCAAAGTGACTGGGGCACGCCGATCCTGACCTCTGCGCAGCTGGATTATGCCGCGTCCGATGTTCTCCACCTGCACAAGTTGAAAACAGAGCTGGAAAGCCGCCTGTCCCGCGAAGGGCGCACCACGCTGGCGCAATCCTGCTTTGACTTCCTGCCGACCCGGGCCCAGCTGGATTTGGCCGGATGGGCAGACCCCGACGTGTTTGCGCACTGATGGATCAGAACCGTATCTTTTGCGACACCGGTCGCCGCGTCATCGAAGCCGAAGCTGCTGCGCTTGTGGCCCTTGGCCAGTCGCTTGACGACAGCTTCGCTGCCGCCGTGCAGATGCTGCTGGATGTGCGCGGGCGTGTAATCCTATCTGGCATGGGCAAGTCCGGGCATATCGCGCGCAAGATTGCAGCGACCTTTGCCAGCACCGGGACCCCCGCCCACTTCGTCCACCCCGCCGAGGCAAGTCACGGCGATCTGGGCATGCTAGCGCCCGGCGATGTTGTCATCGTGCTGTCAAACTCTGGCGAGACTCCTGAACTGGCCGACCTTGTCGCCTATACTCGGCGGTTCGGGATTTCGCTGATCGGTGTCGCCAGCCGGCCGAACAGCACCCTTTTGACGCAGTCCGATATCGCCCTTGTCCTGCCCCAGTTAGGCGAGGCGTGCGGCACCGGCGTTGTGCCGACGATTTCGACCACCATGACGCTGGCTTTGGGCGACGCACTGGCCATAGCGCTTATGGAACACCGCCAGTTCACGCCGGAAAATTTTCGCGATGTGCATCCCGGCGGCAAACTAGGCGCGCGCCTGTCGACGGTCGCAAACCTGATGCACACCGGCGCAGAACTGCCGATTGTGGCCGCCGATATGCCGATGGGTGACGTGCTTCTGGTCATTTCGCAACGCGGTTTTGGCGTTGCCGGCATTGTCGCGGATGACGGCACGCTGACCGGCGTCATCACCGACGGCGACCTTCGGCGTCACATGCAGGGTCTGCTGGACCACACGGCGGTCGAAGTCATGACCCGCAACCCCACAACGGTGCAAAGCGGAGCGCTAGCGGAACGCGCTGTTGCCATCATGAACGAGCGTAAAATTACCTGTCTGTTCGCAGTTGATGATGTCGGCAAGGTTGCCGGGATACTGCATATTCACGACTGCCTGCGCGCTGGCGTGGTCTGATCCATGGCGACGGCCACCAACTTTCATTCGCAACTGGTCGGCTGGCTAAAAATTCTGCTGCCGCTGGCCGCGCTGATACTGCTATCGACGCTGTTTCTGTTCGCTCGCCGGACCGGCACACCAACCGATATTCCCTTTGCCGAAATAAACGCCGCCGCCTCTGAACAACGCATTGCCTCGCCGCGCTTTTCCGGACTGACGAACACCGGTGACACCCTTGCAATCAGCGCAGAGGCTGCACGCCCCGATGCAAATGGCGGCAACGAGGTGACGATTGACAAACCACGCCTGTCGCTGGACGGCGTCGATGGCACTACACTGCGGGTCACCGCGGGCAGCGGACTTGTCGATACCACCGCGAAAACCGCGCATCTGGGCGGCCTAGTCCGGTTAGAGACGTCATCTGGCTATGTGATGGAGACATCAGGGCTTAAGGCTGACCTGAACTCTGGCGTCGTGACTTCTGATGGCGCATTGGAAGTGCAGGCACCGTTTGGTCAGCTGAGCGCAGGTCAGGTGATCTTCCAGACCGGCACCGATGGGACCAGCCAGCAGATGAATTTCACCAAGGGCGTGAAAATGGTATATATGCCGCCAACCGCCGCACCAAAGGAAGACTGACGTGAACCGAATTCTTGCAGCCTTGACCGCTTTGGTGCTTGCCGTCCCCGCGACGGCCCAAACGAATATCAACCTTGGTGGGATCGCCACAGATCCTTCCGCCCCTGTCGAAGTCACAGCCGACAACCTGAACGTCGATCAGGACACTGGCTCGGCCGTGTTCAGCGGCAATGTCGTGATTGGCCAGGGTGATCTGCGCCTGTCTGCGCCGTCTGTGCAGGTCAGCTATGCTGCCGAAACCGGTGACATCACGCGGCTGCAAGCCTCTGGCGGGGTGACATTTGCCACCGCGACCGAGGCAGCCGAGGCGCAAAGCGCCGACTATAATCTGGCCAGCGGTTTGCTGACGCTGAACGGCGACGTCATGCTGACCCAAGGCAAAAGCGCGCTGTCCTCTGACAGCATGATTCTGGACTTGAACGCTGGCACCGCTCAGATGTCTGGCCGCGTGCGGACCGTGTTTCAACAGGACGGCAACAACTGATGCACTGCGACGTGACCACCACTGAAAACACCGGCCTGCGCGTCACAAACTTGCGCAAAAGCTATCGCAAGCGTCCGGTGATCCGTGACGTCAGCCTGCACCTCGGCAAAGGAGAGGTCGTCGCCCTGCTGGGGCCGAACGGGTCGGGCAAAACCACCTGTTTTTACCTGATCGCGGGCCTGGTCACGCTGGAAGGCGGACAGGTCAGCGTAGACGGCGAGGATGTGACGACCTTGCCAATGTATCGCCGCGCCAATTTCGGGATCGGATATCTGCCACAGGAAATGTCCATTTTTCGCGGTTTGACGGTCGAGGACAACATCAAGGCCGTGCTGGAAATCGCAGAACCTGACAAGAAGCGGCGGCGCGAGAAACTGGAAAAACTTCTGTCCGAATTTTCGATGGAACACCTTCGGCGGGCCCCCGCCGTTGCGCTGTCAGGGGGGGAGCGCCGGCGCGCAGAAATCGCCCGTTGTCTGGCGACTGACCCCAAATACGTCCTGCTGGATGAACCCTTTGCCGGGGTCGATCCCATTGCAGTTGCGGAAATTCGCAACCTTGTTGCAGACCTGAAAAACCGCGGCATCGGCGTGCTGATTACCGACCATAATGTGCAGGAAACCCTGCAAATCGTGGACCGCGCCTATATTTTGCACGACGGAAAAGTTCTGATGAGCGGAACCACCGAAGAGGTCGTGCGCGACGAGAATGTGCAGCGCGTTTATCTGGGTGCCGGTTTCCGCGTAAATTGAGCCGCCATTGACAGACGGCCTCTTGTAGCGCTGAATGTCAGGGATGATGCAAGAGATTTTCCATCGCCTTTCCGCCGTAGCGCCTGCGCTGAGCGGACAATGTAAGCCTTTGGAAACATCTGCGGCATCATCCTTTAAAGCGCAATTCATGGGAACTTTGGGCCGTTTGCGGCCTTGGTCCTTTGTGCGTTAATACCAGCAGAAAAGGAGAGATCATGCGGTATCAGATCAGCGGAAAACAGATCGACATCGGCGCGGCGTTGCAAACCCACGTTGAAACTGAACTGGGCGAAACGCTGGCGAAATATGCCGGTCGCCCGACCGAGGCTTATGTCGTCTTCTCCAAGACCGGACACGAATATGTGGCGGAATCCTTGGTTCATCTGTCCACGGGCCTGACGGTTCAAGCATCTGGCAAAGATTCCGAAATCTATGCTGCTTTCGATTCGTGCGCCGAAAAGATGGACAAGCAGTTGCGCCGCTACAAGCGCCGGCTGAAGGATCACCACCGCGATCGCCCTGACCCTGTTGAAGTTTCGGGCGGTGGGTCGTATATCATTGCCGCAACGAAGGATGATAGCGACGAGGATGAGCAGTCCAGCGACGCACCGGTTATCGTGGCAGAGACTGAGGCAAAGATCCCCTCAATCTCGGTTGGCGAAGCTGTAATGCAAATGGAACTGTCCCATGCGAACGTGATGGTCTTTCGAAACGAAAAGCAGGGCCGCATCAACGTGGTCTACAAACGTGAAGATGGGAACATCGGCTGGATCGATCCGCACAACGCGGGCTGAACGGCCGGATCCACACCAAGGGACGAATTGATGCAACTGGCCGACATCCTGCAGCAAGGTGCCGTCAAAATGTTGGGCGGTTGCACCAGCAAGAAACGTCTTTTTCACGACCTAGGTGCCATGGCAGAACAGTCATATCAGATGCCGTCCGTCGATGTAATCGAGGCCCTGATCGAACGCGAAAGTCTGGGACCCACCGGGGTGGGGCATGGAATCGCCCTGCCCCATGCCCGTCTGGCAGATGTCGACCGCGTCCGCGGGTTGTTCCTGCGCTTGGAAAAGCCACTGAACTTTGATTCCGTTGACCGGCAGCCCGTCGATCTGGTGTTTGCCTTGCTGGCACCAGAAGAGGCCGGCGTTGAACACTTGCGTGCGCTGGCGCTGGTGTCGCGCACCATGCGCAACCCGGATATCTGCGCCAAGCTGCGGGCCAACAGCAACCCCGCAACCCTTTATACTATTCTGACCGAAGGTCAGGCGACGAAAGCCGCCTAGCGCATGGGGCCGAAGCCAAACGACTCGTAATCGCGGCCGTAGGCGGCGCACTCCGCGGCCTTGTTGCACGGATCAACCCCGACTCGGAACATGGCCTACCCAAGACGGATTTCAGGCGGTGCGTTCGAAATTGGGCCGGCCAATTTCGGTCATGCGGTCAAGAATGCCGACGCCAATCCTGGCCCCTGTTTTGTGATTTTCGAACGACCGCGCCTTTAGCTTAGGCCCTATGACGGTTTTCCAACGACCCATCAGGGTTTCCCCCCCGGCTGCGCTGATTGTAACCCGAGGCCTTCTGCCAAGCCATCCGACCATGCGTTCGTATATCGACAATATGGCGATCACGAATGCTTGGGTCCCGGACGGCCTAAGGACTCAGTGCTCAGGACCGCGTTCTTGGGTGGTGGGATCGTGACTTTGATCATCAAGCCGAAGCGTGCGATAAGAAAAGCGCATGTTGGCTCTCCATCGTAAGCGCCGTCCGCCAGAAACAGGTCAACGTCGGCGTCGATCTGATCCATCAGGGTCGGTAGGACGGTCGGGTCACCAATGTCATCTGTGGTCAATGCGGAGCAAACAATTTGACCGCTGACAAGATCAAGGCCAAGGTGCAGCTTGCGTCAAGAGCGCCGTTTGCGCTTGGTTTTATGCTTTTTCTCCAGCCATTCCCCCTCGCCGAAGAGCTTCAGGCCCGTGCTGTCAACAACCAGCCTTAGCAGCTTCGGGCTCTTGGGGCGGTTCTGACGGACAAGCTCGGCTCATTGCCTCTGCGCGATAGAGTGGAGAAGTCCGGCACCGCGATATCCACCCCCAGCAGCCCGGCGATGGAGCGCATCAGCCTTGGGTCTGGCGCAGTGGCTGCTGGAACACCATGCCAACGGTCAGGCAAAGCTCAATCTCCAAGTCCGAATAAACCGGCTGACCGCCAGGCGTTGTTCGCGGTGGTGCCGACCACAAAGCAAGCGCCTCTTCGCTGATCCATACCGTCAGATCACAACGTCGCCGCAGGCCTTCGTTATACTCAGCCCAGTTGCTCAACCGTTGCTTTTGTTTCGTGATATTGTCGCGGCGTGCGGCGTTGAATTTGTGCGGCATCTATAGCATCCTGAAGCCAACAGTCCGCACCCGTATCAGCGGAGGGGCGATCCCTGCAACAAGGCCCTTCCTCGACGGGCTCGCACAATCACATGTCAGCGCACAAAACTTTGCCCGTGCCGCGCCCCATCATTTAGACGCCGGTTCAGCCGCGAGAGCTGATCGGGTGCGGGGAAATCACGCGCAGCAAATGCCGCACCCAGCGCCTGCAGACCAGCCCAATCAAGCAGAACAAAGCCCAGATCGGTGCGGCATAGCCCAAACACGGGTACGGAAGCGTCAGGGGATGGCTCCTGAAGATAAGTAAGTCGACCCGGTCCACACCCGTCGGCACCACCCCCCGCACGCGACGCGAGTCAGGTCACATCCTGTAGCCGGGCTGGTGACATCAGTCCTGTTGGGCAGCGGCGCGCTGCGCCAGCAGGTCGTGCAGGTAGTCGGTGAATTCGCCGTTCAGCTCTGGCCGGTCCAGCGCAAAAGCGACGGTCGCCTGCAGATAGCCAGCTTTGGAGCCGCAATCGTAACGCTGACCGTCGAACTTGTAACCGAACACGTCGCGGCCATGCTCGATTTCCATCGCAATCGCATCGGTCAGTTGGATTTCACCGCCCGCGCCGCGGTCAATTTCGGACAGGTTCTGAAACACCATGGGTGTCAGGATATAACGGCCGATAACGGCCAAGTTCGACGGCGCGGTGCCTGCGGCAGGCTTTTCGACCATGCCCTTTGCCTTGATAATAGGACCGTTCACCGTTTCCACGTCCAGCACACCATAGGACGACGTCCGGTCTGGTGAGACGTCCATGGCGGCAACCATAGAGCCGCCGGTTTCTTCGTAAGCTTCGACCATCTGCTGCAGGCAAGGCTTTTCACCCGCGATCACGTCGTCAGGCAGCATGACTGCAAACGGTTCATTTCCAATCAGGCGGCGCGCACACCAGACCGCGTGACCCAGCCCCAGCGCCTTGTGCTGACGGATATAGGCGATTGCACCGCTATCCATGTTGGTGGACTTCAGAATATCCAGCAACTCTGTCTTGCCGGCTTGGCGCAGGGTGCGTTCCAGATCGGGCGCGTGGTCAAAGTAGTCTTCCAGCGCGCTCTTGCCCCGCGCGGTGACAAAGATGAATTCAGTGATGCCTGCAGCGCGCGCCTCGTCGATGGCGTATTGGATCAGCGGGCGATCAACGAGAGTCATGATTTCCTTGGGCACAACCTTTGTTGCCGGCAGGAAGCGTGTTCCCAAGCCAGCCACTGGAAAAACGGCTTTTGTCACTTTGCTGCGCATGTCGTGCCTCAATTAATCATTTTATGGGTACTTAATGATTTTTTCCTTACGCCACGTTTGTGAACAAACCAAGGCAGCTATTATAAATTGCGATGGCTGTGGATGTATTCCGCCGATTTAGGCTCACGCACGGCCCGTAGTTTCAGCAATGCGTGATCAATGCGCCTTTTGGCGCGCCACGCAGACCACCACGGATCAGATCGGTCGGATTTCCCGAACTGCCCGGCAGTCTGAAAGCAGACACCGTTCTCATCAAAAACTCTACGATGGAACAACCCAGTCAGCGACAGAATATAAAGCGAGACAATATGCCCGTCCGACACCGCTTGTGCGACTACGGCCCGCGCCTTTGGTCCCCGCCAAAATCGCGCATGAACCACTTTGTGTGGGCGGATTTGCATCCAAAAATGCAGAAACGGCAGCGGCACATCAAAGGTTGGGTGTTGTGACACAGGTCGTGTCAGCCCGTCAGCCCAACCGGCATCGAAGGTCTGCAACAAACGGCTGACATCGCCGGGCAGCAGGCGACCTGCCACCATATACGTCAACAGCCGCCGCAGTCGCTGCGCGCGCGGCACATGCGGTGTAGGATGACCCGTTGCCCCCTGCTTTCGCATCAACACGGCAAGCCGCGCGCGTAATTGAAAGGCGATGCCATTGCGCGACCGCAAAAAGCCACTCGCTGCCGTGACGCTGACATTGGTGAATGGTGAAGTCAGGTGCGATAGCCATGTGGGTTCTGGCACCGCGTCGTCATCAATAAAGGCTACGATGTTACCCGCCGCCTGCCCCACACCCGCGTTGCGCGCAACTGAGATCTTGGCCACGTCGCAGGCGACGGTCTTGATCCGGTCCGCCAGACGGCTTTTGGCGATGGCGGGCCGGGACACGGCATCTGCAACGACGATCAACTCGCAGTTGGGATGATCGATCTGGGACAAGCCTCAGCAGGCAGCGGCGCAATGCGTCGGGGCGTCCGTTGCTGACAACGACAACGCTGACGCTTTGCACGTCAGTCTGCTCCCATTTCTTTCAGCATCGCCTCAATCAGGGGCACGTCTTCGGGGTTATTCAGTTCCCAGAACTGGCGACCTTTTGCGTCAACTTCGACACACAGGATCGGACGGGCCTGTTCCAGAAAGCGCAACTGCTCCAGCCCCTCCAGCGTTTCTAGCGGGCCAATGGGCCAAGTGCCGTAGGCGCGCAAAACGTTCGGGCGATAAGCATAGACGCCGACGTGGTGAAACACGGGCGTCTCTGCGTCATCGGCATAGGTCTGGCTGGTGTAGGGAATCACCTCTTTCGAAAAATAAAGCGCGTTCATCATGGCGCCGAAAACGGCAGTCGTGCCGCCGACCCGGCCGGCGCGGCGATCATCCAGAAAGCCATTCAACGCCCGTCCTTCGGTGCGCAGCACTGGCGTTGCCACGTCGACGTCAGGCCGCACACGCAGGCCTGCGACCAGATCGCTGATGAACCATGCAGGCGTCAGCGGGGCATCGCCTTGCAGGTTGACCACGATGTCATAGTTTTTATCCATCACATCAATGGCGGCAGCGCAGCGCTCGGTTCCGTTGCGGCAGGCTTCGGGCGTCATCACGACCTCTGCCCCAAACGCCTCGGCCGCTTGCTTGATCCGGTCGTCGTCGGTGGCCACAACGACACGGTCCACGCCATCCACCTGCATCGCAGCATCCCAGCTGCGCCGGATCAGCGATTTGGCGACGCCGTCAGCGCCGCGCAGATCTACAAGCGGCTTGCCCGGATACCGGGTCGAGGCATAGCGGGCGGGGATGACAATCAGGACAGACATCAAGATTTCTGCAATGTGACACCGGGGGCGTGGGCGATAAAGAACGGGTTGGCGTAACCCCCTTTGCCGTAAACCAGCGGCTCGTGATTATCGAAACGCACGACTTCACCGCCTGCCCCGATCAGTACGGCGTGGCCGGCGGCCGTGTCCCATTCCATCGTGCGGCCAAGGCGGGGATAAATGTCCGCCTCTCCGGTCGCGATCAGACAGAATTTCAGCGACGAGCCTGCGCTTTTCATGTCCTTGACCAGATAAAGGTCGATGTAATCGTCCGTCGCCTGATCGCGGTGCGATTTGGATGCGACGACCATCAAGGCGTTGTTGTCGGGGTTGGTCGTGACCGACATAGGCTCCACCTCGCCAACGGCGTCTTTAACGAAGGGGCCGGTTTCCTCGACCGACTGACCGTCAGCGTCGGTATAGAACAGGCGTTTCTTGGCGGGGGCATAGACCACGCCGCGCACCGGCACGCCGTCGACGACATAGGCGATATTCACGGTGAAATCGCCGTGACGCTTGATGAATTCTTTGGTGCCGTCCAGCGGGTCCACGATCAGGAACGTGCTGGCCTGCACGTTGTGGGATGCGGCCTGCTCTTCTGTCACCAGCGCGACATCGGGAAAGGCGGCGCGCAAGCCTGCACTGATGATCGCATCAGCGGCCTCATCGGCTGCCGTTACAGGGCTATCATCGCTTTTAGTCCGGACCTCGAAATCAGGCGAATTATAAACTTCCATGATTTTGTCGCCTGCTTCCAGCGACAAACGGCGCATCACTTCGGACAGTTTATTGAAATCCATGGTCACATTTTCTCCGTAATTTCTGGGCACACTGTGAATTGACTGAAAATTCGCATTTTTGCCCTTATGCTGCGGCGTCGAGCGGACGGCAAGAATTTCATGGCATCAGACGTGCAACGCCAATGCGATTCGAATAAAAAAGGCACCGTCAGACGTATCAGGGGCAGGCCCCAAAATCGCGCACGAATACAGTGCTAGGCATGGCAGATCTGATTTCTTACAGCGCAATTCGCGATATTCGCAAAAACCATCGCAATGCGCTGATGGGACTGATTTTGAACATCTTTCAAACGGTCCTGATGGTCGCGTCATTTTACGTGATGCTTGCCCTACTCGGGATGCGCGGGGCGGCGGTGCGCGGGGATTACCTACTGTACATCATGTCCGGCATCTTTCTTTACATGGCCCATACTAAAGCAATGAGCGCGGTAGTCGCGTCCGTAGGGCCGGCATCCGCCATGATGCAGAACGCGCCGATGACGACCGCCATTTCGATCTGCGCCGCAGCGCTGTCATCACTGTATCTGCAGTTCCTGTCGATCGTCGTGGTGTTGTTTATCTACCACGTCGCCCACAAACCCGTCGTGATCGACGATCCGATTAGCGCGATGGTAATGCTAATGGTCGCCTGGCTTTCCGGCGTTGCCGTCGGCACGATCTTTTTCGCGATCAAGCCTTGGGCACCAAAGGTCACACGGATCGGCAGTTCAGTCTATGGCCGGGTCAACATGATTGCATCGGGCAAGATGTTTCTCGCCGACACACTTCCCGAATAAATGCTAGCGGTTTTCGACTGGAACCCATTGCTCCATTGCATCGACCAGATCCGCCGCGACGTCTTCTTGAACTACAACCCACACTTCAGCTCTCCGACTTATCCGCTGTGTGTTACCCTCGTATTGCTGATGCGGGGCCTGCTTGGCGAATTTTACACCCGCCGCCAAGCATCTGTTAGGTGGAACGCCGCGTGCTGACGCGGCGACCCGTTCTTTAGGCCGTGCCGTCCCCCGCGCGGCGTGGGAACGTGTGGTCAGTCATCAAAAATCGCAAGACTCTGACGTTCCTCCCTGTTGCAGGGGTCAAAACCCCTCCCTATATACGCCAGACAGCCGGTGCAGGACGTTTCTGCAGCGCAATCATGTAAACGGGCGCAGGTGCCGCAACGGGTCTGCGCCTCTCACATCGCCTGAAGTATAAGGGATCTGAAAATGGCTAAAATTATTGGTATCGACCTCGGTACAACAAACTCTTGCGTTGCCATCATGGATGGCAGCAAACCTCGCGTGATCGAAAACAGCGAAGGTGCCCGCACCACGCCGTCCATCGTCGCGTTCACGGATGACGAGCGCCTTGTCGGTCAGCCGGCCAAGCGTCAGGCAGTCACCAACCCCGAGAACACCATCTTTGCCGTCAAGCGGCTGATCGGTCGTCGTTTCGATGATCCGAAACTGACAAAAGACAAAAAGAACATGCCGTTCGAGGTGGTCAATGGCGGCAACGGCGACGCATGGGTCGAAGCTAGGGGTGAAAAGTATTCCCCCAGCCAGATCAGTGCTTTCATCCTAGGTAAGATGAAGGAAACCGCTGAATCCTATCTGGGCGAAGAAGTGACGCAGGCCGTCATCACCGTGCCCGCCTACTTCAACGACGCCCAGCGTCAGGCCACCAAGGACGCAGGCAAGATTGCAGGCCTTGAAGTGCTGCGCATCATCAACGAGCCGACCGCAGCCGCACTGGCCTACGGGCTGGACAAAAAAGACACCAAAACCATCGCGGTCTATGACCTTGGCGGCGGAACGTTCGACGTGACCATCTTGGAAATCGACGACGGCTTGTTCGAAGTAAAGTCCACCAACGGCGACACGTTCTTGGGCGGCGAAGATTTTGACATGCGGATCGTCAACTATCTGGCGGACGAGTTCAAAAAAGAAAACCAGGTCGACCTGACCAAGGACAAGATGGCCCTGCAGCGCCTGAAAGAAGCTGCTGAAAAGGCCAAGATCGAATTGTCCAGCTCCTCCTCGACCGAGATCAACCAGCCGTTCATCTCAATGGGCAAAACTGGCCAACCGCTGCACATGGTCATGAAACTGACCCGTGCCAAGCTGGAATCACTGGTTTCGGACCTCATCAAGGCGTCGATCAAGCCCTGCCAGGCTGCGTTGAAGGATGCAGGCCTGTCCGTAGGTGACATCGACGAAGTCGTTTTGGTCGGCGGCATGACCCGCATGCCCCGCGTCAAAGAAGAGGTCGCCAAGTTCTTTGGCAAAGAGCCGCATCAGGGTGTGAATCCGGACGAAGTTGTGGCCCTTGGCGCTGCCATTCAGGCCGGCGTGCTGCAAGGCGACGTCAAGGACGTGGTCCTGCTCGACGTGACCCCGCTGTCGCTGGGGATTGAGACTCTGGGCGGCGTGTTCACCCGCCTGATCGACCGTAACACGACGATCCCGACGAAAAAGTCGCAGACCTTCTCGACCGCAGAAGACAACCAGAACGCCGTGACCCTGCGCGTCTTCCAAGGCGAGCGTGAGATGGCGGCTGACAACAAGATGCTGGGCCAGTTCAACCTGGAAGGCCTCCCTCCTGCACCGCGCGGCATGCCGCAGATCGAGGTGACGTTCGACATCGACGCCAACGGCATCGTGTCCGTCGGTGCCAAGGACAAGGGCACCGGCAAAGAGCAGAACATCACGATCCAGGCTTCTGGCGGCCTGTCGGATGAAGACATAGAAGCGATGGTCAAGGACGCCGAGGCAAACGCCGACGCCGACAAGGAACGCCGCGCTATGGTCGAAGCTCGCAACCAAGCTGAAAGCCTGATCCACTCGACCGAAAAGTCGATGGAAGAGCATAACGACAAGGTCGACCCAACGACAATCGAAGCGATCGAACTGGCAATCGCCGCGCTCAAAGACGAACTGGAGAACGACAACGTCGACAAGATTAAGTCGGGCATCCAGAACGTCACCGAATCCGCGATGAAACTGGGCGAGGCGATCTACAAGTCCAGCCAAGATGCGGAAGACGGCGGCGACGCAGAGCCGAAGGGTGCGGACGAGGAAGACATCCTTGACGCTGACTTCGAAGACCTCGACGACGAAAAGCGCAACAAGTAAGGCATCCGCCTGACGGGATAGACCGGCCTCTAAACTGGGCCGGTCTTTTCCATTCCCAAGGGGGACATGTAAGATGGCTAAACGCGACTATTACGAGACGCTCGGCATCGTGAAAGGTGCTGGGTCAGACGATATCAAAAAGGCCTATCGCCAGAAGGCGAAGGAACTGCACCCCGACCGCAATTCCGACAACCCCAAGGCTGAAGAACAATTCAAAGAAGCCAACGAGGCTTACGAAGTCCTGAAGGATGGCGACAAAAAAGCTGCTTATGACCGCTATGGTCATGCCGCATTCGAAGGCGGCATGGGCGGTGGCGGTCGTCAACCCGGTCAGCAGGGCAATGGCGATTTTGCCTCTGCCTTTTCGGATGTGTTCGACGACCTATTCGGCGACTTCATGGGTGGCCAGCGCGGCGGTGGCGGCGGGCGTAGCCGTGCGGCGCGCGGCAATGACCTGCGCTATAACCTGCGGATCAAGCTTGAAGAGGCCTTTGCCGGTCTGACCAAGACGATCAACGTGCCCACCGCCGTACAGTGCGGCAACTGCAATGGAATGGGTGCAGACGACGGGTCCGAACCAGTGATTTGTCCGACCTGTTCCGGCATGGGTAAAGTGCGCGCGCAGCAGGGCTTTTTCACCGTCGAACGGACCTGCCCGACCTGTAATGGCGCAGGTCAGACGATCAAGAATCCCTGCCACATCTGCCACGGCGCGGGCCGGGTCGAAAAGGAAAAGGCGCTGTCCGTCAACATCCCGGCCGGCGTCGAAACTGGCACGCGTATCCGTCTTTCTGGCGAAGGCGAGGCCGGAATGCGCGGCGGACCAGCGGGCGATCTGTATATTTTCATCGAAGTTGCCGATCACGCGCTGTTTGAGCGCGAATCCAGCAACCTGTTCTGCCGGGTGCCGGTCAGCATCGCCTCTGCCGCCTTGGGCGGAGAGATCGAGGTGCCGACGATCGACGGCGGCCGCTCGCGGGTCAAGATCCCCGATGGCAGCCAGTCGGGCCGTCAGATGCGCCTGCGCGGCAAAGGCATGCCAACGCTTCGGGGCGGCAGTGCCGGTGATATGTTCATCGAACTGCAGGTTGAAACGCCCGTGAACCTGACTGCACGCCAGCGCGAAATCTTGAAAGAATTCGACATGCTGTCAAAGGACAACAACCCGCAAGGATCGACGTTCTTTAAGTCGGTTAAGGGATTCTGGGATTCCATGAAGGGCTGACATCAGCCGCTGGTTGCTCTGATTTTTCGACGAAAAGTTGACGTATCTGCACCAGACGTCAGTAAAGGTTCCCGGTGCTACCGGGGACCTTTTTTCATTTCTTGCCCTCAAAGGTGACCAGAATGCTTATAAAATGAATATAGCCGCCGGCAGGCTGGTGACATATTCAGGCACGTCGATCAGCAGGTATTCATTCAACCCGACAAGAGTCAGTTCAGGCATGGTGATGGTAATGAACCAGCGAAGACAGCGCCGATCATCAGTCACAATGGGATCCTTCTGGTCACCGGCCTGCAGATAGCGGCGCATAGCCACTTCAAATGCGCCATGCCGGGTTAACTACTTTTTCACCACGCCAAGGTCAGACTAGCGGCATGACTCAGTACTTTCAGGAAGCATTGCCATTTTTCACCCCCACCGCGGCTAACGAGGCAGAGGGAGCGACCCTTTCCGGTCGCCTGCCGTCCTATATCAAAGATCACCACGCCCGCCTGCGCGACCGCTTCGTCACGGGCGGGGCGGCCGCCCCTCCAGACTACGAAATGCTGGAACTAATCTTATTTCGCGCCATCCCCCGGCAGGATGTCAAACCACTCGCGCGGGCTTTGATTGATCAGTTTGGTAACTTCGGCTGTGCCATCTCGGCCCCCATACAGAAACTGAAGCAGGTCAAAGGTATCGGCGACGCCGTCGTTGTCGAAATCAAGATTGTAGAGGCTGAAGCCCACCGCATGGCCCGTAGCAGAATCATGGCCCTGCATGTCGTCAGCAGTTGGGATGCGCTGCTGGATTACTGTCACACGGTCATGGCGCATCGGTATACTGAACAATTTCGCATCCTTTATCTGGACACCAAGAGTAGCATGATCGCGGACGAGAAACAGGCGCGTGGTACCATAAATCATGTCCAGGTCTATCCCCGCGAGGTCGTCAAGCGCGGGCTGGAACTGAATGCAGCGTCTATGATTTTGGTGCACAATCACCAATCGGACGATCCGACACCGTTGCAGGCTGACATCACCATTACAGCGCAAATCACCGCCACTGCTCAGGCCCTTGGCATCACACGGTGCACGACCATCTGATCATCGGCAAATCAAGAGAGTTATCGTTCCGCGCAGAATGGTTGCTTTAGTCGCCGACCCAGACCTCGACTCGGCGGTTCATCTGGCGACCCCAAGCGGTATCATCGCAGCCGATTGGCAGTGCCTCGCCGAATCCAGCGGTGCCCAAGCGTATGTCTTCAGGAATATCGCCAAGCAGCGAAAGCAGCGCGCTCTCGACAGCCAGCGCACGGGCAGCGGACAAATCGCGATTGGCGTCTGCTGATCCTTCACCATCGCTGAAACCGATCAGCATGACCTCTCGTCCAGCATAAACGCCATCGCGGATATCGTGGGCCAACAGGCGCAAATTAGCCCCTGACGCTGTATCCAAATCTGTCGTCCCATTCGCAAAGCGAAAGGTCAGCGAAATGCGTACGCGCGCATGCATCATCGCCACCATGCCCTGTAAATCCCGCAGCGACGTGTCGGGCCCGGCGATGGTGATGGCATGGGCAAACCGCTCTCCTTGATCATCCAGGCTGATCGGTACTACGCCTCGGTCCGCAAAACCTGCGCGCCGCACGATGAGGCCTGCAGCAGGACTGCGCAGCCAGTTCAGGAATTCGCGCACAATTTCTGGCTTACGATGTGATCTAACAAAGGCAAATGCAGGCGTCGTCAGAGGATAGTCCTGCGTCTTGATCCCGCGCAGCACCGGGTCCGCTGTCAGTTCGCAAGCGTCGCGCAGGCCAAGGGGCTGGGCGACGCCCGACGCACTAAGCGCTGCAATACCGAGCGCACCGGGGTCAGCGGCAACGGCCTGAGCCAGCGCGTCAGGGTCCGGATGACGGATCAGTGTGGCTGCGGGTGGCGCAGGCAGCATCGCCAGAAAAGCATCCGCCTGCCCGTCCCCCACAGATCCCAAATGCAGTGTAAGCAGCATCGCGGGTTGTCCCATCTCTGCCCAATCGGTGATCTGCCCAGCAAAAGCTGAAATCAGGTCGGCTGGATCAATCGTGCGCACGGGATTAAGCGGAGAGACGACAGGGACTAGCGCCTCACCACCCAGCACGACGCTACCGCCCGCAAGGCCCGGCAGGGCAATTCCAACCTCTGACGCGCGGGCCTGTTCATCTGGCAACGGGTCCCGGAACGTCAGAGCGACGTCACTGTCATAAGTAAGCAGGTCGACGAAGGCATCGGCACTTTGACGGTTGCGCAGGCTGACCTGCAGCACGGGCACGGCTTCGTCCATCAGGCTGAACGCCAGTATCCCGTCCTTGGCCGCATCTTTCGTCAGGGTCAGGCCCCGGTCACGGGCAAATCCGTCGAACAACGCAGGCAATAGCAGGCTGGCCAAGCGCGGCTCGCCTGACAGGCGCAGGCGCGGAACATAGCTTGCAAGATCAGGGCAATCCGCCCCGGCACACGTGACGCCGCCATAGGCTATAGTCAGCGGACCGTGGGGCGATTCGATGTCCAGATATGTACCGTCAAAACCTGCGATACGTCCTGTCAGAGTCAGATTCCCTTGGGCAGAGGTGATCGTGACCTCTTCTGCCGCAATCCCGCCCGAACACAGCAACAGTGCGGCAAGTCCCCCTGTCGCACTGCGCAATGTCGAAGCCTGTCTGTGTTTTCGCAGTGACGTCATTTCGCCGCGAGTGTCAGGTCCGCGAACATATTTTTCAACACCAGAAATTCACCAATCGCATCACAGCCGGGCATCGTCATTGTCAGGTCGATCGCGTCGGTGGGGTAATTGGGGCCGAACTGAATGCTTTGAGCGGTAACATCGCGGCCACAGTTCCGGCTTGTGACCTCTGCCTCGACGTTCAGGATGACCTGACCGTCGCGCACCGATTGGCCGCTGGGAAAAGTGTAAACCTCTGCCCTCATTGCGTCGCTGACCGCTACATCACCAAGCGTGGTCAGAAAGCCTCCGCTGCCGGTTCGCACGGTATCGGCAGCACCGGTAGAAGCGGACCAGATGTGTCCGGCATCATCATAGCCTGCTCCAAATTCCAGCGCATGCAACTGAACGCCATCGTCGCCTTGCCACTGTAGGACCGCGCGGTCGACCATATTAAGGTCAGGCACCATGACAGAGGCAGCAGCCCCTTTACCTGCGTTGAAATCCGCGATGAAAAGCGCGTCGCGCGACAAAGCCGGCACGTCCACTGTGAGCATGCCATCCTGATCAGTGATTGCGCTGAAGATCATGCCCTGATGATGGATCGAGACTGGCGAACCGATATGGCAGCCGTCAGTCAATTGCAGTTGCACCATGGCCATCGGCCGCGCGGTCGCTGTCATGACCGGGTTGCAGGCGTCGATCGCGGGGCTTTGCCTGGCAGGGGCCTGCGTCATCGCGCCCGATGTGGCGGCAGCAAGGACGACTGGCTCTGACGCAGCAGAGTTGTCCGGCATTTCCATAGTGGGAGTTGCCAGTTCCTGCGGCACATTCGGGATCTGAAAGCTATCGTCAGTGGCGCGTGGGGCCAACAACTGCGGAACAATCACGGCCTTGCTTGCATTGACCGCAGATACGGGAACACTGACCTGCATCCTGCCAGCGGGGCCGCCAATGGGCTCATCAATCCCAAGCCTTGCTGCAAACGCATCACCATACTGCATGACAAAGCCAATGCTTAGTGCGAACGAAAATGTCGTGGCAGCGGTGACCATCTTGCGCATTGCGGGTTTCATGCCTTGTCTCCTTGCCCGAATGGGTTGGAGAGAGTTGTGCAGGACGCTGATGTCCACGTCGAGACCGCAGCAAGGAATTAATGTGTCGTGAATGTGGCAGGGCAGACTAATCGGCCCGCCTCTGCCACATCAGATCAAAGGCTGCCGTGGCAGTGTTTGAACTTTTTGCCTGATCCGCATGGGCAGGCATCGTTGCGCGACGGGTTCCCCCAAGTCGTGGGATCGTCTTCGTTGAAACCAGTGCGCGGGGTCGCGTCCCCAGCGCTTTGGGCAGACGTAGCGCGCTCGATCAGCTTTTCGGGCACTGGCGCGGCAACGGCATCCGCCGCAGCGGCTTGCTGCTGACGTAACTGGGCGACCATCTGGTCCTGCTGTTTCTGAGTCATGGGCTGGATCTGGCCCAGCTTCTGCGTCACGTCCAGACGCAGGCCGTCCAGAAGACGTTCGAACAATTGAAAACCTTCGGTTTTGTATTCATTCAGCGGATCGCGCTGCGCATAACCACGGAACCCCACGACGGACCGCAGGTGCTCTAGCGTCACCAGATGCTCGCGCCACTTGGCATCGATCGTCTGCAGCAGAACCTGCTTTTCGATGTTGCGGATGGCTTCGGCACCAAAGGCCTCTTCTTTTTTGGCCATATGCGCGTCCGAGGCGGCTTCCAGCCGCTCGCGCATCACGTCAGCATCGACGCCTTCTTCTTGCGCCCAAACCATGACCGGTTCGTCCATGCCGATGTTCTGGGTCACGCCAGCATACAATGCATCCGGCGTCCACTGATCAGCATAGCTGCGCGGCGGCATGTGTTCGTCAATCATATCCTCGATCACCTGATGGCGCATATCGCTGACTATTTCCGACAGATCCGACGCTTCCATGATCTCGCGGCGCTGGCCAAAGATCACCTTGCGCTGTTCGTTCATCACGTCATCGAACTTTAGCAGCTGCTTGCGGGTGTCAAAGTTGCGGCCCTCCACCTTGGCCTGCGCGCGTTCCAGCGACTTGTTGACCCAAGGGTGAACGATCGCCTCGCCTTCTTTCATGCCCAGCGACGACAGGACTTTCTCCAGACGCTCCGATCCAAAGATCCGCATCAAGTCGTCTTCCAGCGAAAGGAAGAACGTCGACCGACCCGGATCGCCCTGACGGCCAGAGCGTCCGCGCAGCTGGTTATCGATGCGGCGCGATTCATGGCGTTCCGTGGCCAACACGAACAGGCCGCCGGCTTCCAGCACTTTGGCTTTCTCGTCCGCATGCTCTGTTTCGATCCGCACCCGGATCTCGTCAGGGTTTTCTGCGGGGTCAGCGTCCAGCGCCTCAATGACCTTCAGCTCTACGTTGCCACCAAGCTGAATGTCGGTGCCGCGGCCGGCCATGTTGGTAGCAATCGTCACAGCGCCCAACTTGCCTGCGTCGGCAATGATCTGCGCTTCCTGCTCGTGCTGGCGGGCGTTCAGCACGTTGTGCACGATGCCTTCGGCTTTCAGCAGGTTCGACAAGAATTCAGACTTTTCAATGCTGGTCGTGCCAACAAGGATCGGTTGCGATTTGGCATTCGCTTCCTTGATTTCCTTGACCACGCCTTCGAACTTTTCGCGCGCAGTGCGATAGACCTGATCGTGCTCGTCCTTACGCTGCACGGGCCGGTTGGTCGGCACTTCGATCACGCCAAGGCCGTAAATTTCCATGAACTCATCGGCTTCGGTCAGCGCCGTGCCGGTCATGCCGCCCAGTTTGTTATAAAGGCGAAAATAGTTCTGGAACGTGACAGAGGCCAGCGTCACGTTTTCCGGCCGAATGTTGACGCCTTCCTTTGCCTCGATCGCCTGATGGAGACCGTCTCCCAGACGGCGGCCCGACATCATGCGCCCAGTGAATTCGTCAATCAGGACGATTTCATCGTTGCGAACGATGTAGTCCTTGTCCTTGGCAAACAGCTTATGCGCCTTCAGCGCCTGACTAGTATGGTGCACCAGCGACACACTTTCGGGATCATACAGCGTCTGCCCCTCAGGCAGCAGCCCGTTTCGGGTCAGCGCTTCTTCCAGGTAGTCGTTGCCTTCGTCGGTAAAGCTGACCGACCGCATCTTTTCATCCAGCGTGAAATGTTCGGGCATGATGCCCGGTACGATTAGGTCGATGTCGCGATACATCTGGCTGCGGTCCTGCGCCGGGCCGGAAATCACCAGTGGCGTACGCGCCTCGTCTATCAAGATCGAGTCGACCTCGTCCACGATCGCAAAGTTGTGCTCGCGCTGGTACATCTGCGACAGTTCGGACTTCATGTTGTCGCGCAGGTAATCAAAGCCCAGTTCGTTGTTCGTCGCGTAGGTCACATCGCACTGATAGGCGATCTTCTTTTCAGCCTCGGGCTGCTGCGGCACCACAACGCCAGTCGTCATCCCCAGCGCATTGTAAACCTTCGACATCCAGTCCGCGTCACGGCGGGCTAGGTAATCGTTCACGGTGACGATATGTACGCCTTTGCCGGACAGCGCATTCAGATAGGCTGGGAAGGTCGCAACAAGGGTCTTGCCCTCGCCGGTCTTCATCTCGGCAATGTTACCTTGGTGCAGGAAAATCCCGCCCATCAACTGTGTGTCAAAGGCCCGCAGACCCAGCGCACGTCGCGCAGCCTCGCGGCAGTTGGCAAATGCTTCGGGCAGCAGATCATCCAGGCTTTCGCCGCCCATCGCACGCTCTTTCAGCGCGCGGGTGCGATCCTTGATCTGTTCATCGCTCAGAGCCGCAAACTCCGGCTCTAGCGCGTTTATCTTGTCGACCAAGGGCCGCGCAGCCTTGACCTTGCGGTCATTCGCGGTCCCAAAGACCTTTTTCGCAATAGATGACAGACCCAGCATGTTCTCTCCAAGCGGACTTTTGCCGCCCCTGTGATACCGAATAGAGAGGAGGTCGCTTGTCGGCTTGCGCCAAGGCCCCTAAACAGGGCCCAAGACCAGCCCCCTCAAGGCTTCCATGCGATGTAAGGGGCAGGCTGATTACTGTCAACGTTGTGCCCCTTTGTGGGACTCTTTGTAAGGACCGCTTCCATGACCCGTATGATCCTTTTTCTGGGCACCGCCGCACTGGCGCTGACCCTGACAACCGCTGCACAGGCGCAGGACACCACGATCAAAGCCCCCACCACAGACGCGCCGGCCACCGATGCGGCACCGACACCCACCGCCGATCCAGCGACCGTCGTGGCCACGGTTGATGGCACCGACATCACGCTGGGCCAACTGATCATCGCCCGTTCTCAGCTGCCGCAGCAATACGACCAGTTCCCCCCCGATGTGATCTTTCAGGGTGTGCTGGACCAGATCGTGCAGCAGCAACTGCTGTCCAACAGCCTGAACAATGTGCCCGCCCGCGTGGGCTGGGCCTTGGCTAACGAGGAACGCTCCCTGCGCGCAGGCGAGGTCATCACCGACCTGACCAAAACCGCCGTCACTGACGATGCCATTCAGGCCGCCTATGACGAAATGACTGCCGCTGCTGCTGCAGAGCCTATCATCGAATGGAACGCCAGCCACCTGCTGGTCCAGACCGAGGATGAGGCGAAAGCCGCACAAGACCGCGTCAATGAAGGCAATGATTTCGCTGAAGTCGCCAAAGAAGTCTCGACCGGTCCGTCCGGCCCGGCGGGCGGAGAACTGGGCTGGTTCGGTCCAGGCCAGATGGTCGCTGAATTCGAACAGGCCGTCGAAGGTATGGAAGCGGGCGACATCTCTGACCCGGTGCAGACCCAGTTTGGCTGGCACATCGTAAAACTAAATGAAACGCGCGAAAAGCCCGTTGCGACCCTTGAAGAAGTCCGCGGAGAGATCGTGAGCGGCCTACAAGAGGCCGTGATCCTGTCGAAAATCGAAGAACTTAAGGCGGCCGCCGACGTCACCCTACCTGAACCGGGTGACTTTGATGCTGCTGTTTTGACCAACCTCGACCTATTGGAGAAGTAAGTCATGCCATTGTCCCCGCTTGCCCCTGCCGCGTTCCCCGACCTGCCCGTCATCGACGGTGTCACCTTCGCGGCGGCGCAAGCGGGGGTGAAATACAAAAATCGGACTGACGTAATGTTAGCGGTGCTTGCCCCCGGCAGCACGGTGTCAGGCGTCTTTACGCGCTCTGCCACTCGGTCCGCGCCGGTCCTAGACTGTCAGGCCAAACTTGGTGCCAGCGACGGTGCCGCCGCCATTTTGGTGAACTCCGGCAATTCCAATGCCTTTACCGGCAAGGCAGGGCTTGAATCTGTCGCTGCGATCACGGCGGCTGTGGCCGTGGCCACGGGCATTGATGCCGCCCGCGTGTTTACCGCCTCGACTGGCGTGATTGGTGAACCCCTGCCGCACGAGCGAATCCTCGCCAAAATCGACGAACTGACCGCCGCTCAGACGGATACTGGCATGGCCAATGCGGCCCACGCAATCATGACGACCGACACCTTTCCCAAGGGATCAGCCCAGACAGTCAGCATCAACGGCAAGGACGTAAAGATCGCCGGGATTGCCAAAGGCTCTGGCATGATCGCGCCCGATATGGCGACGATGCTAGTCTATATATTTACTGATGCGCAGATTGCCTATCAGCCGCTTCAGGACATGCTGGGCCGATTGACCGACAAGACCTTTAACAACATCACAGTGGATAGCGACACCTCGACCTCTGACAGCCTGATGCTCTCCGCAACCGGCACCTCTGGCGTCGATGTCACCGGTAGCGCCGGGTTCGAGGATGCCTTGCACACAGTCATGCTGGACCTCGCCCATCAAGTTGTGCGCGATGGTGAAGGGGCCACCAAGTTCGTGACCATCGCCGTGACTGGTGCCGCCAGCGATGCCGACGCGCGCCTTGTCGCGATGGCGACCGCCAACAGCCCACTGGTAAAAACCGCGATAGCGGGCGAAGATCCTAACTGGGGCCGGATCATTATGGCAGTCGGCAAATCTGGTGCCGCCGCCGACCGCGACAAGCTTACAATCAAGCTGGGTGACATGGTGCTAGCCGAAAATGGCTGGCGCGCGCCGTCATATTCCGAGGAAGACGCCGCCGCCCACATGAAGGGCCAGAATATCGACATCAACATCGACCTGGGCCTTGGTGACGGCAAGTCGACCGTCTGGACCTGCGACCTTACCCACGCCTACATCACGATCAACGCAGACTATCGTTCATGAAAGTCCTACTCGTATCCGCCGTTGCCCTTATCGACGTGGACGGGCGCGTGCTTCTGGCGCAGCGGCCCGCTGGTAAATCACTCGCGGGACTCTGGGAATTTCCCGGCGGCAAGGTCGATCCCGGCGAAACCCCGGAAATCGCCCTGATTCGGGAACTGCAAGAAGAGCTTGGCATCGACACATGGGCGTCCTGCCTCGCCCCGCTCACCTTTGCCAGCCACACCTATAATGACTTTCACCTACTCATGCCGCTCTACGCCTGCCGCAAATGGAAAGGCACACCACAGGGCCGCGAGGGGCAGACCCTGAAATGGGTCCGCGCCAACGATCTCACGCAATACCCCATGCCCCCCGCCGACATCCCGTTGATCCCGATCCTGCGCGACTGGCTCTAGGACCGCAACGAACACGCGGCGCATCCCATTCATTTGGCAAAATAAACTTATAGAAAAAGGCCCGCCAGCAATGCTGACGGGCCTTTTCCAATACTACGGTCGCAAAGATTACAGGTTACGTTCTACCGACTCGCGTTCGAAGATTTCGATCACATCGCTAGGGCGGATGTCTTCGTAATTCTCGAATGCCATGCCGCATTCCTGACCAGACTGCACTTCGGCAACCTCATCCTTGAAACGCTTCAAGGTTTTCAGCGTACCCTCATGAATGACCACGTTGTCGCGAAGCAGGCGGACGCCAGCGGAACGACGTGCGACGCCTTCAGTGACCAGACAGCCCGCGACGTTGCCCACGTTCGAGACCTTGAAGACCTCTTTGATGTTAGCATAGCCGATGAACTTTTCGCGGATCTCGTTGGACAGCAGGCCAGAGGCCGCCGCCTTGATGTCGTCCACGAGAGCATAGATGACCGAGTAATAACGGATCTCTACGCCCTTCTGGTTGGCCACGCTCCGCGCCATTGCGTTGGCACGGACGTTAAAGCCGATAACTGGCGCGCCAGACGCTTCTGCAAGGCCGATGTCCGATTCAGTGATGGCACCGACACCCGAGTGCAGCACGCGGACGCGCACCTCGTCGTTGCCAATCTTTTCCATCGCCTGCACGATTGCTTCGGCAGAACCCTGCACGTCGGATTTCACTACGATGGGCAGTTCGGACACGCTCTTGTTAGCCTTGGCGTTCGCCATCAGCTGTTCCAGCGTCGTCGCAGCACCAATGGCTGCGCGTTTGTCTTTCGCGGCCTTCATCCGATAGTCCGCAATTTCACGCGCTTGCGCTTCTGTATCGACTACGTTCAGAACGTCGCCAGCTTCCGGTGTGCCGTTCAGTCCCAACACTTCTACGGGTACGGACGGGCCAGCCTCTTTGACGCGCTCGCCCTTGTCGTCGATCAGCGCACGGACCTTGCCCCACTGTTCGCCAACGACAAAGATGTCGCCCTGACGCAGTGTACCGTTCTGCACCAGAACCGTGGCCACAGGACCGCGGCCGACGTCCAGCTGCGCCTCGATCACGGCACCCATAGCGGCGCGGTCGGGGTTTGCTTTCAGTTCCAGGATTTCTGCCTGCAGCGCGATGGCTTCGAGCAGCTTGTCCAGACCAGCGCCTGTCTGAGCCGAGACTTCCACGTCCTGCACATCACCAGACATCTTCTCGACGATGACCTCGTGCTGCAGCAGATCGGTCCGCACTTTGTCCGGATTGGCCGACGGCTTGTCCATCTTGTTGATTGCCACAATCATTGGTACCTTGGCCGCCTTGGCGTGGTTGATGGCCTCGATCGTCTGCGGCATCACGGCGTCGTCAGCCGCAACAACCAGAACCACAATATCAGTCACCTGCGCACCGCGCGAACGCATCGAGGTAAATGCGGCGTGGCCCGGCGTGTCGAGGAACGACAGAACCGATCCATCGTCCGTCGTCACCTGATAAGCACCGATGTGCTGTGTGATGCCGCCCGCTTCGCCCGCGACAACGCGGGTTTTGCGGATAGCGTCTAGCAACGAGGTCTTGCCGTGGTCAACGTGGCCCATGATCGTGATGATCGGCGCACGCGGCTTCAGGTTGGAAGCATTGTCTTCGGATTGCTCGATGACCTGCTCGACGTCAGAGTCGGAAACGCGCACAACTTTGTGGCCAAATTCTTCGATCAGCATTTCCGCAGTATCAGCGTCGATGGTTTCGGTCTGTGTGACCATCATGCCCATCTTCATCAGTTCTTTAACTACATCAGATGTACGTTCGGCCATCCGGTTCGCCAGTTCGCCGACGGTGATCGCTTCTGGAAGCTGCACGTCACGCACGATCTTTTCACGCTCGATCTGGCCGCCCATCGCCTTTTGGCGGGCACGGTCCTGCTTGCGCTTCATCTGCGCCATCGAACGCTGGCGGCCACCTTCGCGGCCAGTCAGAGCATCGTTCAGCGTCAGCTTGCCACCGCGGCGGCCATCACCTTCGCGGGCGGGCTTGGCTTTCGTGGTGTCACGCGTCTGAGCCTCGCGATCGCGTTCGGTCGCTTTGCGCGGTGCGCTGGACGTCGGACGATCGACTTCGGTCTGACCCGGAGGGGCAGCAACCTGCGGCGCAGGTGCGTTCCTGGCGGCATCAACCGCGCGACGCTTCTCTTCCTCTTCCTCGACTTTCGCCTTGGCGCGCTCTTCGCGGACGCGATCTTCGGCCTCTTTGGCCTCAATCTCGGCCCGGCGGCGCTCGCGCTCTTCAGCACGAACTTTTTCTTCAGCTTCGCGCTTGGCCGCTTCTTCGACTTCTCGCGATTTGGCCAGCGCAAGCGCTTTCATCCGGCGGGCAAGTTCCACATCGGAAATGCCTGCAGGCCGTTTGGACGGATCACCCCCAGCGGGCAGGCCGGCAGCTACGCCGGTCTTGGGCACAGGAGTGCCCGGCTTGGGCACCACAACGCGCTTGCGCTTGGTTTCCACAACGACGTTCTTTGTCCGGCCGTGGCTGAAGCTTTGCTTCACGTTGCTCGGACGCGACCCGCCAAGGCCCAATGGTTTCTTGCCGTCAGTATCGCTCATCTAGCTATGTATCCTTCTCGACAGCCATATTGCCGTCTTCAATCTCGCGGAGGCCGCGCAGTCTTGCGGCTTCCTCTACAACACGGTCACTGAGTCCGCCAGTCGCGAGCGCGCCATGTATCACACTTTGCCGCCCGAAAGCCAAACCCAATTCAGCTGCGGTCAAACAACTGTAATACCTTGCCCCTTCGGGCGTCCAAAGCTTGGCCTTGCCGCGCTCTGATCCATCACCGGCTTGCAGAAGGACGCGCACATGCTCACCCCCGGCTAACCAGCCTTTTACCTTTTCAAACCCACATACCGCCAAGCCCGCCTTGCGGGCCATCGCGATCAGATCCAGCGTGCGCCGGACCAATTGGCGTTCGACTTCTTCTACCATACCATCCGGCACCTGAACCTGCGCCTTTGCAGACCGGCTGAACTGGCCCTTCTTGGCCTTGTCCAGCGCATCTCGGGTGGATGCGACATACATACCACGTCCGGGCAGTTTGCCCAAGATGTCAGGCACGACCTGATTATCAGGCCCGACAACAAAGCGGATCAATCCCATCTTCGGCTGCGTCTCACCAGTGACAATGCACCGGCGCTCCGGTCCGTCGTCTAGGTTTTTTTTCAATCCACCACGGGTCATAAGGTTAAGTCAGAGGCGCTTACGCCTCTGCCTCCTCTTCCATATCGGCATCATCTTCGCCACTGACAAGGTCTGCCGGATCAACCCAGCCGAGCATGACACGCGCCGTCATAACCAGATTCTGCGCTTCTTCTAGGCTGACTTCGAACTTTTCCAGAACGCCTTCGTCCTTGTGACGCTTTCCGTCAACAACAGTCCAGCCGCCGGCCAGCTCCCAGTCAGCGCAAGTTGCGAAGTCTTCCAGTGTCTTGACGCCGTCTTCTGCAAGCGCCTCGACCATTTGCGGGGTCAGACCTTCGAAGTTGACCAGCGAATCCTCGACACCCAACTCGCGGGCATGATCGAGGGCCTTCTTGCTCTGCGCTTCCAGATAGTCGCGGGCACGGGCCTGCAATTCGCCGGCAGTGTCAGAATCGACACCTTCGATGACCAGCAGCTCTTCGGCTTCAACGTAGGCGACTTCTTCAAGACTCGAAAACCCTTCGGACACCAGCAGTTGAGCGAAGAATTCGTCCAGATCCAGTGTGTCCATGAACAGCTTGGTACGTAGCTCGAATTCGGCCTGACGACGCTTAGATTCTTCTTCTTCAGTCAGAATGTCGATATCCAGACCGGTCAGCTGAGATGCCAGACGCACGTTCTGACCGCGGCGACCGATTGCCAGCGACAGCTGATCTTCGGGCACGACTACTTCGATCTTGCCGGCTTCTTCATCCAGAACGACCTTGCTGACTTCGGCAGGCTGCAGCGCGTTCACCAGGAAAGTCGGCATGTCTTCGTTCCATGGGATGATGTCGATCTTCTCGCCCTGCAACTCGTTCACGACAGCCTGCACTCGCGAACCGCGCATACCAACGCAGGCACCGACCGGGTCGATGCTGGAGTCGTAAGAGATGACAGCGATCTTGGCGCGCGACCCGGGGTCACGGGCCACCGCTTTGATCTCGATTATGCCCTCATAGATTTCAGGCACCTCCATCTTGAACAGCTCGGCCATGAATTCCGGCGCGGTCCGCGACAGGAAAATTTGCGGCCCACGCTGTTCGCGGCGCACATCTTTGATGTAGCAACGGATGCGGTCGCCGGGTCGATAGGCTTCGCGGCCGATCTTTTCGTTGCGCCGCAGAATTGCTTCGCCCGAACCCACGTCAACGATGACGTTTCCGTACTCCTCGCGCTTGACCAGCGCGTTGATGATCGTGCCAGCACGATCCTTGAAATCTTCGTATTGCTTGTCACGCTCAGCTTCGCGGACCTTTTGCAGGATGACCTGCTTGGCCGACTGCGCAGCTATCCGGCCCAGCTCGACCGGGGGTACTTCTTCGACCAGCGTATCGCCAATCTTGGCGTCCTTGATCCAATCCTTCGCCGTTTCCAGCGTGAACTGCGACTGATAATTCTCGTATTCGTCTTCTTCGACGACCGTGCGAACACGGGTAAACGTCGCCCGGCCCGTCTTGCGGTCGATGCTGACACGGATGTCCATTTCAGCGCCGTAACGCGACTTTGCAGCGCGTGCGAGGGATTCCTCCATCGCCTCGATCACCAGGCCGGGTTCGATGTTCTTCTCGCGGGCAACCGCCTCGGCGGTTTGCAGCAACTCTAGCTGGTTTGCAGACGTAATGGCCATCAGGTGTTCTCCTCATCCCCATCAATGATGGTTTCAATCTCGTCGAATTGGGCCTCGTCGATCTGGCCCGCATCCTTACGTCCGCGCAACACGTTGCGGATCAAATCATCTGTCAGCACCAGCTTTGCATCCGACAACCAGTCGAATTTCAGACCAATGGTAACCTCTTCCTTGCCGTGATCGCCAGCAGGAATGGTAATCAGAACTTCGTCGCCTTCAACACCAGCCAGTTCGCCCTTAAAGCGGCGGCGCCCATCGATCAACTGCTCTGTCTCGATCTTAGCCTCGAATCCCCGCCATTGATCAAAGTCTTTCAGGCGGGTCAGCGGGCGGTCGATGCCAGGGCTGCTGACTTCCAGCGTGTATTCATCAAGGATCGGGTCTTCGACGTCCATTACAGCACCGACGGCGGTGCTGATCTGGCCGCAGTCATCAACTTCGATCGTGCCATCAGCCTTTTGAGCCATGATCTGAAGCGTCGATTCCTTGCCCGTCATCAGGCGAATACGCACGACCTCAAACCCCAAGTCCTCAATGACAGGGGTGATAATCTCTGCGATCCGGCGGTCGATGGCCGCTTTGGCGATCAGGTCGTTCATGGACATCTCCAAGCACAAAAAAACGGGCGCGCGGCCCGTTGCGAATTCCGGTTGGGCGCTGGGGGTGGAGGCCAGCACGCCGCTGTTAATTGATCGCTTAGACCAAAACGCAGCCCACTGCAAGCGCGGCGTCTATCAGACCCCCAACCGCGTCCTGTCAGTGGCAAATCGGTCCATGGCGCGCACCAATTCGGCGCTGATCCCTGGCTCTGACAAGGCATGCCCGGCCCGTCCGACAAAGGTCAGTTTTGCCTGCGGCCATTGCTGTGCCAGTGTATAAGCCGACAGCGGTGGACAGATCATGTCGTAGCGCCCCTGCACGATGACACCCGGGATATTTGCCAGACGGTCAGTGCGGGCCAAAATCTGATGGTCCGCATCCAACCAGCCATGATGTTGAAAGTAGTGGTTTTCCAGCCGGGCAAAAGCACGCGCGTAATCTGCAGGGCTCTCGCCGGTCACGCCGTCGCTGTCGATTGCGGCCAGCGCATTTTCCCACTGCGCCCAAGCGCGGGCGTATTTCGTCTCGGTCATCATGTCACCGGAAAACAGGCGTTTGTGATAGGCCGCGATCAGATTTCCGCGCTCATCCTCTGGCACTAGCTGCACAAACCGCTGCCACAAGTCAGGCCAGAATCGCCCCGCGCCACCGCCATAAAACCAATCCAGTTCACCTTGCGTCATCAAGAAAACGCCGCGCAGCGCCAGCGCTGCGACCCGGTTCGAATGGCTTTGCGCATAGATTAGCGCCAAAGTCGCTCCCCAACTGCCGCCAAAGACAACCCAACGGTCGATGCCCAGCGCGTCCCTAATCAGCTCGATATCCGCAACAAGGTGCCAAGTCGTGTTGGCGGCGACACTGGCGTGGGGGCGCGACCGGCCGCAGCCGCGCTGATCAAACAGCACGATGCGGTATTTCTCGGGGTTGAAATAGCGCCGCATCGCAGGGCTGCATCCCCCGCCCGGACCGCCATGCAACACGACGACCGGAATACCAGCAGGGTTGCCACACTGCTCTACATAGACTTTGTGCCCATCGCCCACGTCGAGAGTACGCTGATCAAAGGGATCAAGGGGCGGGTACAAATACGCAACTGCGCTCTTTTGGTTCGGGACGTTTTCCATGGATCACCTATATAGGGCAGTAACGGGCAAAACCATGACTCGTTGCAGATCACAATTGCAAAGCCGGAGGTCCCGATGACCACGAACACCATTGACGATCACGAAGTCGCAAAATTCGAGGCCATGGCCGACGAGTGGTGGGATGAGACAGGCAAATTCAAGCCGCTGCACATGATGAACCCGGTCCGTCTGGACTATATTACGCGCCAAATTGCCGCCGAATACAACCGCGACCTGAGCGTGGACAAACCCTTCGCTGGGCTGCGTATCCTCGACATCGGCTGCGGCGGCGGCTTGCTGTGCGAGCCCATGGCCCGGCTGGGTGCCGATGTCGTCGGCGTCGATGCCGCCCCGCGCAACATCCCCGTGGCCCAAATCCACGCCGAAAAATCTGGCCTGAACATCGACTATCGCCACGGCACAGCGGAAGCGATGGCAGCGGCGGGCGAACAGTTTGACGTCGTCCTAAACATGGAAGTCGTCGAGCACGTTGCCGATCCGCAAGGCTACCTTACCGCCTGCCAGCAACTGCTAAAGCCGGGCGGGCTGCACCTGTGCTCGACCATCAACCGCAACCCGAAATCCTTTGCCATGGCCATTGTCGGGGCGGAATGGGTCATGCGCTGGCTGCCCAAGGGCACGCATGACTGGAACAAGTTCATCACACCAGAAGAACTGTTTAATCTGTTGCGCAAGGCTGGCCTGATCCCGGTTGACCGCACCGGATATGTCTTCAATTTCTTGGCCTTCACCTGGTCCACATCCCCCAATGACCTGTCGGTGAACTATGTCACCGCCGCGACAAAGCCAGCCTGACTCACAGCCTCCATTTGGCCAGAAAAACTAACACCGGGGCACCAGCCGTCAGGCCGGATCGGCCAGCTTCGCGCGCAATTCGCGCAGCACCGGCAATGTCGCGCGCACGCGGTCCTCGCCGACCTCAGCGACAACGTCCGCGAACAGCGGACTGATCGCGGCAATGGCGGCATTGCGCGCAGAAAGGCCTGTCGGGCTGATCGATACCAGCTTGCGCCGCGCATCGTCCCAATCGGGGCGCACATGCACCCATCCAGCCCATTCCAGCTTACTCAGTGTATTGGTAATCGCGCCGCGGGTCAGGTGAAACGTCTGCGCCAGTTGCGCAGGCGTTCGCTCCCCCCCTGTATGAGCCAGATGATTCAACACGGAAAAGTGCGACAGCTCCATCCCCTTGGGCAGCACCCGCGACATACTGGCACGCGCCAGTTGATCGACAGCCAGCAATTCGCTGAACAGCGTCACGGCAAGGTGTTGGGTCTGATCGTTCATTGTGGTCCTTTATAGGGTCGATCGTGGCTCAGCGACGGGACCCGCCCCCGCGACTGTGCCACCAAAGCCAAATCCAGATCAACCATAGTGACACCGGGTTCTGTCCCCGCATCCGCCAGAACCGCGCCCCAGGGGTCAACTGCCAAGCTGTGACCGTAGGTCTGGCGCGGCCGCCCCGTCCCGGCGGGATGGGTCCCGGTCTGCGCCGCTGCCAAAACGAAGCAGCCCGTTTCGATCGCTCGGGCGCGCAGCAATGTATGCCAATGCGCGGCCCCAGTGACCGAGGAAAATGCGGACGGCACCAGCAGAATGTCCGCGCCTGCCTGCGCCAGATCCCGATGAAGCTGCGCAAAGCGCAGATCGTAACAGACGCTCAGGCCCAGCACCGCACCGGGCATCCGCGCCAGAACAGCTCTGTCGCCGGGGCGATAACCTGCGGATTCGCGATAGCTTTCAGCCTCTGACACGGTGACATCGAACATGTGAATTTTATCATAGCGCGCGGCAATCGCGCCATCCGGTCCGATCAGGAAACTACGATTGGCAAAGCGCCCGTCCGCATCCCCTGTTTTCAACGCCAGCGATCCAATCGATAGCCAAACGCCCAGCCGCGCCGCCGCATTGCGCAATGCGGCCAGCGTGGGATCATCCGCCTCTAGCTGCAGCACATCCTGCTGCCTTGCCCGATCCTGCGACACGCAATTCGTGACCTCAGGCGTGCAAATCAGCGTGGCCCCCCGTGCGGCGGCATCGCCGAGCAGACTAAGCGTTCCGACCAAATTGAAGACAGGGTCATCGCCCGCTGTCAGCTGGATCAGCGCCGCCTTCATGCAGCAAGCAGCGAGTCCAGCTTCCCCGCCTTATCCAGCGCAAACAGTTCGTCACAGCCGCCGACATGGGTATCGCCGATGAATATCTGCGGCACGGTCCGCCCGCCATTGCTGCGCTCAACCATTTCACTCAGCATGTCAGGCTTTTGCGACAAGGAAATATCGGAAAATCTGACACCCTTCGACGTCAAAAGCCGCTTGGCGGCGTGGCAATATCCACAAGTCGACTTGGTATAGATCTCAACGTTCTTCATCATCAGGCTCCTTCACTTGGATCCTTACTTAGGTCTCCTTCACCACCTGCGCCAGTGCGAGGATACAGACCCGCTGTGCGCCAGCGGCCGATGCCGCCTCTGCCGCCGCAGCGTGCTACCAGACGCGACAGCAGCGCCGCCTGATTATAGCGCCACGCAATCAGACGCGACCAATGCAGCGGCACCAGAATGAAAACCATATCAGGTCGGATGATCTGCTTCCCCGCATGCAGCATCCATTTTGCCGCTGGCACCTCCAGATCGGTGCGATCGCCATGTTTCAGGTTCAATACCATCCCTAGCCCGATCCCGTCATAAACCAGCGCCGCCCGCCCCTGATCCCAAGGCCGCGGGATTGTCATGCAATCATCGCAATGCACCGACCCGGCCCCTTGCCTCATCAGCGGTGTGCCGCAAGCATCGCAGGTCATTTCGTGAATGAAGTGAGTTTCCCGCCAACATGCGCCGCACAGGCCATGATCGCCTGCGGCCTGCGTATTGCAGGCAACGCACTGCGAGGGATAGATTGCCCTGATGACGCTTTGCATTTGCGCGTATTCCCCCTAAATCAACCAGATGCAGACACTGACTGATACATTTGCCCTATCCCGCAATCGCGCCCGCGCGACAGAGTCGTTCTTGCGCGAGCGTGTCGCTGGCAATGTTCAGGAAAGACTGGAAGAGATTAACAGGTCGTTTACGTCGCCCCTGATCGTGACACCGACGCCCAGCATTTGGTCCGGCATCCTGCCCAGCGCACCAACCATTCCCGACACCGAAACCCTTCCCGTGAACGAAGCCGTGCACGATCTGCTGATCCATGATCTGTCCCTGCATTGGGCGAACGACCTTGTCGGCCAACTTGTCCAGTCCCGCATTGCGCTTGCCCCTGACGGGCTGTTCATCGGCACCCTGTTTGGCGGCCAGACCCTGCACCAACTGCGCACCTGTCTGGCAGAGGCTGAATCGCGCCTGACCGGCGGACTGTCGCCTCGCATCGCGCCGATGGGCGAAATCCGTGATCTTGGCGGGCTGCTGCAACGCGCTGGTTTTGCGCTGCCAGTTGCGGACAGTGACACAGTCAATATCAGCTATGCTGATGCCTTTGCCCTGATGCGAGACCTGCGCGCGATGGGTGAAGCGAACGCCCTGCATAGTCGACTGCGCCACCTGACCCGGCAACATGTCCTGCAACACGCGGCCGGCCTTTATGCTCAGCACTTCACTGGTGCCGACGGCCGCATCACCGCCACCTTCGAGGTCGTGACCCTGACCGGCTGGGCCCCCGCCGCCAGCCAACAGCAGCCGCTGCGCCCCGGCTCTGCCACGGCGCGACTGGCTGACGCATTGGGAACCGCCGAAACGCCGCTTAAACCCCAAGAAAATTAACCCTGCGACAACTCCCTTTATCTGACCACCGATTCCGGGACCAAAAGGAAAGCCAGTATGTTCGACAAAACACCCCCCGAACGGCCAGCCACCTGCCCCGTGCACGCGGCCCCCGACCACCCGGCGATCAAGCCTGCCCGCGTCGGCGTCCTTGTGGCGAACCTTGGCACGCCGGACGGCTATGATTACTGGTCCATGCGCCGCTACCTGTCCGAATTCCTGTCGGACAAACGCGTCGTCGATTACTCCGCCTGGCTCTGGCAGCCGCTGCTACAATTGGTAATTCTCTCCAAACGCCCCTTCGCATCGGGCGCAAACTACAAATCCATCTGGAACGAGGCAGAGAACGAATCCCCTCTGCTGACCATCACCAAAAAGCAGACCGCCGCGATTCGCGCGCAGATGGTCGCCCGCTACGGTGACGATGTGCGTGTTGATTTCTGCATGCGCTACGGCAACCCTTCGACACCGTCAAAAGTGCGCGAGATGGTCGAGGCAGGTTGCACCAAAATCCTATTTTTCCCCCTTTACCCACACTACGCTGGCGCGACCTCTGCGACCGCGAACGACAAGTTCTTTCAAGCGCTGATGAAGGAAAAACGTCAGCCCATCGCTCGCGTGGTCGCCCCCTACTTCGAGGATCCCGCGTATATTGAGGCGCTGGCGCAATCCATTGAGCGCACCTACGCTAACGCCGACCAGCGCCCCGAAGTGCTGATCTGCTCCTACCACGGGATGCCGGTACGCTATCTGAAAGAGGGCGATCCTTATCACTGCGAATGCCAGAAAACGACGCGCCTGCTGCGTGAACGTCTGGGCTGGGACAAAGCCGAAATCCGCACGACCTTCCAATCCGTCTTCGGCCCCGAAGAATGGCTCAAACCCTACACGGTCAAGGAAGTCGCCCGTCTGGCTGAAGAAGAAGGCATCAAGCGCATCGCCGTCTGCGCCCCCGCCTTTTCCGCCGATTGCATCGAAACGCTTGAAGAGATCAACGAAGAGATCAAAGACAGCTTCGAAGAGGCTGGCGGCGAACACTTCACCTATATCCCTTGCCTCAATGACGACCCCGCACACATCGACGCGCTTTGCAGCGTGATCGACCAGAACCTTCAGGGCTGGCTGAAAGCAGCGGACTAGTCCCCGCATCATCTTGCCAAAAATACTCCCGCCGGAGGCACCAACAGGCCCCGGCGGACACCCTCTGATTTGGCAAGATAAATTTCCGCCAGAGGCATCGTCCCCTCGGCGGCGGATATTGTGTCAGCGCCCCCGTTGGCGAGGACTGACAACCGTGATTAGGTGCGGCGTATAAATCGCCGAAAGCATCCCGCATGTCCGTCTCCGCTCGCCTCGCCCCGCACCAGCGCGTCTTTGCTGCCTTTGCGATCTACAGCTTCGCACTGGGCAATCTGTTTCCGCGCCTGCCGGACATCAAACGCGCGATGGGCATCGAAGAAGGCGCGCTGGGTCTTGCGCTGATCGGCATATCAACCGGAACGCTGATCGCCCTGACGCTCTCGGCCCCGATCATCGCCCGCCTAGGACACCGGCAGGCGCTTTTCGTGCTGCTGCCGCTGATGTCCCTTTGCTTTGCCGTCGCAGTCCATGCGACCGGGCCGCTTGCGCTTTACTTCCTGCTGATCCCAGCCGGTCTGACCATGGGCGCGACAGAGGTCATCGTGAACGTCGAGGCCGACAGGGTCGAAGCCGCGATGGGCCGGCGCATCATGAACCGTGCCCATGCCTTCTGGAGCTTTGGCTTCTTTGCCGCCGGGCTGTTCGGGGCGGCAATGGCGCAACTTGGTGTGCAACCGGCGCTGCACATGGCGCTTGTGTTGCCTCCAACCTTTCTGGGCGTGCGAGTGCTGCTGGCCGATTTCCAACCCGCCCCCAAACGCGGCACGGAAACGGCCGATGCAGGACCAGCAATCGCGCGGCCAACCAAAGGGATCATGGTGCTGGTTGGCGTGTCCCTGTCAGCGATGCTGTTGGAAGGTGCCAGCATAGACTGGTCCGCAATCTACATGCGGTCCGTTTTTGATGCGCTGCCCTTCCTAGGCGGTCTGGCCGTTGCAACAACCGCACTATCACAGGCAATCACCCGTTATTTCTCGGACCGGATCGTTGACCGCCATGCCCCGGACCGGGTGGCACGGGTCATGCAGATGGCGATGGCGCTTGGCGTTTTGGTAGTCTTCTTCGCCCCCTCTGCGCTGGTCGCGCTTTTGGGCTTTGCGCTGATTGGTGCCGGAACGGCGGCGATCTTTCCGCTGGCGATGTCGGCAGCCGCCCAGCGAAGCGATCGGTCCGCCGCGCTTAACGTTGCCGCACTGGCGCAGTTTTCGTTTGTGATCTTCCTGCTGGGGCCGCCCCTGCTCGGGTTTGTCGCCGAACACGCGGGCCTGCGGTGGACATTTGGTCTGGGTCTGCCGCTGGTTGCCGTCAGCTTTGCCCTGTCCGGCGCGCTTGGCTCAAAACCTTCACGCGCGTGATGTGGCACGCAATCTATCCCATTTCGGGAAACCGCCACCTCACTGATGTGGCATTTGAAGTGGCCGCGTGTCTTCGGTAAGAGAGCACAACCGCCAGCAAAGGGGTGCCGAAATGCTACGACGTCAGATGATCTTTGGGGTGATGGCCCTTGGCCTTGCGGCCTGTGGTGGTGCGCCCAAGGGTCGGATCGGCCCGGATGGCCTGCCCCTGCCGCAAATTTACCGCATCGGCCCCGACGATACCGATGATATCCAGTTCCGGATGCTGGACAGCGTCAACACGCTGCGCAATGCAGCTGGCGTCCCGGCCGTGGAGCTTGATCCCCAGCTGAATGCCGCCGACGCCACCCACGCCCGCGATATGTCGATCCAGAACCGGCCTTGGCTCTTTGGTTCTGACGGATCTTCGCCGCTGGAACGTGCGCGCCGTGTCGGCTTTCAGGGCCGCGTACAAGGAGAAAACATCTCTGAATCCTACGAAACAGAGCTGGAAACGCTGGCCGCCTGGATGAAGCAAGCTGATACGCGCCGCGTAGTGCTTGACCCCGCTGCGCGCAAGATGGGTTTGTCGTGGTTTCAAGAGCCCGCAGGCAAGTTGTGGTGGGTGATGACCATGGGAACGGACCCCGTGGCGCAGACACCGACCTTTGTGACCGATGCCTTTGCGCCACTGCCGCCGATGACCCAGTAGGGTCGCGTCGCGTCAGGGATAGATAAAGATCGCTGTGCCGTCTTTGACCATCGCATAGATCTCTTCGATCTCACCGTTGCTGACGGCGATGCAGCCCCAGGTCCAGTCGTTCTGACCGATGTAATTTGTGGGCGTGCCATGGATAAAGATGTCGCCGCCGGGTTGTTTACCCATGGCTTCGGCCCGCGCGATATCGTCCGAGTTCGGATAGGAAATGCCGATCGACAGGTGATAGCGGCTGTTTCTATTACGCCGATCGATGCGGTACGCGCCTTCGGGCGTGCGACCGTCATTCTCGATCTGCTTGTGACCCTCGGGCGCAAAGCCCATTTGCATCACATATTCTTTCAGCATGCGGTTCCCGCTAAGCAACTGCATTCTACGTTGCCGCTTGAACACCTGTACCCGTGTCACCTGCGGGCCGTCATACCTGCGGAATTTGCTGACCGGTGGCGCGCCACATGCTGTCAGCAAGGCACCCATCGCGCTTGCCAAAACAATACGTCGGTTCAGAATCATAACATGCCCGCTATCTGTCCAATCGCCGATCTTTGGCCGGCCTTGTTCTTTCGGTACACCAGCACTGGCCCGGCGGCCAAGCATTAAGACACAGCTGTCGGTCACGCCCGCGTGAGCGACGCAATCATCTCGACGTGGGGTGACCAGCGGAACTGATCCACGACCTGAACCCAGTTCAATACAAATCCAGCATCGACCAGCGCCGCTGCATCCCGACCAAAGGTGACAGGGTTGCACGACACCATTGCAACGGTGCTGATTTTGCTGACCGCAAGCGTTGCAATCTGCGCGGCAGCGCCCGCACGCGGCGGGTCGATGACAGCAGCGTCAAAGCGGTTCAGCTCGTCGGGTTCCAGTGGACGGCGAAACAGATCGCGGGTCACGCCGGTCAAGCGCTTCACGCCCTTTGCCGCGCGCCAGCCACGGTCCATTGCCGCGATCATCGCGGCCTCACTCTCGACCGCCGTGACCTCTGCCGTCCGGGTAAGGGGCAGCGAAAAGGTGCCGCAGCCGGCAAACAGATCGACGACGCGCGATGCATTGCCGATGATATCCAGAACACCGCTGAGCAGGGTCACCTCGCCATCGGCGGTTGCCTGCAGGAATGCGCCCGGTGGCGGCGTCACGGTCGCGGGGCCAAAGACCTGCACAGGATCGCGCAGGGTCACGACGGTTTCGTCCATCCAAGTCAGACGGGACAGCTTATGCTTTTGGGCAAAGCCGGCCAGATCGATGCGCAGCTGGTCAGTCAGCCGCTGATCGGTCTGCACCAGCACATCCAGCCCTACCGCGCTGTCGGTTACGGTCAGAGCGACCTCTCCTCTGCGGGACGCGGCGATGACGGTCAGCGCTTCCAGCATCGAAATCCCCGCCAGCATCCCCGGCGTCACCAATTGGCAATCCGGCACAGACACCAGCACATCCGACGCGCGGGCATGAAAACCGACCATTGCGCCGGACTTCGTGCGGCGGCCCGAAAATTTGGCCCGCCGACGCGATTGCGCGGGCGAGGTGTGCATGGGGCGAAATTCCGGCTCTAACCCATGCGCAAGCAACGCGCGCATCACGACGGTCTGTTTCCAGTCGGCGACGAAATCATCCGCTGCGTGCTGCAAGGCGCAGCCGCCGCAGGTCTTGAAATGGCGACAGGGTGCCGCGACCCGCTGGGCCGACGGCATCAGGATCTGCGCAGTGCCATCGGGGCGCAGAGAGACCTCTTCCCCCGGAAGCGTGCGCGGCACCAAGGTGCCGTCATTGGCACGACCCGCGCCCAGATGGGTCAAACTTTCGATAATCAAGCTCACGCGTCGTCCTCTACGCTGATGAAGCCACCCGATTGCCTGTTCCAATAGCGCGCGTAAAGCCCTTCTTGCGCCAACAGGTCGTCATGGTCGCCTTGTTCGACGATGCGGCCCCCCTCCAGCACGATAATCCGGTCCATTTGGCGCAGCGTGGACAGGCGGTGCGCGATGGCGATAACGGTCTTGCCGTCCATCACCGCGTCCAGCGCGTCCTGAATGCTGGCCTCGACTTCGGAATCCAGCGCACTCGTCGCCTCGTCCAAGATAAGGATCGGCGCGTCCTTCAGGATCGCACGGGCAATCGCGATGCGTTGTCGTTGGCCACCAGACAGCTTCACGCCCCGCTCGCCCAGATGCGCGTCATAGCCTTTGCGCCCCGCATGGTCGCGGATGTTGGCGATAAACTCCTCGGCCTCGGCGCGGGCGGCGGCGGCCTTGATTTGATCGTCCGTCGCGTCAGGGGCACCGTAGCGGATGTTGTCACGGGCAGAGCGGTTGAACATCGCCGTTTCTTGCGTGACCATCCCGATCTTGCGCCGCAGACTTTCCTGCCGCACGTGGCGCAGGTCTTGGCCGTCGATGGAAACCACGCCCTTTTCGGGGTCATACAGTCGCAACAGCAAGGCCACGAGCGTCGATTTTCCCGCCCCCGACCCACCAACGATCCCCAGCTTTTCGCCGCTGCCGATGTGCAGCGTGACATCACACAAGCCGCCCGAACCACCGCCATAAGTAAAGGTCACGTCGTCCAGCGCGATGCGCCCCGCGCTTAGGTCCAGATCAACGGCATCATCCGCGTCTGGCAGCGCGTGGGGTTTGGACAGCGTTTTCACCGCGTCCTCGACCTCGCCCACGTTGGAATACATGCCCATCAGGGTAAAGCTGACCCAGCCAGTCATCTGCGCCAGCCGCAAACCAATCGTGCCAGCGACTGCAATATCGCCCGCCGTCGCCGCGCCCTGTTGCCACAGGAACAGTGTGATCCCAACCAGCAAAACAGGCAGCACGCCCGCCAGCGTCATTAGCAAGAATCGAAAGCCCGCGGACACCCATCCAAAGCCGAGGGAATCCAGACGGAACTTCTCCATCGCGTCGGTGGCGGCGCGGTCTTCGTGATCAGCATGGGCGAATAGTTTGACAGTCTTAATGTTAGTGATCGTATCAACCACCTGCCCAGTTACCATCGCACGACTGCCCGCACGCAGCTTTGATGTCGCGCGAATGCGGGGCATAAAGGCGCGGATCAGGCCGATATAGGCGCACATCCAAATCGCAAGCACGACCGCCGACCAGATATCGATATCAGTCAGCAGAATGATCGAGCCAACGACCGACGCCAGTGCATAAAACACTGTATTGATCGTATCGACACCCAGATCCGTCGTCGCCCGCGCGGCCTGCATCTGTTTCTGGCTGATGCGGCCCGCAAAGTCGTTGTCAAAGAACGTAACCGCTTGCCCCAGCGTGTGCCGGTGCAGCCGCGACAGAACCAAATTATAGACGGCTGGGGCAACAACGACCGACTGCATCATCCCCGAAAGACCCAACACGAGCGGCCGAAACACGATAAAAAACAGGGCAACGCCAATCAAAAGCCACGCGTTTTCCCCGAAATAGGCACTGCTCTCGCTGGCCAGCGCAGAGTCGATAACACGGCCTAGGATCAAGGCGGCCAGCACCTCTAGCATGCCCGCAAGCGTGCTGATTGCAGCCCCCACACCCATCGCACCAAAGCTGCCGCGCAGGGCCCAGCGCAGGAAGGCGATCAAGGTACCGGGGGGGGGGCCTTCGGCGCGGGAAAAGGGGTCGATCCAGTCTGAGAACTTCATGTGTTGTCCCCTAAAAATCCACCCGATTGCCGCTCCCAGAACCGGGCATAGCGACCGTTCAACGTCAACAACTCATAATGCGTGCCATCCTCGACAATGCGCCCGTCGTCCATCACTACGATCCGGTCCATGCGGGCGATGGTGGACAGGCGGTGCGCGATCGCGATCACCGTCTTACCCTGCATCAGCGTTTCCAAGGTGTCCTGAATTGCGGCCTCAACTTCGGAGTCCAGCGCACTTGTCGCCTCGTCAAGCAGCAGGATTGGCGCGTCCTTGAGGATTACCCGCGCCAGCGCAATCCGCTGGCGCTGACCACCGGATAGCTTCACGCCACGTTCACCGACCCGCACGTCATAGCCGCTGCGGCCTTCGGCATCGGCCAGCGTCGTAATGAAGTCGTGCGCCTGAGCCTGCTGCGCGGCGGCAATCATCGCGGCATCGCTGGCATCCGGCGCGCCATACAGGATGTTTTCGCGCACCGACCGATGCAGCAGTGCGCTGTCTTGCTGCACCATGCCGATGGCCTGCCGCAAACTTCCTTGCGTCACGCCTGCGACATCCTGACCGTCAACCCGAATCGTACCGCTTTCAGCGTCGTAAAACCGCAAAAACAGCTTAATCAGCGTCGATTTGCCCGCCCCAGAAGCACCGACAAGGCCGACCTTCTGCCCCGCAGGAATGGTCAGGTCGATATGCTCTAGCCCACCCTTTGCCTTGCCATAGTGATGGCTCAGTCCGGCGACTTCGATCCGCCCGGCGGTGACAGTCAGCGGCACAGCGTCGGGAGCGTCGGTCAGTGTGACAGGCTGGCCAATCGTTTCCAGCCCTTCGGCCACGACACCAAGTTCTTGGAACAGCTGGCTGACCGCCCACATGATCCAACCGCTCATGCCGTTCAGGCGCAGCACCAATGCGGCAGCCGCTGCAACAACCCCTACGCTTGCCAGACCGTTCAGCCACAGCGACAGCGCCCAGCCAACAATGCCCACAACCAGCACGCCGTTCAGGAATACTAGCGCCACATCCATGATCGTATAAAGGCGCATTTCAAGCATCAGCGTCGTACGCGACTTTTCGATCGCGCCCTTGGCATATGACAGCTCTGCATCGTGATGGGCGAACATCTTGACCGCGTGGATGTTGGTATAGCCGTCCACGATCCGCCCGGTGACAACACTGCGTGCGTCAGACGACGCTTGCGAGGCTGGCTTGATCCGCTTGATCACCCAGCGCACCAAAATCAGGTAAGGGATGAGCCACGTCAGCAAGGGCAGCACCAAACGCAGGTCGGCGTCCGCTAGCAAGATGAAAGCACCGATCAAATAGGCGGCGGCAAAGGCGACAGCCTCGAAAAACTGGTTCATCACGCTGGCGACAGCGTTCGGCGTCTGCATCACGCGGTTGGCAATATGTCCGGCAAAGTCGTTTTCGAACCAATCGACGGACTGCCGCATGATCTGCCGATGCGCCCGCCAGCGCGCGAGCGTGGTCAGATTCGGGTTAATCGACTGGTTCAGCAACGCCGTGTGGGCGGTCTGGATCACGGGCCGCAAGGTCAGGAAAAACACCGCCATCGCGATTAGCTCGACGCCATGATCCTCCCAGAAAATGACAGGGTCTTTATCCAGCAGATCAACCAGCCGTCCAAGGTAGCCAATCAGGCCGACTTCGATGAAGGCGACAAACGTTGACAGGCCGGCCGTGACCGCAAAGACGCGATGAAACGGCCGGGTATAATCCCGCAGAAACGGCGCAAGCCGCGTGGGCGGTGTGTCGGTCTCCTCATACGGCGTATAGGGATCGACAAGGCGTTCGAAATAACCAAACACGGGAAGGCCTCTGTCTTTCGGACCTTTGATGTAGGTCCCGAGTTGCAAAAGGAAACGCCTTAAGCCAGCAGATCGTACCGGGTCAGGGTAAAGCCGGACGCGATCCAGCGGGCTTCTGCCTGTCTCAGCGCTGCGCCAAGGGCTGGGCCCTGCAAGGCCGGCATGAAATCGGCGGCTTTCACGGGCAGGATTTGCCCGTCGCCAAGGCGGGCTGCGGCAACGTCCTTATCATTCAGCGGTTGCGACAGCGACGCGGCCAGAACAAGCCCGCGGTCGATGGCGACGGTGGCACCGTAGCGATAGCCAGCCTCTCCTGCACTGATATCCATATCGCGCAGGATGACGTGGCGCTGCGCCTCTGCATTCGTCAGGCGCAGGCGGTCTGGATCGCCGCCCAGCGCGGCAAGGCGACGGCTGAAGTCAGGCACTATTTCAGCGAGTTCTTCAAGGTGGATGAGCACAGTCAACGCGTTCGGCCCTGCCCCCGGCAGCACCCGCAACAGCGCACCGCTTGCAGCCATGCTAGCGACAGCAGGGGCCGGATTTGGCGCGGACAGCAGCTTGCGCATTTCCTGCCCAATCCGTTCTGCGGACAACCCATTGATACCGTTTACATGTGCGGCGCAAGCGGCCAGCCCGTCAGCGTCGATGCCCATCGCCGGATCGCCGTACCACGCGAAAAAGCGGAAAAAGCGCAGGATGCGCAGGCAATCTTCCTGAATACGCTGCGCCGCATCACCGATAAAGCGCACATGCCCGGCCAATATATCGGGAATACCGCCAAGCGGATCATGAAGCGTGCCATCAGGGGCGGCATAAAGCGCGTTCATCGTGAAATCACGGCGGCGGGCGTCTTCCTCGGCGGTATCGGCAAAGACGACGGTGGCATGGCGCCCGTCCGTGTCCACATCGCGGCGGAAGGTTGTGACCTCAAATGGGGCACCATCGACAACGACGGTGACAGTCCCGTGGTCGATGCCGGTAGGAACAACCTTGAAACCAGCCGCTTTTCCCAAATTTGTGACTGTTTCTGGCCGAGCGTCGGTGGTCAAATCCAGATCGCTGGCGGCAGCGCCAATCAGTGCATTGCGCACGCATCCACCAACGAACCACGCCTGATGGCCCGCATCTGTGAGCATGGCACAGACCCGCTGCGCGCTTTGGTTTGACAGCCAGTCTGGGGCGATTTTCATTTGTGGGTCCGATCTGCTAGCGCGCGTAAAATGCGCCCGGTAGCGCCCCAGATGTAATAGGGGCCGAAGGGCACGGTATAATAATGGCGCATCCGGCCCTGCCAGCGGCGCGACTGGATCAGAAAATGCGCGGGGTTGGTGACATGGTCCAGCGGCACCTGAAAAACCTCAGCGACCTCGCCCGCCTCTGGCACGGGGGTAAAATCACCGTGGATCAGGCCGATCACGGGGGTCATCAGAAAACCGGTCACAGTTTCATGCCCCGGCATCTGACCAAGGACCTCGACTTGGCTGCGAGGCAGGCCGATTTCTTCTTCTGCTTCGCGCAGCGCGGCGTCAATAGTGGTGGGATCGCCTGCGTCCTGCTTGCCGCCCGGAAAAGCAATCTGCCCCGGATGATGTTTCAGGGCAGCAGAACGCATGGTCAGGAAAATAGTTTCTGTTTGGGCGCTAACCGCGACCAGAACGCCGGCGGCTCGCAAAGCGCGCCCAGCAGGCACACCGACGCCCTTGTTAAGATCAAAGTCCGTCGAGGGCCGGCCCGGCTGGGCCAGCGCCTCTTGTAGTCTGTTTTTCAGATCACTCTGCGCCATCGGACGACACAGCCTCGAACCCGAGGGTTTCCGGCTGAAATTCGTAGTGGGCACCGCAGAATTGGCAATCGGCCGTGACGATGCCTTCGTCGGTGGCCATCGTATTGATGTCCTTGGCCGAATAGATCGACAGACTTTGCCGCACGCGGTCGGCGGAACAGGTACAGCCAAAGGTTACGGGCTGCGGGTCATAAACGCGCGGCTGTTCCTCGTGGAACAGACGGACCAGCAAGTCAGTCGGCTGCACGGTCGGGCCAATCAGTTCCAGCGCATCGACGGTATCCAGCAGCATGTTGGCACGCCGCCAGTTTTCACCCTCGTCAGCGTCCAGAATATCCTCTGCCGCCAGCAGGCCGTCTTCACCGGACGGGCCATCCTTTTCCATCAGCGGCGACGCCTTTGGCATGTGCTGCAACATGACACCGCCCGCGCGCCAATGCTCGCCTTCACCCGGAAGGGTGCTGCGGCCATGGTTCAGCGCGAACCGGGTAGGGATCTGCTCTGACTGAGCAAAGTACGTCTCGGCGCAGGCCGAAAGCGAACCACCCGCCAGCGGCGTGATCCCCTGATAGGGCTGAGTCCCTTCGCCCTGATCGATCAGGATGGCGAAGTAGCCTTTGCCGATCTGTTCAAACGCGTCGGCATCAAGATCAAGGGTGTCCTTGTCATACGCCGCATAGGCGCGAATTCGCCCTGGTTGACCATCTTCGGTCGGGCCATAGTAATCAGTCGCGATCAAGCGCACCGGGCCACCCGATCCGCGCACTTGTAGGGACAGCTTCCAGCGCAGCTTCATCGTTTCGCCGATCAGGGCGGTCAGCAGACACATTTCAGCAACCAGCCCTTCGATCGGGGCAGGATAGTCGTGCTGTTTCAGCACATCTTCTAAGACGCCGTCCAAACGGGCCACGCGGCCACGGATGTCAGAGGCGTCAAGCTGGAACGGCAGGACGGTGTCGTCCCAGGCGATACGAGAGCCGAGGGTCATGGGCTTTCCTTACAGGGTCGGATTTGGCATACCGCCACCATATAGTGACCGCAAGCTGTGGTCCAAGGGGAGAGCCATGATCAGACGGTATGGCAGCACGCCCAAAAATGGGCAGCACTATGGAATGCGGGCCGGCGTTTACGCGATCTTGCCCCGCGATGGCGCGATCCTGATGACCTTTCAGGGCGATCCACATAACGAGCTGCAACTGCCCGGCGGCGGGATCGATCCGGGCGAAAGCCCGCTGCGCGCACTGCACCGCGAAGTGTTCGAAGAAACCGGCTGGCATATCGCCCGCCCCCGGCGTCTGGGCGCATTCCGCCGTTTCACGTTCATGCCCGACTATGACCGCTTTGCCGAGAAGCTGTGCCATGTCTATGTTGTCCACCCTGTCCGCCGGATTGGCCCACCAAGTGAGCCGAACCATAAAGCGCTTTGGGTTGATCCAGCCATGGCGCTGCAAAATCTTGCGAATGTCGGTGATGCCGCTTTTCTGGCCGATTACGTTGCAGGTCTTTGATGGCAAAGGGTTGCGGGCAATATCCACCCGCAACGGTTGCCATACTATGATCTTCGGAACCTTGCCCCCTTTGCGGAAAACCAGTATCGCGCTGGGTCAAGTAACATTGACACAAAGGCCGCGCCCATGACCGCCCCCAAGAAAGTCGTCCTCGCCTATTCGGGCGGTCTGGACACCTCGATCATCCTCAAATGGCTGCAAACGGAATACGGCTGCGAAGTCGTGACCTTTACCGCCGATCTTGGCCAAGGCGAAGAGCTGGAACCAGCCCGCGCCAAGGCAGAGATGATGGGTGCATCCAGCATCCATATCGAAGACCTGCGTGAAGAATTCGTGCGCGATTTCGTATTCCCGATGTTCCGCGCCAACGCGCTGTACGAAGGCCTGTACCTGCTGGGCACCTCTATCGCGCGCCCGCTGATCTCCAAGCGACTGGTCGAGATCGCTGCCATGGAAGGTGCCGACGCTGTCGCCCATGGCGCGACTGGCAAGGGCAACGATCAGGTCCGGTTTGAACTGGCCTGCTATGCTCTGAACCCTGATATCAAGGTCATCGCGCCTTGGCGTGAATGGGATCTGACCAGCCGCACCAAGTTGCTGGAATTTGCAGAGCAGAACCAGATCCCCGTCGCCAAAGACAAGCGCGGCGAAGCGCCGTTCAGCGTTGACGCGAACCTGCTGCACACGTCTTCCGAAGGCAAAGTGCTGGAAGACCCGGCGCAAGAAGCGCCCGATTATGTTTATCAGCGCACCGTCGCGCCAGAGGATGCCCCCGATACCGCCGAGATGGTCGAGATCACCTTTGAAAAAGGTGATGCCGTCGCAATCAACGGCGAGGCATTGTCCCCCGCCACGATCCTGACCAAGCTGAACGAGCTTGGTGGCAAGCACGGCGTAGGCCGTCTTGATCTGGTGGAAAACCGCTTCGTCGGCATGAAATCGCGCGGAATCTATGAAACTCCTGGCGGCACCATCCTGCTCGAGGCGCACCGCGGCATCGAGCAGATAACGCTGGACTCTGGCGCTGGCCACCTGAAAGACAGCATCATGCCCCGCTATGCAGAGCTGATCTATAACGGTTTCTGGTTCTCGCCAGAGCGTGAAATGATGCAAGCGTTGATCGACAAGAGCCAAGAGCATGTCAGCGGCACCGTGCGCGTGAAGCTGTACAAAGGGTCCGCTCACACCGTGGCACGCTGGTCGGATCACAGCCTGTATTCCGAAGCGCATGTGACCTTCGAGGATGACGCCGGTGCCTATGATCAGACCGACGCACAAGGCTTTATCCAGCTGAACGCGCTGCGCCTAAAACTGCTTGCTGCCCGCAACCGTCGCCTGAAGTAAAAACAACCCCGCCTGCAACAAGTGCTGCAGGCGGGGTTAAACAGGGTAATCGTTAAAAAATTTAAGCCACGCGCAGGCCAGAAACACGGCAACGCATAACAAACCAACAGACCGGAGCAACTTTAAGCCATTCTCGCTTTCAATCACGAAAGCCCGGCTCAAAGAGTTTCAAACATTTCTACCTATTTCTGATCGGCCTGCTGTCGCGCTTCAGTCAAACCCGCGTGACCGGGCAGAGCATTGCTTGCTCTGCTCATGGAGGGCATGCACCTTGGCCGAAATCGGAGGGACCACCATGGCCAACGTATTCGACCGTCTGAAAATTGCAGCGCTGTCTGTTGCCGCTGGCGCGGTGGCAATCCTTGTACCGCTGGGCGCACAGGCTAGACAGCAAACCGCCATCGTCGCGGGTGGCTGTTTCTGGTGCGTCGAGTCCGACTTTGAAAGCGTGCCCGGCGTGGGCGACGTCGTGTCCGGCTATACTGGTGGATCACAGGTCCATCCGACTTACAGCCAAGTCGGGCGCGGTGCGACGGGTCACTACGAGGCGGTGATGATCCCCTTTAACGACAGCGTCATCAGCTACCGCCAGATCATGGACCTGTTTTTCCGCAGCGTTGATCCGACGGATGCAGGCGGGCAGTTCTGCGATCGCGGTAACCAGTATCGTACCGCCATCTTTGTCACGACGCAGGCGCAGGCCGACACCGCCGCCTCGGTCAAAACGGCCGCGGAACAGGCGCTTGGCCGCCAGATAGTTACCCCGATTGTGCAGGCCAGCACTTTTTACCGCGCAGAGGCGTATCACCAAGACTATTATAAAGGCGCCAAGCTGGTAGTGACGCGCGGCGGGCCGAAGCGTCAAAGCGATGCCTATAACTTCTATCGAAAAGGCTGCGGCCGCGATGCGCGGATTCAACAGCTATGGGGCGCAGATGCACCCTTCATTCATCACTAGGCTTTCATTTAGGGCCTGAAATCCTCTAGCTCTTTCAGGTCCGGGATTACATCAGCGGTGCCGTGACGCGTGACCATCAGTGCTGCGGCACGCGTCGCCAGATTGATCGCCTGCGCCATAGGATGCCCCCGGTCCAGTCCCGCGAGCACATAGCCAGTAAAAGTATCACCAGCGCCTGTCGTATCGATGGGCGTAACCGGGATGGCGTCAAAATGGCGAAGCCCATCTGGTCCGAACCAGTCGGAGCCGTCACCGCCCAACGTGACAATGACATCGCGTACACCCAGATCCTGCGGCCGTTTTCCGGTCGCATGCTCGAGCTGGTCCGCCTCTAGCGCATTCAACACCAGCAGGTTCAGATAGGGCAGCACCGCCTTGACCCGGTCCGCATCAAACGGCGCGGCAGCATAGGCAATTTGAAGTCCCATTTTCTTGCCCAGCGATGCAGCCGTGCGTTGCAAGTTCGTCTCGTTCTGGATCAACAGCCAATCCCCAGTTTGAGCCTCGGCCATCGCCTCTTGCAGGATTGCCTGCGGGATCGCGACGTTAGCACCGGGATGAAGGATCACGATATTCTCGCCCTGCGAATCGACTAGGACCATCGCCTGCGCAGTGTCTTCATCCACCCGCGCTATAAATCGAGTATCAACGCCGTATTCCATCAGGCGATCGACAGTCCATTCGCCATCATCGCCGATAGCCCCGATATGATGCACAATGGCAGCCGCACGAGCCGCAGCCACAGACATATTCGTCCCTTTACCGCCCAGAAACACGTTACGCGCCGTCGACGACAGCGTTTCACCGGCAGCGGGCATGTGCGGCAAGGAAAATACATTGTCGATGTTGATCGAACCCAAATTCCAGATCGCCATTTCAACCTACCTTACACGCGGCAATGACCGCCATATTCAGAATATCGTTCACAGTGCTGACGGTCGAACAGATCTGGATTGGCTTGTCGATGCCCGATAGGATCGGTCCAATCACGGTAGCCCCGGCCATTTCCTGCATCAGCTTGACCGAGATTGAAGCAGAGTGACGCGCCGGCACAACCAGCACATTGGCTGGCCCGGTCAGACGGCTAAAGGGATAATGCGCCTGCGCTACGGGATTCAGGGCCACATCAACGGTCATTTCACCTTCGTATTCGAAATCAACGCCGCGCCCATCCAAAACCTTGGGTGCCTGATGCATCTTTTCGGCGCGTTCAGACACGGGATAGCCGAATGTTGAAAACGACAGAAAGGCCACGCGCGGCTCTAACCCCAGATCACGCGCCACGGCGGCCCCGCGCTCGGCAATATCGGCCAAATCGTTCTGATCGGGCCATTCGTGCACCAACGTATCCGCGATCAGCACGATGCGGCCCCGGTTCAGTACGGCAGTCACACCAACGGCACCGTCGTGTGGACCCGCATCAAAGACGTGGTTGATCAGCTCTAGCACGTGCGCAGATTTGCGCGTCGCCCCGGTGACCATGCCGTCCGCGTGACCGTGCGCCAACATCAGCGCGGCAAAGACATGGCGGTCACGTGCCGCCAGACGGTGCACGTCCTGCCGGTCGTGGCCCTTGCGCTGCAGTCGGTCATACAAAAACGTCTTGTAGGTTTCGAGGTGGGGCGTGTTTGCAGCGTTCACGACCTCCAACTCTTCGATCGCGTCGGCCAGACCTTCAGCGCGCAGCATCTCGGCAACGTCTTTCGTCCGGCCAACAACCAGCGCCTTGCCCAGCCCCTGCCGCTGATAGGCGATGGCGGCGCGCAATACGCGCGGATCGTCGCCCTCGGTAAAGATGACGGACGATTGCGCCGCCCTCGCACGCGCATTCAGACCGCGCAGCATGTTCGCCGTGGGATCCATACGGGATTTGAGCGACGCTTCGTAGGCATCCATGTCGATAATGGGGCGCCGAGCAACGCCGGTGGCCATGCCCGCTTTGGCGACAGCAGGCGGGATGCGGTGGATCAGGCGCGGATCAAACGGCGTCGGGATGATGTAATCGCGGCCAAAAGTCAGCTTTTTGCCATATGCGACGGCAACTTCCTCTGGCACGTCCTCGCGGGCCAGCTGCGCAAGAGCATGCGCGCAGGCGATCTTCATCTCGTCATTGATCGCGCGGGCGTGGATATCGAGGGCACCACGGAACAGATAAGGAAAGCCCAGCACGTTGTTGACCTGGTTCGGATAATCGCTGCGGCCCGTTGCGACGATCGCATCGGCGCGGACGGCATGCGCCTCTTCTGGTGTGATTTCCGGGTCCGGGTTCGCCATGGCAAAGATGACCGGGTTCGGAGCCATATCAAAGACCATTTCGGGGGTAACCGCCCCTTTTGCGCTGACGCCAAGGAACACATCGGCCCCCTTCATTGCATCGGCCAAGGACCGCGCTGGGGTGTTCGCAGCATGGGCGGACTTCCACTGGTTCATCCCCTCGGTCCGGCCCTGATAGATCACGCCTTTGGTGTCACACATGATGCAATTGTCGTGGGTCGCGCCCATCGACTTGAGCAGTTCAAGGCAAGCGATCCCCGCAGCCCCCGCCCCGTTCAAAACGATACGCACATCTTCGATTTTTTTGCCGCTGATGTGCAGCGCGTTCAGCAGCCCGGCGGCGCAGATCACGGCGGTGCCGTGCTGGTCGTCGTGGAAAACGGGGATATCCATTTCCTCCTTAAGGCGCTGCTCGATGATAAAGCACTCAGGTGCCTTAATATCCTCAAGATTGATGCCGCCAAAGGTCGGCCCCATAAGGCGCACCGCGTTGCAAAATGCGTCGGGATCTTCGGTATCAAGCTCGATATCGATGGAATTGACGTCGGCGAAACGCTTAAAAAGCACCGACTTGCCTTCCATGACTGGCTTGGACGCCAGAGCGCCCAAGTTGCCAAGGCCCAGCACGGCGGTGCCGTTGGAAATCACGGCGACTAAGTTACCCTTGTTCGTATAATCATAGGCCTTTGCGGGATCGGCAAAAATCTCTTCACACGGGATCGCGACACCAGGAGAGTAGGCCAGCGACAGGTCGCGCTGCGTGGCCATGGGGACGGTTGCCGTCACCTCCCACTTGCCGGGGGTCGGCGCGATGTGAAAGCCAAGTGCGTCTTCGCGTGTGATCTTTTGCCGTGTCATATGATCCCCTCCCGGTCATGAGCGATAAGGTGTAGCGCGCGCCTTGATGCCGCTCAAGCACGGCTTTCATCGCGGGCCTGCCAGTGTTAGCAAAACCGGAATACCGGGGGATGCTATGACCGAGACCGTAACGCCGATGATGGCGCAATATCTGGACCTAAAACAGGGCTATCCCGACGCGATCCTGTTCTACCGAATGGGCGATTTCTACGAGATGTTCTTTGACGACGCTGTGGCCGCAGCCGCTGCACTGGATATTGCGCTGACTAAACGCGGCAAGCACTTGGGCAACGATATCGCCATGTGCGGCGTGCCGGTTCACAGCGCGGAAGGCTATTTACTGACATTGATCCGCAAGGGTTTCCGCGTTGCCGTCTGCGAACAGATGGAGGACCCCGCCGAGGCGAAGAAACGCGGATCAAAATCCGTAGTCCACCGTGACGTGGTCCGGCTTGTTACGCCCGGCACCATAACCGAAGACACACTGCTTGATGCGCGCCGTCACAACTTTTTGGCAGCCATCGCGCAGGTGCGCGACATCACGGCGCTGGCCTGGGTCGATATTTCGACCGGCTCGTTGCGTGTCATGGAATGCCCGGTCGTAAACCTTGGCCCCGAACTGGCGCGCCTGGCCCCCAAAGAGGTGCTGATCGCCGACGGGACAGAGCCCGCATTTCGCGACATCGTCACCGATGCCGGTGGCAGCCTGACCGCGCTGGGGCGTTCCGCCTTTGACAGCACGCAGGGCGAAAAGCGGCTGTGCAATATTTTTGCCGTCGGGTCGCTGGACGCCTTTGGCAGCTTTAGCCGGGCCGAAGTCGCGGCGCTCGCAGGCCTCGCCGGCTATCTGGAGATTACGCAAAAGGGCAATCTGCCCTTGCTGCGCCCGCCGGTGCAAGAACAGCGCGCCGCAATCATGCAGATCGATGCCGCCACGCGCCGTTCGCTCGAGCTAACGCAGACCATGGCGGGTGGCCGCACCGGGTCGCTGTTGGACGCCATCGATCGAACAATCACGGCGGCCGGGGCGCGGCTGCTAGATCGCAGGCTATCTGCCCCATCGCGCCGGAAGGATATTATCACCGCCCGGCAGGACGCAGTCGCTGCGTTGTGCGAAAACGCCCCGCTGACGGCTGATCTGCGCGAACATTTACGCAGCGTGCATGATCTGGACCGGGCTTTGTCCCGGCTGGCCCTTGAACGCGGGGGACCACGCGATATGGCCGCGATACGCAATACAATCGGTCAGGCCGCAATCTTATATCAGACTCTAAATAAGGCAGAACTGCCTGAAGTGCTGTCTGCGGCGCAACGCGACCTTGTCGGGCAAGATGAACTGCTTGATCTATTGGACGCCGCGTTAGTGGCAGAGCCGCCTTTGCTCGCCCGCGACGGCGGCTTTATTGCGCCCGGCTATGATGCAGCGCTGGATGCAGCGCGGCAGTTACGCGACGAAGGCCGTAGCGTGATTGCACATATGCAGGCTGATTTCATCGCGCAAACTGGAATTAACGCTCTGAAAATAAAGCATAATAACGTTCTTGGATACTTCATCGAAACCACAGCAACCCACGCCGAACGCATGATGGCACCGCCGCTGTCCGACACTTTTATCCATCGCCAGACCACAGCCAATCAGGTCCGGTTCACGACCGTGGAACTGAACGAGATCGAGTCCCGCATCCTCAACGCAGGTGGAGAGGCACTGGACATAGAAAAGCTGCTCTATGCAGCCGTTTCGGCCCAGATTCTGGCACATCAGGCCGCCCTTGGGCAGCTTGCACGCGCCTTGGCAGAGATCGATCTGGCCGCGTCCTTTGCGCATATGGCCCGGCAGGACGGCTGGGTGCGCCCCATCATCGACGACAGCCGGGCGTTTCACATCACGGGCGGTCGGCACCCTGTGGTAGAGGAGGCGCTACGCAAATCAGGAACACCCTTTGTAGCCAACGATTGCGAACTGACCCAGACACCTATCTGGCTTCTGACCGGCCCCAACATGGCCGGCAAATCAACGTATCTGCGTCAGAACGCACTCATTGCCGTGCTTGCACAGATCGGTGCCTTCGTTCCCGCGGCTGCAGCGCATATCGGCATTGTCAGTCAGATCTTCAGCCGGGTTGGCGCATCAGACGATTTGGCGCGGGGCCGCTCGACCTTTATGGTAGAGATGGTTGAAACGGCGGCGATCCTTAATCAGGCAGACGACCGCGCGTTGGTCATCCTGGACGAGATCGGGCGCGGCACGGCCACATATGACGGCTTGTCGATCGCATGGGCGACGCTGGAGCACTTACACGACGTGAACCGATGCCGCGCGCTCTTTGCGACCCACTATCACGAGATGAGCAACCTGTCAGCCAAGCTTGATGGCGTAGACAACGCCACAGTCAGCGTGAAGGAATGGGACGGCGACGTCATTTTCTTGCATGAGGTCAAAAAGGGAACCGCCGACCGCAGCTATGGCGTGCAGGTCGCACGGCTTGCGGGTCTTCCACCCGCCGTTGTGGCACGGGCCAAAGTGGTGCTGGAGGCTTTGGAAAAAGGTGAACGCGAGGGCGGCACCGCGCGCCGTGCCATCATAGATGATCTCCCACTGTTTGCGGCGACACCGCCGACGGCACCCGTGAAACAATCAGTGATCGAGAACCGGCTTCGCGACATCTCGCCTGACGACCTGACGCCAAAAGATGCTTTGGCACTCATCTACGAGCTGCGCAGCCTTATCGCAGAAAAGTAATAACAGGACAAAAGCGCTGTTCTGCTTTTCTTCGTGTCAAAAATACCTTGGGGGTCCGGGGGCTTTGCCCCCGGTTGATCGTAGCGCATTGCGCGGCAAAATCAGCTTGCTGGCATTGACGACACACCAACCTGCGCGGGTCGAAGCAGACGGTCGTGCAGCATGAAGCCTTCGGTAGAAACCTGAATGATATGACCAGCTTTCGTACCAGGCACTTGGGCCTCGAACATAGCTTGGTGAACGTTTGGATCGAACTTGTCGCCGACCTGCGGCACGATCGGATCAATCCCGTGCTTCTTGAACACGGAAATAAGCTCTCGCATAGTCAGTTCGACGCCTTCCAGCAGCGACGCATTCACGGCTTTCTCTGCCTCTTCGGCAGACTGCAGGGCACGGCGCAGGTTGTCGTAGACCGGCAGCAGATCGCGCGACATGCGGGACGAACCATAGTTCTCTGCCTCTTTACGGTCGCGGTCGGAGCGCTTGCGGGTGTTTTCCGCGTCAGCCAGAGCGCGCATGAACTTGTCACGCATGTCATCACGCTCGGCCTCGATCGTCGCAATGCGGGCAAGAACGTCATCGCCTGCTGCGTCCATGGCGTCGCCCTCGGCGGCCAGATCATCAAGGGACATCGGTTCGGTGTTATCGTCGGACATTGTCACTTCCTGTCAGGTGCGGTCGGCGATCATCTGGCCGACGCGCTGTGCGGTGTAATTCACGATGGGCACGATTCGCCCGTAATTTAGCCTCGTGGGACCAATGACGCCGACGGCGCCGATGATCTTACGGTCGGCGTTCATATAAGGAGAAACGACCAGAGAGGAACCCGAAAGTGAGAAAAGTTTATTTTCGGACCCGATAAAAATGCGTACGCCCTCGCCGTCCTCGGCCAATTCAAGGAACTCAGCGATGTCGCGCTTGCGTTCCAGAGCGTCGAACAGGCTTCGTATGCGGTCAATATCGCCAGCCTGATCAGCGTCGCCCAGCAAGTTACCACGGCCGCGCACGATCAAACGCTCGTTCTGCTCCCCCTCGTTTTCCCAAAGCACGGCACCTGACTGGACCAGTTCTGCAGCCAGCACGTCGATTTCACGGCGGCGGGCTTTGATCTCTCTTTTGATGACGCTGCCAAGGGTGGACAGAGTTTGCCCCTCTGCAATCGCGTTTAAGAAATTCGCCGCCTCGCGAATCGAACTCGGCGTTTGCCCTGGGGGCGGCGTGAACAGGCGGTTTTCAACGTGCCCATCTGCAAAGACCAGCACAACAAGTGCGCGGGTCGCAGACAGGGACACGAACTCGATATGACGGATGGGTGCCTCGTGCTTGGGCGTCAGGACCAGGCTGGCGACCTGAGTGACGCCGGACAGCGCTGCCCCCACCCGGTCAAGCATCGTGCCGACGTCATCATCACCGGAGCCCAGCGTCTGGTCGATCCGGTTGCGATCCTCGCCCGACAGATCGCCGACCTCTAACAGCCCATCGACGAACATACGCAGGCCCAATTGCGTCGGGACGCGGCCTGCAGACACATGCGGGCTGCCAAGAAGGCCAAGGTATTCTAGGTCGTTCATCACATTACGGATGGTTGCCGCACTGACCTGTTCCGACAGCGTGCGGGTCAGCGTGCGGCTGCCAACAGGCGCACCTGTTTCAAGGTAGCCTTCAACGATGCGTCGAAACACCTCGCGCGAGCGGGCGTTCATATCATCAATCATGGGCGTGCGGTGCAACATAGGCATCCAGTTCAAGGCGACGTCATTAAAGCTTGTCAGCACGCGACGTCAATCGGGCTTGGATTTCATAGATGGGCGGCGTATCCGACGAACGCAACCTTGAAAGGACCCGAGCCATGCGCCCATCCGGCCGTAAGATCGATCAAATGCGTGATGTCAGCATCGAAACCAGCGTCACGCGTCATGCGGAAGGGTCCTGTCTAATACGCATGGGGGATACGCATGTCCTGTGCACAGCGACGATTGACGAACGTGTGCCGTCGTTCCTGAAGAACTCTGGCCTGGGCTGGGTCACTGCGGAATACGGCATGCTGCCCCGCGCCACCCATACCAGGATGCGCCGCGAGGCGAAGAACGGTCAAAGCGGCCGGACACAAGAAATTCAACGCCTGATCGGACGGTCTTTACGCGCCGGCGTGGATCGCGTCGCCTTAGGCGAGCGTCAGATCACTGTGGACTGCGATGTCATCCAGGCCGATGGCGGCACGCGCTGCGCGTCGATTACTGGCGGTTGGGTCGCGCTGAAGCTGGCGGTGAACCAGCTGATGAAGACAGGCATCGTCATCAGCGATCCACTGGTCGATCCAGTCGCTGCTATTTCTTGCGGAATTTATGCTGGGCAGGAAATTCTGGATCTGGATTATCCTGAAGATTCCGAGGCTGGTGTGGACGGCAATTTCATCATGACCGCCGGGAAGCTGGTCGAGGTGCAGATGTCAGCAGAGGGCGCGACCTTTGGCCGTGGCCAGATGGACAAGTTATTAGACCTAGCAGAGGCTGGCATCACAGAACTGAACCGTGTCCAGATGGATGCGGTGAAGTGAGAGCATTCAACGGAAAAGAGCTGGTTATTGCAACCCACAACACCGGCAAGCTGGAAGAGATCGCGGATCTGCTGTCACCCTACGCCGTCACGTTGACCTCTAACGCTGATCACGGCCTTCCTGAACCGGACGAAGCCGAGACGACTTTTATAGGCAACGCACGGATTAAAGCGCATGCAGCGGCCAAGGCCACTGGCTTACCCGCCCTAGCAGATGACAGCGGCATCATGATCGATGGGCTGGATGGTGCGCCTGGGGTTTATACCGCCGATTGGGCTGAAACACCGAACGGCCGTGACTTTGGCGTGGCCATGCAGCGCGCTTGGGGTGAGTTGGAGACTATAAACGCCCCTGCGCCGCGCACAGCGCAGTTCTGCTGCACCTTGGTGCTGGCGTGGCCGGATGGGCATGACGAGGTGTTTCCCGGCGTGACACACGGGCAAATCGTCTGGCCCGCGCGCGGCGATCAGGGTCACGGCTATGATCCAATCTTTCAGCCTGAAGGGTATGAAATCACGTTCGGTGAGATGAATCGCTGGGAAAAGAACAAGATCAGCCACCGTGCTGATGCCTTTGCCAAACTTCTGGCGGGCTGTTTTGCCTGATATCATTCCCGCGGATGACTGGCGCGCCGGTGGCTTTGGACTGTATCTACATTGGCCATTCTGCAAGGCGAAGTGCCCGTATTGCGACTTCAACTCCCACGTCGTGTCCAACATAGACGAGGCACGTTGGGAAGCGGCCTACTTGAGTGAAATCCGGCGGCTGGCAGCCCAGACCGAAGGACGGGTGTTGCAGTCTGTATTCTTTGGCGGCGGCACACCAAGCATGATGTCGCCGAACCTAGTTGACGCAATTTTGCGCCAAATACGCGCCAGCTGGCCAGCAGCAAACGATATCGAAATTACACTAGAGGCCAACCCAACATCTGTCGAAGCAGGCCGCTTTGTGGGCTATCGCGAAGCGGGTGTAAATCGAGTCTCTTTGGGCGTTCAGGCCATGAATGACGGCGATCTGCGGCGGCTTGGTAGGATGCATACGGCACGTGAGGCACAGGATGCCTTTGATATAGCGCGGGGTGTTTTTGACCGGGTCAGCTTTGATCTGATCTATGCGAGGCAGGATCAGTCATTGACTGATTGGCGTGCGGAGCTTTCACAAGCCCTATCCATGGCTGTGGATCATCTCTCGCTTTACCAATTGACAATCGAGGATGGGACCGTTTTTGGAGCGCGCGCAGCAGCCGGGCATTTGTCCGGCTTGCCTGACGACGATTTGGGTGCCGATTTGTACCTCATGACGCAGGACATGTGCGGGGCTGCTGGTTTTGAGGGATACGAGGTATCGAACCACGCGCGCCCCGGCGCATCCAGCATACATAATCAGATTTACTGGCAGTCCGGTGACTATGTCGGGATCGGGCCCGGTGCCCAAGGTCGGCTAACCTTGGATGGCACACGATGGTCGACGTCGACTCCGCTGGCGCCCACGACTTGGCTGACTCAGGTTGAGCGGAGCGGAATGGGCGAAGATTTGCGTGAAATCGTATCGCCAGCCGAGCACCGAACCGAACTGTTGCTTATGGGACTTCGGTTACGCGAAGGGCTGGATAAGGCACGACTAACGGCAAATGGAATTGACATTGAGTCGAAACGGATCGCGGATCTTGTCGATCTCGGTTTTGTGGCCGCTGACGCGGAGCGGCTTCGCGTGACTGATGCAGGACGCCCTGTCTTAAACGGCGTCCTGCGAGATCTTTTGGCTGATTAATCGCCAGTCAACTGGCGCATCAGGTCGTCAAGCTGAGCCAGCGTTTTGTATGCGATTGTCAACTTGCCACCCTCCTGCCCCGCAGCGTGGTCGATTGTGACGCCCATGCGTAGCGCAGCAGAGAGCTCGCGTTCCAGCATAACGGTATCAGGATCCTTTTCCTTGCTACGTTGCTGTGAGCTGCTGCGACCGCCAGCGGGTCCTTTTTTTGTGAGGCGCTCGGCTTCGCGCACGGACATCTGTTTCCCAATAATCTGCTGCGCTAAGGCTTTTGCCTCTGGGTGACCGACGAGAGTACGGGCATGACCTGCTGTCAGTTTACCGTCGGAAAGCCAATCGAGAACCTCTGTTGGTAATTGCAAAAGCCGCATCTGGTTCGCGATGTGACTGCGACTTTTGCCAAGAGCTGTGGCTAACTGTTCCTGCGTATGGCCAAATCGATCCATGAGCTGGCGATAGCCGGCGGCCTCGTCAACCGGGTTCAGGTCGGCACGTTGGATGTTTTCGATGATCGCGATTTCAAGGACTTCAGTGTCGTTAAAGTCGCGGATCAGGACTGGCAACTCGTGAAGCTGCGCCATCTGTGAGGCGCGCCACCGGCGTTCACCTGCAACGATTTCGAATAGGCTCGAGTCCTCGGGCGCGACACGCACAATCAAGGGTTGAATAACGCCTTTTTCGCGAATCGAGTCAGCTAGATCTGACAGAGCATCCGCATCAAACGTGCGTCGCGGCTGATCTGGGTTAGGGCGAATGCGTTCGACCGGAACCATCATATCTGCACGGCGTGGCGCAGATGTTGTGTGAGCGGGCTGATCTGAAGCAACATCTGCCATCAACGCCGATAGACCGCGGCCTAAGCCGCGCGATCTTGGAGACATTGCCATCAGCTAACCCTTTTCAAATGAATATTATCTTTCGCCATAACCTCTACCGCGAGTTGACGGTAAGCTTGGGATCCAGCGGAATTACTATCATAGACGAGCGCGGGCAAAGCATAGGACGGTGCTTCGCTAAGCCGAACATTCCGGGGAATGACCGTCCTATAAACTAAGTCGCCAAGATTTTCGCGGGCGTCCGCTTCTACCTGTTGAGACAAGTTGTTGCGGCGGTCATACATCGTCAAAACCACCCCTGCGATCCGAAGGGATTTATTTGCTGTTTGCCGTACTTCTCTAATCGTCAACATCAGTTGTGATAGCCCTTCCAAAGCAAAAAACTCGCTTTGGAGTGGAACGATGACGGCGTGTGCCGCAACCATCGCATTAACCGTCAAAATATTTAGCGATGGCGGGCAATCGATCAAGATATAGTCAAATGCAAGAGCATCCATCGGAAGTTGACGCAACGCATCAAAAAGCAAGAACGACCTTTTTTCGTTTGAAATCAAATCAATATCCGCTGAGCTAAGGTCAGTGGTGGCCGGTATGATTGACAGATTGGACACTGTAGTCTGTTGAACAGCTTCTGCCGGAGAGGCATCGCCCACGAGAAAATCGTAGGTCGTCACGCTCCGTCGATCAGCTGTAATACCCAGTCCTGTGGACGCGTTGCCTTGCGGGTCGAGATCAATCAGCAGAACATTCTGTCCCTGCTCTGCCAATGCCGCACCCAGATTAATCGTCGTTGTTGTTTTGCCTACCCCCCCCTTTTGGTTGGCGACCGCGATAATTCGGGCTGTAAGGGCTTCAATTGGAGGCACGTCGGATATCCTTAATCTGCAGAATACGGGCTTCCTGATCTGTTTGACTGGGGTAGGATTGTAGATCGAAATCCCAAGTTTCACGCGCCTGCGCAACTTCCTGGTCGAATGTACGGCCCTTTTGAAACAGCGCGGTGCCATCCGGCTTTAGTAATTTTACAGCGTAACCCATAAGTTTTGGAAGTGGAGCAAGTGCGCGCGCCGTTAAAACATCTGCCTGCATGTCAGACACGCTTTCAATACGAACGGCTTGGATCTCCGTAAATAAACCAAGCTCTCGAACGACCGTTCGCAAGAAGACGGCCTTTCGCTGATCACTTTCGACCAGCGTCGTTTTGAGTAGCGGAGCCTTTTCAATAGCCAAGATGGCGACGACAAGTCCAGGGAGCCCGCCGCCGCTGCCGATATCAACCAAGTGAGAAGAATTTTGAGGCAATAGTTCAAAAATTTGGGCGGAATCGACAATATGGCGTTTCCATGATGTAGAAATTGTGGAAGGTGCGATCAGGTTTATTCGGCGCGTCCACTGTAAAAGCAGTCGCTGATAGTGCTCAAGGCGCTCTATTGTTTCACGTGAAACATCTAAAAGGAGCGCAGCATGATCCATTAAACGACATCCTTTAACTTGGTCCGATGTACCGCGGCTGCGATAAGAAGGGCTGCCGCCGGCGTCATCCCCTCCATTTTCGAAAGTTGTGCCATGTTGCGAGGCGGCGAGCGGTTTAATTTGAGTTTCAGTTCATTTGATAATCCCGAAAGACTATCGTATGAAAACTGAGATGGGATGATCAGCGCTTCATCTCGTTGCAGCGCATCAATATCGCGTTGCTGCCGCTTAATATAATGGGCATACAACGCGTCATTCCTGATTTGCACGCCAACCGCGAGAGGGACTGATCCAATTTCAGGCCGCAACTCTTGAAGGGTTTTAAACTCAAAGTCGGCGAGCGAAAGTGCGGAAATTGCCGAACGCCGCGGACTGTCACGGTTAATATTAACCCCTGCATCTGCAAGCTCCGCTCCAGATAAGCTGATAGCTTCAAGTGACTGTGTTGCTTTTTCAATAGCCGACATTTTCGACGAAAAAGCAGCCCACCTTCCCTCACCTACCAGATCAAGTTCACGACCCATCGGAGTCAGACGTTGATCTGCATTATCTGCGCGCAGCGCTAAACGAAACTCTGCTCGCGATGTAAACATTCGATAGGGTTCGGTAACTCCTTTGGTCGTCAAATCATCAAGCATCACACCAATGTATGACGTCGCACGGCTAAAATTGACATCTGATTTGGACAGAGCCCGGCGCGCGGCGTTTAGACCCGCGACCAGACCCTGTGCGGCGGCCTCCTCATAACCTGTCGTCCCATTAATCTGACCAGCTAAGTACAGGCCTTTGCACGCCCTCAATTCAAGCGCGGCCGTCAAATTTCGCGGATCGACATAATCATACTCAATCGCGTAGCCGGGTTGCTGGATCGCAGCATTTTGTAAGCCGGGTATTGAATGAACATAAGCCTCTTGGACATCAACCGGTAACGACGTCGAAATACCATTAGGATAGACGGTATCTGTCGTCAGACCCTCAGGCTCTAGAAATATCTGATGAGAGGGCTTATCAGCAAACTTTGTAACTTTATCTTCAATTGACGGGCAATAGCGTGGGCCAACGCCGCTGATGTGGCCTCCGTACATTGCGGAACGATCTAAGTTTTTCCGAATTATATCATGTGTCTGGGGCGTTGTGTGTGTTACGCCGCATGAGATCTGGCGGGCCAAATTCTCTGGTTTTAGGAAGGAAAACAGGACAGGGTCAGCATCGCCCTCCTGACGATCTAGCGATTCCCAGTCGATGGTTTTCCCATCAAGTCGCGGCGGAGTACCAGTTTTAAGGCGCCCCATTTTCAAGCCCATGTCATCAAGCCGTTCAGCCATTCGGACAGCAGCTTTGTCGCCCATTCGGCCTCCGGTATGCCTCTGCTCACCAATGTGGATTACACCACGCAAGAAAGTCCCCGTCGTCAATACGAGTGTTTTTGTTCCAATTTCAGTGTAATCAGCTAGTCGAACAGAATTTACACCGTCTGCGCCAGACAAAAAGTCGACGACTTCACCTTCAATGACGCTCAGATTGGCCTGGCTCGTGATAACAATTTGCATCGCGTCGCGATACAAAATTCGATCTGATTGCGTACGAGGTCCTTGGACAGCTGGTCCCTTCGTACGATTCAAGAGACGAAATTGGATACCCGATACGTCAGCTACACGGCCCATCGCACCACCTAGAGCATCAACCTCGCGAACAAGATGCCCTTTGCCAAGGCCTCCAATAGCCGGGTTACAGGACATAATGCCGATCCCCGCAATCGACATTGTTACCAAAGCCGTTCTTGCGCCCGTCCGTGCTGCCGCCAGCGCAGCTTCACAGCCAGCGTGGCCGCCACCAACAACAATTACGTCAAAATGTTTCACGTGAAACGCCTCATTTCCCGATGCAAAAACTGCGAAAAATCTCGTCTAGAAGCTCCTCTACATCTACCCGCCCAACGATCATGTCAACCGCACGCGTCGCTGCGCGAAGGTCCTCAGCAATCAAATCTGCGGGGCCGACAGAGGCGATCAATCCCTTAGCCATATCGATATCCTGCAACGCACGTTCCATAGCCTGCCTATGACGATCACGGATAGCCACCCCTGCCCCGGCACTGCGCTGCGAAAGCACTCTGATGATATCCTGTACCATTCGATCAATTCCATGCCCAGTAAGACCAGAAATACCATCTCCGCCTTGATCTACCTTTGCACGAAGAATTAGATCACCAGCAATGGGCTCCATCGGTAGCTCGTCGTCTTCCTCCAATAAAAACACACGAAGATCAGCTGCCTTAGCTCGATCTTGCGCCAACTGGACCCCAAGCGATTCGACGATATCATCCGTCTCTCGCATTCCAGCGGTATCCAATAAGGTGACTGGCAATCCGCCCAGGTCCATGCGAACTTCAATGACATCTCGCGTTGTGCCGGCCACATCAGACGTAATTGCCGCAGCCCGCCCTGCCAATCGGTTGAGCAGCGTGGATTTTCCAACATTGGGCCGACCAACGATAGCGACCTCGAAACCATTTCGAATACGCTCGGCCGCACCAACCCCAATTACCTGTTGCGTCATGGCCAATGCTGTGCGGTCAAGTAAATCAATGACTTCAGGATAGACGTTCACAGGCACATCTTCGTCGACGAAATCAATTGTTGCCTCAACTAATGCTGCTGCACGGATCAAATCGCTCCGCCAAGTATCGGCAAACTTACCTAGGACCCCACTGAACACATTCAGCGCCTGTTTTCGTTGTGCCTCAGTCTCGGCATCGATCAAGTCTGCCAAACCTTCAACCTGTGCCAGATCAAGCCGCCCGTTTTCTAAGGCCCGCCGTGTAAATTCGCCAGGCTCTGCTAGCCGGCCACCCAGTTCAGAAAAACGCTTTGAAACAGCGGAAACGACGGCGATACTGCCGTGCACATGGAACTCAACGACCTCTTCCCCGGTGAAACTTTGGTTCCGCGCAAACCGCAAAATCAAAGCTTCGTCTAGAACGTCGCCATTACTGTCCCGTACGCGCCGCAATCCGCGGTCCGCTGGCACATTGCTCATCATCGTAGCTGCAATATCAAAGGCAGCCGGTCCAGATAGCCTAAAAACGGAAACGCCCGCCCGGCCGGGGGCCGTAGCGAGCGCATAAATTGTATCCATGAGGTAACCTGTTGTCAAAAAAAGAAATCAGGTGTTCATCGAGTCAAAGAAATCAGAATTCGTCTTGGTCTGCTTTAGCTTACCAATCAGGAACTCGACCGCGTCTGTTGTCCCCATAGGGTTCAGGATCCGCCGCAGAACGTAAGTCTTCGCCAAATCAGACTTTTCGACCAGCAACTCTTCTTTCCGGGTACCAGATTTCAAAATATCCATCGCCGGGAAGACACGCTTGTCAGCCACTTTACGATCCAACACGATCTCAGAGTTGCCAGTACCTTTGAATTCCTCAAAGATCACCTCGTCCATACGGCTGCCAGTATCAATCAGCGCAGTCGCGATAATTGTCAGCGAACCACCCTCTTCGATGTTGCGCGCCGCACCAAAGAACCGCTTGGGGCGCTGCAGTGCATTCGCATCCACACCACCAGTCAGAACCTTGCCGGACGACGGCACAGTCGTGTTGAAGGCACGACCCAAACGCGTAATCGAATCAAGCAAGATTACAACGTCGCGCTTATGCTCGACCAGCCGTTTTGCCTTTTCAATCACCATCTCAGACACAGCAACGTGCCTCGTCGCAGGCTCGTCAAAGGTTGAGGATACAACCTCCCCTTTCACGCTACGCTGCATATCGGTAACTTCTTCAGGGCGTTCGTCGATCAGAAGAACAATCAGATAAATTTCTGGATGGTTTTTCTCGATCGAATGGGCAATGTTTTGCAGGAGCACAGTTTTACCTGTGCGCGGCGGTGCTACTATCAGTGACCGCTGGCCTTTGCCGATGGGAGAAACAAGGTCGATAATACGAGCGGACTTGTCCTTTTTATCATACTCGCTGTCGACTTCCATTTTCAATCGCTCGTCCGGATAAAGTGGCGTCAGGTTTTCGAATGCTACCTTGTGCTTTGTCTTTTCCGGATCTTCAAAGTTGATCTTTTCAACTGTGTTAAGCGCAAAATATCGTTCATTATCATTGGGTTCTTTCATGGTCCCCTCGACGGTATCGCCTGTTGATAGCGAGTACTGTCGGATCATATCGGGCGAGACATAGATGTCATCGGGACCCGGCAGATAATTTGCCTCGGGCGATCGCAGAAAGCCAAAGCCATCCTGCAACACTTCCAGCACACCGTCGCCACCGATCAGCCATTCCTCGTCAGCACGCTCGCGCAAAATGGCGAACATCATATCGCCTTTGCGCATCGTCGATGCGTTTTCGATTTCCAGTTCTTCGGCCATCGCCAACAGATCCTTGGGGCTTTGCGCCTTCAGGTCAGCAAGGTTTAGACGGTGTTCGGACATGGTCAGGGTTCCAGCGCCGCGTGGGGCGTTTAAAAAAGGTCAGGTCGGGAAAGCGCAGGGCCCGGACGGGGTGCGCGATATTCTCCTAACTGGATGACAGGAAAAAGTCAACGCCGCTCAGAAGGGCCGCACGACTACCGCAATAACAGCCACTACCATCAGCACTGTCGGCACCTCGTTCGCCATCCGGTACGTCCTTCCGGACCGCGTATTGCGGCCTTCGGCAAAATCCTTGCGGCGCGCCGCCATCCACATATGCGCAACAGTCATGGCAACGACAGCGCCTAGCTTTGCCCAGCTCCAGACAGTGCTAAAATCAAGACCACCCATACCAATCATCAAAAGGCCGCAAATCCATGCAGTGATCATTGCCGGATTCATAATTAGACGCAGCAGCTTTGCTTCCATCACCAGAAAAGTCAGATCTAGTTCTGATCCAGGCTTGGCCTTCTCTGCGTGATAAACGAACAATCGCGGTAAATAGAACAAGCCTGCCATCCAGGCGATGACTGCCATCACATGCAATGCCTTGACCCACGTGTAGTATGGCGCAAGCCAATCCATGATTTTATCCTCATCCTGTGTCTTGGCTTCATTAAATAATATAGAAAGAAAGAAAAGATGATGATGTATTAGGTAAGGCCAGAATCTGTGGATTAAATATTCATCCGCAGACTTATCCACATGTATCTTTTCAAAAATAGACTAAAATCCGGCCCAAAGTATTTTTTTTTATCTATATTTTTCAATGTATTATGATGTTATTTTCTTTTATTTTTATACTAAATTCAAACTTGACTCACCCAAACTGCGTGACTTGCGCACATGGGCCGTTTATCCCATCCCCAAGTTAAGAACTTGTTCATGAACGTGAATTTTGTCCACTCTTCCAGGGGACACTTGCCGGGTTCAGGTCGCAAGGACACTTCGCCCCCAATATGAACCACAACTTGTCCAGGAGTTTTCCACATGCCTGACCCTCTGATCCTGGCCAGTAGCTCGGCTATCCGCGCCACGCTTTTGCGCAATGCCGGCGTTAGTTTTACGATTGCAACCCCGCGGGTAGACGAGGACGCGATGCGGGACGCTTTGCTGGCCGAAGGTGCTTCGGCCCGCGACATTGCCGATGCGCTGGCAGAGATGAAAGCGGCAAAGGTATCTGTCCGAAACCCTGGTTCGCTCGTCATCGGCTGCGATCAGGTTTTAGCACATGGTCAGACAGTTCTGTCAAAACCAACCACCGAGGACGATGCTATCGCTCAGCTCACTGTTCTGCGGGGCGGTGCGCATCAGCTTTTGTCGGCTGCGGTCATCTATGAAAACGGTCAGCCAATCTGGCGCCACGTCGGTGTGGTCCGCCTTTACATGCGCGATGTGAGTGACGACTATCTGCACGACTATGTCACCCGGAACTGGGAAGAGGTCCGCCATTGCGTTGGTACCTACCAGATAGAAGGCGAGGGGGTGCGGCTCTTTCATCGCATCGAGGGGGATTATTTCAATATCCTTGGCCTCCCGCTGCTAGAACTCTTGTCATATCTGACGTTGCGCGGAACATTGGCAGGATGATCTGTCCTGATGTCCCCCTCGCCGGTGTGATCGGAAACCCGATTGGCCACTCCCGCTCGCCCCTGATGCATAAGCATTGGCTTCGCCGCTACGATTTGCGCGGTGACTATGTTCCGCTGCATGTGGCAGAGGGTGATTTGGAAAGGGTCGTCCGGACCCTACCCCGCATGGGGTTCGTCGGTGCCAACGTTACCCTGCCGCACAAGACTGCCGTTCTGCAGATCGCTGATCACCTGTCCGATCGCGCCGTTTTGATCGGTGCTGCCAATACGCTGACTTTTCGCGATGATGGTAGCATTTTTGCTGACAATACAGACGGTTACGGTTTCATGGCCAATGTGCGTCAAGGGGCACCTGGTTGGGATCCAAAATCTGGCCCCGCGCTGGTGCTTGGGGCTGGCGGCGCTGCGCGGGCGATTATCGTCGCGCTAGCAGATGCTGGCGTGCCGCAAATCCTGCTTGCCAACCGTACGCGTGCCAAGGCCGAGGCGCTGAAATCTGACTTTGGCCAACGCATCCGGATCGTGGACTGGGTGCAGGTAGGCAATGTCGTTGAAGATGCGGCCATCATGATCAACACAACCTCGCTTGGAATGACCGGGCAGCCCGCTTTGCGCGTGCCGCTTGATAACTTGCAATCAGACACCGTCGTTACCGACATCGTATACTCCCCGCTGCAAACACCTCTGCTGCAAACTGCGGCGGCCATGGGCTGTGTGACCGTTGATGGCCTTGGTATGTTGCTCCATCAGGGAGTGCCCGGTTTTGAGCGTTGGTTTGGTAAACGGCCAGATGTCGACGACGCTTTACGGGCTGCCGTTCTGGCATGACCCATCTGCTGGGACTGACCGGGTCCATTGGTATGGGCAAAAGCACCACCGCCGCCATGTTCCGCGACGCGGGTTTCCCGGTCTGGGATGCGGACGCTGCGGTGCACCGGCTGTATGACGTTGGCGGCGGCGCGGTTGGACCCATTGGCGAAGTGTTTCCGGCGGCGGTCATCAACGGCGCGGTCTCCCGCCTTGTACTCAAAGACGCCTTGCAGGCCGATCCCGAAAATTTGCTAAAACTGGAAGCCATCGTTCATCCGCTGATCAAGGCGGACCGCGAGGCTTTTATCGCGGCGCAGACCAGCCCGCTGATTGTTCTGGATATTCCGCTTCTGTTCGAAACGGGTGCCGACGAATGGTTGGATTCGGTCCTTGTTGTGTCCGCCCCCGCCGATGTGCAGGCGGCGCGCGTTTTGGCGCGGCCAGGCATGATGCAGGACACCTTTGATATAATCCTAGCCCGCCAGATGTCTGACGCCGAAAAACGCGCCCGAGCCGATTTCGTGATCAAAACACTGTCACTAGACGCCACGCGCCGCGCAGTGCAAAACCTGATCTTCGATCTGACGGGAAAATAACATGCGTGAAATCGTTCTGGACACCGAAACCACCGGGTTTGAGCCTGGAGATGGCGACCGCATTGTCGAAATCGGCGCGGTCGAGTTGATGAATCACATGCCCACGGGCCGCACCTATCATCAATATATCAACCCGCAGAGATCCATGCCGCAGGGCGCATTCGAAGTGCACGGTTTGGGTGATGATTTTCTGCGCAATAAGCCTCTGTTTGCTTCCATAGCGCAGGATTTTCTTGATTTTATCGGAGGCGATTCCAAGCTCGTCATTCACAACGCTGCCTTTGATATGAAATTCCTGAACGCCGAATTGAGCTGGGTAAAAAAACCGCTGATCGCAATGGAACGCGCCCTTGATACGCTGGCGATTGCCCGCCGCCGGTTCCCAGGATCACCCGCATCACTGGACGCACTGTGCCGCCGGTTTGGTATCAACAACGATGCCCGCACCTTGCACGGCGCGCTGCTTGACAGTGAAATTCTGGCGGAAGTGTATCTGGAACTGATCGGCGGGCGCCAACCTGACTTTGTCTTGTCGGCCAAAAGCAGCAAATCCGATGCTGCAAATGCGAACACAGCATGGCGCGCTGCGCCGCGTGAAACGCCCCTGCCCTCGCGCCTGTGCGCCGAGGAAGCCGCCGCCCATGATGCTTTTGTGGCAAAACTGGGCGACTGCGCGTTGTGGAAAAGACTGGGCTAACGACTAGGCTTAGTTAACTGGCTTGTCAGCCTGCGCCTTTTTTTGCGCTTCGATCTGGGCGGCCAGCTTGGCACGATACAGCGCGACATAGTCGAACTGTTCCAGGTTCAACGACTGGAAACCGCCTTCGCGGGTCAGGTCGGCGACCAGCTTGCGGACGTATGGAAAAACCAGACGTGGGCATTCGATCATCAGATAAGGGCCCATCTGGTCCTCTGGCACTCCACCAATCTGGAACACACCGGCATAGTCCAGTTCAAGAACGAACAGCGTTTCGCCCTTTTCCTTGGTCTTGCTTGTGATGTTCAGCTTAGTGATGACTTCGTACTGGTCATCAGCGCCGCGCTTGCGGGCATCGACATCAACACGGGCCTGAATGTCAGGTGTCGCGTCGCCGGTGATGCCCTTTTGGGCCAGAATATTCTCGAACGACATATCGCGCACATACTGCGCGATGATCCGGTTCGTTACGACGGGCGGCTGTGCCGGCTTTTGCGGTGCTGCGTCTTGCGGTGTATCGGTATCGGCCATCTTTAGTCTCCTCAACTCTCGTTGCAGCATTACATATCAGCCAGCCGCAGGTTGCTCAATGCCGTGTCCAGCCAGATGCTCCCTGGGTCGGACGTTTCTCAGAATCAACGGCTTCAAACTCACCGTCAATGACCCGGTCATCAGGTCCCTGCGAACGTGACCTCGGCTGATCTTGCGGGCCCATTTCAAACTGGGCGAACCGCACGCGCGATTTGATCGCCCGGAAAGCCCGCGCGCGAACACCCGGCACCAACAGCGCAAAACCGCAGGCATCCGTAAAAAATCCCGGCGTGAGTAAAAGTGCGCCGGCAAACAGGATCATCGCGCCATTCGCGAGCGGCTCTGCCGGGTCTTGCAGGGTTGAAAAGGATTGCCGCAACCGGCCCAATTCGGCTGCACCTTGCGTCCGGACCAGCCAAGATCCCAGAACGGCAGTGCCCAACACGATTAGCAGGGTCGGCCAGAGCCCGATTAGGCCGCCAACCTGAATAAACAACGCGATTTCGATCAGCGGAATAGCGATAAACGCCAGAAGCAGTCGCATTTTTGGGTCCTTTGGTCACGGTAGTAGGCGCATAGGTGGACTTGGCCTACTGTGACACCTACATAGGAAAGATAATCGACGGTTTCCAGCCGGCCCGAAAGAGGATCATATGAACGCACCGATCATCCAGCTGCTTGTCCTTGCAGGCATTGCCCTTTTCCTGATCCTACGGTTGCGCGGTGTGCTTGGCACGCGAGAAGGGTTCGAAAAGCCGAAAGTCCCCCTGGATCAAGCTAAATCCGATACGCGGCGCCGTGATTTCGAGGTGATCGAAGGCGGTCCTGATCGCGACATCACCGACCATGCCGCTGACGGCAGCGATACGGCGCAGGCCCTTACTGCGATGAAGCGTATTGATCCGTCGTTCAACGTCACGCAGTTTCTGACGGGTGGCCGCTCTGCCTATGAAATGATCCTGATGGCGTTTGAACAAGGCGATCTAGATGAGGTTAAGAATTTTATCTCTCCTGAGGTGTATGACGCCTTTGAATCCGTTGTGCATCAGCGCGCCGATCAGGGGCTGACCGTCAAGGCAACCTTTATTGGCATCAGCGATCTTGCCTTGAAAGAGGCGACATTCGATCTGCAGACCAAAGAGGCAGAGCTGACCGTTCGCTTTGCTGCTGAAATGACTTGGGTCGTACGCGATCACGGAGGCGATATCGTCGACGGCGACGCGAACGCGATCAAGCGTCAAAAGGACGTTTGGACCTTCGCCCGCGTGATGGACAGCAATGATCCGAACTGGCGGCTTGTTGCCACCGGCGAATGATCGCAGGGCTGGCGCGGACGGCCCTTGTGGCCCTTGGCATGACGGGGGCCGCCATGGCTGAACCTAGCTATACGTTTCTAACCTTCGACGATCTGGACGGTTGGGCTGATGACGATCACGCCGCTGCGCTGGATGTCTTTACTCAGACTTGCGGCGACATTGCGCGGCCCGACTGGGCGCAGCTGTGCGCTGTCGCCAAGGACAGCCCCGCCGCCCGCGACTTTTTCGAGACATTCTTTCAGCCTGTCCTGATCGAAGATGGCGAGCCGATGCTTTTCACCGGCTATTACGAGCCTGAAATCCCCGGCAGCCTGACTCCTGATAATATATACCGTTTTCCCATCTATCGTCTGCCGGACGACGGCACCGAAGGCACCTATAGCCGGCGGGAAATCGAAGAAAACCTGCCCTACGCCGATCGCGGCATGGAAATAGCATGGCTTGCCGACTCGGTTGATCTGTTCTTTTTGCAGGTTCAGGGCTCTGGCCGGATACGCCTGCCCGAGGGCCGTCTTATGCGCGTTGGCTATGCGGGCAAGAACGGCCGCAACTATACCTTTGTCGGGCGCGCTTTGGTAGATCGCGGTGTTTATACGTTGGATCAGGTGTCGTCCCCGGTTATCCGCCAATGGGTGCAGGACAATCCAGCAGATGGTCAGGCCCTGCTTTGGCTCAATGATTCCTACGTCTTTTTCCGCATCATTGACGAAGTACCCGTCGAAAAAGGGCCGCTTGGCGCGATGAACCGGTCAATCACACCGATGCGCAGCATTGCAGTGGACCCTGCAATTACCCTGTTGGGTGCGCCCGTCTGGATCGAAAAAAAGGGCGTCGATCCCCTGCGCCGTCTGATGGTTGCGCAGGACACTGGCTCTGCCATCAAGGGTGCGCAGCGCGCTGATGTATACTATGGCACCGGCGACGCGGCAGGCGCAGCCGCTGGTGCTGTCAAGGATCAGGGCCGCATGGTTGTGCTGATGCCGATCTCCTGTGCGCTGACCAAAGTCACAGACCCGCTGGATTACTGATGCGACGGCCGCGGCACCTTTCGCCTGATGATAAGGCTGTTTGGGATCACGTCCGACAGCAAGTCAAACCGTTGCATCCAACGGTGCGGGCTGATCCGGTCGTGAAACGGGAGCCTGCTGCAAAAAAGATGGTGCCGCGCCCGCCCGTCGCAGCCTTCAGTGTCGGGGCCAAGGCCGATGTCACCCGCCCTCACGACATTCTGCCACCCCTACGCGAGCGTCTGCGCAGCGCGCCGGTGACGATGGATGCCAAGAATTTCCTCCGCATGAAGGCGGGCAAGTTGAAACCAGAAGGCCGGTTGGACCTGCATGGGATGTATCAGGACGAGGCCTATCCAGAGTTGATCAGCTTTATCCTGAAGGCGCAGGCGGCGGGTAAGCGTCTGGTGCTGGTCATCACCGGCAAAGGCCGCCTCGACGACGGCTGGGGCCCTGAAGGACGCGGCGTGCTGCGCCGTTATGTGCCGCAATGGCTGAAATTACAGCCCTTGGCACCTGCGGTGTTAGAAGTGCGCCCCGCCCATCTGAAACACGGCGGCGACGGTGCTTATTACGTCTATCTACGCCGCCGAAAGTGACTTTTGAGCGCCTGTGACGCCGATGGTCGCAACCAATGCAGCGAACACGAAATAGACCGAGTAACCCCACATCTGTTGTGGAAAATCAATGCCTTGGTCAATTAGAAACCCCGATATGCCCGGCCCGATAGCAGAGCCAAAGACCATGATCCCAGCCGCAGCGGCCTTGATTGATCCGATGTGCTGGGTGCCGAAAAATTCGGCCCAGAATGCTGCTGGCAGGGTCGATTGCATTCCCTGCCCCACGCCCAACACCAGCAAGGCGATACCAGCGGCGAACAGGCTGCCCGCCCCGGCCATTAGGGCAAAGCCAACCGCGAATGGTAGCATATAGAACGGCACTAACCGCGCTGTTCCGATCCGGTCCAAACCCCAACCCGTCGCAAAGGTCGCGGCAATGATGACGCCGGTATAGATCGGAAACAGGGCGACAAAGCCCGCCAGTGGCCAGCCCTTGATTGCCGTCATATGAACCTGCTGGAAAAACAGCGCAGTCCCCCACGCAGGCGGACCCAGCAGCGCAGGAACCATTAGCCAAAACAGTGGGTGGCGCAGCACCTGCCCCCGCGTCCAATGCAGCCCGTTCATGCCAGCGGCCTGTTCATCCTTGGCCATGCTTTGCGGCGTGCGTTCCTGCCGCAACAGCGCCGTCATCAGCGGCACCGTCAGCAACACGATTCCTCCTGCGACAACCCACAGAGCCCGCCAATGCCACGTCATCATCAGTGCGACAAAAATAACTGGCAATACCGCCTGTCCAACGGCAAAGCCCATCGACGCGATCGACAGCGCCTTGCCGCGCGATGCGACGAACCAGCGGGCCATGGCGACGACGGCCAGATGCGATGACATGCCCTGCCCGAACAGACGGAGGAAAAAAATCGTCAGCACCAGCAGTGCTGCATTCGGCACAGCCGCCATGAACAAACACGCTGCTGCCAGGGCCAGCAGTACCAATGTGCCAAGCGCGCGCACGCGAAACCGGTCCACTAAAGTGCCTGCCCAGACCATTGTGATGGCCGAGGCGGTGGTGCCAAGCGTATAAATTCCGCCCCATTGTCCGTTACTTAGGCCGAAATCGGCCATGATCTGCCCGGCAAAAAGCGAAATAAAGAACGTCTGCCCATAGGACGACGTGACGGTCAGGGTGAAACCAGCCAGCAGGAACAGCCAGTTGGCGCGAACAAAATGTATGAAGCTCATACGACTTGTTCGCGCCGACTGGCGGGAAAGAAAACCCCTAAAGAACGTAGCGGGACAGGTCTGTGGATCGAGCCATCGCGCCGACATGCTTTTCAACAAAGGCTGCGTCGATCACGATCTCTTCGCCGCCACGGTCCGGCGCGGTAAAGGACAGATCCTCGAACACTCGCTCGATCACCGTATACAAACGTCGCGCACCGATATTTTCGACGCTCTCGTTCACCTCTGCAGCGATTTTCGCCAGTTCCGCGATCCCGTCGGCAGAGAATGTCACGGTCACGTCTTCTGTCTTCATCAGTGCAGAATACTGCAATGTCAGTGCGTTATCAGTTTCCGTGAGGATACGGACAAAGTCCTCTTCGGTGAGGGCGCGCAGTTCAACCCGGATCGGCAGACGGCCCTGCAATTCAGGCAGTAGGTCAGACGGTTTGGCAACGTGGAAGGCGCCGGACGCGATGAACAGGATATGGTCGGTCTTGATCGGGCCATGCTTGGTGCTGACGGTGGTGCCCTCGATCAGCGGCAGCAGATCGCGCTGCACGCCTTCGCGCGATACATCGGCACCGCGCGCATCGGATTTGGCACAGACTTTGTCTATCTCGTCCAGAAAGACGATGCCAGATTGCTCGACCGCTTCCAGCGCCGCCTTTGTGACGCTTTCGTCGTCCAGCAGCTTGTCAGCTTCGTCCGCAATCAGTGCCTCATAGCTATCAGCGACGGTCATCCGCTTTTTTACAGTGCGTCCGCCGGACATTTTACCGAACATATCGGCGATGTTCATCATGCCGGGTTGCTGCCCCGGAATTTCAAATCCACCCATGGGGTTAGACGTATCGGTCAGCTCCAACTCGATCACGGTGTCGTCCAGCAACCCATCTTTCAGCTTTTTTCGAAACAGATCACGAGTGCCTTCGCGGGCGTCTTTGCCGGCGACGGCGGTGACAACGCGTTCCATCGCGGCATCGACCGCCCTGGCCTTAACGTCTTCGCGCATCCAGGTGCGGGTTTCCACGATGGCGCTTTCCATCAGGTCACGGATGATCTGCTCGACATCGCGGCCAACATAGCCGACCTCGGTGAACTTTGTCGCTTCGACCTTGATAAAGGGTGCCCTGGCCAGCTTCGCCAAGCGGCGGGAAATCTCGGTTTTGCCGACGCCGGTGGGTCCGATCATCAAGATGTTCTTGGGATACACTTCGTCGCGCAGGTCATCGCCCAGCTGCTTGCGCCGCCAGCGATTGCGCAGTGCCACCGCGACGGCACGCTTCGCGTCGCCTTGGCCGATGATGTAGCGGTCCAGTTCGGACACGATTTCGCGGGGGGTCAGGTCTGTCATGATCAGTCCTTTGTTAGATGAGTGGGCGGCAATCGGTCAAAGGGCAAGACCCCCGCCAATGGCCGCAAAAGGGTGGCGCGAATGGGTTGCCAGAACGCGCCAAGGGTCAAAAAGGCGATGCCAAGAAGCAGGATCGGAGTAGCTGCATGGCCGGGGTCGAACACTGTCAGCGAAAGCGTCACAATATATCCGATCGCCGCGATCAGGAAAGATCGGCGATCGATGATGATGGCGACGGCGGCAAAGAACGCCAGCACCGCCAGCAGGATCAGGTTGGCCGCCGCGCTATCACGATCCAGCAGCGACATCGCTACGGTGTTCACCAGCGCTGGGGCCGCCACAAGGTGCAGCCAAAAGCCGTTGGCTGACCGGCGCGTTACGCGGTGCGGGTCCGACATGTCAAACCACATCGCAACGGCAAAGACCGCTAGGCCGACCAACAGGGTGATCCACGCGAATGGCCCGCTTGCCGACAGCTTGAACATCTCGACCAACGTCGCGGGTGTCCCGCGCGCGATCGAGGCGAACAGGATCGCGATGCCAAAGACACCGATGGCAACAACAGCCAACGCAAAGGGCACGCGAAAGCGCGCCCAATAGATCAACAGCGCCAGCGTGGCGCAGATGGCGGGCCATGGCAGGCTGCTGAAATCACGCTGCGCCACCATAAAGGGTTCGGCAAAATGCGCGCCAAAAGTGCCAAGTGCGGTGATCGCAAAGAAGATGCACAGCGCGATCGCTGGGGCCACCATGCGGCGGCGGCGCACAAAATACTCCGACAACCCCCATATCAGCGCGGCGGTCAATGCACCGACCAGCAGGACGTTGCTTGATTCTTGCGCCAGAAAAATGCGAAGGCTCGCAGCCCAGCCCGCCGCTAGAATGCAAAGGCCGACGACGATGAAAATCTCGTTGAAGCCTTTGAAAAGCTCGAACGGCTCGTCAATCTGACGCAGATCAGACCGCGCAGTCAGCCGGTTTTGCGCCAAAGTTGACAGTGATACGGCTTGCGCCTCTGTAATGACCCCGGCGGCAGTCGCGGCACGCAGGTCGTCGCGGTCGATCATGCTGGGATCGTTTCCACTGTCAGCTTGCCATTGGTGTAAACGCAGATGTCAGACGCAATCGCCATCGCCTTGCGGGCAATCGCCTCAGCGTCCAAATCACTGTCCATCAGCGCACGCGCGGCGGCGAGCGCATAGTTGCCGCCCGATCCAATGGCGGCTACGTCGTGTTCCGGCTCCAGCACATCGCCAGCACCGGTGATGACATAAAGCTCGCGCCCATCGCTGACAATCAGCATCGCTTCCAGCTTTTGCAGGTATTTATCCGTGCGCCAGTCCTTGGCCAGTTCCACGCTGGCACGCTGTAATTGTCCGGGCGTCGCCTCCAGCTTTTTTTCCAGACGTTCCAGCAGTGTAAAGGCGTCGGCGGTAGATCCGGCAAAGCCGACGATCACGTCGTTGCCTTTGACAGTCAGACGGCGCACCTTGCGGGCGGTGCCCTTGATCACAGTTTGACCCAGACTGACCTGTCCGTCGCCTGCAATGACGATCTTGCCGCCCTTGCGCACACCGATGATCGTGGTCCCGTGCCAGCCGGGGAAGTCTTCGCGGCTCATGGGAACCTCCTTGTGCCTTGTTCAAAGGGTATATGGACGCCGCAACGGCATGGGACAAGGTCACACCCTGATCGGGCATTGCTCGCGGTCATGCTGCACCCTAGCGTCGGTGGCGTGGATGAACCGGGTGATGTCACATGCCATCTGGATCTCGGCCTGCCGCGCGTCATAGGAACGGCCGGGATAGGCGCTGTTTCACATGGGCGATCCAAATCATCCGCGTGCGCTGATGCTGCGGCGGTCGTATTTCTATCCCTTTTGGCATATCGAAACCTCGGCGCGGCGCTGGGAATGGACCATCGCACTGATCTCCATCAAGCTGCAAGAGGTAGACTAGGATGAAGCCCAGCGCTTTTTCGGGCTCTGGCGCAAACGTCTGTTTCCGCATGCGAGCAATACGCCCGTCGCCAATCGCCCGATCTATATGCCGCTGCAGGGCATGATTCGGCAGTACCGGTCGTTTCAGACCGGCAGCCCCGTCAACATGATCTCCCGCACGGCAGAGCGTTTTGCGAACAATGACATCATCGTGACTCTGCATCCCGGGGAAACCTATGACGACGCTGACTACGGGGCATTGCAAAAACTGGTGCAGCACCACCCAAGTGTCGCCCTTAGCGATCAGGATATGGTCACCTGCCTTAACGCCAGCCAGATGGTTGTGACCGAAAATTCAAGCGTCGCGCTGGCTGGTTTCTTCTTTCGCAAGCTGGCGGTGTTGTTCGCGCAGATCGACTTTCACCACATCGCGTGCAACGTGCCCAAAAACGGAGAGGATCGCGCTTTCGCCACACGGCGCAATGCGGGCGGGTTCGAGGTCTATATGTGGTGGTTTTTGCAGTACATGTCGATCAACGCAGGCCGGCCAGCGGATGAGGTGACGGGCAAGATCGCGGCAGTGCTGCGCGGTCACGGGTGGCCGGTTTAAGAAAAGCAGCGCAATAAAAAAGGGCGCCCTGATGGGACGCCCTTTAAAGTAATTGGATAAGGCGATTAGATTGCGCTTTCGATCCAGCCTTTGATCGATGCTTTGGGTGCAGCGCCGGCCTTGTTTGACACGACTTCACCGTTCTTGAACACGAACAGCGCCGGAATACCGCGCACGCCCATCTGAGCGGGGGAGTTCGGGTTCTCGTCAACGTTCACTTTGACGATCTTGATCTTGCCAGCCATCTCTTCCGAGAGTTCTTCCAGTGCCGGGCCGATCTGCTTGCAGGGGCCGCACCATTCGGCCCAAAAGTCGACGACGACAGGAATGTCGGACTGGCGCACTTCGGCGTCAAAGGTGGCATCGGTGACGGCAATGGTAGCCATGGGGCTTCTCCAATTGGATGAATGTATCAGGGGCAGAACCTATGAACGAGGCTTAGGAAGGTCAAGGCTGGACCCGGGCCAGCGCGGCGGTAGTCAGGGCAGAGGGCAGATCCATTAGTTCGGCATCGCGGGTCCAAAGAATGGCCGTCTTGATCACGCGATCCGGATAGATCTGCGTTAGTGCGGCAGCATAAGCCCCCATCTGCCGCAGCAACCCTTCGGGCACTTGATCGGGGCCGGTTGGGGTGTTGCGGTTGGTCTTGAAATCGATGGCCGTGACCGTGTCGGAGGTGATGATCAGCCGGTCGATACTGCCGTGCATCCGGCCAAGGCCGGGCAAATCGGCGGTCACGTCTACCTCTGCCAAGGTGCCCTGCGCATACATCGCGGTCAGATGTGGCGCGTTGATCAGGGTCAATGCAGCGTCAATGACATCATCGGTCGGGACCGTGTCCGCATCGGGATAGGCCGCAATCAGGCGCCGGGCGACGGTGCGGCGCTGATCGGCTGGCAGGGCGGGTAGGTGTTCCAACAGCAAGTGTATTAGGCTGCCACGCAGCAGCGCATCGGCGTCACCGTCATTGAAATCGCCGGGCAGCGTTTTATCACCACGCAAGTTCGATGGCGAAAGTGTGGTCGGCCGCGCGGCTTCGGGCAGCGGCTCTAAAGCCTCTGCTGTGCGGCGCGCAACCGGGCCTGTTTCGCTCGGCAATACTGGCCCGGTGTCCCAATTTCCATGCTCGACCCGCTGCACCGTCAGATCGCCAGCCAAGGCATCGAACGCCCCAGCATGGCCGAGCCCGTCCATCACGATATTGTGCCACGACGTGCCGGATTTAGTAGTCTCGCCGGCCGCGCCGACGATCAGCCAGCTTTCGGCGCGGGTCATCGCAACATACAACAACCGCAGCCGTTCGCGGGCTTGCGCATCGGCAATGTCATCGACGCGGCCAGCTATCGCGGCTGGCATATGCGCCTTGGCTGATTTCCATAGGGGAACATCGCCGGGCAAGACCTGCGATTTCACGTCGTTCTTACGCTCTGCCGTGTCGGGCAGGATCACGATGGGCGATTCAAGACCCTTTGCCCCGTGCACCGTCATCACCCGGATCTGATCACCCTGAGCGTCGATCTGGCGTTTCACGGTCAGATCGTCCGTATCCATCCATGTCAGAAAACCGGTCAGGCTGGGCGTATTGTCAGATTCATAGGCTAGAGCCTGCGCCAGAAGCGCATCGATGCCATCCTCTGCCTCTGCCCCCAGCCGCGCCAGAAGGGCCTGACGCTTGCCATGCCGCACCAGAATGCGGGCAATCAGGTCATAGGGGCGAATGTAATCTGCATGCTCTAGCAGGTCGAGCAGGACGGCTTTGGTATCGTCAAACCCCTCCGCCTTGCGCAGCGCGGTCCACAGATAGCCCATTTGCGGGCGATGGTGCGCCAGCGTGAATAGGTCCTGCTCGCTCCACCCGAACAGCGGGGACCGCAGGGCAGAAGCAAGCGACAGGTCATCCTCTGGCAGCGCCAAAAAGCGGAGCAGGGCGGCAATATCCTTGACGGCAAGCTCGCCGCCGACGCGCAGCACATCTGCGCCGGCGATGGGCAGACCCGCTTGTTTGCAGGCGCGGATCAATTCAGGGAACAGCTGGGTTTGCCGGCCCTGCACAAGAATCAGGATATCGCCCGCCCGCACGGGACGCCGGGCATAGCCGTCGATATCGCGCACGGGCAGTGTTTCGTGATGGATCATGCGCTTGATCTGCGCGGCAACCCGGTCGGCCATCTGCACATGGTGATGATCGGCGCTGACCTCGTCCACGGGCTTCAGCCAATCGTCATCGGGGTCGTCTTCTGCCTTTTCGGGGCTGATCACCGGCCACAGATCGACGCGCCCCGGCATGTCCGTGTTAAAGGCGATATGCTGTGACACGTCACCCAGCCCGGCCGCCCGTTCGCCCACAAACGTCTCGTCCACAACGCGCAGGATCGCGGCAGAGGACCGGAACGAATGCGCCAGCGTGCGGGTCTGCAGCGGGTCTTCGATTTGGCGCAGTGCGGTATCGAAATAATCGCGCATCCGGTCGAACTCTGCCGGGTCGGCACCTTGGAACGAATAGATCGACTGCTTTTTGTCGCCCACCACGAACACCGTGCGCCGCGTATCCCGCGCTCCTTCGCCGCTAACGAATTCGCGCGTTAGATGCTGCACGACTGCCCACTGCCCAGGGGAAGTATCCTGCGCCTCGTCCACCAGCAGGTGGTCAATGCCGCCGTCCAGCCGGAACAGCACCCAGGCGGCCACGGCCTTGTCCGTCAGCAAATCGCGGGCCTTGCCGATCAGGTCGTCGAAATCGAGCACACCTAGCGCCGTCTTGCGCGCGCCGTAATCGCGCACAAAAACATGGGCTAAATCGTGGAGGGCAGCGCTACGGTCAAAGGCCATCAGCGCTTGGCGATCCTCGCGCAGCGCGGCGATAGTTTCCATCAGGCCGCCCAGCGCATCGGTCATTTCAAGATGGGCGGTGCGCACGCCTTTGGTCGGAAAGGTTTCCGTCTTGGCCCCGAATGGGTTTTTCGTCTTTTCCCCGAACAGAAAAACGTCTTCGAGGATCATCAGGTCCGTCACGCCGGGGGCGGCGGTGTTCACGGCCTCCAGCTTGTCGGCGGCCTTGTTGTCCATCGACCCGCCGGTGCGGCAGGCGGCAATCAGGTCGCGGACAATCTCTGCCGTGTCGGCATCAAAGACTTGCGCCAGCAGGGTTGTCATCGTTTGACCCAGCGCGATCCCAAGGATACTGCGCAACGCGTCCCGGTCGCAAGGTGCGGCAAAATCCGACGCGCGGCCAGCGAGTTCGCGGATCAGCTTGTCCAGATCGCCGCCGCCGAAATGGCGCAGGACATCTGCCAATAGGTGAGCCTGTGGTCCCAAGGCAATACCGTCCAGCACAGCGCCGCGCATCAGGGCGGCGGTGCGATCCTCGATTTCCTTAAAATTGGGGCTGACTCCGGCCTCGAGTGGGAAACGGCGCAGGATGCTGGCACAGAACGAATGGATCGTCTGGATTTTCAGCCCGCCGGGCGTTTCGATTGCGCGGGCGAACAGGCACCGCGCCGCGGCCAGCTTGTCTGGCACGATCACACCATCCACGCCCAGCGCCGCCAGATCACCACGCAGCGCCTTGTCATCCAGCATCGCCCAGCCGCCAAGGCGCTTGAACAGGCGGTTTTGCATCTCTGCGGCGGCAGCTTTGGTATAGGTCAGGCACAGTATATTCTGGGGCGACACGTCTTCAAGCAGCAACCGTGCCACACGATCGGTCAGCACGCGGGTCTTGCCCGATCCGGCGTTAGCTGACAGCCACGTCGACAGGGTCGGATTGGCGGCGGTGACCTGATTTTGGGTGGCGTCGTCGCGGATCATGTCAGCAATACTTTCATTGCCGCATCCGCATCTGTCCATTCGCCATAGCGCGACAGATGGTCGTAATAGCTGTCATATGTCGTTGTCGCCGGGGCCCGGCGGGCGACATAGCCCCAGTCCGCTTGCCGCGTCATCGTCAAAAACGTCACCAGCTCTGACCAGACCTTGGCCGGGGGATGATCGTCCAGCGGTGCCGGCACCGTTTTCATCGCCCTATTGAACCCAAGGAACGCCGCAGCCGCCACGTTGCGCGTGCCAATAGCAGCAAAGGCACCGCGTTCGACCATGGCCGCCTCGAGCAGCAGCTGTTTATCAAAACGGGCTTGCTGTTTTTCCGTGGGGATCGCGCCGGTCTTGTAGTCATAAATCAGAGCAGCGCCGCTGGCGGTTTCGTCCATTCGGTCAGCCTTGCAGGTCAGGCGCATATCTGGGCCAGGCACGATGATCTCTCCCCAAGCCTCTAGTGCGAGGATTTGACCTGCTTGCTGCCGCTGCGCCTCGTCAGCCAGAAAACCTGGGGCGATGGATTGCAGTTGCGTCATCCATTGCAACCGCACGGTCGGCCAAGGGCATTCAACTGCCAATACTTCGCGGGCGACCCCCATAAACTGATCCCATGCACCGGGCGCGGTGGCATCCGGGCGCTGGGCAATGAACTTTTCCAAGATCTCGTGAAAGATCGTCCCCTTCATCGGTGCATCAGCGTCAGCCAGCAGCGGATCAAGGGCCCGCAGGCGCAGCACCTTTTGCGCGTAGATCGCAAAGGGGTCACGATACAGCGTCTTGATCTGCGTGACCGAGATATCTTTGGGTCGCGCTGCAACAGGCGGGCAGGGGGCTGGGCGCGTGGCGCGTGGTACGTCAAAGGCTGGGGCAGATAAGGCGACAGCCCGCGCGGTCCAGTTGTTGCCGCGCGCACGCATCTCGGCCAGCGCCTCTGGTCCATGTTGATCCGGCAGGCCCAACATTAGGTTTGTCAGCCGGTTTACCCAGCGCGACGGCACCGTTTCCGCATCGCTGCTGCGCCGGGACCGCGTGATGACAACATCGCGCGCGCAGGCCGCCAGTTGATAGTCATGCGCCGACAGGCCGATCTGCCGTTCCGGCAATAGCAGCCCCGCCTTTTGCCGCATCGCGCGGTTCAGCCAGGGGTCGGGCTTGGGCGTGCCGGGCCAAATGCCGTCGTTTAACCCCCCAAGGATCACCAGATCGGCACCACCCACCCGCGCCTCGAGCGTGCCCCAGATCAGAATGCGGGGGTCGGTTGCCTCTGGCTCTCGGACCTGACCTTGGGCCAAAAGGGTGCGGAAAAGTGCCGTATAATCGCGCAGGTCCAGATCGCCGCCCGCGTCCGCGTCGCGGGCTAGTGCATCGCAGATCCCCTTAGCTGCCTTGCCTGGTGCCTGCAGGAATAATTCACCGCTACCCTTGCCATCGGGGCCAGCTGTAAGGGCGATGGTCGCAGCCATATGCGCCGCCAAATGATCGGCAATTGGCAGCGTGCCGTCATGGGCAAGAAGCCTGACGATCTGCCCGACCCATGTGGCCCATTCGGCCTGTCCTTCACGCGCATTCTTTACGCCGGCCACCCAGCCGGAAACGGTTTGCGAGCCAATGAACGGCGGGCCGTGGCGGCGCAGGCGCAACTCTAACTCTCGTGTCCAAAGCAGGTGCTGGTTGCGATCCGGACTGGCGGTATGGGTCAGCGGATGTTTCAGCAGAACCAACAGAGCCTCTGCCGTGATGTCCTGCCCCATGGCGTCGATCACATGGGTCAGCAGGCGCCCCGGCGCCGACAACGCCAGAGGCAGGCCCGCACTGTCATCAGGCCGGATTTGCCAGCGATCTAGCGCAGCCGCGACCTGCCGCGTTAGCATCCGGTCCGGTGTGATCAGCGCAGCGGTCATGCCGTCGGCAGCAGCCTGCCGTAGTCGCAGGGCGATGGTTTCAGCCTCTATCCTTGGGCTGTCAGTCTCGATCAATGTCAATCGCGCCGCGGCGGTGCGCAGATCGCCAAGGTGGGCACCCTCCGCCCGCCATTGGTCGGTCACGGGGGCAGGGCGCAATGAGAGTGAAATCAATTTGTTGCGGGCAGGTGATGGCGGCGCGGATGGCGTCCAGTCCTTCACATCATCGGCCGAAAGATCCAGGGCCTGCATCATCTTGGCAAAGCGGAACTGTGGATGATCCTCGTGGTGCAAGGCGTCGTCCAGCCCGTCCCAAACGGACTGCGGCATATCGCGGTCAAAGCCGGGAAGCACGATTGCCCCTTGCGGCAACCGCGAAACGGCCTGCATCAACAGCGCTGTCGCGCCGCGCGAACCGGTCGAGCCTGCTAAGATAATCGGGTCGGTGGGCGGCTGTCCCTGCCAGCGGGCGATCATGGCGTTCACCACCAACCGTTGACGGGCGGCGACATCGGGTGCCTCGAACCCGGCACCGAAATATTCGCGCAGGATGTTGAGAAAGGCCAACGATCGCTGCCAATGCCCGGACTGATCGCTGACATCAAGATCGGCCAGTGACGCGGGATCGATGCCTTCTCCATGCATTTCGTCCATCAGCGCGGCAAGGCTGTCTGACAGATCGAATAGCGCAGAACGCGGCGAAAGCTCTGGCTCGGCGTCCAACAGGCGGCCGACGGCGCGCGACAGTTCCAATCGGCGGCGGAGCGGCGACACGGGGACGGGCAGGCCGGCCAAAGTCCCCTCGAACGCCAGATCGGTGACAAGCTGCACCCGTGGCAAAAGCCGCGCAGGGCCAGCGTCAAAGACCGACCTGATGCGCCGCTGCATCCGCGAGGTGTTCACGAAAATACGGACCCGGCTTAGATCGCCAAAGCGGTCTGTCAGCCCATCGACAAGGCCGGTCGCGAAATCGACGCCCGGCTGCAGTCCGAAAACGCGGGGCTGATCGGTGGGGTCAAACATCAGGGGCCTGTAACATCTGTTCAGCAAGGGGAATGCAATCGGGGCGGCCGACGTCGCACCAGCGGCCGTCATAGCTGATGCCGTAAAGTCCGCCGCGCTGGGACATCGCGTTCCAGACGACATTCAGGGAAAAGGCGCGTTCGGTAACCTCGGCCAGTCGGTCAGTCCGGATGATCTGCGCGCCGGTATAAATTTGGGCCGGCGCGCGCGTCAGGCGACCATCTGAGGCGATGGCAAAGTCACCTTTTCCGACATGGCCGACCACCTGCGGGGATGGCACCAAAAGCAGCAGCGCCTCCATGTGCGGTTGCCATGCTGCGGCCAGCTGAACGAGCGGGTTCGGCCCGCGCCAGATCGCATCGGTATTCAGCGTCATCACCGGACCAGCACCCAGTAACGGCAAGGCGTGACGCAGGCCGCCGCCGGTTTCCAGCAAAGGATCCTCGGCCGAGATTGCAACGTCGCGCCCGTCCAGATAGGCGCGCACCATGTCGCCCTTATAGTAAACATTTACGACTCTGCGATGTACCTCCGGCACATACGTCAGTTCAAGCGCGTAATCCAAAAGAGGTCTGCCGGTCACAGTGATAAGCGGTTTTGGCCTGTCCGCCGTCAGCGGTGCCATGCGTGTCCCAATTCCAGCGGCGAACAACATTACAGAGAAGCGCCCGCTCATGGCCGGTCCTGTGGGGGCGGCAAGCTTGCCTCAATAACCCGACGCAGATCGTCCAGCGCCGGGTGGGCCAGATCCAGCATCAGGGCCTCCCAGACGGTGGGTAGAAAGGCGGCATAGCGCGGCTTTCCATTTGCAGCGAGCCGGGCGAACACGCCCAGAATGCGCAGATTTCGCTGCGCCCCAATTGTGGCGACCTGCGCGCTGAATGCGGCGGGTTCAGCGTCAGTTGCAGCGGCAAAGCGGGCAATCTGCCGTGTCACCTGCGCGGGGGAAACCGGCCTGCGGATATCGCGGAGCAAGGACGCCAGATCATACCCGCGCGGCGCAACAAAGGCGTCCTGAAAGTCCAGCAGACCAACCCGGTCCAGTCCCGTGCGCTCTGGTCGCCAGATCAGATTTTCCGCGTGGTAATCGCGCAGTGCCATCCGGTTGGCATCCGGTGCATGTTCGTGCAGTGCGGCCCGGACCGCTACGACCAGTGGGGCGGGGTCGCAAGCATGATAGGTCTGAGCAGTGATTGCGATCATGTCAGCGCCAACATCAGGGGTCATCCGTGGCAGGTCCGCCAATGGGAGCTTGGCGTCCAGCGCGACCAGCACATCGACGGCAACATCGTATAACTGATCTTCTGCTACCGATTTTGCTGCTTCTGCAATAGTTTGCGGGCCCAGGTCGTCGATCAGCAACAAGCCGCGCGCGATATCGCTGTGCAGCACGCGTGGGGCTGTCAGGTTATTGTCGCACAGCCACGCAGCGATGGTGACGAAGGGCGCGAGCGCCTCGCCCTTTGCGGGGTCGGCGTCCATCAGGATTACTGTCGCACCATCCGGTCCGGTCAAGCGCAAGTATCGACGGTTCGAAGCATCGCCTGCCAACGGCTTTGAAAACCAGTCCTGCCAGAGGGTTCCGGCCAGAAATACAGTCGATCGGGTGTGTTGATCAGACATGCAGCTTACCCAGCAAGGCCTGCCAGCGCGCGCTGCCGCTGATGGTCAGGACATGGTGTACCGTCCCCGCTGAAAAATTGCAAAGCAGGGGATCGGACGGCAGGTTCGGGCCCAGCCGGTCGGGCCATTCAATTAGGCAGATGGCTTCGGCAAAAGCGTCGTCCAAGCCCAGTTCTAGCACCTCTTGCGAATCGGTCAGTCGGTACAGATCGCAATGCCAGATTTCCAGATCGCCAGCGTCATAGGTCTGCACCAGAGTAAAGGTCGGTGATGGCACGTCCTCTTGCGAAGACTTCAGTCGGGCGCGGATCAAGGCGCGGGCGAATGTCGTCTTGCCTGCGCCAATGTCACCTTGCAGTAAAAGGGTATCGCCAGCCCCAAGTGCCATGGCAATATGACCCGCCACAGCGGCGGTCGCGTCGGCGTCAGCCAGCAGGATACGTTGGAACGGAGGAGACATGCCGCCAGATTAAATGACAGGGGGGCCGCTGCAAGCCAATTCCGCCGATCTGCGCGGTCAGCCGTGTGCTTGGCGAGGGGGTTGCGGGCTGCTTTCCAGCCGGCCGGTGGCTGTGGCGAAACGCACCAACGTCAACCCGTCGGGGATCGCCTGAACTGCACAATCAAGAAGGCGGCCATTCGTCAGAATCAACTGGTCCAATACGATGGGGCTGTCATGGCGCATCTGGCCAAAATTCTTGACATCATGCCATAGGCTGGATGGTGCGCAGCGCACTTTCCAGATCCTCAAAGCGCTGCGCAGATCGTGGATCACCATCTGTGGTTCATCCCCGCGCTTCCAGATGGTGCCATAGGCTGCGTTAGTCATGACCAGCGTGCTGAGCGAAAAGACGGCAATCGCATCGGGCAGAGTGTTGATGATCGACTGGCTCGTCTCGATCTCGGTGCGTAAGTGGCGGGTCAGGGACACCTCGGCAGTGATGTCCTCGAACAGGAAGGCTAGTGCGCTGTCAGGATGTGGCCGGCCCGTGAGGCGAAAGGTCTGGCCGTTGGGCATTTCCCATAGCTCTGAATAGGTGCCGTTCTTGGCGGCCGCTTCCAGCGCAGAAAACTGATCTTCCCAAGTGTTGAAGTTCTTGGGCTCTGGCAGTTTGCGCGTTTCGCATAGCCGGTGCAGCACCATGTCGATGGTCGGTCGCGTTGACATAAAGCCGAAGGCAAGCCTGGCCACATCCAGCAGGGCAGTGTTGAACATGGCCAACTGCCGTTTGCGATTGAATATGGCAAATCCCGTCGACAGCGGGGCAAAGGTCTTGGCCAAGGTTTGCTGAAATTCCTACTGTGCGCGTTCCGCACGCACTGCCGCATTGGCGTAGATGACAAAATAGATGACGAATCCGCCCTGCGGCACGGCGGTGATATCAAACCAGTGTTCCGCCCGTTCGCCTGGCAGTTGCAGGGCGTGGCGACCACCAAAGGTGCGTGGGTCCTTGGGCAAGGGAGGAAAAGTCGCTCTCCGGGCCAGGCACGACCACGGCGGTCGTCATTGGGCATGAGGCGGTTGGCATAGGAAAGATAAGCCGCATTGGCCCAGGTTAGGTACCATTGGGTATCTTCGGTCCAGATCAGTTGCGGGGTGTCGCGGGCGACCAATCGCAGCATGTTTTGATCGTCCATAAGGGACGCGCGTTCAAGATCATCGTAGCGGCGGCTTGCGGTTTTTACGCTGGGGGCATCCAGACTGATACGCAATAACCCCTGTCGTTCCGTCAAGGTCAGGCCCAACGCCGCATCGTCTGTCGCGATAAGCGCCACGCTGCTATCGGTCCCCAGCGTGGCTATCCTTTCGCGCTGGTTTGGAAGCTGCCGTGAAAGGACTGCGATGACAGCATCGCGGTCGGACTGCCCCGCCTTTGTATTTGCGATCAACGCGGCCCCGCTGGGCGAGGCTTCGACGAGCAAGTCCTGATTGAACAGGAACGCTGGTGTCTGAACATCGGGAAGGGATTTTACAGGCTGCGCGGACGAAGGCAGTTGATAGGATCGCAACGCTTGGATCACAGCCAGAAGATCGATCAACGCAAAGCCGCCCGCTGAAAAAAGCATTAATTCACTGTTAAAAACCATCTAGAATCTCCCGATCACAACAACTTGAAATTGATTGAACCGGGTTAACGCAGGCTTAAGAAATCTAAATCAATCCAAAATAAGTTGGTTTTCACCTAACGCCGGATAGCTGCCCGATGATGTGGGGGTTAATACCTTCATTGGCCAGGTCACGGTAACAATCGCGCCTGTCCCCATGTCGTTGACCTGCCCCTGCGGGTTGCGGCGTTGGCCGTTGGCAAACAGCAACTGCGCACCCGAACGTTCCAGCAAAGTCTTGGCAATGAACAATCCCAGTCCCATTCCATCATAGCCAGGACGCCGCAACAGATCCAGAGTAACACGCCTGCGCCGCACAAAGGGATCACCGATGCGTCCAATCACAGATTGTGGAAAGCCGTGGCCGTCATCGACAATGCGAACAAAGATTTGCGTATTAGACCAGCGCACATCAATCGCAATCTGCGTCTGAGAAAAATCAACCGCGTTCTGAATCAGGTTACGCAACCCATGAATGATCTCTGGCCGCCGCTGAATGACCGGCTGGGTCAGGGTGCACCCCACCTCTGGCGCGACATCGAAACTGACGTTGCGACCGCGTTGCAAATGCGGCTCTGCGGCCTCTCTCACGACGGTTTCCAATGGGGCAGACCGCAGGTGCAGGTCGTTCTTTCCGGCGCGGCCCATAGAATGCAAAATATCGCGGCACCTATCGGCCTGAGAACGGATCAACTCTGCATCCTCGCGCAGGTCCGGGTAGTCGGCCAGATCGTCGACCAGCTCGTTGCTGACCAGCTTGATGGTTGCGAGCGGCGTACCAAGCTCGTGCGCTGCTGCGGCGACGACACCGCCCAGATCAGTCAGCTTTTGCTCGCGGGCCAGTGCCAGCTGGGTCGCAAGCAGGGCATCGCCCATGGTGTTCATCTCGGTCGTGACCTGCCGAGCATAGATCCCCAGAAAGACGACGCCGATCATAAGTGACACCCAGAAGCCAAAGTGAAACATCGGCGGCAGCAGCAACAGAGTGCCGTTGGCGGCCTGCAGCGGGACAAAGGTGATGGCGATCACGGTAATCATGCCGATGGCAAGCAGCCCCAGCAGGATAAAGCTGACAAGGTGCAGAACGGTCGCGGCAATGATGACAGGGGCCAAAATCAGAAGAGCGAAGGGATTATTCAGCCCGCCCGTCAAATACAGCAGCACCGCAAGCTGCACGATATCAAAGGCCATCATCGCGCTCGCCTCGCGCTCCGACAGACGCTTGTTCTCGGGATAGACAAAGCTGCTGATCAGATTGGCAATCATCGCCGCCCCGATGGTCATCGCGGACGGCCCCGCCTCTATTTTCAGGCCGAAATAACGGGTGGCGATCAAGATAGCGACGATTTGGCCGCCGATGGCGCACCACCGCAAGATTAGCAGGGTCCGCAGGCGCACCCAGTTACTGCGTTCACGGTCCTGCAGGATGTCCGTGTCTTTGCTGGTCATCTTGAAATCCTGTGATCAAGGGGATGTGCGTTCGTGGCCCATTGTTACGAAGCCTGGGATGCGCAATCAATGCCACGCGTTGGAGAAGGACATACCCATGAGACGACTGACCGCAATTCTGGCTGGTACTACAACACTTGCCTTGCTGGGGGTGACTTATCTGGTGACGGTGGTGCAGTCTGGTCCCAATTACTGTTTCACATCCAGCGCCACAGGTGCCGACATCGGCGGTCCGTTCACGCTGGTCAATGGTGTTGGGCAGACCGTGACCGATGGCGATGTGATTACCGAACCGGCGCTGATCTATTTCGGCTACAGCTTTTGCCCGGACGTCTGCCCCATCGACAACGCCCGCAACGCGCAGGCCGTCGATCTGCTGGCGCTGGCGGGTCACAGTGTCACACCTGTGTTTATTACAATCGATCCTGCGCGCGATACGCCAGAGGTCATGGGCGGTTACGTGCAGAACTTTTCGGACAAGATGATAGGCCTGTCTGGCAGCGCGGCGCAGGTCAAAGCCGCCGCAGATGCGTACCGCGTCTTTTATTCAAAGGCGGATGACGATCCCGAATACTATCTGATGAATCACTCGGTCTTTACGTATTTGATGATGCCAGACACCGGATTTACCAGCTTTTTCCGCCGCGACGAAAGCCCCCAGCAGGTTGCTGATCAGGTCGCCTGTACCATCTCTGCCAGTTGACCGCAGGACCCAACAGCCTAATTCAGTTTAAAATATTCAAGGAACGCGTGATGAACCAAGAGCCGCTCGATCTGGGACCGGACAAGACGCTTATGCTGGTCGATGATGACGAAGCCTTTGTCAAACGTCTGGCCAAAGCAATGGAAAAACGTGGTTTCATTGTTGAAACTGCTGAATCCGTCGCCGCTGGCCGTGCCATCGCCACCGCCCGTCCGCCCGCCTATGCCGTCGTCGATCTGCGGCTCGAGGATGGCAATGGTCTGGACGTGGTAGAATTGCTGCGCGAACGCCGCCCCGACGCCCGCATCGTTGTGCTGACCGGATACGGTGCTATCGCCACTGCCGTCGCCGCCGTGAAAATCGGCGCGATCGATTACCTGGCGAAACCGGCCGACGCGACCGACGTGACCAACGCCCTTCTGGCGCGTAAGGACGAGCTTCCGCCACCGCCCGATAACCCGATGAGCGCGGACCGCGTGCGTTGGGAACACATCCAGCGCGTATACGAGCTGTGCGAACGTAACGTCAGCGAAACCGCCCGGCGCCTCAGCATGCACCGCCGGACATTGCAGCGTATTCTTGCAAAGCGCAGCCCAAAGTAGCCTAGATCTGCGCAAGCAACGCCGCGACCCGGTTTTTATAATCCCGCCGCACCACGACGGGCGGGCGCAGGGCGATGGTAAGGGCCTCGACCAGTGCGGCGGGCTGTTTGCCAAACAGCTTGTCCGCCTCAGTGCGGGAAAACCCTGCGATTTGAGTTGCTTCTAGCCATGCCGACACGTTGTCGGCAGCTTTGATCTGCTTTTTCACCTGCACCGGTAACATGGCAGGCAGCCCAAAGCGCAGATGGATCGCCGCCGTCAGGCGTGCGTCCAACTCGCCATAGATTGGACCGATCGCCGCCTTGACCGGCGAAATCATGTCACCGATCACATATTCTGGGGCATCGTGCAGCAAGGCTGCCAGCCGCCATTTTGCCGGCGCAGCGGGTTGCCGGCGGGTGAAGATTTCCTCGACCAGCAGGGAATGTTCGGCAACGGAATAGGCATAATCGCCCAGCGTCTGCCCGTTCCAACGGGCGACAAAGGCCAGCCCGTGGGCGATATCCTCGACCTCGATATCCATCGGGGTTGGGTCCAGCAGGTCAAGCCTGCGACCAGATAGCATGCGTTGCCACGCGCGGGGTTGTTTCATGGCTGTCCTCGTGTCGCGTTGCCCAGAAATGGCCGGTGTGATATCCGCAGCGCAAAGCTTATGCGCAAGGAACATGCAACATGACTCAGGACTACATCGTCAAGGATATCGCTCTTGCCGCCTATGGCCGCAAGGAACTCGACATTGCCGAAACGGAAATGCCGGGCCTGATGGCCTGCCGCGACGAATACGGCACGACCAAGCCGCTGGCTGGCGCGCGCATTGTCGGATCCTTGCACATGACGATCCAGACGGCCGTCTTGATCGAAACGCTGACAGCGCTGGGCGCTGATGTGCGCTGGGCGTCCTGCAACATCTTCTCGACCCAAGACCACGCTGCTGCCGCGATTGCCGCTGGTGGCACGCCGGTCTTTGCGATCAAGGGCCAAAGCTTGGAAGAGCATTGGGACTATCTTGACCGGTCATTCCAGTTCCCTGACGGCGCGAACATGATCCTGGACGATGGCGGTGACGCGACGCTGTATATTCTGTTTGGCGCACGCGCCGAAGCAGGCGAAGACATCATTGCCGTTCCGCAGTCCGAAGAAGAGGTCGCCATCAAGGCGCAGATCAAGAAGCGCATGGCGCAATCCCCAGGCTGGTTCACCAAAACCCGCGACGCGATCAAAGGTGTATCTGAGGAAACGACAACCGGCGTCCACCGCCTTTATGACCTTCACAAAAAAGGTCAGCTGCCTTTCCCTGCAATCAACGTGAACGATTCCGTCACCAAGTCGAAGTTCGACAACAAGTACGGCTGCAAGGAATCGCTGGTCGACGGTATCCGCCGCGCCACTGACACCATGATGGCTGGCAAGGTCGCCGTCGTCTGCGGTTACGGCGACGTCGGCAAAGGCTCTGCTGCGTCGCTTAGCGGTGCTGGTGCGCGTGTGAAAGTCACTGAAGTCGACCCGATCTGCGCACTTCAGGCCGCGATGGATGGCTTTGAAGTCGTCCTGCTGGAAGACGTCGTTGATACAGCTGACATCTTCATCACCACGACCGGCAACAAGGACATCATCCGCATCGAGCATATGCGCCAGATGAAGGACATGGCGATCGTCGGTAATATCGGCCACTTCGACAACGAGATTCAGGTCGCCGCGCTGAAGAACCATAAGTGGACGAACATCAAAGAGCAGGTCGACATGATCGAGATGCCCAACGGACACCGTCTGATTCTGCTGTCTGAGGGCCGTCTGCTGAACCTTGGTAACGCCACCGGCCACCCATCATTTGTGATGTCAGCATCCTTTACCAATCAGGTGCTGGCGCAGATCGAACTGTGGACCAAGGGCGACGAATACCAGCCCGGCGTGTACATCCTGCCCAAGTTGCTGGACGAAAAAGTCGCCCGCCTGCATCTGGCCCGGATCGGCGTCAAACTGACGCAACTGGAGAAGGATCAGGCTGACTATATCGGCGTCACCGTCGAAGGCCCGTTTAAGCCCGAGCACTACCGCTACTAAGCGGAAAGACGCGATTTGCGAAAAAAACTGGCCCTTTTGTTGCCGGTTTTTTGTTGCCTAGCTCAATGTCATGCCCCTAGGCTTTCTACCACGGCTGCTTGATGGCCGGCATATAAAGCTTGGGGGATACCAACATGGGAAAACGTGATGATCTGATCGCGAAATACGCGGCGGACATTAAGGAAAAATGCGGCATGACGCCGGATATGGACCTGCTCAAAAAGGTGACAATTAGCTGCGGCCCGTCGATCTATAACGACGACGCCAGCACCGTTGCCGGCAGCGATATCGAAGAACTCCAGCGCATCGTCGATGGCTTTTTACAGAAAAAACTGGGGCTGCCCGACGGCCCCGAACTGATGGGCGGCATACAAAACGCGATTGAGACCTACGGTCGGTCGAACCGCAACAAGTACCGCGCCGTTATGTATTATTTGCTGACTAAGCATTTTGGCAAAGAAGCCGTCTACGGCTGATCTTTGATATTTTGGACGTCCGCCAAACGTTCGGCGGGCGTTCCGCATCATGTGAACAAGGCCAGAGTGATGCGCGGCAAAGCGTTCAGTCTAGGCTTTCTTCAATCCCCATGCGCAGGTCAACTGCCATTCGTTCGCGGTCACCGGCTGCACCGACAGCCGAGAGTTCTTGACCAGCACCATGTCTGACAGGCGGGGATCCTGTTTGATCGCTTCCAACGTGACCGGATGGTCAAAAGTCCGGACGGCTTTTACGTCGACGCAGACCCATTTGGGATCTGGCGCTGTGGGGTCGGGATAGGCGGGGGCGACGATGTCCATGATACCGACAATTACCAGTCCCGTGCGGGAATGGTAGAAAAACGCCTGATCGCCGACCGCCATATCGCGCAGAAAGTTCCGCGCCTGATAGTTGCGCACGCCGTCCCAAGGGCTAACGCCCTTGGCGACTAGGTCATCCCAGCCAAAGACGTCGGGTTCGGATTTCATCAACCAATAGGCCATGTTATTCCTTCTTGAGAGGACGGCTCAGCAGGCTCTGCAGCGCAATTTCGACACTGATTTCGCGCCGTGTCAAGGCTGCCACGATGCCACATACCGGCAGGTCGATCCCGCGATCCTGCCCCATATGGGTCACAGCCCAAGACGTCGCCGCCCCCTCGACCGTCATTGCGGGATCAATCGGCGTTCCAGCCCCTAACGCCAGACCATAGCGGTAGTTCCGCGATTGGGATGACGTGCAGGTCAGCGCCAGATCACCAAGGCCCGACAGACCGGTCAAAGTTTGAGGTTTTGCCCCCAAAAACTGCGCCAGACGTTGCATTTCGGCAAAGCCCCGCGTCATCAAAGCCGCGCGTGCGCTGTCCCCAAGGCCTGCACCGATCGCCACACCGCAGGCAATCGCAATGACGTTCTTCAGCGCGCCGCCCAGCTCTGCGCCGATCGTGTCGGTCGTGCGATAGATGCGCAGGGTGCCAGTCGATAGCTGCTGCTGCAGTTTGTGGCCCACGGCATCATCAGCGCAGGCCAACGTCAGCGCCGTCGGCAGACCGCGCGCGATATCGGCGGCGAAGGACGGACCGGTCAGGATAGCGGGCACAGCACCCGGGAGGGTGCGTGCGACCGTCATGACTGGCCCGGTCAGGGTTTCGAGGTCGATCCCCTTGCAGCAGGCCACAAGCAGTTTTCCGTGCAGATGAGCGGTATGGGCAGTCAAAACATCGCGCAAAGACTGCGCGGGCACGGCCAGCAAAACAGTCTCTGCACCGGCGATATCCGCCATCTCTTGCGTGATCGTTATGTCATCCGGCAGTGTAACATCGGGCAGGCGCGGGCTGCGGCGGGCGCTTCTCATATCCCCGATATTTCGCGCCCAAAGCGTGACAGTTCTCCCATCTCGGGCCAGCGCAATCGCCAACGCCGTGCCAAAAGCACCTGCGCCGACGACGCCGATCACGCCTTAGCCCCTTTTTTGCCAGAGCCAAGCATCCTAGGCGCACTTTCGTCAAGCGGCCAGCGTGGGCGGGCTGACAAGCTCAGATCATCGAAATTGCCCTGCGCCAAACGGTGCATGCCCGCAAATGCGATCATCGCTGCGTTATCTGTGCAAAGAGCAAGCGGCGGCGCAACAAAGCGGACTCCGGATTGCGCGCACAACTCGGTCAGCGCATTTCGGATCGGCATATTGGCTGCTACTCCGCCGGCGACAGCCAAAACCGGCGCTGCAGGAGAAAGCGCCATGTAAATGTCGAGTGCCCGCGCCGTCTTGTTGCGCAGAACATCTGTTATGGCCGCCTGAAATCCGGCGGCCAAATCGGCCTGATCGGTGGCTTTCAGGGTCTGATCCGGGCCAATAACGCCGTCACGGGCGCGCAACAGGGCCGTTTTCAAACCAGAAAAGCTCATATCGCAATTGGCGCGGTCCAGCAGCGGACGCGGCAGTTTGAACCGCTTTGCGTCACCCGTTGCAGCGGCACGTTCTACGGCTGGGCCGCCCGGCTGCGGCAGGCCCAGCAGCCGAGCTGTTTTGTCAAACGCCTCGCCTGGGGCATCGTCGATGGTGCCGCCGATTCGCTCAAAGCGGTCATCGCTATGAACGATCAGAAACTGGCAATGTCCACCGGACACGAGCAGCATTAAATACGGGAACCCAACACCATCCGTCAGACGCGGGGTCAGGGCGTGGCCCGCCAAGTGGTTCACACCAATCAGGGGCAAACCAGTCGCGGCAGACAATCCTTTGCCGCACATCACTCCAGATAGCACTCCGCCAATCAGTCCAGGCCCAGCGGTGACGGCAATCGCGTCGCAATCCTTCAGCGTTACATTTGCCTGTCTTAGAGCCTGTTCAACGCAATGATCAACCTTTTCCGCATGCGCACGCGCGGCGATTTCAGGCACCACGCCCCCAAATGCCGCGTGCAGCGTCGTTTGGCCGAACACTACAGAGGATAGGATTTGCACGCCGTCATCGTCTTGCCGCACAACGGCGGCAGCGGTGTCGTCGCAACTGCTTTCGATGCCAAGTATCGTGCGTGTCATGGTTTGGACCTGTTGTGCTGGAACGCCTTGCACGTAACATTGGTGACGCAATCAGACAACAAGGCCGCTATGCAACCTATCCTGATCATCACACGCCCAGCAACAGCTAGCGCTGAATTCGCACATGACGTGCAGCGCACCATGGGGGCCGAACTGTTCGTCTTGCACGCCCCGGCATTGCAGATTGTGCCGCTGGACTATCTTATGCCGGATGCGGCGCATGTGATTTTCACCTCTGCCCGGGCCGTAGCGCAGGCCCCGCTGGGCAAGGGGCTGACTGCCTGGTGTGTCGGTGGCGCGACGGCAGCGGCGGCGCAGGCCAAAGGTTACGACGTGCGCAGTGCAGCTGGCGATGCCTGCGCGCTTGTCGCCATGATCGCGTCGCAGCGCCCTGTCGGTCCGATGGTGCATTTAGCGGGCCGTCATCGCCGGGGGGCTGTCGCGGCGCGACTGACCGCGGCTGGCCTGCGCTGCACCACGATCGAAGCTTATGATCAAATTGCCTTGCCGGTGCCCCAGTCGCTGATTGATGCTGCCGCCGGGTCTGCACGACTTGTCGCACCAGTTTTCTCTGCCCGCTCTGCGCAGGGGTTGCTGGATCTAACGTTCATTGCCCCGCTGCATATCGTCGCGATCAGCGCGTCTGTCGCCAATCTATTCCGCTGCGTTCCGGGGGCCAGCATCTTGACGGTTGACCATCCCGACGCAGATAATATGCGGGACATGACCGTAGCCCTGTTGCGCGGTCTGGATCCGCGAGCGGAGTAGCTCTTGAGCGTGACAGCCTCGCGCGGTAACGTTTTTTGACAATGGCTGGTGACGTGACCGGCAGGGACAGGAAGGTGAATTCCGTGGCGACACAACCAGCAAAAGGGCGCAGTTCGAAATCGAAGGCGAAACCGGACAATGTGACTGAAGCTGAAATCGTTGCGGCACCGCAGGCGGACGCAGAGCGAATGCAGGTTGATATGGCGATGCCGCCCCCTTCGATCACCGCACCCCCGGGCGTGCCGAATACTGTTGCCTCTGCCCCAAAGCCGGAGCCTGTTGGTGAGCCCAAGCCCGAAGCGCCTGCTGCCTCTGCTACACCCGTTAGCCGGCCGCCGCGGCAACAGCTTGAAAAGCGCAAAAGCGTCTTCTTTCCGATGCTTCTGGGCGGCCTGATGGCGGGCGGCATCGGCTATGGCGTCGCGTATACTCAGCTTGGCCAAACGGCTCCCGTGGATATCGAAGGTCTGCAATCCCGGATCGATGCGCTGCAGGCGCAGGTCGATTCTGTCCCTACTGTCGACTTGTCTGGCGTGAAGCAGGACGTCGCAACGCTTGGCCAAGGCGTTGCCGACCTAAGCTCCAGCGTCGGAGAACGCTTCTCCGCGCTGAACGACAGTATTGCGGAGGCCGGCCAGCAGGCACCTTTGATGGGTAAGCAGGCGCAGGAACAAGCGGTTGCACAGCTCAGCGATCAGATTGCATCGCAGCAGGCAGCGCTTGAACAGCAGCGCGCTGATCTGCAGGCGCAGCTTGACGCTACCCGTGCCGAAGCCGAGCAAATTCAACAAACCGCAGTAGTGGCCGCACGAGAGCAGACAGCCCGCGCCGCGCTGGCTCGTGTGCAGGGTGCCATCGAAAGCGGTGCGCCGATGCGCGAGGCCATTGATGATCTTGCGAGCACGCTGAACGATCCCCTGCCAGACGCCCTGACAGCAGTTGTAGACGGTGTTCCAGCACTGGCCAGCTTGCGCGACAGCTTCCCAGAGGCATCCCGCGCCGCCCTTTTCGCTGCCCGCTCTGCGGGAGAGGCGGGCGACGATGTCGGTGGCGTGGGATCATTCCTGCGCAACCAACTAAACGTCCGGTCTGTCGCTCCGCGCGATGGTACCAGCGCCGATGCGACCCTGTCGCGGGCCGAAGACGCCTTGCGCAATGGACGCCTGAACGATGCGCTGGCTGAAATTGCCACGCTCCCGACCTCTGCGCGCGTCGCGATGTCCGACTGGACAACGCAGGCCGAGGCGCGCGCTGCCGCTGTCGACGCTGCTGATCAGCTCGACGCTTCCCTGACCGCTAACTGAAGGCCGCAGACATGATCACAACTCTTATCAAGATCCTGATTTTTGTGGCCATCGTCACCGGCCTGACTTGGGGCGCGGTTCGCCTAATGGATGTGCAGGGCGGGGCCAGCATCTCGGTCGCCGGGTATGAAATCACGCTCAACGCGCTGCAATTGGTCTTTGCGTTTGCCGCTTTGATTGTCGCGGTTTGGCTGACGCTAAAGCTGCTGAAGCTGCTGGTCGCAGTGTTCCATTTCCTGAACGGCGACGAAACTGCAATTTCCCGCCACTTTGACCGCAACCGTGAACGTAAGGGTTACGAGGCGCTGTCCGAAGGCCTGTTCGCGCTGGCGAGCGGCGAGGGGCATCTGGCCCTGACAAAGGCGAAACGTGCTGACAAATATTTGGACCGCCCCGACCTGACGACCCTGCTGACCGCGCAAGCCGCTGAAATGACCGGCGACACCCGCACGGCAGAGGCGAGCTATCGTAAACTGCTTGGAAAAGAAGAAACCCGTTTCGTCGGCGTGCGCGGGTTGATGCATCAGAAGCTGGCGATCGGCGATACCGACACTGCGCTGGGCCTTGCCCGCAAAGCTTTCGAGATCAAGCCGAAGCACGAAGAAGTCCAAAACACCTTGCTGAAATTGCAGGCAGAAAAGTCCGACTGGTCCGGCGCGCGGGAAACCCTCGGTGCCAAGCTGAAGTCCGGCAATCTACCCCGCGACGTGTACAAGCGCCGCGATGCCGTGCTTGCGCTGTCAGAGGCAAAGGATATCCTGGACGAAGGCCAATCGATGGAGGCGCGCGAAGCCGCCATTCAGGCCAACAAGCTGTCGCCCGATCTGATCCCCGCGACCGTCATGGCCGCCCGCGCGATGATCTCTGACAACAATGGCCGGGGTGCCAGCCGTATTCTCGCGAAAACGTGGAGCGTGAACCCGCACCCCGATATCGCCGCCGCCTTTGCCGAGATTGCCCCAGACGAGGCACCAGACGCTCGGCTCAAGCGGTTCCGCACCCTGACCAAGCAGAACCCAGCCCACCCTGAAACGCAGATGCTGCTGGCAGAGCTAAATATCGCGGCAGAGCACTTTCCCGATGCGAAACGCGCTTTGGGTCAGATGGTGACTGAAGATCCCACCGCCCGCAGCCTGACGCTAATGGCCGCGATCGAGCGTGGCGAAGGCGCTGATGATGCTGTCGTGCGCGGCTGGCTGACCCGCGCCTTGACCGCCCCGCGCGGCCCGCAGTGGATCTGTGACAACTGCCAGCATATCCATGCGGCCTGGACGCCGATTTGCAGCAATTGCGCTGCCTTTGATACGCTGGAATGGAAGCGCCCCTCAGCCGGCGAAGTTGCAATGCCCGCCGGGACAGAGATGCTGCCGCTTATGGTAGGCCACAAGCCGAACGTCGTTGATGAGGACGACGACTTTCTTGACGCGACGCCTGTGACTGACCCGCACGCGGACACAAAATAGGTCTTTTCCAGTGACACGCGGGGTGCTAGTGGAAATCGAGTAGGCCGCACTAGCTCAGTCGGTAGAGCACATCATTCGTAATGATGGGGTCGGGGGTTCGAATCCCTCGTGCGGCACCAAAATCCCTACTGTCAGACGTCAGGAAAAACTGACATTCCTGTAACATCGCTGACCTAGATCGCATGTTGAATAGGAAAAGCGGCAGTTCGTAGGTTGTGTCGAAAACGTAAGTTTTTTGGTTCGAGGGTCGCCGATCTCTGGATATAGTTATGCTGCGAGTGCCGCAAATTGCTGAAACACGGTATGGTCATTGGCGCTGAACTGACACTTGCGGATCATGTGCGCGGTCTCAATCCTCGCCAGAGTCACGGTGGCGGAATGGAACGCCTTGAAGCCCATCATCGGCGCTGTGATACGCTTGATGAAGCGGTGATCCTGTTCCAATATTATTGTAGTATTTAATCTGCCGGACCTCGGCGACGCGGCCGCTGGCGGTAAATTTGAGGCTCACGTTTACGGATTGCTGACCGGCGAGATTGGCACCGCTCTTGTCGATGACCACCCGGTCAGGCACGCAGTTCTTGCTGATCGCCCGCTTCAAGAACCGTCGGGCAGGGGCCAGATTACGGCGCTCAGATAGCATGAAATTTACGATTTGGCATTCCCGACACACAGCGTGGTAGAGATAGGTCCACCGGCCTTTTACCTTGATGTAGGTCTCGTCCATCCGCCAGGACGTGGCTGTGGGCCGTTTTCTTTCCTGCGTCCGAGGCGCGATCAGTGGCGCAAATTTTACTACCCAGCGGTGTCGCGTAGCATGGTCCACTTTCACACCGCGCTCGGCCATGATCTCCCCAAGATCGCGGTAGGAAACGGCATAGCGGAGGTAGAAAAATACGGCATACAAGATCACCGCCCTCGGGTGGTGCACACCTTTGAAATCAGTTGTCGCTCCGTCCAGTCCACTCACCATACCTCGTGCCGAACTTGTGCATCAGGCTTGAAACCAAAAAGGTTGCGACACAACCCGAAGATCTGCGCGAAAAGGGTTTTTCATCACCGGCAATCTGGGCCAGATGGACCCTGACCGATACCTACGGATTGTAGGCCGGCAGAAGGACCCGATTATTTCTGGCGGGTTCAGCATTTACCCCAAGGAGCTTGTGGTGTTGCTTGATGCGCTGCCAGGGGTGCTGGAATCCGCTGTCATTGGTGTGCCTGATGCCGATTTCGGAGAGACGACGATTGGCATCGTGGTCGCGTTGCAGATCACGCCGCATCTGGCGTGGTTCAAGCATCCGCGCCGGATCAAGATCGTCGCCGACCTGCCGCGTAACACGATGGGCAAATTGTAAAGAACGTACTGCGCGAACAGTTCGCGCCCGCCCGCTGATAATGGCCCGCACCCAGCCACCCGGTGACTTTTTCCGGGTGGCTGGGTGCGGGCCAAACCCGCAGAACCTAGGCGGGTATGACGATTTTCTGGTCGTGTTCTGGGGCATCCAGCGGCAGGTGATTATCCTGGAGTACAAGGATGTTTTCGGCACCGATGATATTGCTTTTCGTTTTATACCCAATGACTTTCTCGACCGGCATATCAAGGTGACGTGCCATCAGAAGTGTTTCCTCAGACGAGAAATTGGTCAGGCCGCGGGCGACTTCCTCGCCGCTTTCGTTGTAGACGTGCAGTACGTCGCCCTTGATGAAATCGCCCTGAATCGAAATCACATCGCCCCGGCTTATCCCGCGATCCTTTTTGACAAGATCGGCGGCTAGTTCGTTGGACACGACAAGCGTTCCGGACACCTGCAACCGATTGCTTAGCCAGACTTTCAGCGGCGAGGCTGTTTCGCCTGTGACAAGGCACCGGGTAAAGCGCCGCTCGTTATTTAGGACAGATGATACCGGGCGTTCGATGATGCCTTCTGCGATGATCGTTTCGACACCGGCATTCTGGGCCATGTTCGCGGCGTGCATCTTGGTTAGCATGCCGCCGCTGCCTAAGGCGCTGATGCCCGTTGTGGATTCCAGATGCTCGCTGACGTCTTCGATTTCAGAGATAAACTGCGCATCCGGATCGGACGGATCACGGTCATAGAGGCCTTCGACACTGGTGAGGATGATCAAGACATCGGCCTCGATCATCTGGGCGACTTTGGCGGATAGACGGTCATTGTCGCCCACGCGCAAGTCGCGGGTCGCGACGGAGTCGTTCTCGTTGATGATTGGCAAAATGTCGTTTTCGAACAATCTGAACATCGTGTTCTTGATGTTCAGAAAGCGGCGACGTTCTTCCATGTCTTCGACAGTGACCAGCATCTGCGCGACGTCCAGATCGAACTCTGACGCGACCTGGCGATAGGCGTTCATCAGCAGCGGTTGACCGCAGGCGGCAGCTGCCTGTTTGTCCAAAATGCCGGCGTCATCGGGCCGCTTTCCGATCATATTCAGACCCAGCGCGACAGAGCCGGACGAGGTCAAAACAATGTCGTGACCTTCCCGCTGAAGATCTGCCAGATCGCTCATTAGTCCATTCATAAATGCATAGCGTAGGGTCAGGTTGTCACTGTTCGCGAGCAGGCTGGACCCGATCTTCACGACGATCTTTTGCTTTTTCGACATGGTGAAACTCCGATATGTAGTTGAATTAATTTGATAAATTTCTGACCGTTTGCGTTTCTGGACGCACTCTTGTAGCCAGGACCTAATCATTGTTAGGGATACTATAACATGCACTCACTGCATAAATGCAAATAGGTTGCTGCGTTGCGGCATTAAATCAGGTGCCCTTTGGCCCCCTGAGGCTATGAAAATCACCGGAAGATTCGGCACCCCGGCAATCGCGGTGCAACACGCCGTGCGTGCGGATCCCGGGCTAAGATGAAGGACATGAGCGATGAACATACTTTTGATAGGCTGTGGCAAGATGGGCGGCGCGATGCTGCGCCAATGGATCAAGCAAGAGGGAAACCAGTTTACCGTCGCCGATCCGGGGGCGACAGACCTACCGGGCGGCGTAACCCATGTCACAAAAACGACAGATCTGCCGTCATGCGCGTTCGACGTGATCGTGATCGCGATCAAGCCGCAGATGATTGCCGATTTGCTACCGGAATATGCCCATGCCCTGAAACCCGGTGGCTGCTTTGTGTCGATCGCGGCGGGGTTCGGCATTGAAAAGCTGACCGATATCGTGGGCGATGCTGCGATCATTCGCGTCATGCCAAACCTTGCGGCAATGGTCGGGCTTGGTGTGTCGGGGCTGTATGCAAATGACGCCTGCACACCGCAGCAGATCACCGATGTCACAGCGTTTATCGCCGAGACAGGGCGCTGCGTCCCGCTGAATAGCGAGGACGAGATTGATCGCCTGACCGCAGTCAGTGGCAGCGGCCCGGGCTATGTGTTCGAGGTGATGCGCAGCTATGTGGCCGCCGCCGAGGGGTTGGGCTTTGACCACAACACGGCGCGCGCGCTGGTGTTCGATACCATCACCGGCACGGTCGAGGCGGCGCGCCAGTCGGACGCCTCCCTTGAAGAACTGCGCAATTCCGTGACCAGCAAGAACGGCACAACAGAGGCCGGATTGAACGCGCTGATGCGCGATGGGCAATTGGACACGCTGTTCAGAGATACCGTGCAGGCCGCATATCGCCGCGCCACGGAATTGAAATAAGCGCGGCGCTTTTGGCGCTGCGGAAGGAGAGATCTATGAATGACATGAGCACCGATACAGCCGAAATGGACGTGGCCGCCGTTGTTGCAGGCCTTGGCCAGCGCGCGAAAGCTGCGGCGCAAGAGCTTGCTTTGGCCACAGCAGAGCAGCGCAATCTGGCGCTGCTTGAGGCGGCTAAGGCGCTGCGCGCGCGTATGGACGAAATTCTGACCGCGAATGCGGCTGATCTGGGCAGCATCAGCGGTAAGGATGCGGCGTTCATTGATCGCCTGACCTTGACCCGTGATCGCGTCACCGCAATGGCGGATGCCGTCGATGCGATTGCAGGGCAGTCCGATCCGCTCGGCCGCATCCTTGCGACGTTTGATCGGCCCAATGGCCTGAAGATCGACCGCGTTAGTGTGCCGATTGGTGTGATTGCGATGATCTATGAATCGCGCCCCAATGTCGGCTCTGACGCTGGTGCGCTTTGCGTGAAATCCGGCAACGCAGTGATCCTGCGGGGCGGTTCAGAAAGCCTTCATTCCTCGCGGGTTATTGTCGCGTGTCTGGCGCAGGGCCTTTTGGCTGCGGGCCTGCCCGAAGATGCTGTGCAATTGGTCGATACCCGCGACCGTGAGGCGGTGAAGCTTTTGCTGCACAGCACCGATACGGTTGATCTGGTCATTCCGCGCGGCGGGCGCGGGTTGGTGTCCTTGGTGCAAAAGGAAGCGCGCGTGCCGACGTTGCTGCATCTGGATGGCAACAACCACACCTATATCCACGAAAGCGCAGATATCGCTAAAGCCGTGGGCATTGTGCAAAATGCAAAGATGCGCCGGACGGGGATTTGCGGTGCGACCGAATGTGTCGTCATTGACCGCAAAATTGCCGCTCAGGTCCTGCCCCTGTTGGCGGATGCGCTTGGTGACTGCGAATTACGCGGTGACGAAGAGGCGCAAGAAATCCTGCCGGGGATGATCCCTGCGACGGCCGCCGATTGGGATACCGAATACTTGAGCAGCATTATTTCGGTGAAAATCACTGGGGATCTGTCTGAGGCGATTGCGTTCGTTCAGGCCCATTCCTCTGGGCACACGGACGCGATTGCGGCCGAAGACCACGGTGCCGCGATTCGCTTTATGACGACGGTTGATTCCGCTGTGGTGATGCACAACGCCTCAACCCAGTTCGCGGATGGCGGTGAATTTGGTATGGGTGCCGAGATTGGTATTGCAACGGGCAAAATGCATGCACGCGGCCCGGTCGGGGCAGAGCAATTGACGAGCTTCAAGTATTTCGTTTTTGGCGACGGGCAGCAACGTCCGTAAGTTTCGAACTTTTGGGGAAATGCTAGCGGCCCGCAGGAAACGTATTTCCTGCGGGCCGCGACATCGCGGTCAGGATGATCGCGCGGGCGTTAAGGTGGAATTGGCAAGGTCGCACCTCAACAACGTTATGCACACCGCCTAAGCGATTGTTGCTGAATTGATATCCCTATGAAGTGGTGTTTCGGATACGTCGCCAATTGAACAACAATGTTATCTGACATGTCCAAGCGTCCCATCTACGCTCCCTTTCTGATCGACGCAGTGGGGTGGTTGGAACTTTCCAGTCAGGTCGCAGCACAAGAAGGCATACTGCCCGCGGTCGTGAATGTTGTGATTGGCTCTGTTGATGGCGTGGATGCCCTCTCCCGACGGCATTGCACTGTCACATTGTGATGCGTGTTAATTCCATCACAAAAGCTGGGATCTTCATAAGACAAGCATCCATGTCCAAAGTTACTCTTATCGGTATCGACCTAGCAAAGCGCATTTTCTAGCGGCACGGCGCTCGCAGTGACGGTTCGGTCGCGTTTCGTAAGAATCTATCACGGGGTCAGTTGCTCGCATTCGTGGCACGGTAGCCCAAAGAGCTGTGTGGCCTGACGGTATTGCAGTGGCGGCACCACCTTTCAATCAAGATTTGGGCCTCGCCTTCCTCGAAGGTTGCGCCGCGATTGAAATCGAAGACCGCCACCAATTCCTGCTTGCCTCTGACGTACTGGGCCTGTCGTCGCTGGTGGACATGCTGCACTCCGACCCGGGCCTCTACCTCCTCTCTAGTGCTGGGACCGTTACACGTCTCTGGTGCCCTGCCTCTAGCCGTCGGCGGCGATATGAAGCGTGACTTTGGCGGGGCAGTCCTGCTGGCCGGAGGCGTGATCCTGCGGGCTTGCGGCCGTAACCCATGGCACCCGTCGTACCTGCATTACATCGTCAAGGCGGACAGCTTCCACACCCTCGTCACCGAAATAATTCCCGACGATGACCCCTATCCCGATCAGGGCAATGTCTTTCGTTTGCACGACGATCTGGTCATGCGGTACGTCGAAAAATCCGTCGCTGACTTCCCCAGCGGAATGGCGCTGAGCGGTCAAATTCACGCGCCGTTCTTGCATGTCAATTTTGACGTTACCCTCGCGTCCGCTTAGGGTACGGTCATGAAGAACAGTGCCCATCGAACGACCTTGTCTTATCTTCATTGGCCACTTGCCATCACCGCCCTTGGCGTCGGTGCCGGGGCCCTCCTTGGCTGGCAGGCCGAGGGGACGATGTCCGCCGTCGGTAGCTATTTCCTGATCTGCGCCGTGCTTGCGGTGCTGTAAATCTCGCTGTCCTTTGACAACGCCATCGTGAACGCGAACAAGCTGAAAAATATGACCCCGGTCTGGCGCAAAAGGTTCCTGACCTGGGGCATCATCATCGCCGTTTTCGGCATGCGTATCGTGTTCCTCCTGCTGATCGTAGTGATGGCGGCCAAGATCGGGCCGCTTGCGGCGATCAAGCTCGTCGCCACCCGGCCAGAGGAATACGCCCGCATTATGCAGGGCGCGCACCTTTCCATCGCCGCCTTTGGCGGAACCTTCCTGATGATGGTCGCTCTTGGCTTTTTCTGCGACCCTGACAAGGACGTCCACTGGTTTAAATGGATCGAAGGCCGCATGGTCGCCTCTGCCTCTATCAAAGGGATAGAGGTCGCCTTTGTCCTGATCCTGCTGATCTTCTTTGCCAAGATGCTGCCACCAGTTCAATCCAACGCCTTTCTTTGGGCTGGCGTCTATGGCCTGCTGACCTTCCTGCTGGTCGATACCCGTGGCGCGATACTAGATCGTCTCAGCGCGGTTGCGAAAACAGCGGCGCACGGCGGGCTGGGCGGGTTTTTGTATCTCGAGGTGCTAGACGCGTCGTTTTCCTTTGACGGCGTCATCGGTGCCTTCGCTCTGAGCCAGAACCTTTTCGTCATCGCCATCGGGCTTGGCATCGGCGCGATGTATGTGCGCACCATGACGATTATGCTGGTCGAACGCGGCACCCTGTCGCAATACCGCTATATGGAACACTGTGCTTTTTACGCGATCCTGGCCCTGTCGGTAATCATGTTCACCCAGACCCTGATCCACATCCCCGAAGCCATCACCAGCCTTGGCGGCGCAGTTCTGATCGGCGTAGCCTTGCTGGCATCAATCCGCTAGAATTGGGCGAACGGGCAATAACCTCGGAAGGCGGCCTTGGGCTGCGGCCAAGATCGCCTTGATCTCATCGCCAAGCGCGATGGGATCAAAGGGCTTCACAATGACATCCAACGCGCCTTTCTCGATCAGCTCGCGGCGTTCATGCGGCTGCGCGCGGGCCGTCATAAAGATGATTGGCGTAATTTCAAAGCCAGACACAAGGCGGATCTCGGACATCAACTGAACGCCGCTCATATTTGGCAGCATCATGTCGAACAGCATCGCGTCCGGCATGAACTCAGGTGCCAGACGCAACGCGTCAGCCGCGTTTTCGCACTGAAGCAACTCAAAGCCGCCAGCCATTTCAATGGACAAGGACGCGATTTCAAGAATATCGAGGTCGTCCTCGACATGCATTAAGCGGATCACTTCAAATGTCATTAAGGCGGCGCCCCCAGCGTATAGAAACAATGTGGCCGGTGCGACCGCGTTGGCAGCGCTCGGCGAGACCACCCAATAAATGTCCATGTGTTTCCTGCCTTTCGATACTTGTCAACTAAAGTTGAAACTTTGTTTCTCTCAATAGTGCTTTTCGCAATACTCCGGCCCAGCCCGGTCCCGCCATATCGCGCTGCCAAGTTTCGTATGTGACGGATGTTTTCGTATGCAAATCAACATCAAAGACGCCGATTTCGGCACCTTGAAGCGCGAGGTTCCAGCGTAGCTCGGCGTCGCTCAGCGCCTGATGGGACATCACCTATTTAGTGATGTCGCGCAGCAGCACAGACTGCACCCGAAAGTCATTGCTGCGCCACCAGGCATTGGTCTGCATTTCCAGCTTGCACACATTGCGGTCCCGCATCGCAGTTGCAATGCGGGGGCCGGCTGCAACCTCGCGGGGATAATTCGGCATGACCACATAGGACTGCAAGCGACCCTTCAGGTTTGTTTCCCTATCCCCAAAATCTCACAGCTGGCTGCATTGGCGGGGGGCGGGGGGGCGTCACTGTTCAGCTGCATAACCCCAAAGACAGAGTTTTCGATCACGGCCCAGTTCTGCTGCGTCCGGTCTGACAGCGCGCGAGTCTTGCGTTCCACCAGCGCGTTGATGTTCTTTTCGCACTTCGCCAGCGTCCGCAGAAAGTGCCCGAACAATAGGACCGTCGCCAATCCGCAGACAAGGATGGTCAACGGAGTATGGCTATTGTGCTGCGCCTCGACGGCCTCTGTCCTGGTCAAAGTCAGCACCCATGTGCGCCCATAGACCTCGATGGTTTGCGTCCGGGTGTACTTTGATGCGGCAAGCGCGTTCCCGTCACTATAAATCGTGTTGCCTGCGTCCTGCACCGTCACCGCAAAGGCACTGTCGCCTTTGGCACCTAAATCGGCCAAGGCCTGCTCCATAAAGAACGGCGCATAGACCCAGTCAACGTGCGACGCGATCCGCTCTTCTTTGGTGGTCGGGATTGGGCTGTGCGCATAGATCGGGCGTAGCAACAACCCGCCTACCTTTTTCTGTCGGCCCCGCACAAGCGTGATTGGCCTGGCCACGCGTGGCAACCCGCTGTCAAGGGCAGTGATCGCGGCAATGGGGCGTGTGGGTTCAAAGGCAATATCCAGCCACCGCGCTGTGGCATTGCGCTCCGAGGGTTCGATAAAGCGGACGATCATCTTGTTCGCAAGCCCGGTTTGGGTATGCACGACCAGCTCCGGCTCTCCGCCCTTGCGCACGTTTGCCATCAGGTCCAACAGTTCTGGACCGTCGGTCGGTTGCGCCAGTCCCAGGGGCAATGCACCCGGTAGCGGTTTTTCGATATCCAGCGCTTCAACATAGGTCGCCCAGTCCTGGGCCGACACCCTGTCTTAGGCTTCAAAGAACGCCGCAAGGGAATTAAGGCTCAGCAGATAGCTGTCCATGCGCATGACGGCTGTCATTGAAGGTCGCCCCATAGGCCGACTCGCCGCGCCGTTGTGCTATCTGCTGCGCATAAAAGGCCAATGAGACCGTCAATCCGATACAGATCAGTGAAATGAGCAGATGGATGCGAAAGGTGAATATAACCGACATATCTCAAAATGGTTAACTTTGCCTTTCATTTCGGTCTTTCGTCTGCTTTCTCGAGGTGAAGACGAAACGCGAAATCGCAAAAATCACTTCAGCCCACACTGTGCCATTTATGCATTCGCGTGTATCTTTACCGTGCCTTATATGATTTGTGTGATACACGCATAAGTAGTGTTACGGTTTTAAGTGATCTTACGGGTGCCCCATTTAAGCCACAATCCTCAGCGATAAAATAATTGGGCCAGTTATTGGAGTCATGGCCATAATTGTTCGAATAAAATAGAATTCCCTGGGTTGTATTTTGTATAATTTGCTCTACTTAAGGGGCAATTAAAAAATCTTGCGCATCACCCTAAGGGTCAGATAAAAAATCGTGCGCATCACCTAAAATGACGCGATTGGCAGAAAGGTCTGACCCATGCGAATCCTGGCAATCGATGACGACCAGTTTATCTTTGAACTGTTGAAGGAGATCATTAGTCACATCGGGGATCATACGCTGGAAACGGCGGAATCCGGCTCAGAAGCGCTGGCCATAATCCGTGATGCGCCCGCGTTCGATTGTATCCTGCTTGATTTTCAGATGCCAAAAATGAACGGCGTCGAAGTCTGCCGCGCCGTGCGCCTGATAGATGGGTACGATCAGACGCCGGTCGTCATGCTGACCGCCATGTCGGAAAAGCGCTATATCGACGCGGCCTTCCTTGCGGGTGCAACGGACTACATCAACAAACCGTTCGAAATTTCCGACCTGCGCGTGCGCCTCGGTGTGATCAGCTCTTTGGTGGCTGCGCGCCGCGAAAGCGGGATGATCCTTTCGCCGATCTCGTCGGGCGACCAGGCCAGCGTCGCCAGCACGCCACTATCTCTCTACCAACCATTCGAAATTCGCGATATCGAGGGTGTTGTAGATGTTGTGGCGCTTGAAAACTATGTCTCAAAACTGTCCCGGTCCCGCCTGTTTGGCTCCAGCGTGTTCGCCGTATCGATCCGCCGGATCGAACAGCTGTTCATGCAGATCACGCCTTTCGACTTTCAGTGCATGCTCGTAGACGTGGCAGAGGCGCTGTCCGATACGCTTGGATCCCAGAACTTCATCGCCGCCTACGCGGGCAGCGGGTCGTTCGTGTGTGTGGTAGAGGGCTCGAAGATCTATAATTACCCCGAATTCACCGATCGCCTGAACCTGGCAATCCAGCGACTGGAAATGCATTGCAGCACCGGCGCACCGCTACGCGTCCGTGTCAGCACCGGACAAGCCAGCCGCATCATGTGGCAATCGGGCACAACCGCGCTTGACCTGTTGTCCCACGCGGTCAACAGCGCAGAGCGAGAGGCCAGCCGTGTTGAAAAGCAATTGGATGACTTCGGGTGCGATGGAGCATCACCTTGATGGATCAGCACATCTTTGAGGCGGGCATGTCCCGCCTGAAAAAGCTTTTCGTACAAACGCATTACCAGCGTCACGACCGCCTTGAATATCTTGTCACCAAGCTGCAGCAGGCCGAATCGCCCGCCGCCACCGCGGCAGAGGTCGAAGACATCCTGCACAAGATTGCCGGCACGGCAGGGTCCGTCGGGTTCAAGAAACTGGGCGATGCCGCCCAGCAGGTCGAAGTGTTTTTCCGCGACCACCCCACCAGCAAAGGCAGCGCCGACCGCGCCGCCATGGTGCAGGTGCTTAACGCATTCCTTGATGTCTCGCTTGGGTTATGCGACCCGCTGGAACAGCTTACACCGCGCAACCATGACGATGACTTTGACAAAGTGTCAGGCACCGGTCTGTGACAAGGAGCCTTGTGCCGTCCCGGACGCGGCTCCTTTCGGCCCGGCGTCCAGACACATTCATTCCAGAATAGCAGTCACCTTGACGAGCCTCACGCTGGGATCGTAATGCGCCGCTGTCGCGGTCAGTAGGTTGACAAGGTGATGCTACACATATTCCACGACGAATCCCGACTTTGCCCCCAGTACTAGCACACCATCCCGCAGATCCACCTGAACCAATTGCGCAAACCAAGCAGCATAGGTCGCAGGATGATCCAGCAACAGCTGCCCGGCGACCGTGGCCCACAGGTTGCCATCGCTTATTGGTGCGGCCACGGGACGTAGTTGCACCACATTGCTGGCGGCGGTCTGCGTTTGTGCCTCGGCTGCCATCCGGTCAACGAAGTCATGGCCGATATCAGGCCAGAAGGTTTTGGTAGCAATCAGGACCTGCGCCATGTCGATGCGGTGTTTGGCCACCCTGCCCCGTGCGCCTGGCCGTGATACCACCACCCAGCCAAGAGTGCGCATCGCCGCCATCTCTTGCTTGGCGGCGCGTTCCGTGACGCCCCACATGCACGCGATCTCGCGTTGGCCGACGCAACAGGTACAGCTGCGCCAGTTGTAAAGAGTCGTGATTAGCAGGCTCAGCCTCAAAGCCAGACGCGCATTTGCCCCGCCACCCTGTGCCGCCGAAATCAAAAGTGCAGTGATGACATCATATTTGACCGCAGATGCATGCGGCCTTGTCGGCTTACCGCGCCTTGCATGCCGAAGGTGTCGGTGACTGGTCTGCGATCCCGGCGCTGGTGCTGCCGGCGAGCGAGGATGTGTCGGGCCTGTATCGCTGAATGGTGGACGGGAACGTGATGCAAAAGGACCTGTCATTCGCCGAGATGACGCAGGCTGCGACATACTGTGCTGACGATCCGGGAACCGATGCTAATGATCTGAAGGCTGACGTGGCGCGGTTGTTCCAGTCGATACCCTATTCCAAGCGCAGTTATATCCGCGCCGTTGCTCTGTGATGGAAACGTTGGGGCCGGATCTGAACTATCCGACCGAAACCCGGCGGGCCCTTGGGGTGCGCCTGGCGCAGGAGCTTGATGCAGAGTCGGGTCTGGCCTGGCGGATCAAGGACGAGCTGAATGACTGGGAGGCGCTGTCGAACATGGACGAGCTGGGCGTTTTGCGCCGCTTTGTCGGGCTGGACCAGTACGAGTTGGTGGATATAGCGGCGAAACTGGCCAAGGCTTCGCGAAGCGGGGCAGGTTATGCGGGCAAGACCAAGGCGACCTTTGATCGGCGCACGCGGCAGGGCAGGGCAGGGCAGGGCAGGGTGAAGTGCCCCGCAGCGATGGGACGGTTAGAGATTATGATCGACCGTGACTTTTCCAGCATGGACCGGGCGCGCTTAGAGCGAGCGATTGCGACGCTGATCGACGGTCTGGACTGAAAACCTAATCCGCGGATAAGGTTTCCCCGGCGCGGTAGGGTGGGGGGCTTTCCCGTGCTGCGGGGGCTGCAAAGCGGAAGGGGCAGGCTGCCCGTTGATGGGGCGGCATTGGCTTGGTGTCCTGCCGCTCTTTGTTCTTTAATACGAGTGATTTGCGAGATTATCGTGTTGCTAGGCCGCATTTGATACGGAGTGAACTCTGGAAAAATCATATTTTTGCCCGATTCAGACTATAAAGGGATAGCGCGTGGCACTTTTGCCCGCGCGCCTAGTGGGCCTATTGGCTGTGATCTAAGTGAATTCCTATACCGGAGTCTAAATGCGTTTTTTTGCACATACCGTAGCCCTTGAATGGGCACCTGGGTCGCCGCGCGGTAGCTCGCAGCAGCGCGCGGTACGGGGCGCGGGCTGCGCAGCTGAAATGCGCAAGGGCTGGTCATGATCAGGCCCTTCAGCATTTTTACGCAAGCGAGCCGAGAACGGTTTTTGTTGCGGAATTTGCAGGACTACGCCCGCGCCGTCGAGACACTGACCTGGCAGCGGCAGAGCATACTTTTGGGCGTTTCGATCTTGACCGGTTGGTTCTTTTACCCGAGCTGGGCGTTGTTGTTTTTTGCCATCAGCAATCTGTGCGAATTTATCGATCTGGTGCTGGCGCGCCGCGTGGGACGAATCAAGCACGGTGACATGCTCGCCGCCAATAGCGTCTATGCTGGTTTCCTTGCCAATACGGTCGTCAGCTCGCTGACGATCTGCGTCTACACGATTTGGGTCGCAGGACAATCGAGTGGTGACGGGCTGTTCACCTCCTTGTTCTTTTTGTTCTCTAGCGCGCTGTATGCTGCGATTAACAACCACCAAGTTGCCAGCCTTCTGATAACCCGAATGACGTTTTATGGCTCCGCATTTCTGATCATGACGCTGCGCGATATCGTCGTGTATCGCCCGGAAATGGACTCCTCCATGTGGCTGCAGTTCTTTACGGTCATCTTCGTGATATATTTCTTGGTCGATTGTTCGCGGGTGTTTCTACGGATGTACCGGCAGGACTTGAAGCGCCTAGAGGACTTGAGGATTGAGCACGCGCGCGCCAAGGAGGCGCTTGTGCTGAAGTCGCAATTTGTTGCTGTGGTCAGCCACGAGCTGCGCACGCCGTTGACGTCGATCAAGGGAGCGTTGGATCTGGTGAATTCCGGGAATTTTGGAAAACTGCCGCCGCGCGTTAAGCATCTGCTGGGGATGGCGGGCAAAAACAGCCAGCGTCTTGCCGATCTGGTGAACGATCTGTTGGACTTGCAAAAGCTGGAAGAGGGTGAGCTGAAGTTCGACTGCGAAACGGTCGATGTCGGGGCATTTCTTGTCGATGTGTTAGAATGGCATCAGGGTCTGGCCGGGCGCTATAACGTGCAGTTTAAAATGGATGAGCAGGCGCTACCGCTCGCTTTTGTGAGCACCGACCGCGCGCGTCTGATGCAGGTGCTGGGCAACATCATTTCCAACGCAGCCAAATTTTCGCTCGCACGGGGCGAGGTGGATTTGGGCATGACGGTGGCGAACCAGCGGGTCCGCATCACGGTGCGCGACCGCGGCGTTGGTATTCCTGAGGGATCAAAAGAGCAGATATTTGCCCGCTTTATCCAGCTAGATTCGTCAGATCAGCGTAAATTCGAAGGCACGGGTCTGGGAATGAACATTTCCAAACAGATCATCGAGGCGCTTGGCGGGGTCATTGACTACGATAGCGTGCTGGGGAAAGGGACCACATTCTATATCGAACTGCCCAGCGTACCGATGGTCAATGTGCCCGTCAGCACGGACAATATGGCGGAAAGAGGTGGCGCTATCCAGATGCGGAGCGTATCAGGCTAAAGCCAGATTTTTTACGGCAATCTTACTTGAAAACTTCCTGAAAAATTCAGCTCAGTCAGAGCTGACACACGGTTTTTTGGTGACTGCGTTATTCATGCTTGATTTGCCAATTTTTCAAATCTAAAGTTGATAGTTGTACGAGAGTTTGATTGGGTGCGTCCTTGGTTGATGTCTGTTCTGTGACTTTTTTTCCTAAGGCTGATCGGCGACGGCGACGGCAATTCGTTGCGCGGCTGGAAGGAAAGTCACTGAAGCATAAAATATAAGGTGAATCCGTTTGATTAATTTCGTCACGGGCGTCGCTGCTTTGGCTTATTTTATGATGATTGCGGCGGCGACAAAGCAGCATTTCAATTCTGATAAATATCCAATGGGTATGTTTTTAATCTCCACTCTGTCGCTGATCGGCGTTTCCACATTCATGGCATTCGCCTTTTTGTTTACCCTACGGGATCCAGTGATTATCCTTGCGCTTATTGCGGTGGCCTTTACGATTTTTATCTGGGCCGCGCGGCATAGCGGCCGAAAACAGTTGCGGCTGGCCTTTGCTAATGATTTCGAGACGAACGGGATCATCACAAGCGGGCCATGGCGCTATATTCGGCATCCGTTCTATGTGTCTTATGTAATCTTCTGGTTTGCCTGCGCCCGGGGCACTGGACATGTCGTGTCGCTGATTGTCTTTGATGCTTTGCTGATCATCTATGTTTACTCTGCCCTGCTGGAAGAGGTGTGGCTGCAATATGGCGATCATGGCGGCAGTTATCTGACCTATCAGCAAAGCACCGGCTTTTTCCTACCGACTCGTGTATTGAAAAAATTGCCGTGAACCGGAAAACATTTCGTGTGAAGCGAGTTGAAACACAGGATGAGCTGAACGCTGTCGGGGCCTTTCGCTATAGGTGCTATCTGTCCGAGGGGCTGATCGCGCCGCAGGAGGGGGAGTGTTTTCTGGATGAATACGATGATCTGAAGACGTCTCTGGTGTTTCGGGTCCGGTCACATGACGCGATTGTCGGGACGATCCGGTTGCATATTCTGAACAAAGATCACTGCAAGTCCGCGACAATGACGGCGTTTTCAGATGTCCTGATGCCTATGATCGACGCAGGCATGACGCTGATCGACGGCGCGCGCTTCGCGGTCGAGCCTGACCTTGGCGCGCTGCGCCTTTCGATCGCACGGCAGACGCTGCGGCTGTATGCCGATGTCGGCGAGCTGTATGCGGTGGATTACGGCGTGGCGGCCGTGACGTGCGACCGGGTCGAGTTTTATCGGCGACTTTATAGGTTCGATCAACTGTGCGAGCCCCGCAGCTATGGTGGGCTGAACAAGAAGCTCGTTCTGATGGGCGTCGATCTGCGCACGCATTAAGGGTGGTTCTACACTGTCCTGGCGGGGCTTTGACCCCTATTCATGGGCCTCAAGGATATTACGCTTTTGAAGGCCTTTCTTAAAGTCGGTGCACTGGGATTCTTTGTGGCCGCGCCGGACCGGCTGTTTGTCACGCAGTCGGCGGTGTTGCTGCGGATCAAGCAGTTAGAAGTTACGTTGGGCAAGCCGCTGTTCACGCGCACCATATCGACCGGCGCGCAATATTCGCTGTAGCGGCGGCTGGGGTTTCGCCTGATTGACCAGTCGCGGGGGCGATATGCCCGACCTGAACGTCCGCGCAGAGACGGGGATGCTGGATTGGCTGACCCGGTTTCTGGTAGAAGGGGGTGATGCAGTTCGGGCTGATGTATATGCCCAACCTACGCTCTGGTCTGATCTCGAAAAAGATTATCGAAGAAGATCTGGTGCTGGCCGGGTCCTGGGTAAATCCGACGATGGACATGCAAGGACGCTATGTCTTTGTGGACTGGGGGCCAGATTTCGTGGATGCCCACGTGATGCAGCTGCCGGAACTAACGAATTCGGGGCTGTCGCTTGCGTTGGGGGCGATGGCGGCGGATTTTGTCGTTAACCGGCAGTGGGCGGCCTATTTGCACGCGTGATATATCAAGAAATATCTGGATGCGGGCACGCTGCATCTGGTTCCGGATGCGCCCCCGTTTCCCTATCCGGTCTGGGCGGTTTGGCGCGATGGTCTGGACGCGGAGCTGACCGAAGGGTCGAGGGACGCGCTGCGCGTTGTTAGCCAGGAGGCCTCGGCCGACGACGAGGCATTTTTGGCGCAGGTGGCCCATATCAGAATAGCTGAAAGGCTACCGCTTTGTCTGCCCGGTTATCCCCAACAGCAGCACGCTCAGGTGCGCGGTAGAGTTGACAGCGAAGCAGTGTCCTGCCACCGATGGTATACCATTTTACCGGAGGTTTTTTCATGACACAGACACTGGCCATCGGCCCATATAATTCCGCTGACCGGGCCGCGCTGGTCGATGCCTTCGGTGGCATCGTGCTGGACGGGCCTGTGGCCCTGACGGATCTGAATTTTGAGACGCGCGCGGGGATTACCGCCGTCGCCTATATGGGGCATCATGCCTTTGGCGCGGCGCAGATGGACCTGCTGCCCGGGCTTAAGCTGGTTGCGAATTACGGCGTTGGCTATGACGCGATTGATGTGACCGCCGCCGATGCGCGGGGGATCAAGGTGACGAATACGCCTGATGTTCTGAACGACGATGTGGCCGATCTGGCCATTGCGATGTGGCTGATGCAAGGCCGCCAAATGCGCGCGGCAGAGGCGCATGTCCGTAGTGGCGACTGGGCCGAAAAAGGGCCGGTGCCGCTGAACCGAAAGCTGTCGGGCGGAACTGCCGGGATCATGGGCATGGGCCGGATTGGGCGCGATATCGCGGACCGGCTGGCTGCGTTCAATATGGACATTCATTACCATGCGCGTAGCGAAAAAGAGACTCCCGGCTGGACCTATCATGCTGATCCGGTCGAACTGGCGAAGGCGGTGGATTTCATGTTCGTCGCGCTGGTTGGCGGACCGCAGACGGAAAAGTATGTCTCTGCTGAGGTGATTGCGGCGTTGGGGCCTAAGGGGGTGATCGTCAACATCTCTCGCGGGTCGGTGATTGATGAAGAGGCGCTGTTGGATGCGCTGGAAAGCGGTGCGATTGCGGGTGCGGGGCTGGATGTTTTTGTCGGCGAGCCGCAAGTGAACCCGCGTTTCCTGCCGCTAGAGAATGTGGTGCTGCAGCCGCATCAGGGGTCGGGCACGGTGCAGACCCGCGCGGCGATGGCGCAGTTGCAGCGCGACAACGTGGGGGCGCAGTTGAAGGGTGCCGCCCTGCTGACACCGGTGAACTAGCGTTCTTCCGATTTTTCGTCTAAAAGTCGGAAGACGAGGGGGGCTATGCCCCCCGGACTTCCCCTTCCCCCCGAAGTATTTATGACCAGAAGAAGGCCTTAGGGTTTGTCGTCGGTCAGATAGTGGCGGATGTTGTCTTGAAAGCTGTCGTCGGCCGTCAGGCCAAGGCGGGTAGCTTTGTCTGCATGGATGTCCCAGCGCCAGCCGGACACGATGCGCTGCACGTCCGGTTGCGGAGCCCAGTCGATTAGGGTCGCCGGGCCGGGGCCTGCGACATCGGTCATGGCGTCAATCATCTGCGCGATGCTCCACGTGCGGCCGGGCATTTGCATGACGCGGTTTTGGCCCAGATTGGCGGCGTCGAGGTTCGCGCCTTTGATCAGGTTTTCGATGCATTTGCGTGGCGACAAATAGTAATGTTCAAAATCCGCATCGACGGGGCAGGTGGCGCGCTGCCCGTTCAGCGGCTCGCGTAGAATCGAGGACATGAAACCTGAAGCGGCGCGGTTCGGTTTGCCGGGGCGGACTGAGATCGTCGGCAGGCGGAAGGCGCGGCCGTCGATGAAGCCTTTGCGGCTATAGTCGTTGACCAAGATTTCCCCGATCGCCTTTTGCGCACCGTAAGAGGTTTGCGGGTTCGGGTAGCTGTAATCGCCCAGTGGATCGACCGCCTCGCCGCCATAGATCGCTATGGAAGACGTGAATACCACGACCGGCTTTGTGCCAAGGGTGCGGCAACGTTCCAGCACGTTGTAGGTGCCTAAAAGGTTGATTGACATGCCGGCGTCGAAGTCTTCCTCGGCATGCGATGACACGATGGCGGCGAGCAGGTAGATCACGTCGACCTTGTTGGTAACAGTCGCGGCGACGGAAGCAGGGTCTGCGATATCGCACCGGGTGGTGGCGATGGGGAAAGGGGCGTCGATGGGGGCTGGGTCGTTGATATCGGCCAGCGTCAGCTGCGTGATGGGTTGGCCGCGCAGGGCGCCGTCTTGCGCCAATGCGCGGGCCAGTTTCTGGCCGATCAGGCCGCCACCGCCGATGATGAGGATGTTCATGGGTTCGCTCCGCTTGGATTAAGATTTGCCACGAGGGCCAGAATGACTACGGCCAACATGGCAGCTGCCATGACGACGTTGATGCGGCGCTGTGCGCGGTCTGACAGGTTCAGTCGATGCAGGCTGGCCCCGGCATAGAGCCATACCAGGTGGATAGGAATCCAGATCAGGTTCATGATTAGCAGTTTCGACGCTGTCTCAAACATCAGGTTTTCGGGGGCGTAGGCAAAGTTCGCCATCAGCGTGGTGTTCACCGCATAGGCCTTGGGATTAATCAGCTGCAGCGCGATGCCGGACCGGGTGCCGGGGGCACGGTCGGCGGTGATGAAGGCAATGCGTGATCCGGCAAAGGCGATCTTGGCCGCGAGATAGATTAGATAGCCGAGGGAGGCCGCCATCAGCGCGTAACGCAGGGACGGCACGGCGAGGATCACAGCGGCAAGGCCGGTGATGACGGCCAGCAGCACAAGGTTCGTGCCGATGAAGAGTCCGGCCAGATAGCGCAAGCCTGCGCGAAAGCCGAAGCCCGCGCCGACACCTGCGGTCGAGAGGACCCCGGGGCCGGGGGTGCCAATCAGGAACAGGACGGCGGCGGCGAAGGTCAGCACGGGCCGAATACCAGTTGCACCTTCATCGCGCGGCTACGGTCGTTGGCGGTGGCGAAGGCCTCCGCAAAGTCGGCCAGCGGAAAGCAGTGGGTCAGCAGGGGTGAGACGTCGATCAGCCCGTCCTGCATCATTTTGACCGCTAGCGGAAAGGTATCGTGAAAGCGGAAGGAACCCATGAGAGAGAGTTCGCGGGCCGTTATCATTATCATCGGCAAGCTCATGTCGCCAGACAGGCCGAGCTGAACGATCTTGCCGCGCGGGCGCAGGCTGGCGATGCCGCCGGTCAGGGCCGGCTGCGCGCCGGAGCACTCGAACAGCACGTCCAGCGCGCCTTTGCCCGTGCTGTAGGGGGCCAACGCATTAGTGTCTAACCCCGTATTTAGGGTCACATCGGCCCCGCATTGGCGGGCGATGTCGAGGACCGGTTCTGCGATGTCGGTTGCTATGATTTCGGCGGCACCGGCGCGGCGCGCCGCAAGGATCACGAGGTTGCCAATAGGTCCGCAGCCGGTGACCAGCACGCGTTTGCCAAGCATATCGCCGGTGCGGGTGACAGCATGCAGGGCGACGGCGAGGGGTTCGGCCATGGCGGCCTGCGACGCGTCCAGTCCGGTGGCGACAACGCATTGCGCGGCGTCAGCGATCAGGGTGTCGCGAAAGGCACCTTGGATATGGGGAAAGGGCATGGCCGAGCCGTAGAAGCGCATATTTAGACACTGATTTGGCAATCCGCGCAGACATTCCGGGCAAGTATGGCAGGGGCGAGAGGGGGAGACGGCGACCAGATCGCCGACCTTTAGGATTGTGACGCCTGCGCCCAGTTCTGCCACCTCGCCCGCGACCTCGTGCCCGAGGATCATCGGTTCGCGCAGTTTGACCGCGCCAAAGCCGCCGTGGTTGAAATAGTGCAGATCGGACCCGCAGATCCCGCCACGCTTCATTGAAATTCGCACTTGGCGGGGGCCGAGGGCTTCGTACGGGGCGTCAGTCAAGCGCAGGTCGCGGGCCGCATAGGCGAATAGAGCGCGGGGCATTGAGGGCCGTCCTTGCATCGAGTGAATAATGGTATACCATTTCATCAAGGCGGTTTGACGGCGTGTTGTCAAGGACGCCAAATGCACACAAGCGGGGGAGGTCCCATGGAATTGTTTGATCTGACCGGGCGCACGGCGCTGATCACTGGATCCTCGATGGGTATCGGTTTTGCACTGGCACGGGGGCTGGCCCAAGCGGGCGCGCGGATCGTGCTGAATGCGCGGAACGCGGAGCGGCTGGCTGGGGCGGCAGAGACATTGCGCAGGGAAGGGTTCGACGTCGATACACTCGTGTTCGATGTCACCGATGCCGCTGGGGTAAGGGCCGCTGTTGACGATTATGAACGCGAGCGGGCCATCGATATCCTGATCAACAACGCCGGGATGCAGCATCGCGGCCCGCTGGAGAATTTCGAGGTCGATGCCTTTGACCGCCTGATGCGGACGAATGTTAACTCGGTGTTCTATGTCGGGCAGGCGGTGGGGCGGCACATGATTGCCCGCGGCGCGGGGCGGATCATCAATATTGCCAGCGTGCAGACAGCTTTGGCACGGCCCGGCATTGCGCCCTACACCGCGTCCAAGGGGGCGATTGCGAACTTGACCAAGGGCATGGCGACGGACTGGGCCAAGCATGGCCTGAACTGTAACGCCATCGCGCCCGGTTATTTCGACACGCCGTTGAATGCGGCGCTGGTGGCGGATGCGGATTTCAGCGCTTGGCTGGAAAAGCGCACCCCGGCAGGGCGATGGGGCAAGGTCGAAGAGTTGGTCGGCGCGGCGGTATTCCTGTCGTCCAAGGCCAGCAGCTTTGTGAACGGGCAGACGATTTTCGTGGATGGCGGCATCACGGCAAGCCTTTAAGCGCCGGATTTTTCAGGGAGTGAAGACTATGAGTAAGCCAAAGATCGGATTTATCGGCGTGGGGTATATGGGTCATGGGATGGCCAAGAACCTCGTGCAAAAGGGCTATCCTTTGTGGATCAAAGGCAATCGAAACCGCACGCCGGTGGACAGCCTTGTCGCGATGGGTGCGACTGAGGTCGGATCTGCCCGCGAGATGGCGCAGGCTTGCGACATCATCCACCTTTGCCTGAGCAATTCGCCGCAGGTCGAAGACGTCTTTGGTGGGCCAGACGGGATTTTGGCAGGTGCCCGCGACGGCTTGATCGTGATCGACACGACGACGGCTGACCCGGTGTCCACCGCCAAACTGGCAGAGGCGTTGGCCGCTAAGGGCGGCAAGCTGATCGATGCACCGCTGGGCCGTACGCCCAAAGAGGCCGAGGCTGGCACGCTGGACGCCATGATCGGTGCCGATGAGGCGACATATCAGCATGTGCTGCCGGTGATTGAGTGCTGGGCGGGTAATATCACCCACGTCGGCGGGCCGGGGGCCGGGCACAAGATGAAGCTGCTGATGAACTTTATCAGCATGGGGTATGCGTCGCTGTATGCCGAGGCCACGGTTCTGGGCGCGGCTGTGGGCATTCCCCCCGCAAAGGTACGGCAGGTGATTGGCAGTAGCCGTTTGACGAACGGGTTCTTTGAGACCTTTATGACGTATGCCGTGGACCGCGAAGAGGTGCATAAGTTCACCATCGCCAATGCGGCAAAAGACCTGCGTTATGTCGGGGCGATGGCGGATGCGGCGGGGCTGACTACGATTATGGCATCGGCGGCCAAGCAGTATTTCGCGCAGGCCGAGGCGTCGGGGCATGGCGGCGATTTCGTTCCCTCGATCACTGACCGGGTTGGGGCGTTGAACGGCCTAGACATGGCGGCAGAGGCGAAGAAAAAATAATTTTTCGACGAAAAATCTTGGGGGGCCAGCCCCCGGCGAGGTGCGCCGCCCCCCGAGTTTTTTTGACTACAAGAACAGGGGGCGCGCGGGATCGCTGGGGCGCTTCGAATTGCGCTTGCATTTGGTATACCAAATTGACAGCCTGCGAACAGACATCTGGGGGAGAGACGAGGCCATGACAGATACACGTGCAAACAAGCGGTTCCGGTCGCAGGAGTGGTTTGATAATCCGAACAACCCGGGGATGACGGCGCTTTATCTGGAAAAGTATCAGAATGGCACGTTCAGCGCAGAGGAGCTGCAGGCGGATCGCCCCATTATAGGTATCGCCCAGACGGGCAGCGATCTGGCCCCCTGCAACAAGATTCACGTCTTTCTCGCCGACCGGATCAAGGCCGGCATTCGCGATGGTGGCGGTATTCCAATGGAATTTCCGGTGCACCCAATTCAGGAAACCGGCAAACGGCCGACGGCGGCGCTGGACCGCAACCTTGCGTATCTGTCCTTGGTCGAGGTGCTGCACGGCTATCCCATTGACGGGGTTGTGCTGACCACCGGCTGTGACAAGACGACTCCGGCGATGTTGATGGGTGCCGCCACTCTGGACCTGCCCGCGATTGCGCTGAATGGCGGGCCGATGCTGGATGGCTGGTGGAAGGGCAAGCGCGCGGGCTCTGGCACGATTATCTGGGAAAGCCGCCGGCTCCTGGCGGAAGGTAAGATTGATTACCCTGAGTTCATGAAGCGCGCCTGCGCGTCGGCACCGTCGCTTGGCCATTGCAACACGATGGGAACCGCCAGCACAATGAACGCGATGGCAGAGGCGCTGGGGATGACCCTGACCGGATCGTCCGCCATTCCAGCGCCGTTCCGCGAGCGGATGAACATGGCCTATGAGACGGGCAAGCGGATTGTGCAGATGGTGTTGGACAATCTGAAACCTTCGGACATCATGACGCGCGAGGCGTTTGAAAACGCCATCGTCGTGAATACCGCGATCGGCGGGTCCACCAATGCGCCGCCGCATCTGGCCGCGATTGCGCGTCATGTGGGCGTGGCGCTGGATGTGAAGGACTGGGAGACCGTCGGCTTTGACGCGCCGCTGCTGGTGAACATGCAGCCTGCGGGTGAATATCTGGGCGAGAGCTTTTTCCGTGCGGGCGGTGTGCCTGCGGTAATGGGCGAGCTGGCGAAGGCCGGGATGCTGCACATGGGCGCGATGACTGCCAGCGGGCAGACGGTTGGCGAGACTTTGGCCGGGATCGAGAGCGAAGATCTGGACGTGATCCGTCCGGTCAGCGATCCGATGCGGACCAAGGCGGGGTTCCTTGTTCTGTCAGGCAATTTGTTTGACAGCGCCTTGATGAAGACTTCTGTGATCTCTCCTGATTTTCGCGCGCGCTATTTGTCGAAGCCGGGGGCAGAGGGAATTTTCGAGGGTCGCGCCGTCGTGTTCGAGGGGCCGGAAGATTACCATGAGCGCATTAATAATGCCGATCTCGGGATCGACGCGGAGACTGTGCTATTCATTCGCGGTGTCGGTTGCGTCGGATATCCCGGCAGCGCCGAGGTCGTCAATATGCAGCCACCTGATGCGCTTATCCGGCAGGGGATTAATCATCTGCCGACCGTGGGTGACGGGCGCCAAAGTGGCACCTCGGAAAGCCCGTCGATCCTGAACGCCTCTCCTGAAGCTGTCGTTGGCGGCGGGCTCGCGCTGTTGCAGACCGGCGACCGGGTGCGGCTGGATCTGAACGAAAGCCGGCTGGACGCGCTGGTCGATGATGCGGAATGGGCGCAGCGCCGCGCCGATTGGGTGGAGCCGGTCCTGCATCACCAGACGCCGTGGCAGGAAATTTATCGCACACATGTTGGGCAGTTGGCGCAGGGCGGATGTTTAGAGCTGGCGACGGCCTATCAGCGGATCGCCCACGATCTGCCGCGCGACAATCACTAAGGGGAACGATATGGCGAGCATCATCATCACGGGCGCAGGCTCTGGCGTCGGCCGGGCCACGGCGCAGGCCTTCATCGACGCGGGCTGGGACGTGGGCCTTGTGGGGCGGCGCGAGGCACCTTTGACCCAGACGAAGGGCGACAGTACTGCGCTGGCCCTGCCCTGCGACGTGACAGACGAGGCGGCGGTGGACGCGGCCTTTGGGAAGGCATTTGACACGTGGGGCCGCATTGATGTGCTGTTCAACAACGCTGGCGTCAGCCTGAAGGGCGCGCCGATTGACGAACTGGCGGTGGACGATATCCGCAACTTGCTCGACGTGAACATCATGGGGGCCGTGATCGCGGCGCGCGCGGCGTTCGGCATCATGCGCAAGCAGGACCCGCAGGGCGGGCGCATCATCAACAACGGCAGTGTCTCTGCCTACGTGCCGCGCTGGGGCTCTGCGCCTTATACGATCAGCAAGCATGCGATCACTGGGCTAACGCGGACGCTGTCGCTGGACGGGCGGGCGTTTAATATTGCATGCGGGCAGATCGACATCGGCAACGCGCTGACGGACATGGCTGTTGCGATGACCAAGGGCGTGCCGCAGGCCGATGGCAGCATGGCAGTAGAACCGGTGATGGACGTGGCGCATGTGGCGTCGTCCGTGCTGCACATGGCGCAGCTGCCGCTGGACGCCAACGTCCAGTTCATGACTGTCATGGCCAGTGCCATGCCCTTGATCGGGCGTGGATGATGGAGATGCAGGGCCAGATTGCCGTCGTCACCGGGGCGGCGCAGGGGATTGGATATGCTGTGGCGCAGGCGCTTGCCGCGCGCGGCGTAAGCGTTGTCAGCTGGGACATGGACGCGGCGAACGAAGGCGCGATGGCGGGGCTGGGAGGCACTGCGATCAGCTGCGACATCACCGATCTGGACAGCGTGCAGGCGGCCTATGCCGCGACCTGCGACGCGGTTGGCGTGCCGCTGATCTGCGTAAACTCTGCCGGGATCGCCGGGCCGAATGCGCCGGTCGAAAGCTATGATCCGGCGGCGTGGCAAAAGGTGATCGACGTCAACCTGACGGGCACATTCAACGTCAACCGCACCGTCGTGCTGGGGATGAAGGCGGCAGGGTACGGGCGTATCCTGAACGTCGCCAGCATCGCGGGCAAGGAAGGCAACCCCAACGCCTGCGCCTATTCTGCGTCTAAGGCTGGGGTCATCGCCCTAACCAAATCGCTGGGCAAAGAGCTGGCGGCGCTCGATATCGCGGTGAATTGCATCACCCCGGCCGCTGCGCGCACGCGGATCTTCGATCAGATGAGCCAAGAGCATATCGACTATATGCTGTCAAAGATCCCGCGTGGGCGGTTTTTAGAGGTCGCGGAGGCCGCCAAGATGATAGTCTGGGCCGTGTCGCCGGAGAACTCTTTTACCACGGGTGCTGTGTTCGATCTGTCCGGGGGCCGCGCCACCTATTGATGCGCGGTCTTGTGCGCGCCGCCCGGCTGCCACAGAATGCGCGGCAAATTGGACATGGGGTGCATGACGTGAAACGGGATCTCGCCCTTGGGGTGGATGGCGGTGGCAGTGGCTGCCGCGCCGCGATCTGCGATGATCAGGGGCGTGTTGTTGGGGTGGGTCATGGCGGGCCTGCCAATGCGACCAGCGATTTTGACAGTGCCTGCACTAATATTGCGGGCGCGATTGCGCAGGCGATGAGTGCGGCAGGGGCCGATATGGATGGCGTGGCTGCTGGATTTTTGGGCCTTGCGGGGATGCGAACACCGCAACAGGTCAAGGCTATGATCGACAGATTGGGACTGATCCGCTGCACGGTGACCGAGGATCGGCCGTCGATGATCGCAGGCGCGCTGGGGGGCCGGGATGGTGCCGTCGCGGCGCTGGGAACGGGCAGTTTCATTGGCATTGCGCGTGGTGCTGATGTGCGCGCCGTGGGCGGCTGGGGTTTGCAACTGTCCGATCAGGCGAGCGCGGGATGGATCGGACGGGCGGGTCTGAGTGCAACGCTAGAGGCCGTGGACGGGATGCAAAATATGGGGCCAATGGCGCAGGCCATGTTGGCGCGGTGGAATGATCAGGTGGATGCCATTGTCGATTTTGCCACCACGGCCCGGCCGGTGGATTACGGCTTGCTGGCTCCATTTGTGACGGCGCATGGGGATAACGACCCTGCGGCGGCTGCGATCTTGCAGGCAGCGGCCGCGTGGATCGAGCGTGCGCTGGCGGCTTTGGGCCATGACGACGGGTTGCCGCTGGTGATGACCGCGGGCCTTGGTGCTGCCTTGCGGCCATGGATGGCGCATGCGGGGCGGCAGTTTGCGGACCCGGCGGGTAGTGCACTGGATGGGGCGCTGTTGCTGGCGAGGCGTGCAGCATGGGATTGATCGCGCTGACAGGTTGCGATGTGCATGACGGGGTGCAGCTGCATTCCGGCGCGGTGCTGCTGGTGCATGACGGCGTTTGCGCCGGGATTGTCGCGCAGGTGCCAAGCGGTGCAGATGCGCGCGCGATGCCGCCGGGTTTCCTTGCGCCCGGCTTGGTTGATTTGCAGGTCAACGGTGGCGGCGGGGTTATGTTAAACGACGCGCCGACGACTGGCACGCTGCGCACCATGATCGCCGCGCACCGCAGCCTTGGCACCAGCGCCATGCTGCCGACGCTGATCACCGACTCCCCGGACGTGACCCGCGCCGCGATTGCCGCCGGGATCGCCATGCCTGATCTGCTGGGTCTGCATCTGGAAGGGCCACACTTGAGCGTGGCCCGCAAAGGTGCCCATGCCGCCGCGCTTATCCGACCGATGACTGAGGACGACTTGGCCGCCCTTTGCGATGCGGTGCAAAAGCTGCGCAACTTGATGGTGACGGTTGCCGCTGAGACTGTGACGCCGGACCAGATTGCGCGGCTGACTGCGGCCGGCGTGATCGTGTCACTGGGTCATTCAGAAGCCGATTTCGACACCTGCGCCATCGCCTTTGCCGCTGGCGCGCGCTGCACCACGCATCTATTCAACGCGATGAGCGGGCTTGGTCACCGTGCGCCGGGGCTGGTTGGCGCGACGCTGGACGGGGCGGGTGCTGCTGGCATTATCGCTGACGGCATCCATGTGCACCCCGCCGCCTTGCGCACCGCGTTGCGGGCCAAGGTGCGCGGCGCGCTTTTTCTAGTGTCCGACGCGATGGCCGTGGCGGGGACCGATCACACAGGCTTTACCCTGAATGGCCGGCGCATCACGCGGAACGGTGGGCAGCTGACGCTCGCTGACGGCACGCTGGCGGGTGCGGACCTGAGCCTGCCGCAGGCGATCGCCTATATGGTTGCGCAGGGCGGGGTTACGCCGGAACGGGCTATTGCCATGGCCACATCAACCCCCGCTAGCGTGCTGCGCTCAGCCGGTCATGCTGGGCGGTTGGTTGCGGGGCAAGTCTGCGATGTGGTGCATATGCCGCCTTACTTGAAAACGGCGAATATCCTGAACCTTTGACAGGTTTTTACTCCATTATCACGGACCGTCGCGCGGGTCGCTGGGCAACATGGGGTACATCAATAGATGCATAAATTGTGATCGGTCGGGGGGTTGCTACGCCAATGGTCCGGTCTAAAACCAAGCCTAGTCCTGACAAGGTTAACACCATGACCGATAACCCCGATTCCATGCTCCGCCGTCCTTTGGCCGATGTCCCGATTGTGTCTGCCAGCCTAGCGCTGGGGTCCACGGCCGCTGATGCTGCGACCGAGGCGCCCGCGCCCGTGGACCCAAAACAGCCGTTGTTCAATACGACGGACCACGTTGCCACCTATTACAAGCGGGCTCGGAGCTGACCCCTAAAGGAAGATTGCGATGCTTCGTCGCCGCACGGTGACTACAACCGCCCCCACACCGGCATTGAATATGACATATCACAAGACGATCTTCTCGATCGGTTGCTCGCTGTGGGCAGCGGTTGAAAGCGGGGTCTGAAAACGTCGTGCGCTGGTCCGAGGCCGTGCAGCATTTCTAATTGGCCGCTGGTGCCGATGGCGTACTGACCTGAATCAGACACGCTGCCTGCGTGTAGCAACTGCCGGATGAAAAGTTCGCGGAGCCCGTCACGCAGGCGACCCCGTTCTTGTATCGAGGCGAAAACCGCGAGACGCATATGGAAATTTTGAGGGTGAACCAGAGCTGCGCTGGGTCTGTTCGCACACCGGGAGAGGCCGTCGCCACCGGCATCGACCTGGTAGAGCTGAGCAAGCGCAATATACCTGAGACCTTGGCCGGCGAGGGTAAATCCTTTTCGTCGCACGAGCTGCCAGAGGCCTTGGACGACGGTGCCGCCGCCTTTGGTTGGGCGGACCTTAGAATGGAGCAAGCGGACGGTGAATGGATGATCGGGTACGGCATGCAATCGGTGGCGCGGGTCAATATGATTGGCGAAAGTCATGCCCGCGTGACCCTGAACCCGGACGGCACGCTGCTGATTGAAACCGACATGACCGACATTGGCACCAGCACCTATGCGATCCTGACGCAGATCGTAGGCGAGATGTTGGACCTGCTGCAGGACCGGATTGAGGCCCGGCTTGGCTATAGAAAACTGCCGCCATCCGCAGGCTCTGGCGGGTCGTGGGGTGCGTCGTCCGCGGGGTCTTAGGTCTTTCTGGCCTGCGAAAAAGTTGCGCCAGACCATTGCGGCCAAGCTGGACTGCGACGAAGGCGATCTGACGCTGAAGGAGGGCACCGCGACGGTGGCGAACAAGCAGACTGCGCTGACCGATCTGGTGGGCGATGTCCCAATGGTCGTCGAGTGCGCGATTGAGCCGGGCAAGACGCAGAAGGACATGCGTCAGGCGACCTTTGGGTCCTTCTTTTGCGAAGTTCACGTCAACAGCGTCACGGGAGAGGTGCGCCTGCGCCAGATGCACGGCAGCTTTGCCGTGGGGCGCATCCTGAACCTAAAAACCGCGCGGTCCCAGTGCCTTGGTGGGATGACTTTTGGTATAGGTATGGTCCTGACAGAAGAGTTGATTCAGGATACGCGCGACGGTCATCTGGTCAACCACGATCTGGCCGAATACCACATTCCGTTAAGCGCCGATGTGCCGCAGCTGACCGTGAACTTCATCGAAGAACGCGATCCCTATGCCAACGCGATGCTGGCGAAAAGCATCGGAGAGCTGGGAATTCGCGTGTCAGGGGCGGCCATTGTGAACGCGATCTATGACGCGACGAGCGTGGGCGTGCGTGAAATGCCAGCGACGATGGACAAGATCTTGCCGGGTCTGCCAGACGTCTGAAGTCTGCCCATGCCGCCAGGCCAGACCGGGCGGCATTAAGGCAAAAGGTAAGGCATTTTTTGATTTTTTAGGGGGGATTGCTCTATTCAAGGCGCAGGAGGAGGGTGATGCAGGAATCGACGATGACTACCAAAGGCTAGACAACCTTGCCCCGCGATGTGCGGCCCTGGTCAGTTTCAATGCGATAGAGAACGCTATCGCCGCTGGGGGCAGAGATCGGTCTTGATCGGCATCGACACGAATGTGTTGGTGCGGTTCCTGACGCTGCACGATGCCGAGCAGGCCGCTCTGGCCGTTGGCCTGATTGACACGCTGACCGCGCAGGACCCTGCCTTTATCAGCCGCCAGGTGCTGATCCAAACTGTTTAGGTGCTGGAGCGCGCCTATGATTTCGACCGCATGACCATCGCAAAGGCCCTTGATGCGGTGCTGGAGGCAGGAGAGCTGTTGGTTGAAAATCCGGACGTATCGGCCTGGCGCTGTCGCGTTATCGTCACCGCTGGCCGGGATTTGCCGACCAGATGATCGCGGTGACAGGGCGCGACGACGTGCTATACTTTTGATCGCGAGGCCGATGCTTTGCCGGAAAGGACGCTGCTTGCCTGATCATCGCTGCGTGACCCGATTGCAACGAGGTTGCCGCACTGGGCCTAAACCAGGTAATCACGGCGGCAAGACCCCCCTTGAACGGCATAGGATCACGGCATGACACATCCTGTTGAGGCCGCCGCAGTGGGCCGCTGGCGCGCGCTTGCCCTGATCTGTCTCGGAGTCGTAGGCGTTATGACGACGTGGTTTTCGGCCACGGCCATTGTTCCCGAGTTGGTGCTGGACTGGGGCCTTAGCACATCGCAGGCCGCTTGGCTGACCAATGCGGTACAGCTGGGGTTCGTGGCGGGGGCTATGGCGTCCAGTATCGTGAACCTGCCTGATATGGTGCGGATGCAAACCCTTATGGCGGTCAGTGCGCTGATCGCTTGCGCCGCCAATGCAGCTCTATTGCTGGATCCATCGCCGGGCGGGGCGATCGCTGCGCGTTTTGTCACCGGCATCGCGCTGGCAGGGGTCTATCCTCCGGCGTTGAAGCTGATGGCGACGTGGTTCCTGCGGGGCCGGGGGCTGGCGCTGGGGTTTCTGATCGGGGCGCTGACGTTGGGGTCGTCCATGCCGCATCTGTTCCGCGCACTGACCGCCGGCATCGCCTGGCAAGTTGTCGTGATCGCCACATCGCTGGCCACGCTGGGGGCCGCGATCCTGTTCTCCGCAGCGCTGCGCGAGGGTCCGCACGGATTTGGCCGCGCGACGTTTGATCCGCGGCAAAGCCTGCGGGTATTCACGCAAAAGCCGCTGATGCTGGCGAATATCGGCTATTTCGGCCACATGTGGGAGCTTTATGCGATGTGGGCCTGGTTTTTGGCCTTTGGCACGGCTGCGGCGCAGGGCGGCCTGACGCCGTTTCCCTTTGGCTCGGCGTCTATGCTGAGCTTTGTCGTGGTAGGGTCGGGAGTGTTCGGCTGCATCTTGGGTGGGGTGTTGTCGGACCGGATCGGGCGCTGCCTGACGACGGCGGGGATGATGGCGGTGTCGGGGGTCTGTGCGCTGCTGATCGGATTCACATTTGACGGACCGAGCTGGTTGCTGGCGCTAGTCGCGATCATCTGGGGCATTTCGGTGATCGGCGACAGCGCCCAGTTTTCCGCCGCCGTGACGGAACTTGCCGACCAACGCTTTGTTGGCACAGCGGTGACGTTGCAGTTGGGCTTTGGTTTTGCACTGACCGTGGTGGCGATTTCGATCATGCCCCATGTCGCGGATTGGATGGGCGGTTGGCAGTGGGTCTTTGTCGTTTTGGTGCCCGGTCCGGCGATCGGGGCGACCGCCATGCTGATGCTGCGCAGATTGCCAGAGGCAGCAGCCTTGGCCGGCGGGCGTCGGTAGGGATCGGCGCGCATTTGGTGCTGATCCGCCGGGGGCTTTGCCCCCCTGACCCTCCAAGGTATTTTTGACCAGAAGTAGGACAGACTAGGTGGCGGTGCTGCCTGCGATGGCCGCGCGCGAAAGCTGAGTGACGAGGGGCAGCAGGTCGGCCTGCAGGGCGTGGTAGATGTCGGGTTTGCCAATGAACTGGTGCTGGGCGGGCTTGCCTGCCTCATCAAGTTCAGGGAACCATCCGCCGTGATCTGGGTCGATCAGGTGGGTCTGGGCGAACTGCCAGAAAGTGCGGTAAAGCGCCTCGTCCTGTGGATTGCGGTCCAACTTGATTAGGGCGGCCATGGCACCAATTGCCTCTGATACGGGCCACCAGTAGCGGTCGGGGCGGTCGATCTGGCCGTCTTTCAGCGTATAGGCAAAGCCGCCGTCGGGCCGCAAAGCATCGTCTATTGCCTGAATGATCAGGCGGCGGGCAGCCTTGGGTGCGGTGTCGCCCTTGCGTCCGGCCAGATCCCAATGCTGTAGCGTCAGCCGCCCCAGTTCAATGCTGTGGCCGGGGGTTGTCCCGGCGGGACGGAACATTGGATTGCCCGCATAGCCGGGGTCCACGGACCAGTTTTCAGTGTAATGTTCCGGCAGGCGCCAGTCGTTCGCGGGTGCCATGCGGTGCACGAAGAAGTCGATGATCTGGCCTGCGCGGTTCAGATACCCGACCTCTCCTGTCGCCTCGAAGGCGGCGAGGTGCGCCTCTACTCCGTGCATATTGGCGTTCATGCCGCGATAGGTGGAAAACGGCGTCCAGTCGCGGTTGAACTCGTCGGCATAAAGGCCGTGCGCGTCCTCCCAGAAATGCGCGTCCAGCACGGATGTCACATCGGCCAGTAGGCGGTCCGCGTCCGGGTGACCGGCCTCTTTCGCGGTGGCGGCACAAAGCAGGACGAACATATGGCCGTAGGCCAGTTTGCTGGCGTCCGCCGGGGTGCCGTCGCGGGCGACAGACCACAGGTAACCGCCGTTTACCGTATCGCGGTGCGCATGCCACAAGTGGTGCATCCCGGCGTCAATGACCGCGTCACAATCATCAAAGCCAAAACATTTCGCCAGTGCGAAGGAATGGACCATGCGCGTTGTTGTGTGCAGCTCCTGTGGGCCATCTGGCAGGGGCGTGCCGTCCCAACCAGGCAGGTCAAAGCCACCATCGGCGCGCAGGGTTCGGCGAAAGACGTCCAGCTGACGCCCCGCATCATTGCGCAGAAACGCGCGGTGGTCTGCATTGTCGATCCAGAATCCGGTATCGTTATCTTGCCCAAGCAGCATAGAATTTCCCTTTTGAGTATTGGGCCGCGACGACCAATGTTGCACCCAAGTTGAAATGTCCCTCGGTGTGCAAAGTAAAAATGTCTCAGGTGCGGTATCGCAGCATGGCTGGGCAGGGCGGAGACCTCAGATGTCGCAGCCCTGAACAGCCATGCTGCGGCCTGTGGCGGGGCAGCTTAAGCTTGTTTCTTTGTACGTCTCGCCAACTTTGAATTCCAGCCATCATTGGGGCAACCCGTCGGTTCATAGCGGGTCTTCTGCTTGCCCGCACGGCGCGGCTTTGGGGGCACCTTGTCCTGTTCAGCCTTGATGTATTCCAGGGCCGCGCTGGGATGTTTGTTCTCGGTAATCGCGGCGTGCGTGCCCCGCTGATCCTTGTCGAAGACGGAGTAGGGGAGCGACACACCCTTCCAGCGGAACTCCAGGCGGCCATCCGGAAAGGCGTAGCCGTCGACGTATTTGCCAAAGAGGCCGCGCGTGGTCTCGTTGTCTTCGAAAATGATCCGTTGCCGTTCGAACGAGAACGCCAACTTTGTGCCGACATAGCTTTCGTCCCGCAAGTAAAAGACATCTCGCAATCCGTCCGGTTCAATGTTCATGCGCCTGTGCAGGTTGTCAGCACGGCGTGGCACCTTGGCAAACCTAGCGTTATAGCACGCCATAAAACCCGGCAGGAACGCGTTGGCAGTATTGATGTCCGCGATCCCGGCCAACCGAAGTTCCTTTACCAATCGGTCCTGTAGCGTGAGGTTTGCCCGTTCGACACGATCCTTGGCCTGACTGCTGTTGGCGCAAAGAATCTGGATGTTTAACTCATTCAGGGCACGCCCGAACTGGGTCATGCCATGACCTGTTCTGGCACCTTGTTGTGCCACACGGAACACCGAGTGCTTGTCGGAATAGAATGCGACCGGCCGGCGCAATCGGCGTGATGATGCCATCAGTCGACCGGGGTGGGCGGCAGTTTCCGCTGACGCTCTTTGCATCGACGACGGTGGACCCGGTCACGGCCCACCGCACGAAAGCCGCGTTTTTTGAAGCGCTGGATGAGACCGCTTTGGACACACTTTCAGATAACGCCAGCCTCGAGAGTTTGGCTGCGGCATTGGATGCCGTGGTTCGTTCACCCAGAAAAGACAAGGGCAGGGGGGCATCGTAAAGGTACCAGCGCGTAGCATCTTTTCGGCGGTGGTTGATGAGGGTGTGAGGTCGATCGGCTTTGATGGCTTGCTCATTGCTCAAGATGCTATCGGGTTTTCGATCTGGACGCGAACATCTGGCAGAATGTGCAGCCGTTGGATTTGTCCGTATGACCCGGTTGCGCCACACTGCCACAACCCATGTCGGCAAGGTCCGCAAGGTGAACGAAGACAGCATTCTGTCACTACCAGGTCAGTTGGTTTGGGTCGTATCTGATGGTATGGGTGGCCATGCCGTTGGGGATTTTGCGTCTCAGGCGGTGGTCGACAGCGTGGCCACAATGCCCCTGCGCGATGGCCCTGCGTAACAAATGCAAGCGCCGCGGCAGTCAATCCTGTCCGCCCACGATTCAATTCTGACCGAGATCGAAACCCGCGGCGGAGCCACAATTGGTGCCACGGTCGTCGCCTTGATGATATTGGACGCGCATTTCGTTTGTTTCTGGGCTGGCGAAAGCCGCCTGTATCGCCTGCGCTATGGCGTGACCGAAATGCTGATGACTGATCATTCTATCGTTGCCGTCCTCGTTTTGGCAGGGCAGATGAATTGGGACGAGGCGGAGAATTACCCGCAGTCCAATGCCATTACCCGCGCGTTCGGCGTGTGTGATGTGCTGGAATTGGACAAGGTCGGCGGGTCGCTATAAAGCGGCGATCGGTTTTTTTGTGCTCTGACGGTCTGACGAAATACGCCGGCTTCGACACCCTTCGGTCCGCACTGCGGGACAGCTCGATTGAAACTGTCACGCACAAATTGATGACGATCGCACTGGATTGCGGCGGTAGAGGCAACATCTCGGTCATCGTTGTGGACGTGATCTAGGGGCGCGTGGCGGCAAGTCAGCTGCTTAAGTGGGGAACGGCGTCTGTTCCATCGCCTTGGGGCAAACCATAGCTCAACCCGCGCCCGATCCGGTGTGCAAGCGCTGACCATGCCTGCGCCAAATGGTCGGGCAATTCCTGCATAAGCACAGCGTCGAAAATTGAGAGCCAAACAGGGAAATGACTGGGCTTAACGTCGCCTGCTGCCTTGTGAACCTGCATCGGATTACCGTCGTAGGAGCGATGCAGCAAAAGCGCATTACGCCAAAATCGCCCGATCTTTTCTTCGTGCGTCGGCCAGTCCGCGACATGCTTGGTAAAGACGAGCCCGAGTGTGGGATCCGCCCGAACGCGCGTATAGAATTGAGACACGACACGGTCGATCTGTGCTTCAGTAACAGGAATGCGCGGTGGGATAGTCACACGACGACAATCCACACGAGGGTCAGGCTCACCACTAAATAGACGAGAGTGTTTACCATCCAGCGGATCAGGCCAGCATCGCCCTCAGGATCAACACCCAGACGTTCACAAGCCTTGGTGCCAGGCCATAAAAATATCTCTGACATAGTCATGAGCGCGACTCCTTAATGCGTAATTTTGATGCGCATTAAGTAGCACTTTTAATTACGTATTTCAAATGCTAAATATAGTGCCATGCAGTTAGACAAATTTACAGATTACGCGCTGCGCGTTCTCATGACCTTGGCGGTCCGCGCACCCGATCGGGTGCCGACGTCCCACATCGCGGCAACCTATGGGTTGTCAGATAATCACTTGTCGAAAGTGGCCACCCAACTAGCCCACGAGGGTTTTGTCACATCGGAAAGAGGACGCAATGGCGGCCTCACACTTGCAAAAACGGCAGAGCAGATCCGCATCGGTGATGTCGTTCGGGCCATGAAACGCACTGACCCGGTTGTGGAATGTTTCGGAAATAACCAATCCTGTCTCATTCTGCCTGCATGTGGGCTGCGGGGGCCTTTGGCACAGGCTCAAGAGGCATTCTTTGCAACACTCGACCAGTATACGCTGGCCGACGTGACGCGGTCTCGTCAAGCGCTCGCAATGTTACTGGATATTGATCCAGCAAGTTCCTGAATTTACGCTGAGCACCGTGCGGTTCACGGTCTGCGCGCAACGCGGGCGCGGCACCAAACCATAGCAAAGCCTGTTTGTTCGAGGATAAAATGTGCAGATTGATGAGAGCGACGGTAAATCCACAATTGATGCCACCGATTTTGCACCCCTTATTGAACTAGCGGCAGACGACTTGCGCCCCCAAATGCGCAATGGCGAGGTCCGCATCTTGTCAGAGTCGGGGGGAAGGTGAAGATGTGGGCCGGCACCGCGTCACTTTTTGGACTCAGCGTTGGCGTGTGCGCCTGACATGCGATGCAGATGGAACTGATTTAAGCGGTCCCGCGCAAGCGCTGGCACGTAACACCATTACGTTCAACGGAAGTGCCACAACCGTTGCTGCTGATCTTTTTCACCCCCGGCCGATCCGCAAAAGCGGCGCTGCATTCAATGCGACAATCCCCGCCAGATAGTTTACTCAATACTTTACGACGCTGCATATTGAGACGATGTCTGTTTCTCGTGCAATCTGCGTCTTGTGAGCTTTTGAAAGGTGTAGTTTAGATGCGAGACGGCAAAGATCTTCGTATTGATTTCGTTGCCGGGCCCGTTGCGCATCGCTTCCGCTTTGGTGGCGGAAGAGGCCAGCCACTGGCAAAGGCTATGGGGCTAACCGACGGCAAAACACCGGCAATTGTTGATGCAACAGCAGGCCTCGGGCGCGACTCTTTTTTGCTGGCATCCCTCGGGGCCAAAGTTATGATGATCGAGCGGTCCCCGAGAATGCACGCGTTGTTGGCCGACGGACTAGAGAGGGCTGCCCAAGAGGGCGGAGAGCTGCAGGAAATTGTCAGCCGGATGACGCTGTTTCTGGGCGACGCGAAGGATCTGTTGCCGCAACTTGATGTCGAGGCTGTGCTGGTTGATCCGATGCATCCCGCTCGCAAAAAGTCAGCACTGGTCAAGCTAGATCTGCGTCAGGTCCGCGAGATCGTTGGCGAAGACGACAACGCCTTGGAACTCATGCAGGTTGCGCTGCAGTACGCCAAAAAGCGCGTCGTCCTGAAATGGCCTGTCAACGCAGAGCCCATCGCAGGCGTCCGACCATTTTCGCATCAGATCTTCGGAAAGACGATGCGATATGATGTATTCATGAACAGCTGAATGAAAACTGCGCTAGCCCAAACCATTGCAGAACAGCAGAAGCGATGCGCCCCTAGTTTTTTGCCGTGGTCAGTATGCTGCTATCCAACGACCGGACTGTCCCGGACGAGCATTCCCAATACCGCCGCATAGCCGCCCGCGCTCTCAGTCGTGGGACGCAAGCCCGCGAATATCTGATCGTTGGCATGAATGACTACAATTTGTGTCTTCCCCAGCCTTGAATCGTCAACGGTCAAGGCAAGTTTGCTACCATCCGCGGCCTCGGCCCAGATTGTCGATCTCACAAATGGTGGTGTGTCTGCCGTGGTGAACCTCGAACTTCGCGTCACTGGAACGGGTCGCGCAGAAATTAACTTTGTCGGTGCGATTTCCGCGGGCGGTCATGTGCTGACCAGCACGGGTTCGGGTAAGGACAGCATCACGGCGACAGCGCCCTTTACTGGTGCAAACTTGTACTTTCTGACTGAAACCGGCAGCGGTGGGTCAGGCGGTCAAGGGTGTGGGCGAGATAGGTCTGTGGATTGAGGCCGTTGAGCTTGGCGATGCCATTTGAACTGCACACAGAACGTGTGACGGGAGCATCGCTTACCTTAAACGAGCACCGGGGCGGCACTAAAGCGTGACAGGTCCAGTTTCGTCGACACCGCACGCGGCTATGCGGCCCAAGGTTTCGTGATGGCGCAGGACTGACTGATGCGTCGAGGTCGCAGAAGCTATTCCTTAGTCCAGCGATACATGGCGACGAAGGTTTGTTATTCCCCAACGCTCTGCGCGTCTTCAGTGAATTCGATCATCAGCGCTGCGAACCGCGCCGATAGGTGGTCGTGCATGGCCTGCCGAGCGGCGGCTGGGTTGCGGGCTGCGATCGCCGCGATCAGGACGTCGTGTTCGCTTTGCGGAACCGCGATTGACGAACGGCTTCGCGCCTTGGCCCGCACGTGTACCCAATCGGGATTTGACCGGATACGATCCAAAAGGGAAAATGCCGTCAGCAAAGGCCTGTTGCGCGCGCATTGCGCAATGAGCCGGTGTAGCGCCCCATCCCAAAGTTCGATCGTCTGGGGGTCGGCGGCGACTTGCCGCGTGGCCAAGGTGCGCAGGCGCATGATTTCTTCGTCCGTCATTCGCGTAGCACACAAAGCGGCCAACTCTGGCTCGATGCACAAACGCGCTTCCATCACCTGAATGGGATCGGTCTCACCGGCGATGCGCGCTGCCAAATCACCGGTCGGGTCCTGCGGATGACCTGCAAACGTGCCGGAACCTTGCTTGCGCCACACCAGCCCCTCAATCTCCAGCTCGTCCAGAACCTGACGGATCAGGCGACGGGACGTGTCAAATCGTTCGGCAAGGGCGCGTTCGGTGGGCAGGCGGCCATCTGCTGGCAATTCGGTCTCGATCAGGGTCATCAGGCGATGTTTGAGAGGCTGGGTCATGTGTCCACGGCATAAGAGAAACTAGGCTGCCCGGATGCTACCCGCCGCGCCTCGGCTTGTGCAATGGCCGTGTCGATAGGTTCGCGCGTGGGATTGCCGGAAAAGGCGGCGCGTGTCGGCATACCAAGTGTGAAAGGCACGTACCTTTCCTGTGCGACCTGCCACAGGCGGTCCAACTCGCCCAGCGGATCGGCATGATCGTCGGCACGCAGCGACAGCCACGGGTGGTCCTCGCCTCTGTGGATTGTCAGACCAGCTGCTTGCCTGCCACGCTTGTCGCCGCCGGCTGCCTCTCCGGCGCGCATGGCGGCGATCAGACGTTCCGCAAAGGGGCCGGTGGATGCGGCAAAGGCGTCAGAGGTCGCGTTGATGACTTCTGGGCCTGCCAGCATGTTGCCTGCGACGGAATATTTATCGCGGATCAAATGCCCCGCCCAATCGGTGCAATCGCCGCCCGTGTGGGCGGCAAAATGGCCCTGTGCGTCAATCATATGCGCCTGCCTGATGGCCTGCCCGGTGTCGCGCGCGACCAAATCCGCCAATACGCTTTCGGCGCTTTCTGCCTCCAACCGCACCCGCCCTTCGGTGCCCCAGATAGGGTTGCAGAACGCTTGCGATGCGACCGCAGTGCGGGCCCCGACGTAGGCCACAACCGCACCGCAAGCAAAGAACTTGGACGCTACGATCAGACCGATGTCGTCCCCGTCACGTGCAATCAGACTCCAGGTCATGGATTACCGGCCCACTGCATAGGCTTGCATCAAGCGCGGCGTGGCAGCGGCTCGCATGATCCCGTCGGGGTCACGAAGGGCTGCGGTCAGGCGACCCACCGACCACGGCTCTGCCACGTGAACGGTGTGACCACGCGCGCGCAAATCTGCGATGGTGTAATCGCCAAAGGCGGGCTCTAGCATCATCTCGCCCGGCTTCGCCTCTCGCGGGTAAAAGCTGCCTTGAAAGTGCATCGAATGGAACAGCGGCGCATCCATGCAGGCCTGCAGCTCCATGTCCCAATGCACAAACCGCAGGAACCATACTAGCTGCCACTGATCCTGCTGATCGCCGCCCGGCGTGCCAAAGACCATGCGGCGGCCGTCCATATGCGTCGCCAGCGACGGGGTCAGCGTCGTGCGGGGGCGGCGTCCGGGGGCCAGTGTCGTGGGCAAACCGTCCTCGAGCCAGAACATTTGCGCGCGAGAGTTCAGCGGAAAGCCGAGGCCCGGAATGACCGGATTCGACTGCAACCATCCACCCGACGGCGTCGCGGCAACCATGTTACCCCAGCGGTCGATGATATCCAGATGCACGGTATCGCCGCGCTTTTCGGTCAGGTGCGCCATGGTGGGTTCTTGAGGTGCGGCATCAGCGGCACCAAAGTCACGGGCAGCACGGGCTATATAGGCGTCTGCCTGATGCTCCAGCCCTGGTACGCGGCCCGGACGTTGTTCTGTGCTGGCCTGCGCGCAGATCATCTTTGCGCGTTCCACGTTGTAGGCATCCGAAAGCAGGTATTCCATCGGGATGTCGCTATGCAGCGGATCACCGTAATAGGCTTCTCGGTCCGCATAGGCGAGCTTCATCGCCTCGATCACGGTGTGGATGAAATCCGCGCCCCTCGGGTCCATCGCGGCAAGATCGTAATGCTTGAGGATGGCAAGGGCTTGCAGCAGCACCGGGCCTTGTGACCACGGACCGGTCTTATGGACCGTCCAGCCGTGGTAATCGTAGGACAGCGAAGGCTCGTAGGTGGCTTTCCAACCAGCCATGTCGGCCTTGGTCAGGACGCCCATGTGCTTTTGTTCAGATACGTCCATGACGTTGGCCGTCTGCAGATAGGTATCGATGGCGTCTGCGACGAAACCTTCGGACCATTCGCGGCGGGCTGCGTCAATCTGGGCTACGCGATCATCGCTGGCAGCTTCACCAGCGATAACCAAGCGTTCGTACGTGCGCGCAAGATTGGGGTTTTTGAACAGAGTATTCGGCGCGGGGGCCTTGCCGCCCGGCGTCCAGACATCAGCACTGGTAGGCCAGTGTTCAGCGAAATAATCGGCAAGTCCGGCAATCGTGTTGGCGACGCGGGGCAGGATCGGGTGTCCGTCACGGGCGTAACCGATGGCGGGGTCCATCACGTCGCGCAGGCTCATCGTGCCGTGGTCACGCAGCATCAGCATCCAGCCGTCGAACGCGCCGGGGATGACGGTTGCCAGCAGGCCCGAACCGGGGATCAGCTCCAACCCTTGGGCGCGGTAGTGTTCCAGCGTGGCACCGGCAGGGGCCGGGGCTTGCGCGCAGACAACCTGCACGTCCTCGCCTGCCTTTTGAAAGATCGCGGGCATGTCGCCGGCGGGGCCGTTCAGATGCGGCTCTACAATCTGCAAGGTGATGGCGGTGGCAACAGCGGCATCAAAGGCATTGCCGCCGCGTTCCAGAATCGACATGCCGACGGCAGAGGCAATCCAGTGGGTCGAGGTGGCAACGCCGAAGGTGCCGCGGATCTCGGGGCGTGTGGTGAAGGTCATGTTGATCCCTTTAGTGTTCGCGAGGGTCCAAGGCGTCGCGCAGACCGTCGCCCAGAAGGTTAAATCCAAGCACCACAAAGAAAATCGAGATGCCGGGCCAGAGCGCCATCCAGGGTGCTTGGTTCAGAAAGTTCTTTGCCGTGTTCAGCATGGATCCCCACGAGGGCGCGGGCGGTTGCTGGCCGAGGCCCAGAAAAGAGAGCGAGGCTTCGGCAATGATGGCTGTGGCAATGGTTAAAGTTGCCTGTACAAGGATAGGTGGTAGCACGTTGGGCAGGATGTAACGCGACAGGATCAGCCGCGTTGGCAGGCCGATGGCGCGGGCGGAATCAACGTAGTCCTCGACCTTGACGTTCAACACTTGGCCCCGCGTCAGCCGGATAAATAGTGGCGTGGCGGAAATACCGATAGCGATCATCGCATTGGTCAGCGACGGCCCCAAAAAAGCGGCCAGCGCAATCGCCAGAATAAGAAAGGGCGCAGCCAACAGCGCCTCTGTGCAGCGCGAAATAACGGCGTCGGCCCAGCCGCCGAAATACCCTGCGACAATCCCCAGCGGCACGCCGACAGCCATCGCAATCGCGACCGAGATGACACCCGCCAGCAGCGATGCCTGCGCGCCCCAGATCATCCGCGACATCACATCGCGGCCCAGATCGTCGGTGCCCATCCAATGCGCGGCCGACGGGGCCTTGCGGATTGCGCCCCAATCGGTCGCAGATGGATCGGGGATCGGCATGATCGGTGCCAGCAACGCGAGGCCAATGAAAAAGACAACGAGTATAACGCCCAACATGGCCGATTTGTGACTTCGAAATTTCTTCCACACGCGGTTTTCGGGTTGCGGAAGATCCATCGCGGGGGGCGTCTTGGCGACGTTTCTATCTGCGGCAGCCATCAGGCGCTCCTCAGACGGGGGTTCAGAAGAAAATAGGCCATGTCAGCCAGAAGATTCATGACGATGAAGCCGACGGCTGTGACCAGAACGATGCCCTGCACCACTGCGTAATCGCGGTTAAACACCGCATCGACGACCAGTTTTCCAAAGCCTGGGATCGTAAAGATCTGTTCGGTCAGGACCGCGCCCGCGATCAACTCACCAAACAGAAGCGCCGTCAGCGTCACGATCGGCGTCAGTGCATTCCGAAAGGCATGCTTGAGCACGACCTTGCGTTCGGACAACCCCTTGGCGCGGGCTGTGCGCACATAGTCAGAGGTCAGCACACCCAACATGGCCGATCGTGTGTGCCGCATCAGCGTCGCGGCGAGCGCTGTGCCCAGAACGAAGGCGGGCATCAGCATGGTCTTGATCGACAGCCAGAAATCCTCGGTGAGGGGGACATAGCCAGACGCGGGCAGCAGTTGCCATTTCACCGACACCAGCAGGATCAGCATGATGCCCAGCCAGAAGTTCGGGATTGATAGACCCGACAGCGCGACGATGTTAGCGATATAATCAGTGACCGTACCCTTGCGGTAGGCGGACATGATGCCCGCCGGAATCCCGATCACGACCGCAAAGATCAGCGACATCATGGCCAGCTGAATTGTTACCGGCAGCTTTTGTCCGATCAGCTCTGTCACAGGTTGATTGGTCCGGAAAGAGGTGCCCAGATCTCCGCTCAGCGCGTTACCGATCCACGTCATGTACTGCACAGGAAGGGGGTCATTCAGGCGATACTTTTCGCGCAAAAACTCCAGCACTACGGGATCACGCTCTTCCCCGGCAAGGACAAGCAGCGGGTCACCGGGAAGTATTTTCTGCAAGGCGAAGACGAATACTGAGATCAGCAAGATCGTCGGGATCGCGATAACAAGACGGCGCAGGAAGAACGAGAGCATGGACTGCCCCTTGCGTGGGTGAAATTCGAAAAGGTAGCCCGCCCCGCGCCAGATCTGGCAGGGGGCGGGCCGGTGTTACATCACTCGGAGAGCGTTACACCTTCGAGGCGGATCATGCCGTCAGGGTACGCGGTGTACCCTTCGATGCCCGCGTCCAGCGCGGTGATCCAGCTTTCGTGGTACAGATACACCAGCGGCGCATCATTGATAAGCACGTCGCGGGCGATGTCATACTGTGCCTTGCGCGATGCTGTGTCAGCCTGTGTGCGAGCCGCGTTCAGCGCATCGTCGACGGTGGCATTGGAATAGCCACTGTCGTTGATGCCGCCACCCGTCGTCACGAACTGGTGGATGTTACCATCCGGATCGACGCGGCCAGACCAACCAATCTGGCTTGCCTCGTAATCCCCCGCCGTCTGGTCGGACAACAGCGTGGCAAATTCCTTGGACACGATTTCGATGTTGATGCCAGCTTCGGCTGTCATCGACTGGATCACCTGCATCAGCTGCAGTGGGATCGTCGTGTTAGGCACCTGCACGACAAGGTCGATGCCATCAGGATAACCGGCCTCGGCCAGCAAGGCCTTTGCTTTTTCAACATCACGGCCTTCGACCGGATAGTCAGCGTCATACCAAGGAGAGGTCGGCGGGAATGGCTGGTTGCCGGCTGCATAGGCCCCTTCGAACACCACTTGGTTGATGGCGTCACGGTCCACGGCATAGCTGAACGCCTGACGCAGACGGGCATCGGTGCCCCACGGGCTGTCGCCCTTGTCGCCGTTGCCGACGTTAAAGGTGATCCCTTGATAGCCCATCGACACGGCAGAGACGACATTGATGCCTTCGTCCACGTTGGCCTGCGCCAGGTCGGTCGGGGCCAGACGTTCCAATATATGCACGTCACCCGATTGCAGGTTGGCCAGACGGACTGTGGTGTCCGGGATCGGCAGGAAGGTCACGCTGTCAAAGTTGATCGCATCCGCATTCCAGTAGTCTGCGAACTTGTTCAGCACGATCCGGTCCTGAGCGACGCGCTGCCCAAAAGAGAACGGACCAGAGCAGATCGGCTCGAGCCCGAAATCAACGCCCTTTTCAGCGGCAGCTGTGGGAGAGATCATCATGCCTGCGCGGTCGGCCAGCTGGGCCATGACGGTCGCGTCGGGACCGGTCAGGTTCAGCGTTAGGGTATAGTCGCCGGTTACATCAACCGACGCAATCGAGGACAGCTCTGACTTGCGAACGCTTTCGTCCATCGTCTGAGAGCGCTCGATGTTGTCGGCCACGGCCTGCGCATTGAACGGGGTGCCATCGTGAAAAACGACGCCTTCGCGCACGGTCATGTCGATGGACATGCCGTCCTCTGCTACGGTCCAATCAGTTGCCAGCTGGGGAATGATCTCCAGATCGGGCGAGATGTCGACCAGTTTGTCGCATAGCGACGTATAGATGATGCGGCCAACAAAGGTGCGCGACTGGTCCGGGTCCAGAATGTCAGCGTCGGACTGCAACGCAATGCGTAGGTCCTGCGCCATGGCACCGCTCGCCATCAGGGCGAGTGCTGCTGTCGTGAGGCTCAGATATTTCATTTGGTTTCCTCTCTGTCAGTGGTCTTGGATGCGACGGGGATGATCTGTGCCCCCTCAGTCGCTTTGCGATAAATCTCTAGCCGCGCCTGCGTGGCAGAGCTTTGGTTGCGCGGAGTCGTCTTGCGCGGGATAATCGGGATATCCTGCCAGTGGTGGCAGGCGGTCATGTGGCCGTCTGATGTGGTGACAGGCGGCGGCACTTTCGTGCGGCACAGATCCGTCGCGTGCGGGCAGCGGGTGTGAAAGGCGCAGCCCGGGGGCGGGGCCAATGGCGACGGCATTTCTCCCTCGATCCGGGCGCGCGATGCGCCGTCTTTGTCGTCCAGATCCGGAATCGCATCCAGCAGGGCACGGGTGTAGGGATGGCGCGGGTTCTCGAATAGCTCGTCCGTCGTCCCCTGCTCTACGATCTTGCCCAGATACATCACCGCGACCCGGTCCGACATGTGGCGGATCACGGCCAGATCATGCGCAATCAGGACAAGGGTCAGGCCCAGATCGCGGCCCAGATCACCCAGCAAATTGACGACCTGCGCCTGCACGGACACATCAAGCGCGCTGACGGGTTCGTCCCCGATGATCAGCCGCGGGCCCGAGGCAAGCGCCCGGGCGATCCCGATCCGCTGGCGCTGCCCGCCGGAAAATTCATGCGCGTAACGACCGGCGTGTTCCGGTCGCAGTCCAACCTGTGACAACAGATCTGCGACTTTGGCCTGTCGCTGCGCCTTGGACAGGTTTGGGGCATGCACTTCCAGCGGCTCGCCGACCAGCTTGCCGACGGTCATGCGAGGGTTGAGTGAAGAGAACGGATCTTGAAAAATAAACTGCATGTCGCAGCGCAGATCCGACAGGGCGGTGCCCGTGGCCTTGGTGACTTGCTTGCCATCGAACACGACTTCGCCGCTGGTGGGGTCCAACAGGCGCATCAAAATGCGGGCCAGAGTGGACTTGCCACAGCCGGACTCGCCCACGATGGCAAAGGTTTCGCCCGGCGTGATCGACAAGGACACACCATCGACGGCTTTGATCAGGCCCTTTTTCTGGAACAAACCACCACCCGTCCGGAAGTGTTTTTTGACGTCGTGAGCTTCCAGAATTGGTGTCATCCCGCGACCTTCAGGTTTTGTTCCAACGGCGCGAAATGGCAGGCCACGCCATGATCGTTGGTGACGTCGACAAGCTGGGGGCGCGTCGCACAGATCGGCGCGGCGAAGGCGCAGCGCGTCCGGAAACGGCAGCCTTCAGGCATTGCCTCGATGGACGGCACTGTGCCTTCGATCGTGGTCAGCCGTGCGCGGGGGCCCGACAAGCGCGGGACGGATGCCATTAGGCCGATTGTGTAAGGGTGCTGCGGGTCTTCGAAGACTTCAGCCATCGGCCCGCGTTCGACCATCTGCCCACCATACATTACCACGACCGTATCGGCAATTTCGGCGACCACGCCCAAGTCATGGGTGATCATGATCGTGCCCATACCGGTATCGCGCTGCAGATCGCGGATCAGTTCCAGAATTTGGGCTTGGATCGTAACATCAAGGGCAGTTGTAGGCTCGTCAGCGATCAGAAGCTTCGGATCATTGGCTAAGGCCATGGCGATCATAATGCGCTGACGCTGACCACCGGATAATTGGTGCGGATACTGATCAAGCCGTTGCTCGGGCGACGGCAGACCGACACGGCGCAGCATTTCAAGCGCGCGCGCACGCCCTTCAGCGCGGGTGCAGCCCTTGTGTTGCTGCACCGCTTCAGCGATCTGATCACCGATCCGAAAGGCCGGGTTAAGCGACGTCATTGGCTCTTGAAAGATCATCGCCATGTCCCCCCCCCGCATGCTTGCGGGGATACGTTCGCGGGTCATATCGATGGTTTTACCGTTAAAAGACATCGTACCGCTTAGGATTTTGGCCGCGTCGGGCGGCAGTAACCCCATAAGCGCCATAGCCGTCACGCTTTTGCCGCAGCCCGATTCACCGACGATGCACAGGATCTCTCCCGACGCTACGGTCAGGTCAACATTTTCGACGACACAGGCCGGCTGACCTTTGAATTTCAGGCTGAAGTCGCGCAGTGACAGAAGGGAGGGAAGCTGAGACAGGGGAGGCGACCTTGCGAAAAATTGGAACCAATTACCTATTGGTTCAACATGACCGCCCTCTGAGTCAACTCGTTTCTGCCTGTCGTGTAACTGAAACAAGACGATAATGGCTGCCTGGTGCAAATCGCCCAAAATATAAGCAAATCGCCAGCGCTCCAGCCAAAGACACTTAGGTATTGCTAGGTATGACCCGCTTTCAACGCATGAAAACGCGCATCGTACCTGATGCCCCGCGATCAGCAGATTGGCAGCGTGACTGCAGATGGAGCATACGATACGCGTAGATGCCATAGCCGTAGTGCAGCCACAGTTAGCCATCGGCGTGAAAATTCCCGGACATGAATGCCGAGGAAACGCGGTCATGAACGGCTACACTGCGCCGCGTATCCCTATCATAAAAGTGGTAGGATGAAACCGCCTGAGGAACGGAGAGCCCCCGTCCGTCAGACGATTTGTGCAAAACAGCAGGTGAGCTTACAGGCCTAGCTTGTCGCGCAGGCCGTAATACCAGCTGCCCATGACGGAATAAGGTACGCGCAGCGCACGCCCGCCGGGGAACGGATACCACTTCAGCCCGGCAAAGACGTCAAACCGCGACAGGTCGCCGTCGATAGCCTCGCTCAGGATGCGGCCGAAAAGGTGCGATCCCGTGACGCCGTGACCGGAATAGCCGTGAGCATAATAGGTATTCTTGCCCAAACGACCCATCTGCGGCACGCGGCTGAACGACAGCGCAAAATTCCCGGACCACGCATAGTCGATCTTGACGCCCTTTAGCGCAGGAAAGACCTTGTCCATGTTGCGACGCAGCTTCGCTTCGATATCCGCAGGATCGGCACCGCCATAGACCGTGCCGCCGCCAAACAGCATTCGCTTGTCAGCAGACAACCTGTAGTAATCAAGGATATAGCGGATATCCTCGATGCAATCATCGCCGGGCATCAGCTCTGCCGCCAGATCAGGGTCGAGCGGTTCGGTAGCCATGACCTGCGTGGACACGGGCATTACGCGCGGTTCCAGATCGGGCACGGCATGGCCCAGATAGGCGTTACCGCACAGCACCAGTGTCTTGCAGGTAACCGAGCCTTGCGCCGTCTTGACCATCGGCTGTGCGGCCTCGGTATTGGCGGAGATGATCGGCGACATCTCGTAGATCTTGCCGCCAAGGCTTTCGATCGCCGCCGCTTCGCCAAGGGCAAGGTTCAGCGGATGCATGTGACCGCCGGTCCGATCAATCAAACCGCCGGCGTAAAGGTCTGATTTTACGTGCTTTCGCAACTGATTACGGTCTAGCATTTCCTGATTGTCGATGCCATAGCCGCGCCACAGCTGTTGCCGCGCTTCCAGCTCTTTCATGTGGGCATCGGTCAGGCCGACAAAGACGTTGTTCGGCTTCAAATCGCACTGGATATCGTATTTTTCGACGCGTTGGCGGATAATCTCTCCGCCTTCTTGCACGATCCCCGCAACAAATGTTGCGGTATCCTTGCCATAACGCCGCTCGATCGTTTGCAGTGACGCATTCAGCCCGTTCACCACCTGCCCGCCGTTGCGGCCAGAGGCACCCCAGCCGACGCGCACGCCTTCGATCACAACGACGGAATAGCCCTTTTCCGCAAGATGCAGCGCTGTTGACAGGCCAGAATAGCCCGCACCAACGACGCAGATGTCAGCCTGAATATCGCCCTGCAGCACAGGCCGGTCCGGCGTTGGGTTGGCAGAGGCCGCGTAATAGCTGGTCGTATTGGCGCCGGTGCCGGCGTAAGGGTGATTTTGCATCACACCGTCTCCAGATAGGTATCGTATTCAAATTCGGTCACATGGCGGTTAAAGCGAAGCTGTTCCTGCCGTTTGCAATCCACCAGCATGCGCTGCAAGCGCGGGGCATAAATCGACTGAATATGCGCACCGTTTTTGAATGCCTGAATCGCCGTCGCCCAGTCAAGCGGCAGGTGAGCAAGCTCTTTTTCCTGCGCATAGGCGTCGCCGACCAGCGCTTTTGTCGGCTCCCACGCGCCTTCAATCCCCAGCATGGCACCGCCAAGGATGGAGGCCAGAACAAGGTATGGGTTTGCGTCGGCACCGGCTACGCGATGTTCGATCCGCCGCGCCTTGTGATGGCCGCCGGGGATCCGCACGGCGACGGTACGGTTTTCATAGCCCCACGCCACGGACGACGGCGCATGTGTGCCCGGCAGCAGCCGGCGGAACGAGTTTTCGTGCGGCGCGAACACCAGCGCGTTCTCCTGCATGGTGTGCAGCAGGCCCGCGACGGCGTGCATCATGATCGGCGTGCCTTCTTCGCCGCCGTTGTCAAAGACGTTGTTGCCGTCTTCGTCTTCCAGCGAAAAGTGGACGTGGAAACCGCTGCCAGCCCGGTCACCGTAGGGCTTGGCCATAAAGGTCGCGGCAAAGCCGTGCTTGCGGGCGATCCCGCGCACCAGCCGCTTGAACAGCACGGCGTCATCGGCAGCGCGCAGGGCATCACCGACGTGGCGCATGTTGATTTCAAACTGCCCTGCCCCGTTTTCTGAAATCGCAGAATCCGCCGGAATCCCCTGCGCATGGCAGGCCGCGTAAACGTCGTTCAGGAATTCGTCAAAATGCTCGAGCTCGTCCAAGGACAAAGCTCCGTCGCTGTCCAGACGTTTGCCGGTCACGGGGGACAGGGGCGGCAGGGGGATCGTCTCCGTCGGGTCGACAAGATAGAATTCCAGCTCTGTCGCCACGACAGGCGTCAGGCCCTTTTCGGCATAGCGTTTTACGACTGCATCCAGCGCATGACGCGGATCGCCCATAAAGGGGCGGCCGTCCTCGTTATACAGGCTCAGCGGGATCAGCGCGGTGGGCCGCGACGTCCAGTTGATCGGCAGGATGCCGCGCCCAGTGTATTGGCAAATGCCGTCGGCGTCGCCGGTTTCAAAAACCAGCGCAGACACCTCGATATCCTCGCCCCAGATATCCAAACCTGCCAGCGACAGCGGCATGCGGACCGATCCGTTCAAGATCTTTTCTGCCTGCGCCACGTCCAGACGCTTTCCCCGCAGGGTGCCGTTCAAATCGCAGATGCAGGCAAAGATGTTTTCGATATCAGTCTGTTCGTTCAGCCATTGCAGGTGCTCAGCATAGTCCATGAAAATGGCCTTTGAATGTGTCAAATATTTCCGGGAATATGGCGATAAGTAGTTCTGTGTCAATGAACCACAGCGCCGCTTTCGCGCTATCCGTTTAGCCGCACGGGCAGGTTGATTGGCCCGCGAAAGCCAAAGCCGCGCCATTTCACGACCGATGGGTCCGGTAACGTCATGCCCGGAAAGCGTTCGAACAGCATCGGCAGCATCACTGCGCCCACCGTACGCCGCGACACATGTGCCCCGGCGCAATGATGCGGACCAAAGCCAAAGGACTGATGCGTCGTCACCTTGCGGAACACGTCAAACCGCTCCGGCGCGTCGTATACGTCTTCGTCCCAGTTCGCGCTGGCTTGAATGGACACGACCGTATCGCCCTTGGGAATGTGATAGCCGCGAATTTCGGTGTCTTGCGTCACTAACCGAGAAGACGCCTGGATCGGCGCGCACCAGCGCACGCCCTCCTCGAATGCTGCGCCCCAATCGCCGCTGTCTTTCAGCGTCGCCAACTGGTCCGGGTTCGTCAGCAGGCCATAGACGATGGTGGACAGCGCGTCGCGCGGCTCGTTAATGCCGCCGCCGATAGCGATCTTGATATTGGCGGCGATCTGGCTCCACGCGATAGGATCGTCTGCGTTCACCATAACGGACATGGCCGACATATCGGGGGCGGCGCGGCATCGCTCTGCCTCTTGCACGAACAGAGCATTCATTTCGGCATTCACCACCTTGCATGCCGCGAACGGCGCGTCCCGCCAGCCAAAGTTGCCCGCCCCGTCGATCAGGATCTGGGACCAGCGGGCCATTTCGGCGTCCGTCGCAGCCGGAATGCCAAGAATATGCGCAAGGATACGCGAGGCGACCGGCTCTGCCAGATCGGTATGCAGATCAATGATCCCGTCGCACGGCAAACGGTCCAGATACTCTGCCGCAATGTCGCGATACAGCGGCTGCCAGATCTGCATGATCGGCTTTGGCCCCAGCGCCGGCATCATCGCATCGCGCTCGCGCTTATGGTCCTCGCCGTCTTTGCGCATCAAAGTATGCGCCTCGAACGCGATCTTCATCGGCGTATTGGGATCGTCGCTCGAAAACGTCTGTGTGTCCTCTTTTACCGCACGGCAGTCCGCCGCCTTGGTCAAAAAGGTCCTTCTGGCACTGTTCACCCGCACGACCGGCGTGTGCGCCCGCATCCGCGTATAAATCGGATAGGGATCGACATGCAGTTGGTCCAGCGTAGTCACGTCGTCCATTGGGGCAAGGGTGCTGCTCATGCTGCGGCCCTTGCCATCATCTTGCCAGAAAGTCTCACGATAGCACCCTCAAAAGCCAACCTGCACCCAGATAGTTTGCGCGCCTTTGCCGCCTTAATCAATGATCCGTGCGGCCCGGATCGGACGGGTCGCGCGCATGCACATTGGCGGGGGTCACGGTACGGGCCAGCTGGCGTTCGCGGTGCCAGATGTATATGCCGGCGGCGATAATAATCGCGCCGCCCCCCAGCGTCCAAACGGTGGGCCAAGTGTCGAAAAACACGATCCCAGCCACCCCGGCCAGCACGATCTGGATATAGATAACCGGCGCAAGGATGCTAGCATCCGCGCGGCGGTGCGCCGCCACTGCCAGAATATGCCCGGTGCCACCAAATATCCCGATCAGCAAAAAAAATGTCCAGTCCACAGGTGTCTGAGGCCAGACCCAGCCGGACAAGGCAAAAGGCGCAAGGCAAGCCGTTGCCAGCCCGGCAGACCACAGCTGGCTTGTCGCATTGCTTTCCACGCCTGCCAGCTTGCGCGTCAGGATGAAATACAGCGACGCAAGGCACAGCGCCCCGATGTTTAGAAGCATGGCTGGGTGAAAGGCGACGCCCCAAGGCTGCATTACCACGATGACTCCTATAAAGCCGACACAAACCGCAAGCAGCCGGTGCCGTCCGACCTTTTCGCCCAGCATGGGGATGGCCAGCAGCGTCACCACGATCGGCCCCGCGAACATGATCGTGGTTGTCACCGTGATTGGCAAAAACTTCAGTGCGGTAAAATTAAGGATTGTGGACAGGAACAGAAAGGTCGATCGCAAAAGCTGGACCTTTGGCCGCTGCGACCGGAACAGTACCAGCCCGCCTTGCGGCATGAAAACGACCAGCGCCAAGATAAAGTGCATCGCATAGCGGGCAAAGACGACCTGCAGCGCGGGCAGCCCCGCGGTCACCAGCCACTTGGCCGAGGTGTCGATCATAGTGAAAAAGCAGACCGTAAGGACCATCAAGCCAAGGCCAAGCGCGGTGCTGTCCACTTTCGGTTCAATTTTTAGGGCCATCAGCGACAGCCCCTGCCACGTGCGGCGCTAGTCATCATGGGTTGCAATCTGCTGTGTCTGCCCGCTGGACGCGGCCCGCGTGATCGCGTCCATGATCTGCATCGTGCGCAGCCCGTCGCGCCCAGTGGCAAGGTCCGCATCACTGCCGCCCTGCGCCACGGCGGCAAAGCGGTCCATCTGCGCCGCGATCCCATCAACGCGCGGCAGCACCGACGCGGGCGTGGACTGTATCGGTGCGGTCCAGTCGGTGCCTTGCCAGCTTTGCAGCGACGGAAACCCCAGCGCCCCGTGCGTGCCAATGATGCGCAGCGGGTCCGGCCCCTGCACGGCAATCGCGGGGTTTTCCTGCGTGGCCGCCTCGAACGCCCAAGGGCTAGCGCCAGCGTCGGACGCGATAAACGTGCCAAGTGCGCCATTCGCAAAGCCAAAGGTAATCGCAGCCGTATCCTCGACCCTCAGTCCCCTTGCGGTGTTAACGGTCTGGGCCGTCACGGTGACAATCTCTCCGACCAGCAGACGCAGCAGATCGACCTCGTGGCTTAGGTTCGTCAGGATAACGCCCGCGCCGGGTGCGTGTCGCCATGGTTCATCAAAATAGGTATCGTGCTTGCGTAAGCTCCAGATGCCCTGCACCGCGACAAGCGGTCCAAGCGCGGCAATCCGCGCGCGGGCCTGCGGCACAAAGGGGTGGCAGCGCCGGTGGTGCCCGGTCAGCAGCGGCAGGCCAAGAGCATCCGCGCTGTCGCATAATTCGCGGGCTTGCGCCAATGTTGCTGTCAGCGGCTTTTCCACCAATACCACCCAGCCACGGTCAAGGCAGGCCATGGCAGTCGCGAAATGGTCCCCCGTCGGCGTCGCGATGATCGCGGCGCGGGTGTCTGATGGCACGTCGTCCAAAGACGCGACCACATCCAACCCGCCGCGCGCCACCGGATCAACCACCGCCGTTAGCCGCACCGCGTTTGATGCGCGGGCGCAGCCGACGTGACGCATGCCGATCGATCCGGCACCAACGATGCACAGTGGCAGGGTCATCAAACCCGCATAGAATCGTGAGCTGACATCATCGGGGGCACCTTACCTACAAGAACAGTGTCACGATGGGCGGCCAGATCAGCAGCACACTCAACGCCACCAGCTGCAGCGCGATGAATGGCAGGAACCCCTTGAAGATGTCGGTCAGGCTAATGTGCGCCGGGGCAACAGATTTAAGGTAGAACGCAGCCGGGCCAAAGGGTGGTGATAGGAAACTAACCTGCATGTTCATACAGAACACCACACCGAACCAGATTGGGATATACCGCGCATCCACGGACGCGAGGAAGCCGATCTCCTCTGCCGGAAGCCGCACCACGATGGGCAGGAACACTGGCATGATCAGCAGCACGATACCTACCCAGTCCATAAACATGCCCATGATCAAGAAGACAAACATCATAACCAGAATAATCCCCATCGTCGGCAAATCAGCGCCCACGATTAGGTTGGCGACATAAGTCGGACCGCCCACCAGCGTATAGGCAGCCGCGAGCGCGGCGGCACCGATGGTGACCCAGATGATCGTACCCGTGGACCGCAGGGTGCGGATCAGGCTGTCCCAGACGATGTCAAATGTCATCTCTCGGCGCAGCATACCAATGACGAACACGGCGATAACGCCCATGCCGGCGGCCTCCGTGATGCCGGTAATACCGCCATAGATCGACCCGAGGACGACACCGATCACGACCGTCGGCGCGATTAGGCCCTTGCCCATTTCCCAACCCTTGGCCGTGCGGTCACGGCCGCAGACAAAGAAGATCAGGATTAGACACAGCACGAAGGTGCCGACGATCCATGGAATATCGCTGACCATCCCCAGTGGAATCGGGTCCTGCCCTTCGCGGACCGCATTGTCACCAGTTACAGTGAAGAAGACTGCACGCACGAATAGCACGCCAGCGACCCAAGCAGTAAAACGCGACATAAAACCAAGGAACATCAGACCCTTGTCGCCCCCTTTGGGCTCTCCGGGCACTTCGGGTGGCAGCGGGGCCATGTCCGGCCTCATCTGGGTGCGCACCACGATGTAGATCAAGAAGAACGACGCCAGCATAAAGCCCGGCAGGAACGACGCGGTGAACAGCGCCTTGATGCTGGTTTCCGTGACAAGGCCGTAAAAAATCAAAACGATGGACGGCGGGATCATTGTGCCAAGCGAGCCTGACGCGCAGATCGTGCCGATGGCCAGGTTCTGGTTATAGCCCAGACGCAGCATCTGCGGCAGCGCGATCAGACCCAGCAGAACGACTTCGCCACCGATGATGCCCGACATGGCGGCCATGATGACGGCCATGATCGACGTCACAACAGCAATGCCGCCGCGCACGCGGGACAGCCAGATGTTCAGCGACGAATACATATCGCGGGCAATGCCAGATCGTTCCAGGAGGGCCGCCATAAAGATGAACAGCGGCACCGAGATCAGAACATAGTTCGTCATCTGGCGGTACACCGCTTGCCCCAGTACCGACATCGGGCCGCGACCGAAATCGCCCCACAATAGGTCGGGCGGGAATTTCAGCGACAGTGTGACGACCGCCAGAAAGGCACTGGCGAAACCCAGCGGCATGCCGATCGCCAGCAGGGCAAACATGCCCAGCAGCACGATCAGGCTTAGGGTGCCGATATCGACCATTACTTCTGCTCCTCAAGCGTGCGGCGGATGTTCTCGATCTCGATCTCGTCGATATCGTCGCTGGATGAATGCACGACCGGGTCTTTGTTCCAGTCCGCGATCAGGTTCGACACTGCTTGAATGGCAACCAACACGATGATGATCAGCAGGCCGGGTTTCACGATTCCCGGAATGGGCGGGTCCCACGCGGTGCCAAAGGTCTCCATCCGCATAAAGCGGTTCTCGGCGTCGGTATAACCGCCCCAGACCAGCGCCACGGCAAAGGCGACAATTAGCAGAACGGAAATGCAGTCGGACAACTTCTGCGCCCAGCGCGGCATCATGTCATAAATGATATAGATGCGGATGTGGCTGCGCTGCTGCATGGCATAAAGCCCTGACAGCAGGAAGACGAAGGCGGCGATCCACAACGATAGCTCGTTCGCCCATAGGGTTGGCTTGGAAAAGACATAGCGGGACACGACTTCGTAGAACATGACAAGTACGATAAACGTGGTCATGATCATCGACAGGCGGCCCAGAACGACGGACACAAGGTCAAAGATCCCTTCGGGCGGCGTTTCAATCGCGCCCTTGGTGTCGGACAGAAACAGGGACGCGAAAAATAGCGCAAGGCTGAAGATAATCAGCATCGCCAGCACCAACGGCCGACCTGCGGGGCGGATCATCTCGAACATGCCATAGGCATCGTCGCTGATGAACTGCTGGGTGATCAGCCAGACGTACAACGCCAGCGTCAGCCCGATAAAGACCATCATCGTGGTCTTGACGGGTCCGCGCATTCGGCCGAGCCAAAGCGAATTGTCGTGCATCTGTGGTTTCCCCCCACGTGGTGTGCTTGCGATCGTGCCGAGATAGAAAAGGCGGGCCCGCAACCGGGCCCGCCCCCTTGCCATCAGGCGCGGCTTATTCCGACAGAAGACCCAGCTGCGTCATGTAGGTCTTGTGGCTTGCCAGAATGGCTGCGGCTTCTGGCGAACGTGTGCCCCAATCGTCCCAAGCAACCTGCGCTCCCTTGCGGAAAGCGGCACGATCCTCGGCGGACCAGTCGTACAGCGTCACGCCATTGGCGGTCAGCTCAGCCGCTGCTTCAGCATTGGCCTTCTCGTTCGACAGGGCGACGTGGAAAGACAGTTTTTGCCAAGCCGTATCAATAATACGGCGCTGACCTTCGGTTAGACCTTCCCACACGGCCTGGTTACAAGCCAGGTGGTCGGACGGCATGGAATGAAAGCCGGGATAGGTCGCGTGCTTGACGATGTCATAGATGCCCAGACCGACGTTGTTCGCCAGCCCCGACGCATCCGCGCCGTCGATGATACCGGTTTCCAGCGCGGTAAAGATTTCGGTGAAATCCATCACGATGGGCGTGGCACCCAGTTCGTCAAAGATTTCGGTTTCCATGCCCGGGGGCGAACGGAATTTCCAGCCCTTCAAGTCTTCCAAACCGGCCAGCGGCTTAGACGACGACATGGATTCCTGACCGTAGATTGACCAACCGATCAGCTGCATGCCTTGCGCGTTGTAAAGTTCCTGCGCGGCGTCATAGCCACCGCCGTAGTACAACCAGCTATACTGCTGCCATGGTGTTTCGTATCCGCCCATGATGTCGCCGACGAATTGGAACGCGGGGTTCTTGCCGGTCTGATAGGCACCACCCGTCGCGTCGCAATCCAGAATGCCGTTAATTGCGGCATCGAATGTCTCTGTCGTGGCGACGACGGATGACGAATAGAACATCTCGATAGTGATATCGCCGTCCGACATCGTCTGAACGTCGTCGACCCATTCGGCCAATAATTTGCCGGTCGGATGTTCGGTCGCGTAATGAGTCGAGATGCGCAGGTTCGTCTGTGCGAAGGCCGGTGCCGCAATCGCGGCAACGGCTACGGCAGACAGCATTACTGTTTTAAGTGACATCTTGGTCTTCCTCCCTTGGCAGTCCCGAAGGCTGCCATTTTATCATTTCCGCGCGCCCTCCCCGGCACGCAAGCAAAGATGGTATACCATCTTAAAAAACTTTAACGAGGTGCTCCTCGACACGCAACCAGTTTCGGTATACCAAATTTTAAGCCGCCGCCGGGCGGCAGTTTGCGAGGCCTCGCGCCCCAACCGCCCAAAGGATCACCCCGACCATATGGCCGATCAGACACTTCCTGCCCAGATTGCCGACCAGCTGCGCCGCGACATTCTGCGGGGTGTGCTGCGTCCTGGCATGTCGATCAAGGAACGCGACAACGCCGACAAGCTGGGCGTCAGCCGCACCCCTCTGCGCGAGGCGATTCGGATCCTCGCCACCGAAGGGTTAGTGGAACTCCGACCTGCCCGCAGCCCCATCGTTTCTATCCCTTCGGTCAAGCAGATTGAGGACGAGGTTGAAGTCCTGCTGGCAGTCGAAAAGATGTCCGGAGAACTCGCCTGCGTTCGCGCAAGCGACGCAGAAATCGACGCATTGGCCGCGATCGTGGATGTCATGGCGGACAAGTTTGACACCGCCGATGCGGTCGAGATGTTCGAGATCGACATGAGCTTTCACTCCAGCCTTGCCCGCGCGTCCCATAACGAACCACTGGCCGAAATCCACGGCACGTTCCTGTCACGGCTTTGGCGGTCGCGGTTTTTGTCTGCGATCCAGCGACGCAACCGCGAGCGGGTCGTCGACCACCACGGTCAGATCGTCGCCGCCCTGCGCGCCCGCGACGCCGCCGCCACCCGCGACGCCATCGGGGTCCATCTGGACCGACTGGCGAAAGACATCATCTTTGTGATCACACAAGAAATCGAACAGGCAACTGCGGATGCCGACAGAAAGGAAGACCATGAAACTGCTACGCTTCGGACCAGTAGGCTTGGAAAAGACCGGGATTCTTGATGCTGACGGACAGGTGCGCGACCTGTCCGCCCATGTACCCGACCTGGCCGGCCCAGCCGTCGCCCTAGAGGCGCTGAACAAGATCCGCGCTATTGACGTGACCACCCTGCCCATTGTCACAGACCCAGGCCGCATAGGGCCCTGCCTGTCCTGGGTGCCTAACTTTTTCTGCATCGGTCTAAACTACGCCCTGCACGCCAAAGAATCCGGCATGGACGCGCCGTCCGAGCCGATCATCTTTTCCAAGGCGACCTCTGCACTGTCAGGCCCCAATGACGACGTCATCATCCCCCGCGCCTCTGTGAAGGGCGATTGGGAGGTCGAGCTGGGCGTCGTGATCGGAAAGACCGCGCTTTATGTCTCGGAAGAGGACGCGCTGGACTACGTCGCGGGCTATTGTACCATTAACGACGTGTCGGAACGCAGCTTTCAGACAGAGCGCGGCGGCCAGTGGATCAAGGGCAAATCCGCCCCCACCTTTGGCCCCACTGGCCCTTATCTGGTGACGGCGGACGAGGTCGGTGACCCGCAAAACCTGCGCGTGACGTTGAAACTGAGCGGCAACACGGTGCAGAATTCCAACACATCTGACATGATCTTTAGCGTGCGCGAAATCGTTAGCTATATGTCGCGGTTCATGGAATTGCGCCCCGGCGACATCATCGCCACCGGCACCCCGTCCGGCGTCGGCATGGGTATGAAACCGCAACGCTTCCTGCGCCCCGGCGACACGATGGAGGTCGAGGTCGAAGGCCTTGGCGCGCAAAAGCAGACGGCGGTTGCGGCAAAGTAAGGTGGTGATCGACGCGCCTTGCGCGCTGATCACGTGGGGGGCTTTGCCCCCCACACCCACAAGCTATTTTTGACCAGAAGAAAGGGGACGGTATGACCCGGACCCCTAACCTGACAGCCCTTCCCTATTTCGAAGCGACGGCACGGCGCGGGTCACTGACGCGCGCGGCAGAAGAGTTGTCGGTGTCCCCATCGGCTGTCAGTCAGCAGATCCGCGCGCTGGAGCAGGACTTGGGCGTGAAGCTGTTCCGCCGCACCGGGCGCAATCTATCCTTGACGCTTGACGGCGAAATGCTGGCCCAGACCACGGGCACGGCGCTACGGATGCTGTCAGAGGCGCAGGCGCATCTGGGCCGCAGCCATTCGACCGGGCGGCTGAACCTGCGGGTGTCGCCCAGTTTCGGGGTGCGCTGGCTGGCACCGCGCCTGTCTGATTTCCTGACCCTACATCCTGACCTGGATATCCGCGTCGATGCCGCCCCCGACCCGACCGATTTCGACCGCGAGGTCATGGATCTAGATATCCGCTACGGCCGTGGCGATTGGCCCGGCCTGCACGTGCAGCCGTTGCTGGACGATTTTGTTCTGCCGCTGGCCAGTCCTGCCTATCTGGCGCAGCTAGGGGACGCGCCTTTGCACGGTGCACGGCTAATCGATACACCGCGGACCCTGTGCCAATGGGACGATTGGTGTCTGTTTCATGGGGTTTCCGGCGACATGCGCCGCGGATCGGTGCTGATGGACCGCTCGTCCATGGCGCTACAACTGGCTTGCGATGGGGCCGGTGTGGTGCTGGATTCGCTCGTGCTGGCTGGGCCAGAGCTATCCGCGGGGCAGTTAGTTCCGGTCATGCCGCATCTAGCCGCCTTGCAGTATTCCGCCTATTTCGCCCTGTGCCCTGACCGCTTTGTCACGCGCCGCCCGGTGCGGCTGTTTCTTGATTGGATGGCAACCCAAGCCGCCGCGCACAAGGCGCAAACCTTGTCCCTCCTTACACTTCACGGCATGACCGCCGTGCCGCTGGACTAGGGGAAACTATTTCACCTAACCGCACCGCTGCGGGCCTTGTGCACACACCGGCGTGATCCAAACCTGCGTTTGGGGCGGGCGCATTCCCCTCGGGGGTTAAATCTTGGACTACATCTACGTCGCCGCCAGCTTAATCGGTTTGTTTCTGGGCGGCGAGGCTTTGGTGCGGGGCAGTGTTGGAATCGCCCGAAGCATGGCCATTCCGCCCTTGCTGATCGGCCTGACGGTAGTAGGATTCGGCACCTCGACGCCAGAGCTTCTGGTCTCGGTCGAGGCGGCTTGGCGTGGTGTTCCGGACATTGCCGTTGGCAATATCATCGGATCGAACATCGCCAACATCCTGCTGATCTTAGGCCTCACAAGTCTGGTCTGGCCGATCCGCTGGGCAGGCGCGACGCTTCGCCGCGACACCGCGGTCATGGTCGCAGCGGCGCTCGTGCTTGTGCCGACCTTCGCGGCTGGCGAAATCGGCCGACTGCCCGGCGCTTTGCTAGTACTAGTGCTTGCTGGCTACCTGACGTGGGCCTACCTAAAGCCCGGCCTGGCGATAGACGAGGATGACGCACCCGCTACCACATCAATGCTGGCATCCGGGTTGTGGATCGTGGCGGGGCTTGTCACCTTGATGTTAGGCGCGTGATTCTTGGTCGATGAGTCCGTGTCGATCGCCCGCGGTTTTGGCGTAACAGAGGCGTCAATCTGCCTGACCATCGTGGCCGTCGGCACATCCCTACCGGAGCTTGCCACATCAATTATCGCTGCCTTTCGCCGGCAGTCGGAAATCGCAATTGGCAACATCGTCGGGTCTAACATCTTTAACGTGCTGGGCATCCTTGGCGTGACCGCGCTGATCAAGCCGATCCCCGTGGCAGAGCGTTTTCTGACCTTTGATCTACCAATCATGATCGTCGCGTCGCTTGGCTTGACCGCACTGCTGCTGACACGCCCAGTGATCGGCCGGGGCGTGGGGATGGTAGTGCTCGCGGCTTATGTCGCCTATGTCTGGTCGGCACAGTGATGCGCCTAATGGATCAGCGATCCGCCGTTCACGTCCACCTCTGACCCCGTCACATATGCGCTGAGCGGCGACGCAAGGAACAGCGCGCAGCCTGCGACATCGTCCGCTGAGCCTGCACGGCCCATGGGAATGCCCGCCAGCACCTGCGCGCGCATGTCGTCCGTCAGCTTACCAGCCGTGATGTCGGTCGCGATAAAGCCGGGGCAGATCGCGTTGGAACGGATGCCATCGGGGGCCAGTTCGCGTGCCATCGCCTTGGTCAGGCCCAAGATCCCCGCCTTTGCCGCAGAATAATGCGGGCCCCCAAAGATACCACCGCCGCGTTGCGCGCTGACGCTGGACATGTTCACAATCGCCCCCTGCCTGCGCCCGCGCATGTGGGGGATTACCGCCTGAGACATATAGAGAGTGCCGCGCAGGTTCACGTCCAGCACGGCGTCATAGTTGACGGGGGCGATATCCATCAGCTTCAGCGGTTGGGTGATTCCTGCGTTATTCACCAAAATATCAACCTGGCCAAAAACGGCTATGACCTCTGCCGCAACCGCTTCGCAGGCCGCTTTGTCGGTGACATCGCAGATGTGGCCGCTGTGGCCGGAGCCGGGCAGATCGGCAGCCGCCTCGCGCGCTTCGTCTACGTCCAGATCAAGGATCGCGACTCGGCAGCCATGCTGCGCGAACAGCCGCGCCGTCGCTTTTCCCAGCCCGTTACGGGATGCCGCCCCGGTGATGATCGCGGTTTTGCCGTCCAAAAGCTTCATAGCCAGCCCTTTACTGATGCGGTCACAGCGCTGACCGAGATTCCGTATTGATCGTGCAACGTCGGCAGCGCGCCCGCGTCCAGAAACGCATCGGGTAGTCCAATCTGACGGAACTGCACATGCACACCCGCGCGCATCAGGTTTGCGGCGACCGCCTCGCCCAATCCGCCGACGACAGAGTGGTTTTCGGCCGTTACGACCAGCCTGCCGCCCCGGGAAGCCTCTGCGATGATCTTGTCTGTATCCAGCGGCTTAATTGTCGGCACATGCAGCACGCCGCAATCGATGCCGTCCTTTTGTAAGGCTTTCGCCGCATCGAGCACCCGCATCGTCATCAGACCAGAAGACACGAACAGCACGTCGCGCCCATCGCGCAGCACCTTCGCCTTACCCAGTTCAAACTTATAGCCGTATTCGCTCAGCACGTCAGGCACCTGCCCCCGCAGCAGCCGCATATAAACCGGGCCAGGATGGTCAGCGATGACGCGGGTGGCCTGATCAATCTCTGTCGCATCGCAGGGGTCGATGATCGTCAAGTTCGGCATCCCGCGCATGATCGCCAGATCCTCGGTTGCCTGATGGGATGGCCCGTAGCCGGTCGTCAAACCCGGCAGGGCGCAGACGATTTTGACTGGCAAATTTTCCTCTGCGATCGCCATGATGATGAAGTCATAGGCCCGCCGTGCGGCAAAGACCGCGTAGGTCGTGGCAAACGGCGTGAAGCCTTCACGCGCAAGGCCGGCGGCGGCGCTGATCATCACCGCCTCTGCCATCCCCATCTGATAAAACCGGTCGGGATAGGCTTTAGCAAAGACGTGCAGGTCGGTGTATTTCGACAGGTCCGCTGTCAGGCCAACGATATTGGGGCGGTCCTTTGCCAGATCGACCAGCGCATGACCAAAGGGCGCGGCAATCGTCTTGCGCCCCTCGGCATCCAGACTTGCGATCATGGCCGATGTCGCCAGTTGCGCGCCCTCCGGTACCTTGCGAGGTGTGAATTTCGAATTTCTGCGGGACAATGCCTGTTCGGTCATGCCGGTTTCCCCTCGTCCAATATCGCCAGTGCCTTGGTCCACTCGTCTGGCTCGACCCGCACGAAATGCGTGATTTCGCGGTCCTCCAGAAACGGGACGCCTTTGCACATCTTGGTCTTGCAGATGATCACGCGCGGCTGCGCGGCATCGTGACTGCGGGCCGCGTCAAAGGCCGCGACGACAGCGTCCAGATCGTTGCCGTCCACCTCTTGCGCGAACCAGCCAAACGCGGACCAGCGCCCGATTTCCGGCATCTGCGCGAGTGCTGCCGTGGTCTTGCCGTCTGCCTGCTGGTCGTTGAAATCGACGATGGCAATAAGGTTATCCAGCTTCCACTGCACGGCAGACATGACCGCCTCCCACGTGGACCCTTCGCCCAGTTCGCCATCTGACAGCATGTTGTAAATGAACGCCGGGTTTTGCTTCCGCTTCAGCCCCAACGCCGCTCCAACGGCGATCCCAAGACCTTGCCCCAGCGATCCGCCCGTAATCTCCATCCCCGGCGTATAGGCCGCCATGCCGGACATCGGCATCCGGCTGCCGTCCATGCCATAGGTGCCGATCTCGTCCTCTGGCAAAATTCCCGCCTCGATCATCGCGGCATACAGCGCGATGGCATAGTGGCCGATGGACAGGTAAAATCGGTCTCGCCCTTCCCATGCAGGATCCTCAGGGCGGTAGGTCATGGCGTGAAAATAGGACACGGCCAGCACGTCCGCGACCCCCAGTGCCTGCCCGATATATCCCTGCCCCTGCACCTGTCCCATTCGCAACGCATAGCGGCGAATGGCATAAGCGCGGCGCGCAAGACTGACGTTCGATTGCATGTGGCCCCTCCCTTGGTTGCCTGATGGAACCACCGGGACGGGCGCGATACAATTATTTTCTCTTAAACATCAGTGAAGCTGCGCTTAAGTATTTAGCCAGCCCAATGTCGGCTCGGTCGCCCCGTCGGGCTTGTATTCAGCGCCAAGGGGAAGCGGCCAACCAAGGCCGTCAATAACATCAAAGACATGGGGATAATACAGCTCGCCATGATCCGGCGCACCTCGGTCGGGGACAGAGGCGAACTGGATATGTCCGATGATAGGCAACAGCCGTTCAAGCTTGTGCGTCACGTCGCCTTCCATCAGTTGCACATGATAGCAGTCGAACATCAGCCGCAGATTTGGGGCACCGACCTGCGCGATGATGGCTTCCGCATGCGCCGTCTTCGTCAGGAAATAGCCCGGCGCGTCATAGCTGTTCAGTGGCTCTATCAGGATCGTGCGCGTGGTCGCAGCGCAGGCATAGCGAAGGGTGTCGATAAAGGCGGCCTCGGCCTCCGTGCCCGTGGCAAAACCTGCCATGACATGCACCGCACCTGCATCAATCGCGTCGGCATAAGCAATCGCCTCGTCGACCGCCGCACGAGCCTCGGCCTGTCGTGCGGGCAAGGCCGATAAACCGTTTTCACCGGGCTGCCCGCGCCGGGTGTTCAAACCCAGCATCCGCAGGCTGGTGTCCGCCAGCGCTGCCGCTACCTGATCCGCTGGCGTGTCATAGGGCCAATGGCATTCCACAGCTGCAAAGCCCGCCTTATGCGCCGCGCGGATCGCGTCCGGCAGCGGCAATTCTTGCCACAAAAACCCAAGGTTCGCTGAATACGTCAGTCCCATTGCACACCAAATTTCTTGACCACCTGCCAGACTTGCGCGTCGGTTAACGACCGCGCACCCATGCCACGCGTCAGCAGGGACAGCCGCGCGGTGTCTTCCAATTCCTCGATCGCGTAACACGCGGCCTCGACGTCCTTGCCAGCCACTACGGGGCCATGATGCGCCAACATGACGGCGGACCGCTTGCCCGCGAGCCCGCGCACCGCATCGCCCATCGCCGGATCGCCGGGCAGAAAGAACGGCAGCAGTTGCACCTTGCCCAGCTTCATCACCGCATAGGGCGTCAGCGGCGGCAGCCAATTATCTGCCGGCTCACCGTCCATCAGCGACAGCGCGACGGAGTGGCACGAATGCAGATGCACCACCGCCCCCGTCGTGCTGCGCGTGTCATAGAACGCACTGTGCAGCGGCATTTCCTTGGTCGGCTTGTCCCCCGCGACATGCACGCCCTTGGCGTCAAACCGCGACAACCGGCCCGGATCTAGACGGCCAAAGCTGGACCCAGTCGGCGACACCAGCAGCCCGCCGTCCTCGGTTCTGGCGGAGATGTTGCCCGACGATCCGCCCGTCAGACCGCGATCATACATCGACCGAGCCAAGTCGCAGATCATCTCGCGCAATTTTGCTTCCCTCATGCCAGTGCCTTGGCAAAGAAATCGGCCGCCCCGAAATTTCCCGACTTCAGCGCCAGCGCCACGCGCGCACCGCCACTGTCCGCCGCGCACCACGGCACGCCGGGCGCAATCTCTGGCCCCACGTCCAGCCGGGTCACGCCAAGCGCCTGCGTCACCGCCCCGCTGCTTTCGCCGCCCGCGACAACAAAGCGCCGTACACCAGCATCGCGCCGTGCAACGGCGATGGCGGACAGCGCATTCTCGACAATGCTCCCCGCCTGCTCGCGGCCCAAAGCATCCTGCGCCGCACGCACCTTGTCCGGGCTGGCGGTGGCGTAAACCAGCGGCGCACCGCTCTGCCCTGCCAGCCAGTCCAGCACCGGCTGCACGCCGCCTGCGTCCAGCGTCAGCGGGTCGAGTTGATAGCTTGGATTATCCGCTGCATAGGCGGCCACCTGTTTCTGCGTCATGGCAGAGCATGACCCCGACAGTACCAGCGCCGGACCGTCAGGCATTGTGAAGGCGTCGCCGCTAACTGCATCGACCAGCCCCGCCTTGCGATAGAGGTCCGGCAAAGGCATCGCCACCGCGCTGCCACCGGTCATTAATATATCGTTCTGGCAAGCCGCCGCGATGACGTGCAAATCTGAATCCGCCACGGCGTCCACAATGATATGCTGCGCCTCCGTTGCATCCAGCGCAGCGCGCAGCGCCTCTGGCCCGCGCGCCACGGTCAGGCGATCCACCAAGGCAACATCGCCCTTCACCTGCGGGGCCAGCAACCGCATCAGGTTGCTGTCGCGCATCGGCGTCAGGGGATGATCCTTCATCGGGCTTTCTGCTAAAGGCTGCTGCCCGACAAACAGATTGCCCATAAAAATTGCCCGCCCGTTTTCAGGGAAGGCAGGGCAATAGATCGTCTGTCTCGCCCCCAAGCGATCCATGATCGCCTCGGCCACCGGGCCGATATTCCCCTCAGGCGTGGAATCGAACGTGCTGCAATATTTCCAGAAAAATCGAGTCACGCCCCGCGCCTGCAACCAGTCCAGCGCCGCCAGTGCCTGCGTCACAGCCTCATTTTCCGGCAATGTCCTGATCTTCAGCGCGATCACCTCGAACGGGGCGGCGTCGCCACCCTCTGGAACGCCGATGCGCAGCGACACGGGCTGACCCGAGCGCGCAAGCAAGCCCGCCAGATCGGTGGCCCCGGTGAAGTCATCCGCAATAGCACCGAACATTACGCTTTCCCCGGCAAGGTCAGCCCCGCGTTACGGGCATAGACCTTGGCAACCGCCGCATCATCCTCCCGCCCCAGCCCCGAACCGCTGGCGGCCATAAACTGCTGTAAAGCAGCGGCAGTGATCGGCGCGCCGAACTTCTCGCCATGCGCAATCTCCATGACGATGCCCAGATCTTTGGGCCAGATATCAACCGCGCTCAGCGGCGTGTAATCGCCATCGCGCACATGCGGCCCCCGGCTTTCCAGCGCCCAGCTGGTGCCAGCGCATTGGGGGATGATCTCTAGAAACTGCTCCGGTGTGACGCCTTGGGTCATGCCAAAGGTCATCGCCTCTGCCATTGCGGCGATGTGGACGCCGACAAGCATCTGGTTGATTGCCTTCATCGACGATCCCGCGCCGACCGCATCGCCCAGTTCGAACACTTTGGACGCCATGGCATCCAGCGCGGGGCGCGCCTTGGCGAAGGCCTCAGGGCTCCCGCTGGCAAGAATCGACAATTCGCCATCCGCCGCGCGGAACGTGCCGCCGGACACCGGCGCATCAAGATATAGCAGCCCCAAATCGGCGCAGCGCTGCGCCAGCGTGCGGGCCAGATAGGGTGCCATGGTGGCGCAAGCGACGACGACTGTGCCCTTGGATAGTTTGGCAGCGACGCCGTTACTCCCGAACAGCACCGCCTCCGTTTGCGCGCCGTTCACCACGACAATGACCACCGCATCAAGCGTCGGCGCGACAGCATCGACATCACCAGGTGCGCCGCCAGCGGCCTGAAACCGCGTCACGGCGTCAGGGTTTACGTCAAACCCGTGCGTCATCAGGTCCGCGCGGAGCAGCGCACCTGCCATGCCGAAACCCATCGCCCCCAGACCAAATATGCCAACCCGGTTATCTGCCATCGTTTCCACCCCAGAATAGTATTTAAAAAGTGGTATACCAAATTCGCATACCTGCCAAGCGCCCGCGGCAGGCGAATGTGCAAATGGCGCGGCAGTCGTTCTGCCGCGCCATTTGCAACGTCATTCGGGATGGATCAGGCTCGCAGAAACGCCACGACAGAGCCGCCTCGTTTGTGCATCGCCCGCCTTTCCGCAAAGTTGATCGCGCGGGTGCTGGCCAGCGTAGCACGCTGCTCCTTGGACCCTTGCAGGACAACCGGCGCGCCAACCGCAATCAACTGACCCTGCGCTGCATCGGCTATTTCGGCAAAGCCTGCCTCGGTCAGATGCGCCTTGATCGCGGCTTCCAGATCTTGCGCCGTCGGCAGCGCTTCTGTCTGCGACGCGATCAGCAAATCGCAGTCGGGGGTAAAGGCCATGACTGTCTGATCAGTGCCAAAGCTGCCTGATGCAGCGATCGCGATTTCCTCTAGCAAGGCGGCGCAGCGCTGCGGGGCAGGATCGGCGTGGAACGCGGCAACCAGATTGATGTTCACAGCCATCACATGCACCTTTGCCACGTCCTTGCGCGGCAGCTGGGTCAGGTAGTTCGACAGCGCCGCAGCCTCGATAACCGGCAAGGCGGCATCGCGAGGGGTGGCCCCAACCAGCGCAAGACTATCGAAGGCAAAAGCCTGCACAATGCTGCCAGTGCGGGCCCGCGGCGCGGTCGTCTGGCTCTTGGCGACAAAAGCGACCTGCGCCTTTTGCAGTCGCGCGGCCAGCTGGTCCACGTCAAACGGCTTGGTCGCGTAATCGTCGGCACCAGCGCGGAACGCGTCGCCCATGTGGGTGATGTCGCGCATCGCGGTCAGCATGGTGATAGGCGTTTCGCGGTAGGCGGGCAAGTCGCGCACGGCGCAGCACAAATCGATGCCGTTCATATTGGGCATGCTTATGTCGATCAGCAGGTTGTCAAAGATCGTGTGCGGATCGGATAGCAGAGCCAAAGCGTCCTTTCCTGATGTGACGGTCACGACTTCGCCGATCTTGTTGTACCGGCCAATCATCTCGACCAGTTCCAAGATGAAAGGATCGTCGTCAACCACAAGGGTGCGCATCCCCCGCGACTTGATCAACGGGCCCGGCAGGTTCGCAGGGATCGACAGATCGGGGTGACTCGATGCACCATTTTCATCCGCCGGAATTAAGTAGGTGTCCTGCCCGGCGCGGGCCAGCAGCACCATTTGCACAGCGGCAAAGCCAATCGCGCAGACACTTCCGGCCAGCGTATAGACACAGATGACTACCCAGAAAGAGGCCCCCATCACAGCCGCGGTGATCGCACCGATCAGCCCCGTCACGATGCCCACAAAGATATATCCGAGTATCATCAGATCACTTTCGCTTTTCTGTGTCCGTGTGACTGCGCGGGGCCGGGTTTGCGGTATTTGACGAAGCCAAGCCGGGGGCAGTGACATGGACGAACTATTTATGCGCTCAACACAATTATTAAGACCTCTAAAGACTATTCTCTACTCAAGATACGGCCAAATTAAGGCCTAGGGTGGGAATATTCCCTTGCTAATAAGCTGGTGATGCCAGGGCGGGTGCGTGCAGTGAAGCTTTCGGTATGATCTCGACCCGTGAGTTACGCTAAGCGTAAAATGGCTCTGTTGATGGCGTGGATGCCCCCTCCCGACGGCATCAACAGAGCCGCTTGAGCCAACCGTTTTTTTATTTGCAGAATCACGCAGTCCGTAAATGCGGGCTGCTTCGGTATCCGATGGACTCCATGCTGGGGATGCCTTGGATCGGCTGATCGCCTTGGAAAGGGGGGGCTTGTTGGGCGTTCCTGAACATTTTATGTCATGTGGCATGATATATGCACAACCTTATGCATATAAAATATGTTGTTGTTTTCGTGAGGTATTTATTTCGCTTAATGGGTTGTGTTAAGTGTTTCTCGTTAGCACATGTTAAAGTGGTTGCATCGCGACACGCACAACCTATGGTGTTGAGTGGCTTCTGTCAAAGTAGGTCAAAAATGAATAAAAATTCAAAAAATTCATATTCATATGAAGATGAAGTCAAAATGATGTTTGACAGCAACTCAATGCGCGCCAACAACCAACCTTCCATTTTGATTGCAGATGACCATTTGTTGTTGTCAGAGGCCTTGGCCGCGACCCTTGAGGCATTCCCGCGCTTCTACAAGACATCTCTCGTGTCTACTTTGCCCGAAGCGCTGGATACTTTGGCCTCGGGTGAGGTGTTCGATCTGGTGCTGCTAGACTTGCGGATGCTTGGGCTGAAAAGTATAATTGAGGTGATCAATGCCGCGGCTCCCGCGAAGGTTTGCTTGTTTTCGGATGAAGTTGATCTGACGATAATGCATCTTGCTATTGACAATGGGGCCAGTGGACTGATCCCCAAAACCATGTCGGTTAAATCGTTTTTAAGCGTGGTGGATTTTGTGCTGTCAGGGCAAATCTTTATTCCAGCTAGTAAAGAAAAGCAGCGCAAGATCGACAAGGGGGGCAAAAATTCTCAGTTGAACGAATTAGAGATTCGCATCGTTCGGATGACTTCCGAAGGGGCGATCAACAAAGAGATCGCAACGGTCATTGGGGTAAGCGAAATGACGGTTAAGATGCATATGCGGTTGATATGCTCCAAACTCAACGCGCGCAACCGTGCCCATGCGGTAACAATGGCGCGGCAGTATGGACTGCTTTAAAGACGTTGTGTCGCAAAAGTGCGTTTGGTTCGAGGGTCGCCGATCTCTGGACATAGTTATGCTGCGAGTCCCGCAAATTGCTGAAATACGGTATGGCCTTTGACGCCGAACTGACACTTGCGGATCATGTGCGCGGTCTCAATTCCCGCCAGGGTTGCGGTCGCGGTCGCGGAATGGAACGGCTTGAAGCCCATCATCGGCGTGGTGATACGCTTGATGAAGCGGTGATCCTGATCCAAGATATTATTGAGGTATTTAATCTGCCGGACCTCGACGACGCGGCCGCTGCCGGTAAATTTCAGGCTCACGTTCACGGCTTACAGACCGGCGAGATTGGCACTGCTCTTGTCGATGACCACCCGGTCAGGCACGCTGTTCTTGCTGATCGCCCGCTTTAAGAACCGTATGGCAGCGCCCGGATTTCGGGATTAAGGTATATTGAAATCAAGAGTTTGGCCATCCCGATCCACGGCGCCGTAGAGGTGGGCCCACCGGCCTTTGACCTTGATGTAGGTTTCGTCCATCCGCCAGGACGTGGCTGTGGGCCGTTTCCTTTTCTGCGTCCAGTCCACTCAACATACCTCTTGCCGCACTTGTGCATCAGGCTGGAAACCACAAAGGTTGCGACACAACCTTTTTGTGCACCCTGCGAAGAAGGTCCGCTTTGGGTTGAAAATGCTTAGCGTTTGGGTCAGGAGTGCCTGACAAGCTGACACGATTTGATTTGGAAAACTCGCCGCATCTAGGCAAAGATACGCCAAGTTCTACACCTCTACCTAAACATCTATTCCCCTGTCAGACTGGCAGGTAAAGGCCGTCGCAGAGGCCCAAACCTTGATCTGTTATCGCATACGCAGCTCGGCTCGCGTATGTCCGGCATAACCAATGTGCCACAGTGGATGAAGCGCCATGACCCGCCTGCCTTTGATCGCTGCCTTGTCCGTCCTGCTTGCGGGCCCCGCCGTGGCCCAAAGTCAAAGCTTTGCCTTAATGCTAGGCACCCGGCAGCTTGGCACGCTGACGTTTGATGGCCGCGGCGCGAATACGCACCTGCTGTCCAGTTTGGATAACACGCCCCTTGGCGTCGCCGACGGCACGTTCGAGGCTACGTCTCGCGCCAGCGGCGACACCGTCGAATACCTTGGCCAAAATCGCGGCAGCAAAAACCGGGACATAGCCATCACGCGCAAAGGCGTTGCTGTGGGTGCGGTCACCGTCACACCCGCTGGCGAAATGACCGACCTGTCTGACGCGGCAAAGGTGCCAGCCGGCACCCTGACAACGGCGGAAGTGTTCGGCGTCTTGGCGAACGGCAAGACCTGCCCGAACCCGGTGGCAATGTATGACGGACGCCGCGTCGTTCAGATGACGACGACTGCGATGGACGCCAAAGGTGACACCGTCACCTGTCAGATGTCCTATCGCGTGACGGCGGGCAAAGGGCACCTGTCGCCCTTCAACTTCAAATCACTGGGAATGACGGCGATCTATACCGGCGGTGCGCTGTCCAAGGTGACGGTCAGCGCGGGTGGCTTCGACGTCAATCTGGTGCGGCAATAGCTTACAGGCTGCGGCCTTCCAGATCCTCGACCATTTCAAAGAATTCAAAGATCAGCGGCATGTCACCTGACCAGCCGCCGTTCCGCTTGAAATACGCCTCTTTCGACGTCAGCCAGCCCTGAAGGGTATAGCTGCTGCTTTCCGCCTGGGCCATATCCTCGGTCACGTCGCAAAAGCGGACATGTTCCACGCGGACCGTGCGCAAGACAATCGCAGGCGAGCCGCCCCAGTTCGCCGCGATATCGCAGCGGCCAGCGACAGGCATCGCGTCCGGGTCGTCCTTGAAGTCACGAAAGGGCGCACAGTTCGCTGATTTCTCGCCTTTGCGGACCAACTCGATCTGCGCCTGACACTCGGTTTTGTTGTTGCCGAACTTGAAGGTGCCTGCGCCGGGGTAGATGTCATTCAGGTCCACGATGGCGTCGTAGTCGTCGTCTTTGGTCATGATAAATTCCTTTTCTGGGCGCTACGTCTGGGTGACTGACCGGCAAGACTGTCGGGCGGTCCGTTCGATCAGCGGCTGAGGCCGCCCCGCAGCGTCGGTACGTCCAGCGCGCTGAACCCATAGTGCCGCAACCAGCGTAGGTCTGAATCAAAGAATGCGCGCAAATCGGGGATGCCATATTTGAGCATGGCGATACGATCGATGCCCATGCCGAAAGCAAAACCCTGCCACAGCGCCGGATCGACCTTGGCGGCCTGCAGTACCTTGGGGTGAACCATGCCGCTCCCAAGAATCTCTAGCCAGTCGTCGCCTTCGCCGACCTTCAGCGTGCCGCCTTCCCATGAACAGCGGATATCGACCTCGGCCGATGGCTCGGTGAAGGGGAAGTGCGATGCGCGGAAACGAATGTCGACGTTGTCGACTTCGAAATACGACTTCACGAACTCTTCCAGCACCCATTTCAGGTTCGCCATGCTGATGTTCTTGTCGATCGCCAGACCTTCGATCTGGTGGAACATCGGCGTGTGCGTCTGGTCATAGTCAGCGCGATAAACGCGGCCGGGACAGATGATGCGGATGGGGGCACCGGCGGCCTCCATACTGCGGATCTGCACTGGGCTGGTATGGGTACGCAGCACGGCGGGTGGGCGGTCGTCGCCTTCGGCCCGCTTCATATAAAAGGTGTCCATCTCGGCTCGCGCGGGGTGGTGGCCGGGGATGTTCAGCGCGTCGAAGTTGTACCAATCGGATTCGATTTGCGGCCCTTCGGCCACGGCAAAGCCCATGTCGGCAAAGATCGCTGTGACCTCTTCCGTGACCTGCGAAATTGGGTGAATCGTCCCGGCAGGGCGGCCACGCGACGGCAGCGTCACATCCAGCCATTCGCTACGCAGGCGTTCATCAAGCGCAGCATCGCCAAGGGCGGACTTTTTCGCCAGCAGGGCTGAGTTAATCTCGTCCTTCAGCGCGTTCAGGGCGGGACCAGCTGTCTTGCGTTCCTCGGGCGTCATCTTGCCCAGTTCGCGCATTTGCAGTGAAATCTCTCCCTTTTTTCCAAGGGCCTGCACGCGCAGGTCCTCGATTGCAGCCTCGTCCGATGCAGCGGCCACAAGGGTCAGGTATTTCTGTTTCAGATCGTCCATTACATTCGCTCCGGGCCTGCGGCGGTGGGTTGCGTCGTGATTAGACGTTCCACCCCCGCGCCGCAAGTGGACGGGCCGGAAACGCAAAAGGCCGCCCCAAAGGACGGCCTTCGCAACATTGGAAAGACTGGTGCCTTAGGCGGCCAGTGCGTCCTTTGCCTTGTTTACGATCGCTTCGAACGCAGCGGGCTCGTGCACAGCCAGATCGGCCAGAACCTTGCGGTCGACTTCGATACCGGCCAGGGACAGGCCGTTTATGAAGCGGGAATAAGTCATCGCTTCGTCAATAGAGCGAACACCTGCGTTGATCCGCTGGATCCAAAGGCTGCGGAAATTCCGCTTGCGATTGTGCCGGTCGCGGGTTGCATACTGGTTCGCTTTGTCGACGGCCTGTTTGGCGACCTTGAAGGTCTTAGAGCGACGGTCGAAATAACCTTTTGCAGCATCAAGAACTTTCTTGTGCCGACGGTGAGTGACGGTACCACCTTTAACGCGCATATCAAATTCTCCTTATCGTGCGTAGGGCATCATGCTCTTGATGATTTTCGCATCAGGAGCTGACAAAAGGGTCGTGCCGCGTGCGTCACGAATGAATTTGGTGCTGCGCTTGATCATGCCGTGGCGTTTGCCTGCCTGACCTGCTTTGACCTTGCCGCTGGCAGTCATGCTGAACCGCTTTTTGCAGCTCGATTTCGTCTTCATCTTCGGCATTTCCGTCTCCTCTGGGGTAGCGGTGAGCGCGCGACTCGGCATGCCAACTTGGCCGGACGCGCGGGGTTGAGGTGCTCTTCTAGGCCCGCTTTGGGACATTGGCAAGAGTTCAGCGCGTAAAGTCCGTGAACACTCGTACAATCACGTCCGGTATTGTTTCATAATTATAGGCACCGGGGCGTTCACGCACTGCATAGCCAATCATCATGGCTGCGATCAAGATGATCGGCATGGGCGCGCGGGGTGCCCTGCCGTCCATGAACGCACTGACGATGGCCGGGATCGCAAGCACGATAATGAAAAATCCGACAACGAAAAGAATGTCGGTATTCATTAAAGTGCCCCCAATCGGTACGGTTGAGTCGAAGTTATTCCGAATCCGACTGGTAAATCAACCGTTCAGCACAGGGTGCGACCCGCAGAATGTTCGTCGAACCAGGGGTGTTGAAAGGCACACCGGCGGTGATGACGATCATATCGTCTTCGGTCGCCATGTTTTCGGCCTTAGCTGCACGTACAGCAGCGATCACGGCGTCCTTGAACCGGTCCACCGGACCAGACATCACACAGTTCGTGCCCCAAGTCAGGCACAACCGACGGGCGGTGTTGATTTCGTTGGTCAGCGCCAGAATCGGCACCCGGGGACGTTCGCGCGCCACCAGCAGGGCGGTCGTGCCACGCTGCGAAAAGCAGCAGATCGCAGCGATATTCGCGGTTTCAGCGATCTCGCGTGCGGCAGCGACAATGCCGTCAGCGACAGAATTGCGCTGCGCCTTGCGGCTGCTTTCGATGATCTCGGTATAGGTTGGGTCGGCCTCGACCTCTTGTGCGACGTTGTCCATTGTCTGCACCGCTTCGATCGGGAACGATCCAGCGGCGGATTCGGCGGACAGCATGATCGCGTCGGCCCCTTCATAGATCGCGGTAGCCACATCAGACACTTCTGCACGAGTGGGCATCGGAGAATCGATCATGGATTCCAGCATCTGGGTCGCAACGATCACCGGCTTGGCGGCGGCGCGGCACTTGCGGACCAGCTGCTTTTGTATGGGCGGCACGTTCTGCACGGGTAGTTCGACACCCAGATCGCCACGGGCAACCATAATTCCATCGCTGACGGCCAGAATCTCGTCGAAGACCTTTACTGCGTTGGGCTTTTCGATCTTGGACAGGATGGCAGCGCGGCCTTTGCAAAGGGCGCGGGCCTCTTCCACGTCGGCGGCGCGCTGCACGAATGATAGGGCTAGCCAGTCAACACCCAGCTCGCAGACGAACTCCAAATCCTTGCGGTCCTTGTCCGACAGCGCGGCCAGCGGTAGCACGACGTCAGGCACGTTCACGCCTTTGCGGTTGGAAATCATGCCGCCGACGATGACTTCGCAATCTGCGAAATCGGCACCACATTCCTTGACGCGCAACTTGATTTTGCCGTCGTTCACTAGCAGGTGCGCACCCGGCTCCAGCGCATCGAAAATCTCTTTGTGGGGCAGCTTGACGCGGTTCACGTCTCCTTCTTCGTCTTTCAGGTCCAGACGGAAGGCAGCACCGACCTCCAGCATTTCTTCGCCGTTCTTGAAGACGCCAACCCGTAGTTTTGGCCCCTGAAGGTCGGCAAGAATGCATATAGGGCTGCCGATGTCCTCTTCGACTTGGCGAATCATGGCGTGACGCACACGAATTTCTTCGTGGCTGCCGTGGGACATGTTAAGGCGGAACACATCTGCACCAGCCTCGTGCAGCTTACGGATCATCTCGTAAGTGTTGGATGCCGGGCCGAGGGTGGCGACGATCTTGACGTTGCGATTACGTTTCATCGAAATAGGTCCCTTATAAGGTGGACAGGGCGGTGTTAGCGGTAACACCTTGTTCATCGCCCTTATTGCTTAATTCCATTCGTGCCACAACTAGCCTAAATGCGATGAAAAAATAATGACAGCTGACATGCACGAAACTGCCTTTCAAATAAGTGGTGCCGATCGCCCTGGCCGGTGGCTGGTGACCTGCGATCATGCCAGTAACGCGGTGCCCGGTTGGGTCAACGGCGGCGATTTGGGGCTGCCCGCCCCCGACATGGGTCGCCACATCGCCTATGATGTCGGCGCGCTGGGTGTAGCTCAGGGGTTGGGCGATGCTTTGAACGCGCCGGTGATCGCGTCCTGCTTCTCTAGACTTGTGATTGACCCGAACAGGGGCGAGTTGGACCCGACGCTGCTGATGAAGCTCTATGATGGCACCGTGATTCCCGCCAACGCAAGCGCTGACGAAGCAGAGAAAGAGGCGCGCCTTGACCGCCTTCATCTACCCTATCATGCTGCCATCGCGGACCTTGCGGCGCAGCGCGCGGACCCGGTGATCTGCGCGATCCACAGCTTTACGCCGCAACTGGTCGGCCGCAGTCCGCGCCCGTGGGAAGTTGGTGTCCTTTATGCTGGCGATGGACGGCTGGCCCAGCCCTTTATTGCCGCCTGCCGGGCGCAGGGCTGGACGACCGGTGATAATCAGCCTTATTCCGGAAACTTGCCCGGCGACAGTATCGATCGGCACGCGCTGAAACACGGTCGCCCCAATCTGCTGATCGAGGTGCGGCACGATCTGATCGATACGCCGCAGGGGCAGGCCGTATGGGCCACCCGGCTGGCCCTGCTTTTGCAACAGGTTTTGGCCGACACTGGCCTTTGAAGGAGAGTTAAAATGGACGATCAAACTAAGCTGGAACTGGAAGCCGCCGCCTTTCGCCGTCTGCGGCAGCACCTGATGCAGGACCGCCCTGACGTGCAGAACATCGATATGATGAATTTGACCGGCTTTTGCCGTAACTGCCTGTCCCGCTGGTATCAAGAGGCCGCGAACGAGCGCGGGATCGAGATGTTAAAAGCCGAAGGCCGAGAGGCTTTTTACGGAATGCCGTTCGAGGAATGGCAGTCTAAGTACCAGACAGAGGCGACATCAGAAGCCAAGGCCGCCTTCAAAGGCAGCCACTAAGCGAAAAGGCCGCCCCATCAGGGCGGCCTCTGCATTGTTTGTCTTCGGATTTTTTGTCATTGAGGGGGATATGATCCGTACCCTCTGGCCGGTCCATTTGACGCCCTGTCGCGTCAACTGCTTAACCGTTTTCGGTGGCGCTGCCGTTTGTATCGCCGCTCATGATTTATACTCCTTCATATTGAAGGTTGAGCGCGACCCTGGGCGGGGAGGTCCCAAAAGAGCTGGCAATTTGATTGATACTGGTCGGGCTGAGAGGATTCGAACCTCCGACCCCCTGCTCCCGAAGCAGGTGCGCTACCAGGCTGCGCTACAGCCCGACCTTGAGCGCTTTTTAACTCTGGTCGCGGCGTTTGCCAAGCCTAAACGCTGTCTTTCCGGCGCGGTTTTGCAACAGGCGGCACACGCACTGGCAGACCGCTTAGATGCGGGTGGGCGCTGGCTGATGGCGCAGTTTACGGCACAATACGCGGTACTACCGCTATCTTGTCAATCTCGCGCGGGCGGGGGCGTAGGAACGTCCCGGTTTCAAACCGCGCGCGGGTACGCAGCACTGGTGTGCCGCTTTCGGTCGACTGGCTTTCCCGCAGCACGATATACAGGCCAGACGCGATGATGATACTGGCCCCAAGAACCGTCGTGCTATCGGGCGTTTCGTCAAAGAACAGCATACCATAGGCGGTGGCCCACAGGATCTGGCTGTATTGCATCGGCGCGACGATCACCGCCTCGCCCGACTTGTAGGCGGCGATGACCAACAGGCCCGCGACATAGGCAAAGACTGAAATGACGGCCAACATCCCGATATGGGCGATCGGCATCGGCTGATAGACGAACACAAGTGCGGTCCCCATGACGACAAAGTTGCCCAGCATGGGAAACAGCATCAGCACAACCGGGCGTTCGTCGGCACCGATTTTGCGCACGATGATTGACCCCAGTGACCCACCGATGGCCGACAGCAGCGCCGCGGCGTGACCTAGTTCAAATTGCGTGCTGCCCGGGCGTAGCACCACCAGAACGCCGATCAGGCCAACGACAACAGCCAGCCCCCGGCGCAGGCGCACGGTCTCCCCAAGCAGTGGCACCGCAAGAATTGTGATCAGCAAGGGCGCGGCGAACAGGATTGCGTAGACCTGCGCTAACGGCAGCACGGAAAAGGCGTAAAAGGCGCAAAAGCCCGTGACGATGGCCGAAATGGTCCGCACCAGCATCCACCAAGGATGACGCGGCAGCAGCGTGCCGGGCGTCGCGTCGCGCATTAGCGATACGGTCGCCAGCGGAAAGGCTAGCAGCACCGAAAAGAACACGATCTGAATCGGAGAATAGCTGCCGCCCAGCACCTTGATAAAGACGTCGTGGGTGGCAAAAATACCAAAGGCGAGCAGGGCGAGCAGGGCACCACGGGCATTGTATGACATGGGCGTGTCCTTGTGCGACCGAAATTTGGGAACGAAACTTTCGTCGACCCTAAGGCTGCGAAGGTCAAACCGGCCTTAAGGCAGGGCGGCGGTTTTGACCGCCCTGCCGCTTATTTCAGCGTCCGATTACAGGCTTGCATCCAGCGCGGCCAAGATAGCGTCGCCCATTTCAGTCGTACTGATCGGCGAACCACCCTCTGGCCCCAGCAGGTCGGCGGTACGGGCGCCGTCGGACAGCACCTGCTCGACTGCGGCTTCCAGACGATCAGCCTCTGCACCGGCGTCAAAGCTGTAACGCAGCGCCATGGCAAAGCTCAGGATACAAGCGATTGGGTTCGCCTTGCCTTGACCGGTGATGTCGGGGGCAGAACCGTGTACCGGCTCGTACATCGCCTTGGGGCGGCCATTTGCCATCGGTAGACCCAGCGATGCGGAAGGCAACATACCGAGGCTACCGGTCAGCATCGCGGCAGCGTCGGACAGCAAGTCACCGAACAGGTTGTCGGTCACGATGACGTCAAACTGCTTGGGGTTCCGCACCAGCTGCATCGCGCCGTTATCGGCGTACATGTGGCTCAGCTCCACGTCGCTGTATTCCTTTTCGTGAATTTCGGTCACAACCTGCCGCCACAACACGCCGGATTCCATGACGTTGGCTTTTTCCATTGAGCAGACCTTGTTGCTCCGGCGGCGGGCCAGTTCAAACGCAGACCGCGCGACGCGGGCGATCTCGGACTCGGTGTAACGCTGGGTGTTGATGCCCACACGCTCGTTGCCTTCGAGGTGAATGCCGCGCGGTTCTCCGAAATAAACGCCAGAGGTCAGCTCGCGCACAATCATGATGTCCAGACCGGCCACGATATCGCGCTTCAGGGACGAAAAGTCGGCCAGCGCGTCAAAGCACTGCGCCGGGCGCAGGTTCGAAAACAGGTCCATTTCTTTGCGCAGACGCAACAGGCCACGCTCTGGCTTTACGCTGAAATCCAGATTGTCGTACTTCGGGCCGCCCACGGCACCCAGTAGAACGGCGTCGACTTCTTGCGCCTTGACCATGGTCTCGTCGGTTAGGGGCGTGCCGTGTTTATCATAGGCGCAGCCGCCGACTAGGTCCTCGGTCACGTCAAAAGGCATGTCGCGCTTGTCACCGTACCAGGTGATGATGCGCTTCACCTCGTTCATGACTTCGGGGCCGATGCCGTCACCGGCGAGGATCAGAAGGGTAGGGTTCGACATAGGATACGTCCTTGGCTGCAAACGGGTTTACACCGCGTAACGCCAAGGCGGTGCGGTTTCAAGCCGCAGCCTAGCGGTGGAGGTCCACCCAGACCAGCCGGTGTGAGCTAGCTGCCTCTGCAATATTTGCATCCGGATCGTCCGGTGCGGGTCAGAAAACACCCGATTCGGTCATAGTCCACGTTGGTCAACAGCAAGATATCGGGGAAAGTGTGGGTCATAACGCCCAGAATCGCATCTATCTGACCATCTTGCCGCCCCATATCTCGCAACAAAAGGCCGGGGCCCTTGTGGCCCAAAGGCGCAGCGAATGTGGCGATACGAATATCTTGTGCGCTGGCGTGACCCGCCAGCAAGGCAGAAATCAGACCGGCAACAATCCCTCGGCGGCGGCGCGGGCGTGTTCGAGCTTGCGCTGCATATGGATCATCTGCGCAACCCGCGACAGGGCGATGCCCCGCATCAACAGGCTTGCCGGAAGAAAGGCCCATGCAGAAACGATCCAGATCAGGGTTTGCGGGTCGTCCAAGACGATTGGCGTGATGAAAAGCGACACCATTTTACCCAGCGCAGGAAATACGAACGGCAGCAAAAAGCCAAGGATCAGGTTGATCTGGCTGTCCCGGTGCAACTGCTTGACGACATCGCCGCCCGTTGTCGGGTCGAACATCGGCAAGTTCACCCAGACGTTGAACGTTCCGCTACGCCGTGGCCAATGATGGGACCGCAACAGCACGCCAAAGATTGCAATAGACAGCAGCGACACAAGGTATGCCAGCCCGGCCGAGATCGAGATCAGATAAAGAGCGCGGCTGTCTGTGCCTTCCGGCATCATCAGCACCATCAGGCGCACGGGCGAGAAAGGGAAATCCGCCGATCCGCCGACCCGCTCTCCCATCAGCTGCATCAGCCGGGTTAGGGTCGACGGGGCCTCGTTGCCGCGCATGATCAGTGACAGCATCAATACTGTTGTGAAAAGAGCGATAAACCGCAGGCGGTTGAACGGTGGAGCGCTGCGGAATTCGATAAAGCTCGGGCTGGCGACGGTGTATTCAACCACCGTGAAGATCGCAGCAAAGATCGCCACAAGGGCAACGACCTGCAGACCATCCTGACTTTGGACGGGCAACAATAACGACGGTAGCGTAATCAGCGCGACCACGCAAAGCGCGCGCAATCCCGCTGCTGCGAGGGTCGAATATACTGCCATAACGTCCTCTGCCCGGTCAGCGGCTATACGATGCCGTCGCTTTGTCCCGTTCTTTTCCTGCGATTGTAGCGCAGGCTCTCTCTCTATTATTGTCGGGGTTTTATTGCCTTTATTTTGCCTTAATTCAGAACGCTCCGCAACAGCCTGTTAACTATCGAGAAATATCAGAGGCGGTTTTGTGGCGCGGGTGGTGCGCGTTTGCAACCTTTTCGGGGCAAGGTTTGGGCAGGCTATTGGCAGACACAAAATATGGGGCCGGATCGCTCCGGCCCCATATGGCATGGCTTAAATTTGTGGCGCTGTTCAGACCCAGGGGCGGGCAGTCGCAGCCTGCTCTTCGAAGGTTTTGATCGACGCGACCTTCTCTAGGGTCAGGCCGATGTCGTCCAGGCCGTTCATCAAGCAATGCTTTTTAAAGCTGTCGACCTTGAAATTGAACATTTCGCCGTCCGACGATGTGATTGTCTGCGCTTCCAGATCAATCTCGATCCGGGCGTTGGACCCCTTTTCGGCGTCCTTCATCAGCGCATCGACCTGTTCTTGCGGCAAGGCGATCGGCAGGATGCCATTCTTGAAACAGTTGCTATAGAAGATGTCGGCATAGCTGGGCGCGATCACGCAGCGGATGCCGAAATCCTTGATCGCCCAAGGCGCGTGTTCACGTGAAGAACCGCAGCCAAAGTTTTCGCCCGCGACAAGGATTTCCGCATCCCGGTACTGCGGCTTGTTCAGCACAAACGTCGGGATTTCGTTGCGGTCGTCATCATAACGCATCTCGTCGAACAGGTTAACACCCAAGCCAGACCGCTTGATGGTCTTCAGGAACTGCTTAGGGATGATCATGTCGGTGTCGATGTTGATCAGGGGCAGCGGGGCTGCGATGCCACTCAGTTTGTCGAACTTGTCCATTACATCATCTCCCGAACGTCAGTGAGGTGGCCCGTGATCGCGGCGGCAGCAGCCATCGCAGGTGACATCAGGTGCGTGCGACCGCCGCGGCCCTGACGGCCTTCAAAGTTCCGGTTGGACGTCGCGGCGCAACGCTCACCCGGGGCCAGTTGGTCGGGGTTCATCGCCAGACACATGGAACAGCCTGCCATGCGCCATTCAAAACCGGCGTCGATAAAGATCTGCGCCAGACCTTCTTCTTCTGCCTGGGCGCGGACCAGACCAGAGCCCGGTACGACCATCGCGCGGGTCACGGCGATCTTTTTGCCCTTCAGGATCGCAGCGGCGGCGCGCAGGTCTTCGATGCGGCCGTTGGTGCAGGACCCGATGAACACGGTATCGATCTTGATGTCGGTCAGGGGCATACCCGCCGTCAGCCCCATATAGTCGATGGACCGTTGAGCCGCATCAACCTTGCCACCCTTAAAGTCGCTGGCGGCAGGCACGTTTGCCGTGATCGGCAGCACGTCCTCGGGCGAAGTGCCCCAAGTGACGGAAGGCGCGATGTCTTCGCCCTTCAGTGTGACGACCTTGTCCCAATGCACGTCGTCATCGGAATAGAGCGTCTTCCACCATGTCAGCGCGGCTTCCCACTGCGCACCTTTGGGTGCGTGCGGACGGCCATTGCAATAGGCAAAGGTCTTTTCGTCCGGCGCAATCATGCCAGCGCGCGCGCCGCCCTCAATCGCCATGTTGCAGACGGTCATGCGGCCTTCCATCGACAGATCGCGGATCGCTTCGCCGCAATATTCGATTACATAGCCGGTGCCGCCAGCCGTGCCGGTGACGCCAATGACGGACATGGTGATGTCCTTGGCCGTGACGCCTGGGCGCAGCTTGCCCGTGATCTCGACCTTCATGTTCTGGGATTTCTTCTGGATTAGCGTCTGGGTGGCCAGCACATGCTCGACCTCTGACGTGCCGATGCCATGAGCAAGCGAGCCAAATGCACCGTGGGTTGCCGTGTGGCTGTCACCGCAAACGACGGTCATGCCGGGCAATGTCCAGCCCTGTTCCGGGCCGACGATATGCACGATTCCCTGACGCACGTCGGACACAGGGTAATAGTGGATGCCGAACTCCTTGGCGTTGGTATCCAGCGCCTCGACCTGAATGCGGCTGTCTTCGGTCATCGTTGCCGCATTGGCGCGGTCAAGCGTGGTGGGCACGTTGTGATCCGGCACGGCGATTGTCTTGTCCGGGTCATGGACTGAGCGACCGGTCATGCGCAGACCTTCAAAGGCCTGCGGGCTAGTCACTTCGTGGACCAGATGGCGGTCGATATACAAAAGGCAGGTGCCGTCGTCGGCTTCATGGGCGACGTGGGCATCCCAGATTTTATCGTAAAGCGTCTTGGGGGACATATGTCCTCTCCCGTATATGTGTTGGGAATGAGCAGGCGTGATGCGGGCGCAAAAGCGCCGCGCGCATCATAGATGAGCGAGGATCGTGCAGTTAGCGCCAAAAAACCGCCAAGGCAGCCGTGAGCGATCATCCATGTCGAATACCGGTTTCATGGCTGCTCAGATATACCCCTGCGGCGTTTGCCGCAAGGGTCTGTCGGTATCGCCGCAGGGGCAGACCGGGCTATTGATTGACGTATAGGTCGTAAAGTTCGCCGCTGTCAGTTGGTCAGGCGTCACGTTGTCCAGTCGCACTTCGATGTTGCCATTGGTCGCTCCGGCGGCAGAGTGGTCGCTGAACGTCACCAGGGTGAACCGCACGCCGTTCTCTTTACCTTGAGGCAGGGCGATCTCAACCTTGCTTGCCGCCTCGGCTGGAGTATCATCGCCCGCGCCGGTTGGATCAAACAGGCGTCCCATGTCGGTGTGGTCAAATTCCGGTTCAAAGTCCGTGACTGTAGCAGAGCTGGTAGTATCAACCATATCGGCTCCAAGTTCGGTTTCAATCACATTGCAACCTGCATCAGCAAAGACCCCTATCATCCCTCATCCCGGTAAAGATGCTGTCGTCAACCTGCCGGCCAATCAGGTCATCGCCCAAACCGCCGCAGATGAACTCACTATCCATGCCGCCATCCATGATGTCGGCACCGTCACCGCCCCACAGGGTATCGCCGCCGCCGTCGATCTGAAAAAATAGTCGCCCTGCAAGGCATCAAAAGCGCCCGCGTATTGGCTGAGTGTCACATCCCGGAAGTTAGTATGGTTTCCTTTTTTAAATATATCCGGCTTCAGTTTGTGCGAGACCTTTATCGCCTGCAATGGCTTCTTGCTGCCCAAGGCCGACTGGGGAAGCTGCTGGTTGTAGAGCAGCACCTAGCGGTGCAGTGTGGTTTCGAGTTCCT
>Ga0222645_100012_pt1 | contig 165079 bp, 166 predicted proteins | sample AntAcemetagen292_FD_179881 | JGI IMG/M metagenome (GOLD analysis project Ga0222645, IMG submission 179881) | Saline water microbial communities from Ace Lake, Antarctica - #292 | ecosystem: Environmental > Aquatic > Non-marine Saline and Alkaline > Saline | place: Antarctica: Ace Lake...
CTCAAGAGCCATGCCCAGAAGTAGTGGGTTGTAGTTGTTGTAGAGATAGTTCTTGCCGGGCTCCTCGACAATAACGGTGTTCCTGATAGCTGAGCGGCGAAGATCCGTTGCATAGTAGGTGTTGATGGCATCCCCAAAAGGTGACGAGTCTTCCACATACTTCAGACCAGATGTCATGGTGATCAGATGGCGAAGCGTGATATCGCTAAAGCGTGGGTCCCGCTCGAGCAGCTCTGGGACATAGTCGGTTATGGGGTCTTCCAGCGAGCCGATAAAGCCATCCTGAACGGCCATTCCGATAGCGGTCGACAGAATTGATTTAGAGACAGAGAAAGAGGTGTGGAGTGCGTTGGGATCAATACCACCCGCATACCATTCATGAACGAGAACACCGTCCTTCACTACGAGAAACACGGTCGTCTCAGTTTCAGTAAGGAACTGATCCAGCTCCTCGTGAGTCTTGAAGCTTTTCGAAGACGCAAAGGGCTGGTCTAAGAGGTAACTCTTTACATCGAGCTCCCCAAAAGCCTCAAGAGTGGTGTCATTGGGTTGCCGGGGTAGGTCTGAAGCAGTGGAGGTGGGGATATCGCTGGCGGGGAAGACGTGAATGTGATCGATATCTGCGTCCTGCCAGAAAACCAAAGAGAACATGACGCCTCGAGCGAGTTGAGAAAACGGGGTGGCTGCTAGCACGAGCCCAAAAAGGGCCAAGGGAATCACCAGGATTCCCGAAATGATTCGGAATGCGCCCCTGCGGCGCTGGGGACGGGGGCCAGACAGGGACATCACAGGCTGAATCTAACACACCGGGGTTGGCCCCAGCCCTTTCGGCGGCCGCGAACCCAGCCGATGGGTTTAAGCGGGCCTCAAACTCAGTAACCCACAAGGCTCAGTGTATTTAATGTGCACGCTCTGGCCCTAGAGAAACACTGGGCGATGCGACACGCCACTCACTCTGAGGTTCAACCCGCTGGTTGGAGAATCGCCGTCAGCGTCAAGTCCTTGCTGGGCATCACCACTGAGGCGTCCAGCACTGTTCCCTCAAACCAGTCCTCACCGCTCTCGACGGCTGGGTACTGAGCCAAGTAGGTGTAGAAAGCTTGCAGCATGATGCCAAACACGTCCGGGAATGGTGTCTCGGAGTCTGGCTTGGCGGGTGGATTCAGCGCGAGGGCTAACGCTTGTTCCTCCGTGACGCCTTGAGAGGGCTGGAGTTCTTTCGCAAGCGCGAGCACCACGAACGTCTGAGTAGTGCCGTTTATGTCCGACTCGCCCTGAGCGGCTCCTGAATCTCAACTGAGCGAACATCTGGGGACATCCGCGTCTCTTGACTAATAGATAGAGTCGGGCTGGCGGGATTTGAACCCGCGACCCCTTGTCCCCCAGACAAGTGCGCTACCAAGCTGCGCTACAGCCCGTTGCCGCTAGGCAACAAAGGAGAGTCTATTGGGTGGTTCTGCTCCTGAAGTACCGCTCTAGACCTATTGTTAGCGCGACCACTGCAACTCCCAGCAATAACGCCAGAACTGGACCGGTTGGCTCTGTGGCAGCAAGAAGCTCATGCTCTTGGCTTTGCCAAGGCCACAGCGCCCGAAGCGATCCAATCATCAAGCCAATCATCAAGCTCAGAGTTAGGGCACGATAGTTGTCCAGGAACCATTTCATTGCGATCGCGAAGCTCAATAATCCGATGATCGCCCCAGCAACGAAGAGGCCAAGGTAGCCAAGATCCCTGTTATTTACCGCTGCAATGGTCGGCGCATACATGCCCACCGCCAGCAAGAAAAAGGAGCCGGATACTCCCGGTAAAACTAGCGCGCAAACAGCCAACGCCGCGAAAAAAACTATCTGCCAAGGAACCGGCTCATCGAGTCCAGCGTTTGGCAGTGATGTGAGCCAAAAAGCGCATGCGACCCCGAGAATCAAAATCGCAACATGTGGGGAGCGAAAGTTGCTGCCAACGAGTCTTATCGGGACGATAAGCGACGCGACCAACATCCCGGCGAATGCGGCGCGGACGATTTCGGGTTCCGCGACTAAAAGTGGCTCTAAAACTGCTGCAGTCGTGAGAATCGCAAGAATCATTCCGAACAAGATAGGCAGCAGTATCGTGAATCTGATTTCGCGAAATTGCTTGCCGGCATCTTTGGGCTTGCCGCGCAGCAAAAAGCCGACGGCTCGAACTAGGTGGGAAATGCCGTTGATGATGTGGTCGTAAACGCCCACTATGAGCGCAACCGTGCCGCCGGATACCCCCGGAATTACTTCGGCCGTGCCAATGAGCATGCCTCTTAGGGCATTACCGGCAAACAGCGAAGGTTTCACTAGCGAAGCCTTTTACGGCGCTCTCTGACCCTGACGCCAAGCTCAACCGGAGAGCCCTCAAAGCCATAGGTTTCGCGGAGTTTACGAATAATGAACCTTCGGTAGCCGGCCTCCAAGAAACCGGTAGAAAACACAACGAACTTTGGTGGCCTGGCGGCAGCCTGGGTGCCAAACAGGATTCTAGGCTGCTTGCCGCCCCTGATTGGGTGAGGATTAGAGGCCTGAATCTCTTGTAAAAATGCATTGAACTTACCGGTTGGTACTCGTTTGTCCCAAGACTCTAAGGCGACCTCTAGGGCTGGAACTAGTTTCTCCAAGTGCCTACCGGTCAAAGCCGAAAGGTTTACTCTCGGCGCCCAGTCAACGTGAGCCAAATCTGATTCAATTTCTTTTTCAAGATACATCCGACGCTCATCATCAAGTGAGTCCCACTTGTTGAATGCCAAAACCAGTGCTCGACCGGATTCCAAGCCCAGCTGAACGATTCTGACATCGGCCTCGCTGATCGGCTGTGTGACATCAAACAACACGACAGCAACTTCTGATCGCTCGAGCGCTGCGGCGGTTCTCAGCGCTGCATAGAAGTCCGCGCCCTGAGCTTTGTGAAGCTTCTTGCGAATACCGGCGGTGTCAACAAAGCGCCAAGTCTTTCCAGCAATTTCGACTTGCTCGTCAATTGGATCGCGAGTGGTCCCGGCCAATTCATTCACGACTGCACGGTTAGTTCCGGTTGCCTTGTTTAGCAACGAGCTTTTACCAACATTTGGGCGACCGATAAGTGCGACACGTCTTGGTCCAGAATATTCAGCTTCAGCAACTTCGGACTTTTCAGGAAGCATTTTTACAGCAGCATCTAACAAATCCGCGACTCCGCGACCGTGGAGGGCGGAAACCGGGAAGGGCTCCCCCAGTCCTAGTGACCACAAGCTTGCCGCCTCTGGCTCAAGGTGCAGGTCGTCAATCTTGTTGGCAACCAAAATCACTGGCTTGCCGCTCGCGCGCAACATTTGAACTACTCGCTCATCAGACGCAGTCGGGCCAACCATTGCGTCGACGATAAACAGAACTCCGTCGGATAGCTCTACAGCAACTTCAGCCTGAGCTGCTACTGCTAGATCGATGCCTTTTGCGTCAATCTCCCAGCCGCCTGTGTCCACAAGAGTTATGGGCTTGCCGTTCCATTCAGCCTTGTAGGAGACTCGATCTCGAGTAACCCCTGGCTTGTCCTCAACAACTGCTTCTCTACGGCCCAGAATCCTGTTGACCAGAGCGGACTTGCCAACATTTGGCCGTCCCACAATTGCTAGAACTGGAGGGGCGGTGTGAAAACCCTCTTCTGGGCTGTCGGCTAATTCGAGATCCAGCAGACCAATGTCGTCTTGATCCAGCTCGTAGTCGACGAGCTCGTCCTTGAGAAGACCAGCCTTGGCCTCTTCTAAGTTGTCCGAATCGCTCACTAATTCACGTCCCTAATCATCTTTACCAACGCAGCAACGCTGCGTTGAAAATCCATCTCGGTTGTATCCAGCAAACTGACACCCACACCTGGGGTTATGAAGTCAACAATTTGACCGTCAGATAAATCTCGCTTGAGGATATTGCCAGCAGGCTCAGTTTTATCTAAGCCCCGGCGCTCTAGCCTAACGCTTGGGCTTGCAGTTAGCAGAACTTTTAATATTGCCGCAGGAGCTACAACCGTTGTTATATCGCGCCCCTCGACAATGATGCCCGGGTTTGGACAGTCCGTAATTCTTTTTCTGGCATCCCGAAGCTGAAGGTTTCTAACCACTTGTTCTTTTGCAACAGAGCTCACAGCTTCGGATACCGCCGCTGTCCTGATTTCCGCGGTCACATCAACACCCGAAAGCATGACCAGCTCACTCTCCGGGTCGACCGAGATCGAATAGTCAAAACTCTCGACCAATTGATCTAGTTCTAAGTCTGGAAAGTTTGACCTGTGAATTGCAAAAGTCCTGTAGCCGGCTCCAGTATCTAGGTAACCGAAACCCAGCTGTCGAGCAGCAGCCTTAGAGACGCTAGATTTACCTGAACCGGCAGGTCCATCAATGGCAATTACCACTTCGGCCATTAGGCCAGCCGCCAACCATTTTGCACAAGCTGTGCCATCAGCTTTTCCTGAATTCCAGGTAAAACTTGCATTTCCACCAGGCCGATTGCCGCTCCCGGCGAGTGCTCGAGCTTTATGTCCTCAAGGTTCACGCCGATTTCGCCGACGAATGTCAGAAGGGCTGCAAGAGCGCCTGGTGAATCGTCGATCAAGGCCGTCACGGCCTTGTATTCAAGATACTTTCCGCCGTGCTTACCTGGAATCGCCGAAACACCCTGGTTTCCAGATGCCAGCAACGCATGAATAACCGCAAGAGAACCGGAGTCGTCGGAGTTCTGAAAGGATTCCACGAGGGCGTTTATGTCTTTACTAAATTCCAAAAGTAACGGACCTATCGCAGCTGAATTCTGACTGAGAATCTGCAACCATAAATCTGGGTCGCTAGCCGCTATCCGGGTAGTGTCTCGAAGGCCTTGACCTGCCAGGTTTAGATCAGCAGTTGATCCGCTCGAAAGCCTAGCTGCGAGCGCCGATGACACCAGCTGAGGCAAGTGTGAAACCAAGGCGACCGAACGATCGTGTTCTTCGGAAGACATGACTACCGGCAGTGCATCGAGCATTAGCGCCAGTTCCGTTACAAGCTCTACCTGAGATACAGGACAAGACTCGTGGGGAGTAATCACCCAAGGCCTAGCAAAGAACAAGTCCGCCCTTGCACCCTTTGGGCCTGCTGTTTCCCTCCCTGCCATTGGGTGAGAGCCCACATAACGCGAGGAATCTAATCCTGATAGAAGTTGCACCTCTTTGGCAATCGATACCTTTACGCTTGCCACGTCGGTGACCACGGCATTTTTGTGGCTTTCAAGTTGTTCACAAACAATCTTGGCAGTCAGATCTGGTGGCACACACACAATCACAAGATCCGGCTCATCGGAAAACTCAATACCGGCACCATATTCGATGGCCAAGCCAAGGTTTGCCTTCGAGTGATCACTCAAGGAAGCAATAACACCTTTTCGGGCTAGCGCTAATCCAAGGCTGGTGCCAATGAGACCAACCCCAACAATTTTTATCGCTGGGTTCACTGGGCTAAATCTTGTCTGAGAGCTTGCGCGCCTCTGAGGTAGACATGTTGAATCTGAGAACGTGCGGTCTTGGTCTCAACGTGCATCATCAATCGAATGACTCTAGGCATAGCTCCAGCGACGTTCATCTCTACGCTGCACATTAGAGGGACATCCCCTAGCCCAAGTTCCCTGGCCGCTACCGCTGGAAACTCACTTGTCACATCCGGGGTGGCTGTAAACCAAACTGAAATCAAGTCTGCGCTCTCAAGAGAATTGGCGTGCATGACCTTGGTGACCAGTTCAGCCGTGGCTTGCAACAGATTACCTCTGTCATCTGCGTCAATTTGGATGGCGCCCCTAATCGCACGAACTGCCATTAGCGCCTCCTTGACTTCTCGCCGTCCTGACCAACCTTCATCAGTGAACCGACTTCAAGCTTACTAAGCTCTCGGAACTGTCCGACCTTGGTGTTGCCGAGCCTTAGCGGCCCAAAGCTCTTTCGGGTTAGGTCTAATACTGGGTGGCCAAGTGCCTCCATCATGCGCCTGACTATTCGGTTTTTGCCGGAGTGCATAACTAGCTCCAAAAGCGTGGAGGTATCGTTCTGGTCAAGAATCTTGGCGCTGTCTGGCTTCGCAAGCCCATCCTCTAAACGGACACCATCTTTTAGCTTCTGCATTTCGACTCTGCCAAGGACTCCCTTGACTTTGGCGACGTAGAGCTTCTCAACTTCGTAGCTTGGGTGAGCAAGCTGGTTAGCAAGTTCGCCGTCATTGGTCATAAGAATCAAGCCGGTGGTTTCGGCGTCTAATCTCCCGACGTTAAACACCCGATCCATCCCAATAAAGTAATCGGCTAGGCAGTTTCTGCCGTTTTCATCTGACATCGTGGAAACAACACCCCTGGGCTTATGGAATGCGTAGTAAACCCGGTCCGGGTCCATCTGCACTGGCTTGTGGTCAACCTCTACATTGTCCTCTAGGGGGCGCACGCGGCTCCCGAGCTCGGTAACTACTTTGCCATTGACCTTTACTCGTCCCTTGACGATAAGGTCCTCAGAGGCACGCCTGGATGCAATTCCAGCCGCGGAAAGGGCTTTTTGAAGCCTTATACCTTCAGGCTTATCTTCTTGCTGATCTTCTCGATTACTCAATGCCATCCTGATCTGGGAGGTAGGGGCTAATTGCTGGAAGCTCATCTAGTGAATTGATGCCCAATACCTCTAACAGCATCTGAGTCGTTCCAAACATTGCGGCACCGGTGTCTAAATCGGTGTAAAGCTCAGTAACCAAGCCCCTTGAGATCAGCGTCCGCACCACTGAATCAACGTTTACTGATCTAATTGAAGAAATCTGACCACGAGAAATGGGCTGCCGGTAGGCAATTACCGAAAGAGTTTCCATGGCGGCATGGCTAAGCCTCGATGGGTTTTCGTTCGCAACCAATTGCCTGACGGCCCAATCGTGAGCCTGGCGAACGTAAATACGCCACCCACCACCTACTTCTCGAAGTTCAAAACCTCGACCGGCGCCGTCGTGAGCGCTTTCGTAGTCTGCAACTAGGGCGTCAATCTCTCTTTTTACCTCACCGATCGGCGTCTCAAGGGCTCCGGCGAGTGTTATTAGGTTGAGGGGTGTTTCGGCTACGACAAGAAGTGCCTCTAGGCCCGCGCGTAGCTCGAAGTCAGTTCTCATTATTAGCTTCCATAGTCAGTGCCTAAACTAGCCAGAGTTTCATCGCTAAAGTTGCTGTTTTCCCAAATTACCGTGAAATCGGAGAACGGCCCTGCCTGCTCAATGGAAATTGCTCCAACTCCATATAGCTCAAGCACTCCCAAAAAGCGCGCGACAAATTCGCCGCGGTCCTTACTATCAGCTATCAGTTCCCGAAAACTAAGGCGCTTGGTCTTTCTGAGCCTTGAAACCAAAATCCCAACCTGCTCGCGAATGCTTATTTTTGGAGCATGTAAATGAGTCAAACCAACGCCAGGTATTTCTTTTGGAACAAATGCGAGCTGAGCCAGCTGAGAAAACTCCTCTAAATCAGTGCTCCAGACCAATTCCGGTCGCAGATTTCGATAGGTTTCCTCAAGCCTGACTTCACGGGCAACGCGAACCGATTCGAGCTCCAGTGAAGTGCTAAACCAGGAGGAAATCTCCTTGAATGCTCGGTATTGAAGCAATCGGGCAAATAGCAGGTCTCTTGCCTCCAAGGCGGCAATGTCTTCTGAATCAACTGCCTGACTCTGGGGCAACAAGCTGACAATCTTCATGTCCAACAGCGTTGCAGCCACTACTAAGAATTCAGAGGCACTTTCGATCTCTTGCTTGCTATCAAGCTGCTTTACATACTTTAGGAATTCATCGGTGACGCGTGCCAAAGCAATTTGAGAAATGTCGAGCTCGTGCTTACCGATCAAGGTCAGCAGCAGGTCAAACGGACCATCAAAATTATCAAGGTGAAGCTGGAAGTCAACTTCTGATTCAAGCTGCGCTGCCACGTTTCACCAGCTCCCTTGCAACCCTGCGATAAGACTCCGCGGCAGCTGAATTCGGCGCGAATTGGGTAATCGGCTTACGGGCGACAGTCGCATCTGGAAACTTAACGGTTCTAGCAATAGCGGTGTCAAAAACAAGTGCTGGAAACGCCTCTTGCAGTCGGACTAGCACCTCACGGGCGTGAAGAGTTCTTGCATCGTGCATCGTCGGAATAAGGCCATCTAGCTCCAAGGCCGGGTTGGTTCTTGCCTTGACCTTGTCAATCGTCTGAACCAATAGGGCTACCCCTCGAAGCGCAAAGAATTCGGTAGCCATGGGTATTAGAACACCGTGGGCCGCGGTCAGAGCGTTTACCGTAAGCAGGCCAAGTGAAGGCTGGCAATCGATCAAGATGATGTCGTAATCGTTTTTTACTTTGTTCAAGATGCCGTCCAAGATACGTTCTCGGCCCATCTCGGTTACAAGATTCATTTCGGCAGCCGATAGATCGATGTTCGCTGGAATGACATCGAGGTTTTCCATGCTTGTTTTCTGGATTGCTCCCACCGGGTCCAAGGTTGAATCCATCAGTAGATCGTAAATGGTTGTCGCGTCCTGATAATCAGCGTCAAGGTTTACCGAAAGAGCCCCCTGTGGGTCAAAATCGACAACGAGTATTTTCCGACCGTACTCCGCTAGAGCTGCCGCAAGATTAATGGTGGTGGTTGTTTTACCCACTCCACCTTTTTGGTTGCACATTGCGATAATGCGCGCGGGGCCGTGCTGCTTTAGGTTTCCCGGAACGGGGAAAGCCTTGTTTGACAAATTCACCCAAACCTCCAACTTATCTTTGCACTAGCCTACCGCCGAGCGCGAGGGTGAGCGCTCAGATAGACCTCGCGAAGTGTGTCCACGGTCATCAATGTATAAATCTGAGTGGTGGCAACCGATGCGTGTCCAAGGAGCTCTTGCACCACCCTCACATCCGCACCACCCTCGATCAAATGAGTCGCAAAAGAATGCCTGAGCGAATGCGGGGAAACTTCCATATCGCAGGCCTTGCCAGCCTTTTGGATTATCGCCCAAATACTCTGCCTGCTAAGCCTGGTTCCACGGCCGTTAAGAAAAAGGGCGTTATCGCCACCCTTTTCAGCCAAATAAGGCCTAGTTCGAACCAGATAAGCCTGGACGGAACGCATTGCAAAACCACCCAGCGGCACGACTCGCTCCTTGGAGCCTTTGCCACGGACTCGAATAAGGCCAGAATCATCGATCTCATCAAGATCTAGACCCACGACCTCGCTCACCCTGGCCCCAGTTGAATACATCAGCTCCAGAATTGCGCGATCTCGTAGTCGCAGTGAATCGGTTGACTTTTCCTCCGGCTCTGGGCCTGAGGCAGTCAATAGATCCAAAACCTGCTGCTGACTGAGGGCCTTGGGGAGCCTAAAAGCAAGCTTTGGTGGTCGAAGCTTGCTTGTTGGATCATCTAGCCTTGTATCCTCCAGAACTAGAAATTTATGAAATCCCCTCACTGCTGCCAAAATCCTGGAGATGCTAGTTGCTTTATAGCCGGCAGCGCTCAAGGTCACTGAAAACTCAACGAGCTCCGGGGCCGAAACAGTAAGTTCAGTCAAAGAGTTTGATTCCAGAAAACTAAAGTAAATGCCCAAATCGCTTTTATACGCGCTCAAGGTGTTCTTGCTCAGGCCTCGCTCAACGCTGAGGTGCCGGAGATAAACATCTAGCGGCAACACAAGTAGTTAGCTTTCTTCAAAGAGGCGCTGCTGCTGCTGTCTTACTAGAGCGGCCTTCACTAAACCGTGAAACATTGGATTTGGCTTTGTTGGTCGTGACTTGAATTCTGGGTGAGCTTGTGTGGACACGTAGTAAGGGTGAAGATCTGCCGGAAGCTCCACGTACTCAACGAGGCTGTCCTTTTCTGACGTACCGGAAAAAACTAAGCCAGCGCTGGCAAGTTGCTCGCGGTAGGAGTTGTTGACCTCGTAGCGATGACGGTGACGCTCACTGGCTAAAACAGAACCGTAGGTTTTAGAAACAACCGAGCCGGGCAACAAGTTGGCCTCGTAGAGACCGAGTCGCATCGTGCCACCGAGGTTGGAAGACGCAATCTTGTCCACCTGCTCGGCCATGGTCGCGATAACAGGATTCTTGCCTTCGGGATCAAATTCACTCGAGGTTGCATCGGTAATGCCTGCAACGTTCCTGGCAAACTCAATGACCATGCACTGCAATCCAAGACATAGACCCAGAGTTGGAATTTGATTTTCTCTAGCAAACTTCAAGGCACCAAGCTTCCCCTCAATGCCGCGCACTCCGAAACCACCGGGAACACAAATGGCGTCCATTTCGCCCAGATGGCTCAGGGCTCCTTGCTCAGTTTCGCAGTCATCGGATCGAACCCAATGAATATTTACCTTGGTGAGTTCGGCAAATCCACCGGCACGTAGAGCCTCGGTCACGGATAGATAAGCGTCAGGAAGATCTATATATTTTCCAACCAGCGCAATGTTCACCTCGTGCTTTGGTCGATGCACGGCCTCGGTCACCGGCTCCCAATTGCTCCAGTCAACATCGCTGGTCTCAAGCCTTAGGGCCTTGATGATGTAGCTATCCAGCCCCTCGTCATGCAGGACCTGAGGTATGTCATAAATTGATGACGCATCGGCGGCTGTAACAACGGCCTCTCGGTCAACGTCGCACATTTGAGAAATCTTGCTCTTGATGGCATCCGGTAACTCTCGGTCTGACCTGCAGACAATTGCATCCGGCTGAATTCCAAGCGATCGAAGCATCGCCACCGAGTGCTGGGTTGGTTTGGTTTTTAGCTCACCGGATGGTTTGAGAAAAGGGACCAGGGTTACGTGCACGAAAAATACGTTGTCTCGCCCTACATCTTGCTTTATCTGCCTGGCGGCTTCCATGAAGGGTTGGGACTCAATGTCACCAACTGTTCCACCGATTTCAGTGATGATTACATCGGGAACTGGCTCCAGTGTTGCCTGAAGTCGCATTCGCCGTTTCAGCTCGTCGGTGATGTGTGGGATTACTTGAACTGTGTCGCCTAGGTATTCACCAGCTCGCTCTTTGGCGATCACGGTCGAGTACGCCTGACCGGTGGTCACATTCGCCGCTGCATCGAGATTTATGTCTAGAAAGCGCTCGTAGTGTCCGATGTCAAGATCGGTTTCCGAGCCATCATCGGTCACGAACACTTCACCGTGCTGGAAAGGATTCATTGTTCCAGGATCAACATTTAGGTATGGATCAAGCTTCTGCATCACGACAGAAACCCCGCGAGCCCGAAGAAGATTACCCAGTGAGGCTGCGGTTAAGCCCTTGCCTAATGAGGATGCGACTCCACCGGTTACAAAGATGTGTTTGGGGGTTCCAGAGCGTTCGGCCATGGAACTTCAATCTATCAGTTGAACCGCGAAGAAGTAGCACGACACAGAAAATTACCTTGCAGAATCCAATAATTCTTTGGCGTGCTCAAGCGCGACCTCGGAATCCGGGTTGCCCGAAAGCATTCGTGCAAGCTCAGTCTGACGCTCGGAGTCGCTTAGCAGCTCCACTGATGACTCGGTAATTTCACCCGAGACATCCTTTGACACACGAATTTGCCTGTCAGCAAACGCAGCCACCTGAGGAAGGTGGGTAACAACTATTACCTGTGTGGACTCCGCAAGTTTCTTTAGTCGTCTTCCAAGCTCAACCGCTGCCTGACCGCCAACTCCAGCGTCTACTTCGTCAAAAATCATGGTGGGTAGCTGTTGACCGGCTACCAATACCAGCTCGATCGCAAGCATTATTCTGGACAGCTCACCGCCAGAAGCGCCTTTGCTCAAGGGCCTTGGGTCAGCGCCCGAGTGCGCAGCTAGTAAAAATTCAATCTTGTCGGCACCGTGAACATCAAAATCAGAACCGGGGGTGACACTAATTTCCAGACGTGCACCGGACATTGCCAGCTGTGCGAGCTCCTCCGAGACTCGACTCGACAGCAATGATCCTGCAGCTACTCGCTCAGCAGTCAATGTCGAGGCGTGAGATTGAAGCTTCGACTCCAGTTCCCGGAACTCCGTCTCAAATTTTTCAATCTGTTCATCCGACGAGTCCAAGTCAAGAGCGTCCGACTGTAAACGAGGGAGGTCACTCAGAAGCTCGTCGATGGGCGCGCCGTATCTTCTCTCAATGGCTACGAGCTCAGCTTTTCTTCCAAGTAACCGATCAAGGACTTGAGGATCGGCATCTAGGTCCGCAAGGTAACTGGACAGCTCACCCGAAACATCTCCGGCCAAGGAAGTAAGCTCCGAGAGTTGCTTGGCCAGTTTCTTTAGGTCCGGATCGCTGGTGCTCTCAAGCGATTTGGAAGCCTGCGCCAAAAACTCCGTGGCATCAGCTCCATCTTCGCTGCTAAGAGAATCGTGAGCCTTGGTAGCAGCGGACCGCAGTGACTCAACATTTGAAAGCCTGTTAATTTGGCCCTCAATCTCAGTGAGCTCTCCAACTTGAGACTCGAGCCCTGCTATGTCCGAAATTTTCAACCGTAATGCGTTGAGCTTTAGTTCGTCTGTCTCGGAAGCTAATCGCATTCTTTCTATGCGAGAACGCAGCTCTTGGAACTCTCTAAAGATTCCCAAGTATGCAGCCTTCGCCTCAGCTAGCCCTGAGCCCCCGAAAGAGTCCAGCGCTTCGCGCTGCTTGGCCGGTGCTCTCAAGCGAATCTGTTCGCTTTGTCCGTGGATAGTGACAAGCTCGCTCGTTACTTCCTCGAGGACTGAAACTGGCACTGCAGCGCCGCCAATTGCCGCTCTGGACCTTCCATCACTCGACACGGTGCGATTAATTAGAATCTCATTATCTGCAGTATCGCAGCCGAGCTCTTGGAGTCTGGTTAGTAGCTCCGGATTTGAAGAGAAGATCCTGCCCTCAACCAAGAGTTGCTGGCTCCCTCTTCGCACGGTTGAGGAATCGGCCCTTGCTCCTAATAGCAAACCCAAAGCCGTTAGCACCATAGTCTTACCAGCGCCAGTTTCACCTGTGAGGGCAGTAAACCCTGGGCCGAATTCAAGGTTCGCAGAGCTAATAACTCCGATGTTTCGAATGCCGAGACTAGCGATCACGCAGTTGCCTCCGGACCTCGCCACCCGGTTACCGGGAGCGCAAATTTTCTAACCAACCTGTCGCTGAATGGAGCGTCGGTCAAAATCGCCATTGGGACAGCCTTTGGACTTTTCTTGACTTCAATCCTCGAGCCGGGGCCAAGGTCCGTGGCTCGCCTACCGTCACACCAGATGACTCCCGCACCAGGAGAACGACGAAGGACCTCGATCGCAAGCTCGGAATCAGGTGCCACCACAAGCGGTCTGGCAAATAAAGCGTGAGCCGAGATCGGGACAAGCATCATCGCCTGCACATCCGGCCAGATAACAGGGCCACCAGCACTAAACGCGTATGCGGTTGACCCTGTAGGAGTGCTGACTAAAACACCGTCGCAACCAAACGACGAAACTGGTCTGGAATCTACCTCGACAACAACCTCGAGCATGCGCTCGCGCGAGCTTTTCTCAACCGAAACTTCATTGAGCGCCCAACTCTCGAAGACAAGTTCGGAATCCTGAAAGACCTTTACTTCCAGTGCTACTCGATGCCCAACCGTGTAGTTTTTGTTTGAGATCGCTGTAAGCACGTCAGTGAGGTCATCCACCTCGGCCTCCGCCATAAACCCAATGTGTCCCAGATTGACGCCCAAAATGGGAGCGTCTTGAGCTCTCGCCAATTCGGCCGCCCTAAGAATTGAGCCATCTCCACCGAGCACAAGGACAACCTCTAGCTCTTGATTTGTGAAGAGGCTTTTATCCGTCGGAGCGTTACTAAATTGTGTCCGCAATCTTCCGATGTCTTCGGCTGCAAAGACGCAGTTCATTCCAAGTTCTTCAAGGCTCGAGCACGCATCCAACGTTCTCTGCAGCTGCTCAGCAGACTCTGCGGAGGAAACCACCAGAACATTTCTAGTCATTGGCAACCTTTCGAACCCCTTAAGACTAGTAACTACTTTGTGAAATTAGGTACTAGTTGTCAACAGCGTGGAGCTAAAAAAGAATCCGGGCTACTTAGTAGAAAAAAGCTTGTCCACCATAATTTGCTCCACCCCGTAATCAAGGCGCTCAAATTTCATCAGACACAGATACTCAACGTTGCCATTGGTTCCTTTTATTGGGGATTCGATCAGCCCGTGACAGGAGAAGCCATCGTCATTTGCCCCCCGAAGCACCTGCTCCACCGCCCGCTTGCGTTCGTTGCGACTAGACACAACGCCGGTCGCACTTAGCGAGTGCTTTCCAACTTCAAACTGAGGCTTTATAAGCCAAATCTGCTCCGCTGTTGGCGCCAGCTCAGCAAGCTTTTGGCTGACAAGTGTTAGCGAGATAAAGCTCAAATCCACCACGGCTAGTGAAAACGGAGTCTCGCCAACTGCCGCGATTACCTGTTCGCTGGTCAAATGTCTAAGATTTTGCCCCTCTAGGTTTACGACTCTGGGGTCATCTCTGATGAAATCAACTAGCTGGTTGTGACCAACGTCAACCGCAAGCACCTTTTCGGCCCCATTTTCCAGAAGGACTTGCGTGAATCCACCGGTGGACGCTCCGGCATCTAGGCATAGCCCCGCTGGGACGATGCCGAACTCACGGAGAGCATGAGCCAGCTTGTGGCCAGCCCTGGAAACAAAATCTATACCCGCGCTTAGCTCAACCTTGTCCCCCGGCTCAATCTTGCTAGAGGGCTTCTTGGCCAGGCGACCATTAACGCTGATTCTCCCCGATGTAATAAGAGCGCTGGCCTGCGACCTGGACCGAGCGAGCTCTCGGATTACAACCTCTATGTCTAAGCGCTCACTCAAAGTAAATTCTTCTCTAGCTCTTGAACTATTTGGTCCAAAGCCTCAACCTGCTGATCAATAGGCAAGCTCTCAATCTCGAGTAATCGAACTTCTAAGTTATCGGTTGCCATTTTTGTCCTAGCTGTAGATGCTTGCGTCGACATCGAGTGTATATATTGGTCGTCCGCTTGTCCAGATTACGTGGCAAGCCGCCTTCAATGTGTCCAATGACTGCGGGTTTCCTGAAACGATAACCACTCGATCGCCTAGAAGTTCGACTGTCGAGTCCCCAGACTTAGCTCCTCTTTTAGTGGTCTTTGAATTCTGGTAAGGATCGAACAGCTCTGATAGATCCTGAAGTATGAATTTAGGTCGGTCCTCTTTGCCCGCCGCCAAAAGTTCCTTACGAGTGACAATGCCGGTCATCACAACAGCCGAATCCAGGCCCGAGTTGTTCGCTCCTCGAATGTCGGTGTCCAAGCGATCTCCGACCATGAGAGGGTTCTTGATTCCAAGCTGCAAGAGTGCTTGATCAAATATTGGCCTGAAGGGCTTGCCGGCTATTTCAGGAAGTATTCCGACAGCGGTATGTACAGCACCCACCAGTGTTCCATTTCCCGGGGCTATGCCCTGCTCGACCGGGACGGTCCAATCCTGATTAGTGGCAATCCAAATCGCCCCACCTTGAATCGCGAAAGACGCCTGAGCCAGCTCTCTCCAAGACACGTCAGGGCTGAACCCTTGGATTACGGCCGCCGGAGAATAGGATGCGTGGTCGACCACTTCAAAACCCTGCTCCGCCACAGCGTGCCGTAGGCCTTCGCCACCAACTACCAACACCTTTGCCCCCGACGAGATCTTCTTAGCCAGTAACATAACCCCAGCACTGGCTGAACCTACAATCTGCTCGGCAGTAGCTTGAATTCCAAAACCGATAAGCTGATTGGCAATAGTCTCTGCACGCCTTGAAGAGTTATTAGTTAGGTAGCCCACCTGAAAATTGAGACTTGCAGCCTTATTGATTGACTCGACAGCATTTACAATTGCCTCTGACCCTTGATAGACAACGCCATCGAGATCTAGCAAAAGCGAGTCGTATTTACTTGCCAGCACCTCTCGGGCCTTTCCCCTTATTGACAGAACGCTTGAAATCCGGACGCTTCGAATCCGGACGACTTGGACGATCAGAACGGTCTGGTCGACTTGGACGATCTGTCCTCTCCGAACGATCTGCGGAAGGGCGACTCGGACGACCGGAATCTGGACGACTTGGGCGATCTGCTCTATCAGGTCGATCAGTGCGACTTGAACTAGAAGACCTGTCTGGACGATCAGACCTGGATGCACCTCCCTCTCTCGGTGTGAATTTACGCTCACCCGGAGTGAATTTGCGATCGCTCTTATTGAACGAGCCAGCCGGCTTCGCCGATCTATCGAACTCTTCGCTGGTGGGAATATTTATCTCTTCAAAAACCTGAAATATCTCCTCACCCTGCCCGGCTATTGCCCTCTCAGCCCTAATGGCAAGGTCGTCCCACTTATCCCCATTACTGCCAGCCTCCCGCAGAGACTCGGCGTAACTCCTGAATAGTAAAGGTGACTGTTCGAAAATACGCTTGGGATTAAGCTCAGGGATTTCTAGCTCCTGCACCGCTAGCTTGGCTTGTCCAAGGTCGAGCCTGGCGCCGGATAGCACGATGGCTAAATTAATGCGGACCCCTGTATCAAGCTTTGACCGATCGATGCCGACGACGGCCTCCAGAGCACGCTCGGGTCTACCAAGCCCGCGCTCCGAGTCCACGATCAAAGGAAGTTGGTCATTGGATCCAGAAAGTCTTCTGTGTGTTAATAATTCTCTAATGGCAAGGGCGAATTCGCCGCTGGCGTAGGCCGTAAGGCCTAGTGTTTCGTGCACGATAGCTAGCCTGCCGGCTCGTCTTGAGGCGGCAAGGGCATGCTTATGAGCAAGCGCGGGATCGTCATCGATGAGCAACGAAACCATGGCCAGATGCCTGGCCACCATTTCTGCGTTTTCGGCTGTGAGTGTTTTAAGCTGGACACGCACCGAAATATCGATGTCGTCTGGTGTTACCTGGGAAGGAATTAAGGGCGATTTCTCGTCATTTTTGACTCGATGAACACGAGTTTGCCATTCCGGGCGCTCCTTATCGGTGCGCTCTCCACGACCACTGGGCCCCTCTTCGTTGGGCCTAGGTCTTTTTCCTCGTTGTTCCAAGATCGCTCCTAAAGCAAATCGCTTAAATAGAAAAGGCCACCCCATAAGGAGTGGCCATTTCTAAAGTAAGTCCGGCGGTGTCCTACTCTCCCACAGGGTCTCCCCTGCAGTACCATCGGCGCTGAGAGTCTTAGCTTCCGGGTTCGGAATGTAACCGGGCGTTTCCCTCTCGCTATGGCCGCCGAAACACTATTGAGTTATGTGAATCGAAAAAGCATAAGCTTATATTCGGTTCTCGACCATACCTCGAGAACCACACAGTGGACGCAAGCACAAATTTGAATTTGTATCAAGTTATCGGGCTATTAGTACGGGTCAGCTCCATGCCTTTCAGCACTTCCACATCCCGCCTATCAACGCAGTAGTCTAGCTGCGGCCCTCTCGACAATAAAGTCATGGAAATCTCATCTTGAAGCAAGCTTCCCGCTTAGATGCTTTCAGCGGTTATCTCTCCCAAACGTAGCTAATCAGCGGTGCACTTGGCAGTACAACTGACACACCAGAGGTTTGTCCAACCCGGTCCTCTCGTACTAGGGTCAGGTCTTCTCAAATTTCCTGCGCGCGCAGAGGATAGAGACCGAACTGTCTCACGACGTTCTGAACCCAGCTCGCGTGCCGCTTTAATGGGCGAACAGCCCAACCCTTGGGACCAACTACAGCCCCAGGATGCGACGAGCCGACATCGAGGTGCCAAACCATGCCGTCGATATGGACTCTTGGGCAAGATCAGCCTGTTATCCCCGAGGTACCTTTTATCCGTTGAGCGACAGCGCTTCCACAAGCCACTGCCGGATCACTAGTCCCGACTTTCGTCCCTGCTCGACTTGTCAGTCTCACAGTCAAGCTCCCTTGTGCACTTACACTCGACACCTGATTACCAACCAGGCTGAGGGAACCTTTGGGCGCCTCCGTTACTTTTTAGGAGGCAACCGCCCCAGTTAAACTACCCACCAGGCACTGTCCCGGAACCGGATCACGGTTCGCGGTTAGATATCCAGGGCTACAAGAGTGGTATTTCAACAATGACTCCACCTGAACTAGCGTCCAAGCTTCATAGTCTCCCACCTATCCTACACATGCAGCACCGAACACCAATACCAAGCTATAGTAAAGGTCACGGGGTCTTTTCGTCCTTCTGCGCGTAATGAGCATCTTCACTCATAGTGCAATTTCGCCGAGTTCGCGGTTGAGACAGTTGGGGAGTCGTTACGCCATTCGTGCAGGTCGGAACTTACCCGACAAGGAATTTCGCTACCTTAGGATGGTTATAGTTACCACCGCCGTTTACTGGGGCTTAAATTCTGAGCTTTGCCGAAGCTAACCCATCCTCTTAACCTTCCAGCACCGGGCAGGCGTCAGTCCGTATACATCGTCTTGCGACTTCGCACGGACCTGTGTTTTTGATAAACAGTCGCTCCCCACTGGTCTCTGCGGCCATACAGCGCTCCAACAGTAAATGTCTTCACGCCTCAGGCCCCCCTTCTCCCGAAGTTACGGGGGCATTTTGCCGAGTTCCTTAACCACGATTCTCTCGATCCCCTTAGTATTCTCTACTTGACTACCTGAGTCGGTTTGGGGTACGGGCAGCTTGAACCTCACGTCGATGCTTTTCTTGGCAGCATAGGATCACCCACTTCGTCCATAAGGACTCATCATCAGATCTCAGGCTATGTGAGAGACGGATTTGCCTATCTCTCGCCCTACATCCTTAAACGGGGACAACCATCGCCCCGCGGAGGCTACCTTCCTGCGTCACACCTGTTAATACGTTAACCGCACCAGAATAGGGTCGTAGGCTCGACTGCCCACCTCTGCCCGAAGGCATCAGTAAGCAGCTTCAGCTACTTAGCATTACTGGATTAGTTTGGTCGGTTCTTCGCCGGTACGGGAATATCAACCCGTTGTCCATCGACTACGCCTGTCGGCCTCGCCTTAGGTCCCGACTTACCCAGGGCGGATTAGCCTGGCCCTGGAACCCTTAGTCATTCGGGGTGCGGGTTTCTCACCCGCATTTCGCTACTCATTCCTGAATTCTCACTCGTGTGGCGTCCACGGCTGGGTCACCCCGCCGCTTCGCTCGCCACACGACGCTCTCCTACCCATCTGTACGCCTGGATCTTACGACCTAGCAATGTACAAATGCCACAACTTCGGTGACTTGCTTGAGCCCCGTTATATTGTCGGCGCGGAATCACTTGACCAGTGAGCTATTACGCACTCTTTTAATGGTGGCTGCTTCTAAGCCAACATCCTGGTTGTCTATGCGACTCCACATCCTTTCCCACTTAGCAAGCGCTTAGGGACCTTAGTTGGTGGTCTGGGCTGTTTCCCTTTCGACTACGAAGCTTATCCCCCGCAGTCTCACTGCCTTGTTCTAACTCTCTGGCATTCGGAGTTTGGCTAACGTCAGTAACCTTTTAGGGCCCATCGGCTATCCAGTAGCTCTACCTCCAGAGAGAAACACAAGACGCTGCACCTAAATGCATTTCGGAGAGAACCAGCTATCACGAGGTTTGATTGGCCTTTCACCCCTATCCACAGCTCATCCCCTCCATTTTCAACTGAAGTGGGTTCGGTCCTCCACGACGTCTTACCGTCGCTTCAACCTGGCCATGGATAGATCACCTCGCTTCGGGTCTAGAACCTGCGACTAAAGCGCCCTATTCAGACTCGCTTTCGCTACGCCTCCCCCTCTCGGGTTAAGCTCGCCACAGATCACTAACTCTCAGGATCATTCTTCAAAAGGCACGCCGTCACCAGAACATGCTGGCTCCGACGGATTGTAAGCACACGGTTTCAGGTACTATTTCACTCCCCTCCCGGGGTACTTTTCACCTTTCCCTCACGGTACTTGTCCGCTATCGGTCAATAGGTAGTATTTAGGCTTACGAGGTGGTCCTCGCAGATTCACACAGAATTTCACGGGTTCCGTGCTACTTGGGATACTTCTCGAGCGGAAATAACGTTTCGACTACGGGGTTCGCACCCTCTATGACTGGCCGTTCAAGACCATTCGTCTACATCATTTACCTACTCGTGCAGATCAGCAGATCTGCAGAGAAGTCCCGCAACCCCAAACATGCAACGCCTGCTGGCTATCACACATGTCTGGTTTGGCCTCTTCCGCGTTCGCTCGCCACTACTAACGGAATCACTGTTGTTTTCTCTTCCTGTGGGTACTGAGATGTTTCACTTCCCCACGTTCCCTCTACCTGTCCTATACATTCAGACAGGAGTAACTGGATCTAGTCCAGCTGGGTTTCCCCATTCGGAAATCCTCGGATCAAAGTTTGCTTATCAACTCCCCGAGGCTTATCGCAGATTGCTACGTCCTTCATCGGCTCCTATTGCCAAGGCATCCACCGTGTGCTCTTTGAAACTTGACACACAAAGATGATCTATCACGAATAAATTCGCAATAAATCGTAGACCTGGAATAAATCCAGGTCTAAAGATGCTCGCGTCCACTATGTAGTTCTCAAAGTACGGGCGGTTCCGCATTCGTAAGTTTCCTTACTCAATACGAACCTGACCATGAAGAGTCGAAACTCGAAATGGCCCCTGGGTTATCGTTTCCGATCCCCAAGGACCCAACAGCGTGCTAACCACGAACTCCTCCAGCAAGTTTCCGACCCGTAAGGGCGTACTGCTTGTTGGATTTGTTCAAAAATTCTATGTAATGTTCCACCCTGAGCTGACCAGTTGCAAGACATATGCCTGCAAGTGGCTCTCTTCTGGAGAACCGAAGTTCTCCGAGATGCTCCTTAGAAAGGAGGTGATCCAGCCGCACCTTCCGGTACGGCTACCTTGTTACGACTTAGTCCCAATTACCAATCCCACCTTCGACGGCTCCCTCCTTGCGGTTAGGCCACCGGCTTCGGGTGTTATCGACTTTCGTGACTTGACGGGCGGTGTGTACAAGGCCCGGGAACGTATTCACCGTAGCGTTGCTGATCTACGATTACTAGCGACTCCGACTTCATGAGGTCGAGTTGCAGACCTCAATCCGAACTGAGACCGGCTTTTTGGGATTCGCTCCACCTTACGGTATTGCAGCCCTCTGTACCGGCCATTGTAGCATGCGTGAAGCCCAAGACATAAGGGGCATGATGATTTGACGTCATCCCCACCTTCCTCCGAGTTGACCCCGGCAGTATCCCATGAGTTCCCACCATTACGTGCTGGCAACATAGGACGAGGGTTGCGCTCGTTGCGGGACTTAACCCAACATCTCACGACACGAGCTGACGACAACCATGCACCACCTGTATACAGACCTTGCGGGGAGCGTATTTCTACGCTTTTCCTGTATATGTCAAGCCTTGGTAAGGTTCTTCGCGTTGCGTCGAATTAATCCGCATGCTCCGCCGCTTGTGCGGGCCCCCGTCAATTCCTTTGAGTTTTAGCCTTGCGGCCGTACTCCCCAGGCGGGGTGCTTAATGTGTTAACTTCGTCACGGACCACGTGGAATGTGGCCCACAGCTAGCACCCACCGTTTACGGCGTGGACTACCAGGGTATCTAATCCTGTTCGCTCCCCACGCTTTCGCTCCTCAGCGTCAGTTACAGCCCAGAGATGTGCCTTCGCCATTGGTGTTCCTCCTGATATCTGCGCATTCCACCGCTACACCAGGAATTCCCATCTCCCCTACTGCACTCTAGCCTGCCCGTACCCACTGCAAGTTCGAGGTTGAGCCTCGAAATTTCACAGCAGACGCGACAAACCGCCTACGAGCTCTTTACGCCCAATAATTCCGGACAACGCTTGCACCCTACGTATTACCGCGGCTGCTGGCACGTAGTTAGCCGGTGCTTTTTCTGCAGGTACCGTCACTTTCGCTTCTTCCCTGCTAAAAGAGGTTTACAACCCGAAGGCCTTCGTCCCTCACGCGGCGTTGCTGCATCAGACTTTCGTCCATTGTGCAATATTCCCCACTGCTGCCTCCCGTAGGAGTCTGGGCCGTGTCTCAGTCCCAGTGTGGCCGGTCACCCTCTCAGGCCGGCTACCCGTCGTCGCCTTGGTGAGCCTTTACCTCACCAACTAGCTGATAGGTCGCGAGCTCATCCTTGACCGAAATTCTTTCTTCCTCAGTGGATGCCCACCGAGGAAAGTATCCGGTATTAGCTACAGTTTCCCGCAGTTATCCCAGAGTCAAGGGCAGATTGCTCACGTGTTACTCACCCGTTCGCCACTAATCCGCCGGAGCAAGCTCCAGCTTCATCGTTCGACTTGCATGTGTTAAGCACGCCGCCAGCGTTCGTCCTGAGCCAGGATCAAACTCTCCGTAAAAATCAATTCTGCCGATAAATCGGCAAAGCTTTTACGAACGCCTCGGAAATGAGGCGATCAATTTGATTTGGCTTTCGAACTGTCTACTGACAATTCTGTTTCATATCTTTATCCAAAAAGGATCTTGCCAGGAACAAGTTCCTGCCAAGGTTTTTGGCATTACATAGTGCACGCTGTTGAGTTCTCAAAGATCGGATGCTTCTGTGATTTCCCTTCCGGGTCCTACGCAGAGCAACTTTTCAAGTCTACCGATTTTGGGGCCGCTGTCAACTCCTGGTTACCCAGTAATTTCTTGCGATTTCCCTAGTTGGAAGACCTAAATCCTAGACACTAAAACAGTTGGCCACAAGGGCCACTACTTAGTACTTGGAAGTGTTGTACTTGAGTCGGCGATCTCTATCGGATTTTGCCTAACTTTGGCTAACTCGGGAAAGCTTAGTCACGTTTTTATAACCTTGTCAAATCCAAGACAGACCGGCGTGTTCTAGCCGAAAAACAAGCCTGCCATAGACTTTTTTCCGCGCGACAAAACGGCTACTTTTCCAGGTAAATACTGGTCTACCAGGGCAAGCTCGTCAGTAACCTTGTTTTTATTGACGGCCACCGACCCTTGGGCAATTGCTCGACGAGCTTGGCCATTGGATTCGACTAAACCCGACTCCACCAACGCAGTCACGACAGAAATACCAATTTCGCAGTTAATATTTGGCAGTTCTTTGAGCGCAGCCCGCAATGTTTCTGGGTCAAGCTCGGCTAGTTCACCTTGCCCAAATAGCGCCTGAGAGGCCTTCTCCGCGGCAAGCGCCTCTTTTTCAGAGTGCACTAGCTCGGTAACCTCGAGTGCAAGCCTGCGCTGGGCTGCTCGCTTATGCGGCTCGGCTAAGACCTGTTGCCCGTAATCTTCAATCTCTTTGAGAGTTAGAAAAGTAAATACCTTAAGCCGATCCACAACATCAGCGTCGTCGGTATTGAGCCAGAACTGATACATCGCGTATGCACTAGTGAGGTCCTTATCGAGCCAAACTGCGTTGCCCTCGGACTTACCGAACTTTTTGCCATCTGCGTTTGTGATCAATGGTGTCGCAATCAAGTGAACGCTCTTGCCCTCAACTCGATGAACCAGATCCGCCCCAGAGGTCAGGTTTCCCCACTGATCACTGCCGCCGGTTTCAAGAACACAATCGAAACGCCTATAAAGCTCCAAGAAATCCAGCCCCTGAAGAATCTGGTAGCTGAACTCGGTGTAGCTGATACCGCTGTCGGAGCTCAGCCTCGCGCTAACCGCATCTTTTGCAAGCATCTTGCCGACCCGGTAGTGCTTCCCGATATCTCTCAGGAAGTCAATCGCACTGTATTGACTGGTCCAATCAAGGTTATTCACCATCTGCGCCTTGTTTTTACCCTCGAATGATAAAAACTTTCTATTCTGATCGCTTAGCTTGATAACCCAGCTAGCGACGGTCTCTCGATCGTTCAGCGTTCGCTCCGCAGTGGGCTTCGGGTCACCGATAAGCCCAGTTGCTCCCCCTACCAAAGCGAGTGGGTGATGCCCGGCTAATTGCAACCGACGCATGGTGAGTAGCTGAACCAAGTTTCCAAGGTGAAGGCTCGGAGCCGTTGGGTCAAAACCACAATAAAAAGTGATCGGCTTATTCAGCGCTTCCTTCAGCGCGGAAGCATCAGTTGACAGGGCCACCAGACCTCGCCAATTGAGCTCATCTAATACGTGGGTGAATGAAGAGTCGTTCTTTTGAGCTGAAAGTGTTGATGACTCAGACATTAGGCCCTCCGATGCGGCGCAAGCTTGCGAAGAGCAACTAGCTGATCTATTACCTGGGAGGAAGAAGTTCCTCCGGCGCCATTCCTTGCTTCAATCGAACCGGAAACCTTCAGAACTTTTCTAACTTCAGGCTTTAGGTGCTTAGAAACCTTTGCCAGTTGCTCATCACTGACCTGATCAAGCTCAAGCTCGTTCGCCTCACAGAACTGGACTAACTGACCCGTAATCTCGTGGGCATCCCGGAAAACAACTCCTTGTTTAACCAGCCACTCCGCGACGTCAGTCGCGAGCGAGAAGCCCTTGGGCGCCAAGAATTCCAGTCGTTCCTTGTCAAAGGTCAAAGTAGAGATCATTCCGATAAATGCCGGGAAAATAAGCATCAGGGAGTCAAAAGAGTCAAACATGGGCTCCTTGTCCTCCTGCAGGTCACGGTTATAACTAAGCGGCAAGCCTTTGAGCGTGGCCAGAAGCCCAGTTAGGTTTCCAATGAGCCTTCCGGACTTGCCTCTGGCCAATTCGGCAATGTCTGGGTTTTTTTTCTGAGGCATTATCGAGGATCCAGTTGAAAACTCGTCTGCAAGAGTTGCGTACCCGAACTCATAAGAAACCCAGGCAATCACCTCTTCGCTAATTCTTGAAAGGTCGATCCCGATCAAACTCAAGATGAACACAAACTCCGCAACTAAGTCGCGACTGCTGGTGGAATCCATGCTGTTTTCGCTAACGCCTTTGAGCCCAAGCTCTTCAGCAACAAGTTTTGGATCGAGGCCCAAAGTGCTTCCCGCCAAAGCGCCGGCACCGTAGGCCGAACGATTCGCTCTTTTCCGCCAATCCTCTAGGCGCTGAAGGTTTCGAACCTGTGGCCAAGCATGTGCCAGCAAGTGGTGTGAGAGCAAAACCGGCTGCGCCAGCTGGAAGTGTGTCCTGCCGGGCATTGCGACGCCGATGTGATTCTCGGCCTGGCTGCAAATAGCGTCGAGGTAACTCAGAAGCTGTGCCTCGATTGCGTCGGCTGCATCCAACATAAAAATCCTGATCAGAGTGGCAATCTGGTCATTGCGTGATCGACCGGCCCTAATCTTTCCGGCAAGCTGAGCCCCGGCTATCTGTATAAGCCCGCGTTCAAGAGCCGCGTGGACATCCTCTTCGGTTGCCTTTGGCACAAAGGAACCGTCTTCGACTCGCTTTGTTAGCGCGGCAACCGCCTTGTTCAGCACCGCAAGCTCGTCTTTAGTTAGATATCCTCCGGCATGAAGAGCCACCAGATGAGCAGAGGTGCCCCTTAGGTCATAGGTCGCGAGTCGCCAGTCAAAATGAGTCGACTTGGAAAGGGCCTTAAGTGCTTCGCTCGGGCCGCCGGCAAACCGGCCTCCCCAGAGAGAGTCTTTACTTTGCGCCATTTCTACCCAATTTCCTGTTGTCTAAAGTTTAGTTTTGTTCGGCAAGCCAGGCCATCAGGGCCTTCTGCGCATGAAGTCTGTTTTCGGCTTCCTGCCAAACTCTTGACTGGCTGCCATCGATGACATCTGCGCTGACTTCAAAGCCACGGTAAGCAGGGAGGCAATGAAGGAATATTGCGTTCTTGTCCGCACTAGCCATCAGAGCCGAGTCCACCGTAAAGGCCTGGAACACCAAGGCACGCTCTCGGGCTTGATCCTCCATGCCCATTGAGACCCAGGTGTCAGTTACCACGACGTGAGCACCGGCTACAGCCTCGACAGGATCATTATACGAAGAGATCTTGCCCCCTTGAATAGCAGCAATTTCTCGGGCTCGATCCAAGACCACCGAGTCTGGCCCGTAGCCTTCTGGAGCGGCGATCGAAACATCCATACCCGCCATGGCGCAGGCAACAAGGTAGCTATTTGCCATGTTGTTATTGGCATCGCCCACGTAGGCAAGCTTTAGCCCTTCGGTTTTTCCGAAACATTCCTTTATTGTCATCAGATCTGCCAACAACTGACATGGGTGCCAGCTGTCGCTCAGCGCGTTTATAACTGGAACCGAGGAATTGGCGGCCATTTCGTCAAGCCCGGCCTGCGAATACGTCCGCCAAACAATTTGAACTACTTGGCGCTCCAGAACTCTTGCGGTGTCAGCCACCGACTCTTTCTTGCCCAACTGCGAGACACTGCTGTCAATGATTAGAGGGATTCCCCCTAGTTCCGCAATACCAACAGCGAATGAAACCCTTGTCCGCGTAGAAGTCTTGTCAAAAATAACCGCCACGGTTTGAGGTCCAGCAAAGGGCCTCTGGCTAAATCGGTCCGCCTTCAGCTTGATGGCCCTATCAATAATCTGGGCCTGCTCGGACGGAGTAATGTCATCGTCTTTCAAAAAGTGCTTGGTCAATTTGCCCCTAACTCGTTACCTGGGTTCCGACACCGGCTTTTGTGAAGATTTCCAGCAGAATGCTGTGCGGTTGTCTACCGTCGATGATGTGAGCCTTTGGAACCCCACCCTGAACCGCGCGCAAGCAGGCTTGCATTTTTGGAATCATCCCAGATTCAAGCTTAGGCATCAGTTCGGTTAGCTCCGAGATACTTATCTCGGACAAAAGCGAGTCTATTTCTGGCCAGTTCGCATAGAGACCTGAAACATCAGTTAGCACCATCAACTTATCGGCACCGAGCGCAATCGCAAGCGCCGATGCAGCTAGGTCAGCATTGACATTCAGCAGCTGCCCTTGGTTAGAAGGCGCCACAGAAGAAATAACGGGCACCTTGCCCTGGTCAAGTGCTTGAAGCACCGCTCTTGGATTGACAGTCTTGACTTCACCGACAAGGCCCAAATCGACCTCGCCTTCCAAAGTCTGACCCTTTACCTTCACGGCCCTAAACAGGGAGTCATCTTCGCCGGAGAGAACCACGGTCTGTGCTCCAGATTCCTCAATGAAATTCGCTAAGTTTTTAGAGATCGTATTTCTGAGTACGTCTCTGACAACCGACATGGTCTTTTCATCGGTATAGCGCATTCCAGCCCTGAACTCGCTTTCAATTCCAATTTCAGCGAGCCTGGCGGTTATTTGCGGCCCTCCGCCGTGCACGACGACAGGCTTGATGCCAACAAACCGAAGATATGCCATGTCTTGGGCAAATGCCAGCTGCAGCTGCTCGTCAACCATCGCATTCCCGCCAAATTTCACCACAACTATTCGCCCGTGGAACTCTCTAAGCCAATCCAGCGACTCGATGAGAGTTTCGGCCTTGAGCCTTGCAAGTGCTTGGTCCGTATTTGCTTTAATCATTAGCTGGAGTATGCGCTGTTCTCTTCGACGTAGCTGTGGGTTAGGTCATTGGTAACAACCGTAGCGCTGAGGCTACCGGCATGAAGGTCTATAACCACTTGAACCTCTTTACCGCTCAAGTCCACCTTTGAACGATCTTCGGCCGGCTCCCCCTTGGAAGAAATCAATATGGAGTTGATAGACACGTCTATTCCGTAAGGATCAAATTCCGCCGTAGTTGTTCCAACCGCGGCCAAGATTCTGCCCCAGTTCGGGTCTTTGCCAAAGATTGCAGCCTTGAAAAGGCTGTTACGAGCTACTGCCCTAGAAACCTCTACGGCGTCATCCTCAGTCTTGGCACCCTGCGTGGTGATGTGAATGTTATGACTCGACCCCTCGGCATCATCCAACAACTTCAGCGCCAGCTCTTTGCAAAGCTCAGTTAGCAATGTTGTGAACTCTGCTAAGTCCGGGGTTTTCTGGCTTGCTCCAGAAGACATCAAAGTCACTTGGTCGTTTGTGGACATGCAGCCATCCGAATCAAGTCGATCAAAGCTCACACGGGTGGCAGCCCTGAGTGCAGTATCCAGCTGTTCGCTGTCCATAACCGCATCGGTGGTGATAACCACGAGCATTGTTGCAAGTCCCGGGGCTAGCATTCCAGCTCCCTTAGCCATCCCGCCCAAAGCCCAACCGTCAGCGCTTGATCTTGATCCAAGCTTTGCCACGGTGTCAGTGGTCATGATTGCGTGAGCCGCGTCTTGTCCACCTGTTTCCGAAAGCGCTTCAAATGCCGAGGTTACCCCGCTCAATAATTTAGGTCTGTCCAACTGCTCGCCAATCAAGCCGGTCGAGCAAACAACAATTTCAGCTGCGGGGAATCCAGTGTGTTCTGCAACTTTTTCTGCGGTCGCATGCGTCGTTTGAAAACCCTGCGCGCCGGTGTAGCAGTTGGCTCCGCCGGAGTTCAGAACGATAGCTCTTGCCTGTCCACCAGCAATAACTTGCTTCGACCAGAGAATTGGATTCGCAAGACAGCGATTTGTCGTGAAAACCGCAGCCACGGCATTATCAGGCCCCTGGTTTACTACAAGGGAAACATCAAGACCGCCACTGGCTTTCAGGCCAGCCGCGACTCCGGAGGCTACAAAGCCCTTAGGCCCGACAACACTCATGGGGCGACCCCAATCGAGCTCAAGCCAACCTGCTCCGTCAAGCCAAGAGCAATGTTCATGCACTGAATGGCGGCGCCAGCGGTTCCTTTCACCAAATTATCAATCGCACTCACCACAATAACTTTCTGAGCGTGCTCATCAAAAGCAAGAGAAATCTGGGCGTTATTCGTGCCCAATACGCTAGCGGTTCTTGGCAGCTGACCTTCCGGCAGCAGCTGGACAAAACTTTCTTCTCCGTAGGCGCTTCGATAAACATCTCGGAGATGCTCCAGTGAAAAACGACTAGAGGGCTTTGCAGTATTAACGGCCAAAATTCCTCTGGACATAGGCACTAGAACCGGAGTCATCGACACTGTCACCGGCTTGCCAGCGGCCAACGACAGGTTCTGTTCAATCTCCGGTGTGTGTCGATGAGTTCCTCCCACTCCGTAAGCTCTCGCAGATCCAAGAACCTCAGCTGCCAATAGGTCAATACTGCTTGCTTTTCCCGCTCCAGAGGTTCCAACTGATAGCACTGAAACAATGTCCTCGGTTTCGATAAGCCCCGCTGTCAATGCCGGAGCCAAGGCAAGTGAAACCGCTGTCACGTTGCAGCCAGGTATTGCTAAGCGCCTAACTTCACGGAGTTCAGTCCTGAGTTTTCCTCCGGTTGCCAACGTTAGCTCTGGAAGGCCGTAGGGCCATGAGCCGGCGTACGTAGTTTGGTAATAAGTTTCCCAAGCGGCTGCGTCTTGCAATCTAAAATCAGCTCCGCAGTCAATCACCATGACGTGCGTAGGAAGCTGCGCGGCCAGTTCCGCACTTTTAGTGTGAGGCAGAGCAAGAAATACAACTTCGTGTCCCGCCAGATTCTCAACCGAAGTTTCTACTAAAACGCGATCTGCAAATTCCGGAATGTGGGGCTGGAGCTGGCCAAGACTTTGCCCTACATTGCTGTGGCCAGTTACGGCTCCAAGGTCGAGCATCGGATGCGCCGCTATTAGGCGCAAAAGCTCGCCGCCAACGTACCCGCTTGCTCCAGCAACTGCCACCTGAATAGTCATTTAGCCCCTTAGAGTCGCGCCGAATTGCTGGTTTGCAAGCCCAACGGCCTGGTCCCTGGCTGCAGTAGCCTCCGCCTGGGTAAGAGTGCGGTCGTTAGCCCGATACAGAAGCGAGAAAGTCAGGGATTTTTGGCCAGCGTCTAAACCTTTACCGCGGTAGTCATCAACCAAGCGAATTCCTTCCAGAAGCTCTCCGGCGCCGGTAATGATGCTCTTGGTCAAATCGGCGGCACTGACCCGAACATCGACTACGAGAGAAAGATCCTGCGTCAGGAAAGTCATCACACCAAGCTCTCGGGCCTGAACCAGATCTGGAGCTACAGCGAAAATTTCATCCAGATTCAACTCAAAAACCCCAACGGACCTAGGTAGGTGGTTTTGTGAAGCTAGTTCCGGGTGAATTTCGCCGACAAATCCCACCACTTTTCCAGCCACCCACACATTCGCGGCACGCCCCGGGTGAAGGCCAGCAATCTCAAGCTGCTCTAGCTCAAAAGAAACAGCAGCCTGCTGCATAACTATCTCTACTGCGCCCAAGGCCTGAGGGTAGCCAGCCAATATCGAATGCTGTCCGGGGCTCTGAGGTAACCAGTTGCCCGTAAGCAGGCCAGAAACCAACCTGGGCTGCACTGGTATTGCAGCCTTAAGCGCTGCAAGAATTTTTTCCGAGGGTCGCTCATTGCCCGCAGGCAAAGCCGTCACGGCACTGCCGCCATTTGGCAGAAATACCGAACCTTCTTCTAATAAAGCTATGTCGGTGGACCCGCGAGAAATGTTTTTGGCCGCAGCAGAAATCAACCCAGGAACCAATGACGTTCTCAAGAAACTCGCCTCAGACTGCATAGGGTTTTCAAGCTCTACAGCGCTAACCGAACCCATCCAGCGGTTTTGTTCAGCAGAGACAAATGGGTAGTTCAGAACCTCGACGAATCCAGCGCCGGTGAGTCCTGATAGCACTCGGCGGCGAAGCTTTTGCCTTGATGTAAGGCCACGCCCCGGAGGCGCAACCGGCAGTCTGGCCGGAATTTTGTCGTATCCGATAAGCCTTGCGACCTCTTCAACCAGGTCAGTCTTATGAGTAATGTCAGGACGCCAGCTCGGCACAATGACGTGAACAAGATCGTCAATTTTGGTAACCGTGCAACCGATCTCCTCGAGGCTTGCAACCACTTGGTCAGCCGAGTACTCAACACCCACCAATCGGCCGGGATAATCAAGTTTCATCTCTATAGCTACGGGTTCAAACACGCTTGCGTATTCGGCCCCGACGCCACTAAGGCTCCCGAAGGCAAGCTCAGTCAATAACCCGGCTGCCCTGGAGGCCGCGGCCCTAGATATCGAACTGTCTACTCCACGCTCAAACCGCTTTGATGCTTCGGACGGGAGCTTATGGCGCCTAGCGCTTCTTGCAATCGAAATCGGATCGAAAATTGCCGCCTCTATAAGAACTGACGTAGTGCTCGAACTAACCTCGGTTCGGGCACCACCCATGACGCCGGCGATTCCTATCGGGCCCTGCTCATCACATATCAGTAAATCTTCTTCGTGAAGCTGTCTGGTTTTTTGATCTAGAGTGACGAGCTCTTCGCCGGCCTTTGCCCGGCGAACACTTATGCCTCCAACCAGCTTGTCAAGATCGTAAGCGTGCAGTGGCTGACCGAGCTCGAGCATCGCATAGTTCGTAATGTCCACCGCAATTGAGATTGAGCGCATACCGGCAAGTTTGAGACGGCTTACCATCCAATCCGGAACCTTCGCCTCGGCGTCTAATCCAGAAACTCCGACCAGGACAAACTGACTGCATCCAGCCCTACCGTGGATGGGGGCATTGTCCTTTACCTCGAGCGCAAAGCCCGACCCCATTACCGGATCAATGGAGAGAACCGGGTCTTGAAACTTCACTCCGGTCGCATGCGAGTACTCTCTTGCGATTCCTCTTATGGAAAGGCAGTAACCACGGTCCGGAGTCACGTTCACCTCTGCGGCAGACTCATCCAAGCCCAGGAGGGCTATTGCATCTAGCCCGATTTCAGGCTCCAGACCTATCGAACTGAGCACGAGAATGCCATCGTGCTCATCCCCCAGCCCAAGCTCTTTAGCCGAAGCGATCATTCCGTCAGACACGTGTCCGTAGGTTTTTCTGGCCGCAATCTCGAAACCTCCCGGCAAAACCGCACCCGGCAGGCTTACTACAACCTTGTCTCCTGCAACGAAATTAGATGCACCACAGACGATGCCTCTGATCTCGTCCGGGCCAGTGGTTGCAACTCGGACTTGGCACCAGCGAATAGTTTTCCCATTTTTCTGCTCTTCAGCCTCGAAGGACAGCACTTCCCCGACGACCACCGGTCCAGATATGTCCCCACCGTGAGAACCCTCTTCTTCGAGACCAACTTTCACGAGCTCCGCCATCACGTCATTCGGGGTGACTTTAGAGCCAAGCTCAACCATTTCGCCGAGCCATCCAAGTGGAATTCTCATCTAGATCACCGATCCGAACTGAGCGCTGAAGCGGACATCGGCTTCGACCATGTCGTGCATGTCTTTCACGCCGTTTCTAAACATCAAAGTTCTCTCAATACCCATGCCGAAAGCGAATCCGGAATAGACCTCGGGATCAATTCCTGCGGCGAGCAACACGTTTGGATTGACCATGCCGCAGCCACCCCACTCGACCCACCTAGGACCACCTTTGGCATCCGGGTGCCAAACATCCAGTTCTGCGGAAGGCTCAGTGAAAGGGAAAAAGCTCGGCCGCAATCGGATGCTGGCCTCATCGCCAAACATCACTCTTGCAAAGTGCTCCAAAGTTCCCCGAAGGTCAGCCATGGTGAGGCCCTTATCAATCGCTAAACCCTCTACCTGGTGAAACACCGGAGTATGGGTTGAATCTAACTCATCGGTTCTAAATACTCTGCCCGGGCACAGCACGTAAACGGGTAGGTCACGCTCAAGCAGCGATCTAACCTGAACAGGAGACGTGTGAGTTCGTAACAGCAGGTGATTCTCAACTGGTTTAACAAAGAAAGTGTCCTGCATTGCCCTAGCTGGGTGATCCGGGTGAAAATTTAATGCGTCGAAATTAAACCATTCGTTTTCGAGCTCCGGGCCATCGGCTATCTCCCAGCCCATTCCGACGAATACATCGCTGACCTGATCCATCAAAAGAGACAGCGGATGTCTTGCGCCGAGCTTCAGAAACTTTGGTGCGGCCGTCATGTCAACTTTTTCGCTGGCAAGTGCCTCATTGGCCGCGAGCGATTCCAGCCTGATTTCTTTTTCGTCAAAAGCCTGGCTTAGCTTTGCTCTCGCCACTCCAACTAGCTTGCCGGCCTCGGCTTTTTGCTCATTCGGAACTGCCTTAATCAAAGCGTTCAGCCTACTGATCGGAGAGGTCTCTCCAACAATCTGGGCCTTTTGACTCCTTAGGGTTGCCGCATCTTCGACCGCGGCCAGCGCGCTTAGCGACTCTTGCAGCGCATTGGCTACTACTTCGGGAGTTAATTTCTCGGACATCGCCACAAGTTTAGCGATTAGTGTGCTGAGCGACCGCAGTGAGATACAGGCAAATTGAAGCCGCTATGCCTAGGTTCAATGATTCTGCGGCACCGTAAATGGGCAAAGACATAGTTTTATCCGCGTTTTTGGAAACCTCATTGGTAACGCCATGAGCTTCATTTCCAAAAACCCAAGCAGTTGGCTTTGCCATTTCGGCCACAGAAACCTGAGTGACGTCCTGACCTGTAGAACTAGATGAAAACACCTGAATGCCGGCGGACTTGATTTTGATAATCGCCTCAACTAAATCTTGATCGACGACGATGGGGACATTCAGAATGCTGCCGGCGGTCGAGCGGACTACCTTCGGGTTATAAACATCTACCGAGTCAGGGCTGAGAATGACAGCGTCAGCCCCGGCTGCGTCAGCGGCTCTTATTATTGACCCGAGATTGCCGGGGTCTCGACCTTGATCGATAAGTGCCAACAAAACCGGCTGCTTTGACAGAAGCTGTTCAAGCTCGATATCCAAATGATGAACAACCGCTACAAATCCTTGCGGGGTTCTGGTATCGGAAATTTTGCCCATAACTTCGTCTGAAACTTCTTCGATAGCTACGCCCAAATCGGATAGGTCAGCCAAGACTTCACGATAACGCTCCCAGGCCGAAGCGGTCACGAAGACCTCTTCTATTAGACGGGGAGATTTCTCTAGCTCTTTCAGGCCCTGTGGCCCTTCAAGCAAAAAGAGCCCGGTTTCATACCGGGCGTCTTTTTGGTTCAATCGAACAATCCCCTTGACCCTGTTGGATCTGGGATCATCTAACATTAGCTAGCCTTTGGAGCGTTCACGTCCTTTGGCAATGCTGCCTTCGCCGAGGCAACCAAGGTTGCGAAAGACTTCGGGTCATGAATTGCCATGTCGGACATAATTCTGCGGTCTACCTCAATGCCAGCGAGGCTTAGACCCTGTATGAAGCGGTTATAAGTCATCCCGTTTAGACGGGCCGCAGCGTTGATTCGCTGAATCCAAAGTCTACGGAAATCACCCTTGCGCTTACGACGATCGTTGTATGCGTAGACAAGCGAGTGCAGCAACTGCTGCTTGGCCTGACGATACAGTCTCGAGCGTTGTCCGCGGTAACCCTTGGCGCGCTCTAGAGCAACTCTGCGCTTTTTGTGCGAGTTGACAGCATTTTTTACTCTTGCCATGTTCTTACTCCTTCTTCGTCAGCCCTAGCGGCCGAGCTGCCTTTTAAGCTTCTTGAAATCTGCTGGGGAAACGACCTGGTCAGCATTCAGGCGACGCTTGCGCCTGGATGACATGTGCTCCTGGTTGTGTCGCATGTTGATCTGCTGCTTCATCAGCTTGCCGCTGCCAGTAAAGCGGAAACGCTTTTTGGCGCCCGAATGGGTCTTCATCTTCGGCATGAGCTCTCCTTTTAGTTCTCTTGCTCCACAGCAGGCTTCTGCTGTGCCTTTTTAGCCTCTGCTCGCGCTTCGGCCTTGTTCTTGAGCGGACCTATAACCATGACCATGCTTCGGCCATCGATTGATGGATTCGACTCAACTGTTCCAAATTCGGTAACTTGGTCAGCTAAATTCCTGAGTAACTTGACTCCCATTTCGGGTCGAGACTGCTCTCTACCGCGAAATACAACCATTACCTTGACTTTGTCGCCGGCCTTGAGGAACTTTCGAACCTGTCCTGCCTTTGTTTCATAGTCATGGCTGTCAATCTTCAAACCAAATCGAACAGTCTTCAAAACTGTGTTTACCTGGTTCTTGCGAGCCTCACGGACCTTTTGGGCAGCTTCATACTTGAACTTGCCGTAGTCCATAATCTTGCAAACAGGAGGGCTTGAGCCAGGCGAAACCTCGACTAGGTCAAGGTCAGCCTCTCTTGCCAACTTAAGTGCTTGATCAATATCAACAACGCCAACTTGCTCTCCAGCTGGTCCCACAAGACGAACCTGTGCCACCCGAATACGCTCATTAATGCGAGGATCGCTGATAATTTCTCCTTAGTAACTGTTTTTGACCACGCAAGCGTGCAGAAATAAATCAACTCTCTTACCCGGCAGCCTATTGAGAAGGCGGCTGATAGGTGGGATTGTAATCCACTTCTGACCGAGTAATAGCTCGGGGCCTCAGGTAGCCTAGCAGAGCATTTGAATATTGAGAAGAGGAAAAGTGGAAGAAGATTTAGCTCGTGACATCGCTGAAGTTCCAGCGGTCGAGGTTATTAACACAACCGCAGTGCACCTAATGAGTGCTGCTGCGGTTCAGTGCGGGCTGTCCGACGACACTCCAGGTGACCTAGCCGAGGCACGAAAGCTGATCACTGCGCTGGCAGGTCTAGTTAGCGCTGCTGCGGGAGAAATCGGCGATCACCACGCTCGCCCCCTGAGAGACGGTCTTAGATCCTTGCAGCTTGCATTCCGGGAAGCCTCGTTTATCAAGGATGCCCCCGGTCAAGGACCCGGAGAGAAATACACGGGTCCAGTTTCCTGACCTAAATAGCGGAAATTACTTTTAGCTTGAAAGAATCGACGAAGTCATCAAGGCTCCCAGCCCTCAGGTGAGCGACGAAACTGGTCAGAGCACTCTCTAGATTTTCGGCGGTCAAGCCCGGCCTCATGCCGACCTCGATTATTATTTCCTCCGCTACAAGTCTTGCCTCCGGGTCGCCGGCCGACACTCCAGCCATAACAACGTCCTTTACTTCCTTGACCGCAGAAGCAATTACTTGCTTTACCTCCGAGCCAGAAACTGCGTCAATTATCTGCAAGCCCTGAGCTAGAGCAGCTAGCTCAGTCCTGCGAAGAGCCCTTGCGTGGGTTGCCGGATTAATAATTACTCGCGTGTGGCCTTCGCCGACGGTTGCGACGCAGAGCTTACCTATAGTCACTGGCACGGGACGCGCGTCGGCCTTCCAAGAAAGCATGTCCGCGACCGATGTGAATGCAGGGATTGCGGTTCTATCATCCGGGGTTGCCACCGCAACAATTGCCAAGTCCGCACTTTTGTCTACTGTTTGACCATGGGGACCAATGCCGGTCTGGCCAATCTCGGCAATTAGCGGAACGAGTAAACGCTGCCCGCGAAGTGACTCGATGAAAGTCATTTTTACGAACGGAGTGGCACCCAGAGCCGCCGCAATTACCTCTGGAGTCTCGCCGTCATCCTCTGCCCAAGGATTCTCCTCAAATGAGCGTCCCTTCCAAGGGACGCCAGCCGAATCGACAAGCGGGCTTTCAGTCAATGCCCGGTCGCGATCGCCAAGGCTTGCTCCAATGTGAAGCGACCTGCGTAAAGCGACTTACCTAAAATCGCACCCTCCAGGCCAAGTGGCACCAAGTCAACTAAGTCATGAATGTCCTGGAGAGTAGAAATACCCCCGGAAGCCACGACCGGCTTTTCGGTGTGCTGCATGACTAATTTCAAAAGTTCGAGGTTAGGGCCCTTCAGGGTTCCGTCCTTGGTGACGTCGGTGACGACATATCTGGCGCATCCATCCGCTTCTAGCCTGGCCAAAACTTCAAGCAAGTCTCCGCCTTCTTTGGTCCATCCTCGAGCAGCCAAAGTGGTCCCCCGAACATCCAAACCAACGGCAATCTGATGACCGTATTTGCCGATTACTCTAGAGGTCCACTCCGGATCTTCAAGTGCGGCGGTTCCAAGATTCACTCGTGCGGCACCAAGCTCCAAAGCTGCCTCAAGCGAGTGATCGTCGCGAATGCCTCCCGAAAGTTCAATTTTTACCGAACCGCTCTGCGCTACTACTTCGGCAATCGCCTCTCGATTGTGCCCTCGACCAAACGCAGCATCAAGATCAACCAAGTGAATCCACTCTGCACCGGCCGTAATCCAATCTTGTGCTGCCTTCACAGGGTGCCCAAAATCTTCTTCGGTACCTGCCTCGCCCTGGGTAAGACGCACGGCCTTACCGGACGCAACGTCGACCGCGGGTAATAACTCAAGCTTCAAGGTGTCTCCTAGATAGATTCAATCCAATTTGAAAGTAACTTCAAACCGGCTGGGCCAGATTTTTCGGGGTGAAACTGCGTGGTTGACAGCGGACCATTTTCAACTGCCGCGAGAAATCGTTCGCCGTGGTTAGACCAAGTCAAGTGAGCTGGGATAAATGGAGGTCGGATATCAAGCTCCCAAGCCACGGTGGCATAGGAGTGCACGAAGTAAAAACGCTCCTTTTCAACTTCATTAAATAAAATCGAGTCCGAGGGTGCCTCGACGGTGCTCCAGCCCATGTGGGGTAATCGCGGAGAATCTAACATCTTTACGGTCCCGGGCCATTGCCCTAGGCCCTTAGATTCAAGGTCGTGCTCCAAACCGGTTTCAAACATTACCTGCATGCCAACACAGATCCCAAGCACTGGTCTAGAGGCAGTCAGCCTCTTATCAATGAGCCGATCGGCTCCATGCGCCATAAGCTTTTCCATTACCGAACCAAAGGCCCCAACACCGGGAACTACTAGGCCGTCAGATTCATAGACATTATTGGCGTTGTCCGTAAGAGTTACATCCGCCCCAGCTTCAGTTAGGGCCTTGCAGACGGAATGGACGTTGCCACTGCCGTAATCAAGAACTGTGACCGATTTGGTCACAAGCTCCCCTTGGTCGATGGCACGCCAACAACGCGAGGGTCCAGCACTACCGCCTGCCTCAGCGCGCGCGCAAAAGCCTTGAACTGAGACTCTGCTATGTGGTGGGCATCTCGACCCGCCAACACATTTATGTGGACCGTGAGGCCAGCATTATGTGCAATCGCCTCAAACACGTGTCTTACCAACGACCCAGTGAAGTGTCCACCGATCAAGTGGTATTCGAAACCAGCTGGCTCACCGGAGTGAACCAAAAAAGGCCTGCCCGAGACATCCACTACAGCTCGAGCTAACGCTTCGTCCAACGGCACGGTTGCGTCTCCGTAGCGTCCAATGCCCTGCTTGTCACCGAGCGCCTGAGCAAGCGCCTGACCCAAAACAATTGCAACGTCCTCGACCGTGTGGTGTGCGTCGATCTCCAAATCACCGGTGGCGACAACATTTAGGTCCACTAGAGAGTGCCTAGAGAATGCAGTCAGCATGTGGTCGTAAAAGGGCACACCGGTTGAGATTTCACTCTTTCCGGTGCCGTCAAGGTTGATTGATAACTCGACAGACGATTCACTTGTCTTTCGACTGATTTTTGCTTCCCGATTCACAGCTGATCCTTTGGCTCTAGTGCCTCTAGTTTAGTCAAGCAGCAATGCCAGCTCACCAAGTAATTTTGCGGTCTCTGCTTCGGTTCCGGCTGTGACTCGAAGGCAGCCCGGAATTCCGATGTCCCTCACAATGATTCCTTTTGCTAGCAGGCCATCGAAGACAACTTGAGCATCTTGAAACCCTTCAATTAGAACGAAGTTCGCATCCGAAGGTAAGGGCCTTAGGCCCATCTTCGAGACGCCGACCATAATCCGATCACGCTGAAGCTTTATTTGCTGGATGTTAGCCAATAGTTGCCCGCTGGTCTCAAGAGCCGCCATGGCCGCCGCTTGAGTCAGTGCGCTGAGGTGATAGGGCAACCTGACAATGCGCATGGCATCAACCAAGGCAGCATCGGCAGCCATGTATCCAACCCGAGCGCCTGCAAATGCGAATGCCTTGCTCATGGTGCGGCTTATTACTAGGCGTGGTCGTCCAGGCAACAGCGAAATAGCGCTTGGGGAGTCAGAAAATTCCTGATAAGCCTCATCAACTAGCAACATTCCACCGAAGCTGTCGTAGGCCGCCTCAATCACGTCCAGCGAAATGCCGGTTCCGGTTGGATTATTTGGCGAACAAAGGATAACTATTTGCGGCTTCGCTTTTTGGATTTCCTTACGCACATACTCACTGGTAAGAGAATAATCATCGAGCCGAGGAAGCAACTGGTATTCAGTAAGGGTCGTTCGGGCGATATTCGCGTACATCGAGTAAGTGGGACCGAAACTTATTGCCTTTGCCTCTGGACCCCCAAAGACTTGAAAAAACTGCTGCAAGATTTCATTCGAACCATTTGCGGCCCAAATTTGCTCCGCCGCTAGGTTTGCGCCCAAGAACTCAGCCAGCATTTGACGGAGCTGAACGAACTCACGATCTGGATACCGGTTCAGCGTGAGAGCCGCTTCAGCTGTTCGCTGGACAATTCGCAGCGCTACCTCTTCGGGTATTCCGAAGGTGTTTTCATTTACATTGAGCCTAATTGGAACGTCGATTTGAGGGGCGCCGTAGGGCAGCTGTCCGACCAAGTCGGGTCGAATGGGCAGATCGTCGAGGTTAGTCACCCCTCAAGATTAGCGAATGAGTTGGAACCCGTGCGACTTAGGGAAGCGCTATTTGCTGACCAGGAGTCAATTCGACAGTTTCAAGGGCATTCACTATGACCACTCGGGCGATCCAGTCTCTAGGATCCTGAGACGGGGCGTACTTGTCCGCCAACTCCCAAAGCGAGTCACCCGACTGAACCGTTACAACTTCAAGGGTTGCCCCAAGGTCGCTTCCAGCAAAGGAGCCGGTGATTCCCAAGATGCTGATAACAAAACTAAGAGCGAGAATTACAACTGCGCGTACCAAACGTCTCGGGTTTGTAAGCCGGTAGTTTCCAAGAGCTAACATGTTGTGTCCCTTCAGTTCGAATACTTGTTTCGAACATTTGTTCTAAGTTTATGCACTTATTTCAGAAATGCAAGCGTTTCTGTCTAAATCTTTGATGCTTTATCGAAAATGTGTTTGGCATTTTGTATAAATACGAATACAGTTTCGATACAGGTAGTGAACAGCTACCCACAGACATTTTGCAGAAGGGTCACCCATGGACACCTCTAATTTGACTAATGTTCAACAAAGAATTCTCACTGTCATCGCTGAATCGATGGCCGGCCGCAACTACGCCCCCTCGATGAGAGAAATTGGCGAGTCCGTAGGTCTATCTTCAACTGCGAGTGTCTCTCATCAGCTAAACAAGCTAGAACTCCTGGGTTTCATAAGCAGGGACCCAAGGCGACCTCGAACGATCGATCTGCTTGGATTAGAGCCAGCTGGGGAAATCATCAACCCCGACGCCGCCATGGTTCCGCTTGTAGGTCGAATCGCAGCTGGTGGGCCGATTACAGCTGAGCAAAACGTGGAGGATGTATTTGCGCTCCCCCGTCAGCTTGTGGGGCAGGGCGACTTGTTTTTGCTAAAGGTCGTCGGAGAATCAATGATTGACGCCGCTATTTGTGATGGAGACTGGGTTGTGGTTCGTCAGCAGCAGACGGCTGAGAACGGCGACATAGTTGCTGCAATGCTCGAAGACGAGGCAACAGTCAAGATGTTCAAACAGCGCGACGGAAACACCTGGCTGCTTCCAAGAAACTCCGCATTTGAACCGATTCCTGGGGAGCACGCCGTGATTCTGGGCAAGGTAGTTGCTGTTCTCAGGGCCGTCTAGAAAGGCTTGCTAATTCCGCAGCTAAGTCTTCGCGCACCAAAGCCTTGACCCTGGTACCGCCCTCTACGTACTCAACGCTCTGGACTTTTCCTGCGACATGAATCTTTGACACTAGATCGCCGCGGTCATAGGGAATTAACCCATCAAACAGGACCTCTGGTCGGGGCAAAGAAGAGGCAATAGCGGCCTCAAGTTCGGCAATACCCAAGCCTGTTCTCGCAGACACTAAAAATGCCCCTGGGCAAAGACCCCGCAGCCTGATGTGCTCCTCTTCGGAAACCAAATCGGCCTTATTGAATACGATCAGCTCTTCGATTGCGGAAGCGTCGACCTCGGCTACCACCAGGCGAACGGTCTGGATCTGTCCAAGCGGATCCGGGTCGGTCGCGTCCACAACGTGGACAATCAAATCTGCACCCGCAATTTCCTCGAGGGTGGACCTAAATGCCTCAACCAGTTGGTGAGGCAACGAGCGCACAAAGCCCACGGTGTCCGCGAGAGTGTAGCTTCTTCCGTCCGGTGTCTCGTGCCTTCTTATTGTTGGATCGAGCGTGGCAAAAAGTGCGTTCTCCACCAAGACTCCAGCCTTGGTGAGCCTGTTGAGCAAAGACGACTTTCCCGCGTTGGTGTAGCCGGCAATTGCCACCTGAGGAACTCTCGCTTTTTCTCGCTTGAGCCTCTTGGTATCGCGGGCGCTCTTCATCAAGAAAATCTCCCGCCGCAATTTAGCCATCTTGGTGTTGATTCGTCTTCTATCAAGCTCAATCTTGGTTTCACCTGGTCCACGCGAGCCTATTCCGACACCACCGGCAGCCTGGCCTCCGGCCTGCCTGGACATCGACTCTCCCCATCCGCGCAATCTCGGAAGTAAATACTCAAGCTGCGCAAGTTCGACCTGGGCTTTTCCTTCTTTGCTCTTGGCGTGCTGGGCAAAAATATCAAGAATGATCGCAGTTCGGTCAACTACCTTGACCTTGACTATGTCTTCCAGAGTTCTTCGTTGTGATGGCGCAAGCTCGGCATCAGCTATCACAGTATCGGCACCAAGTTCTTTGACTAACTCTCTGAGCTCTTCTGCTTTTCCCTTTCCAAAGTAACTCGCGGGGTCGGGCTTTGCGCGTCTTTGCAGAAGTCCATCCAGCACCTCAGCTCCAGCAGTCTCAGCAAGGGCAGCAAGTTCACGGAGCGAGTTTTCTGCTCGGGTTACCGTTCCAGTGCCCCAAACGCCGATTAGGACGACTCGCTCAAGACGCAGCTGACGGTACTCTACCTCCGAAATATCTTCCAACTCAGTCGAAAGTCCTGGGACTCGTCTAAGTGACGCCCGCTCCTCTAAATCGAGTTGATCGCCGTCATACTCGGACGCCGGCGCCAGAGAGCCGCGGCGTAAAATTCGGTCGATAGTAGATTCTGGTTCCATTGTTGTTTAAGACTAAGCCTGTATTAGGTTTGTCGTATGCCGATGGAGCACTATTTCAGCTCAGAGCCGACAACGAAGAAAATTGAAACCGAGGTTTCATTTGAAGTTGACGGTGTCAAATTTGACATGACCGCCGCAAGCGGAACCTTTAGCTCGACGAAACTAGACCCCGGCACAAAGGCGCTTCTTTCGCATACTTCGCTATTGCCAAAAGATGGAAACGTACTTGATCTCGGCTGCGGCTGGGGTCCGATCGGCATCGTGATTGCAACTCTCTGTCCAGCTGCAAAAGTTCATGCGATAGATATCAACCAGCGGAGCATTGAGCAGACCCGATCGAATGCCGATCGAATCGTACTTACAAATCTCAGCATCTGTCTTGCCGAGGAGCTACCTACGGACCTGAAATTTGACGCAATCTGGTCAAACCCACCAATCCGGATTGGCAAAGTTGCGCTCCACGAATTGCTAAGAACTTACATTCCTCGCTTACAGGATGGTGGAAGAGCGGTTTTTGTGGTTCAGAAAAACCTGGGGGCAGACTCACTCGTACGCTGGCTAGCCGAAGAGTTCCCTAGTAATGAAGTTTCCAGAATTGGAACGGCAAAGACCTACCGAATTATCGAGGTGGTCAATCCTGCCAAACCCCAGAATAAGTAAGAACCGCCGGGCCACTGATTGAAACGTGTTCGCCGTCCTCGGTTGGAAACATCCGGACAGCAACCTCTCCCCCAGGAACCTTCACCTTCCAAAAGTTCTGAGTCCCTCCGGCCCAGTGGCGAATCGCAATTGCTGACGCTGCTATTCCGGTCCCACAACTCATGGTTTCACCTGAGCCGCGTTCATGGACCCTCATGGTTAGCCCCGCAACACCTTTATTGATAAGAGGCTCATCCAGGACCACAAATTCGACGTTAGCGCCGTCTTCTGGAAAAGGCTCTAGAACTGGGGCCCTCGCTAGCTCTAAGCCCTGGAGCTCTTCGAGATCCGCAAGCGCAACCACAACGTGAGGGTTGCCAACATTCACAGCAAGACCAGGCCTGGAGACTTGAAGACCCCGTGTGCTGACAAGCGTTTGGTCGTCCCCGATCGAAAAAAGACCCAGGTCAACAGCGAACCCATTCACCGTTGCAGTTAGATCCTTGATGCCATTCCTGGTGGCGACCGGCAAAGTGCTGCCGTCGGTGAGCGTCGCCAATCCGCTTTCTAGCAGGTAGCGAGCAAAAACTCGAATGCCGTTTCCGCACATCTCTGCCCTAGAGCCGTCGGAGTTTCTGTAGTCCATAAACCAAATAGCTTCCGGCTCATCGTCCAGCAGCTCCGCAACCTCGGCATCCTTTGCGGTGGGCTTCACAATAATTAGACCGTCGGCACCGATACCAAAGTGTCGGTCACACATTGCGGCAACTTGGCCGGCACTAAGGTCAATTTGTCCGGCCTTATCAAGCACAAGAATGAAATCATTACCCGTGCCATGGCCTTTTGTGAATTCGATTTTCATGTCTCAAGCCTAATTCGCTCCAGAGCGCACTTGAGCAATTCCGGGGAGTCCGGCAACCAATGAGTGCGACGATCTCGCTTAAACCAGGACATTTGTCGTCTCGCATATCGGTTCGTTAGGCGAATCGTGTCTTGAATCGCCGAAGCTTCGTCAAGTTCTCCAGAGATTTGCTGAAAGGCTTGTTGATAGCCGATAGCAGCAAGTGCGGTTTTGGATAGCGGTGCTCTGCCCTCTAGCAGCCGACCAGCCTCGTCAATGAGTCCCTGCGACCACATATCTGCCACACGGCCTGCAATGCGTGGTTTAAGGACCTCTCTACCAACATCGATGCCAATAGTGAGAGTTGGCACAAGGTACTCGGGGTCCGGAAGGGAAGAGACAAAAGGTCGTCCTGTTATCTGAATCACCTCGAGTGCTCTTATGACCTTCCTAACATTATTGCTGTGGATTTTTTGACCAGACTCTGGATCTAGAGCCATAAGCTGATTGTGCATTTCAAGGTTGCCAACAACCTCCGCCTGAGACTCGAGTTGATCCCGAATTTCCGTATCGGTGGGAGCGAAATCGAAATAATCAAGAGCGGCCGCCAGGTAAAACATGCTCCCACCTACAAACACCGGCAACTTTCCTCGAGCTCGAATATCATGGGCGGTTTCTATTGCCAGCTTGCTATATTCAGCCGCTGTCATTTCCGCGGTAGGTTCGATCGAATCTATTAGGTGATGCTCAATGCCCCGACGCTGATTTTTGGCCAATTTTGCTGTTCCGATGTCCATGCCCTTATAAAGCTGCATGGCATCGGCATTAATAATTTCAGCCAGCTGCCCGGACGACTCCAGCGCTTCGACCAGAGATAAAGCCAACCCGGACTTGCCGGAGGCAGTAGGCCCGACAATAGCTAGGGCGCTAAACCCCACTTTTTACTCTGATCGGTATACCAAGTGAGACTTTGGACCCTCCGGGACCCGGGACACCGCAGCTCTCGAGCTGACGACGGTCAAACGCGTCCCCACCCGCGGTTCTGCGGACCTCATAAAGGCCACCGGGCGCGTAGTCGGCAACAAGGAAATATGGAGCTGCTCTGGTAATTGTGAGCCTGACGGCGTCACCTGGACGAGGAGCATCCTGGCCCTTTGGAACATCGAAGTGGACAAGTCGGTTGTCTTTCGCTCTTCCAGTTAGGCGATCCGTCTGAGAATCCTTGCGCCCTTCATTGGCCGAGACCAGCACCTCAACTTCTATCCCAACCATGAGCTTATTTTCCTCCCAAGCAACTTCGTTCACGACAGCTAGAAGGCGTTCGTATCTTCCTTGAACTACTTCCTTGGGAAGCTGATCGGGCATTTCGGAAGCTGGAGTTCCCGGCCGCTTCGAGTATTGATAGGTGAAGCAGGCTGCAAACCTCGATTTTCTAACGACATCTATGGTGTCCTGAAAGTCCTGTTCCGTCTCGCCCGGAAAGCCCACAATTATGTCCGTTGTTATCGCAGCTTCCGGCATTGCCGCGCGAACGCGATCAAGAATCCCTAGATACTTTGAAGCACGGTAACTGCGCTTCATTTCCTTCAGTACTTTGTCTGAACCAGACTGCATTGGCATGTGTAGTTGGGGCATAACGTTCGGGGTTTCAGCCATCGCTGCAATCACGTCGTCTGTGAATGAAGCAGGGTGAGGGGAAGTAAATCTGAGCCGTTCAAGCCCCCTTATCTCGCCACAAGCCCTCAACAACTTGGCGAATGCGCCACGATCACCGAACTCAACACCGTAGGCATTGACATTTTGGCCCAACAGGGTAACTTCGATTGCCCCATCAGCAACAAGAGCTTCGACTTCGGCCAAAATCTCCCCGGGGCGTCGGTCTTTCTCTTTACCCCTAAGCGTTGGAACTATGCAGAAGGTGCAGGTGTTGTTGCAACCAACCGAAATCGACACCCAGCCGCTAAACGGGCTCTCACGCTTGGTTGGAAGGGTAGATGGGAAAACCTCCAAGGATTCCAAGATTTCGATTTGAGCTTCCGCATTGTGCCTGGCGCGCTCCAGCAGAACCGGCAACGAACCCATGTTGTGGGTTCCGAACACAACGTCCACCCAAGGTGCCCGCTGCAAGATTACGTCCTGATCCTTTTGGGCCAAACAGCCGCCTACTGCAATCTGAAGCTTGGGATTGGCCTCTTTTTTGGGAAGCAACATTCCAAGCGTTCCATAGAGCTTGTTGTCCGCGTTCTCACGAACGGCGCAAGTGTTAAAGACAACAACATCCGGGTCTGCGCCGTTGCATTCCACATAGCCAGCTGAGTCAAGCAGTCCCGAGATACGTTCAGAATCGTGAACGTTCATCTGGCACCCAAAGGTGCGGACTTCGTAGGTAAGAGACATGACAGGCTCGATTTTAGTCGTCAGACCTAATTTCGCGAAGTGCACTGGCAACCAATGACGAACTGAAGCCTCTCCTCATCAAGAAACCGGAGACTCTTCTGTACCTCGCATCGAGTTCTAAACTTCCCAGCCGGTCCCAACGAGCCCTACCTAATTCCAGAACCAACTTCTCTTCATCTTCTCTGGTTATGCCGGACACGGCCTCTTCAACTAAAGATCTATCCACGCCCTTTTGTTGCAATTCTCTGCTGATAATTCTTGAAGATTTTCCTTTTTCGACTCTGGAGCGAACGTAGGCAGCGGCAAAAACTGAGTCGTCAATCAACTGGACTTCCTCGAACCGATCGAGAAGAGGTTTTGCTATCTCCGGAGGAATCTCTCGTTTTTCAAGAATTTGGGCTAGCTGCCATTTAGTCTTCATGCTTCGGGAAAGCTGGAAAAGCAGCACGTTACGTGCGCGCTTTTCCAGCTTTTCTTGAGACGGTTTTTCTTGAAGCTGTGTTTCTTTAGGCTTTATTTCAGGCATCGTTTGCGGCCTTAGCGACCGTCTCGGTATCCTCTGTTACATCTGCAATTTCTTCAACCGGAAGGTCGGCAACGGGTCTTGGAACTCCCACTCCAAGCTTCGCCTTAATCTTCTGTTCAATGGTGGCTGCAATCTCAGGATTTTCCTTCAAGAACTTGCGCGAATTCTCTTTTCCTTGACCCAGCTGTTCGCCATCGAAGGTGTACCAAGCACCTGACTTGTTGACAATGTCCTGCTCGACACCAAAGTCAATCAAGCTGCCCTCGCGGGAGATTCCCTCACCGAAGATAATGTCGAACTCCGCCTGCTTGAATGGTGACGCAAGCTTATTCTTTACGACCTTCACTCTTGAGCGGTTACCCACAGCGTTGTTCTGTCCGTCCTTTAGCGTCTCAATTCGACGAATGTCCAATCGGACTGACGCATAGAACTTCAACGCCTTTCCGCCCGAAGTTGTCTCTGGAGAACCGAAGAAGACTCCGATTTTTTCGCGCAGCTGGTTGATAAATATTGCAGTGGTGTCCGTGTTGCTGATTGCGCCGGTTAGCTTACGTAGGGCCTGAGACATCAAACGAGCCTGAAGACCCACGTGAGTATCTCCCATTTCGCCTTCGATTTCAGCGCGAGGCACAAGCGCCGCGACAGAGTCAATCACGATGACATCGATTGATCCAGATCGGATCAACATGTCAGTAATTTCGAGCGCCTGCTCTCCAGTGTCTGGCTGGCTAACAAGAAGCGCGTCAATGTCTACACCGAGCTTGGCGGCGTAAATAGGGTCTAGGGCGTGCTCGGCATCGATAAATGCAGCTGTACCGCCAGCCTTCTGAGCGCTAGCGATAGCGTGAAGAGCAATGGTTGTCTTGCCCGAGGCCTCTGGCCCATAAACCTCTACGATTCGACCTCTTGGAAGTCCACCAATTCCCAATGCGACGTCCAACGCGATCGAACCGGTAGAGATCGATGCTATTGGAGCGCGCTCTTCGGATCCCAACCGCATAACTGATCCTTTGCCAAACTGGCGATCAATCTGCGCTAGGGCGGTGTCTAGGGCCTTTTCTCTATCTGATGCACTTGGCATTACAACCTCTTTCCGACGCCTGGCGCCTTGTTTACAACGAAGCTACGCTCCGTCTAAGACATTTTGCAGACCCGGCAAGAAACCTCTTGATAAGTCTTAGAAACTCTTAGCTGTTAGTAACAATAGGCGTTCGAACAAAATTTCGAATGATTAGTTTTCGGCGTGTTGCTTTGTCCGAGGCTTGCCGTGCCAACGTTCCTTGGGAACGCCAAGGTGAGCGCAGAGCGCTAGCCATACTTCTTTGGGATCATCGCCGGACTTGATTAGCTCCAGCGGGGTTTGGTCTGATTTGTCCGTGAGTCTAGTGTCCGCCAGTATCACGGCGGCGAAGCTGGGTCCAAACTCCTCGTCGACCAGTTGACGAAACTGACTCAGCTTCACTAGTGAGAGTAAAGCTCTGCTTCGGTTACAAAAGCATCTGGAACAGTGTCCGGGATGTAAGTCTTTTCGGCATAAACGCCTTCGACAAGTGCAAGACGATCAGAAACCTCACGCAACAACTGTGCTAGTGGCACATCTAGCGCCTCGGTTACGGAAGCAAGAATTTCAGAGGAGGCTTCTTTTTGACCGCGCTCAACCTCGGAAAGATAGCCCAGGGCAACGGAAGCCTTGGCAGCCACTTGCCTAAGTGTCTGACCCTGTTCTAAGCGGTGGTTACGAAGCACGTCACCGATTTCTTGTCTAAGCAGAACCAAAGTTTCCTCCTGGCCGATAATCTATCGGCTTCTATTGCTAAAAATACCCAAAATAACTGAATGTTTCCTGATTGGTAACCAACTACTCAGGCTAAATGTTCCCTAAGGATATGGATTGCTCGATCCAGGCAAAGCATTCTGACTTGATTTCTTGAACCCTCAAAATTTTCGCTGTAGACGGTCACGCCTTGAGAAGAACTGATTGCAATGAAAACTTCTCCCGGCATTCTCCCCGAAACGCTGCTTGGTCCGGCAACGCCGGTAGTTGCTATTCCGATGACCGAACCTAAATCTTTGCCGGCAGCCTTGGAGAGCCTCTCCCGAACACCTTCGGCCATCTGCGCAGCAACTTCGGCATCTACCGCACTCTGATTCGCGATTAGAGCAGGTGACACTCCTAAAAGTTGCTCCTTAATGCGGTCCTGGTAGGCAACAATCCCCCCAAGAATGACCTCTGAAGCTCCATCCACAGCAATTAAGGCTGAGGCCAAGGCGCCTCCGGTTATTGATTCAGCAATCGCGATTGAAAGGCCGGCTTTTTTTGCCAGGGCTATAACTTGCTCGGCCATAGAACCTGCTTTCCGCTCCACAGCGTTAAGGCCACCGTAAACCAGAGCACGGCCTGGGAGAACAACAAGTACCAGTCCCCCAAGACTTCAAAGGGCGCCAATGCCAGGCTAACCGCGATGATTTGCATGACCGTTTTGAATTTTCCACCTCCGGTGGCTGCAATCACTCGACGCTTAGCGACCACCAACCGGTAAACGGTCACAATCAACTCTCTACCGAGAATCAGTGAGGTCGCTATCCAAGGAACTGCACCCTGAATAGATAATGCAACAAGGGCTCCAGTAAGTAGGGCTTTATCTGCTATCGGATCAATAAGCTTTCCAAAATCGCTGACCAGGTTTCGCTTTCTGGCAATCGCACCGTCGATACCATCGGTTGAAGCCGCAAGCACCAGCAGCACCAACGCGGCAAACCGGCCCCAAAAATCCCAGTAATCAAAGATTATCCACAGCACAATTGGCACCATGGCCAGCCTGGTCAATGTAATTAGGTTGGGTGTTTGCCTGTAAATAAAGCTTCTAGAAGTCATCACGCCTACCGGTTAGCTGCCAAGCGTCTTCGTCTGGTTCGTCATCAGAACCCGGCGAATCCCCTTCGACCACAGCCGAGCTCTGGCCGCTGATCTTGGCAAGTAAAGCAGGCAGATCCTCCGCCTTGACGAGAACGTCTCGAGCTTTCGAACCCTCAGAGGCTCCTACCACTCCTCGAGACTCAAGTAGATCCATCATCCTTCCGGCTTTAGCAAAGCCAATTCGAAGCTTCCGTTGAAGCATCGAGGTTGACCCAAATTGAGAATTGACGATTAAATCGCAAGCGGCGAGAAGGACATCCATGTCATCGCCGATGTCACTGTCCACGATCTTAGAAGTTACCCGCTGTATTACGTCACTCCGGTATTCAGGATCCATCTGAGCCTTGACATGATTCACCACTTTTTGGAGCTCCGCTTCAGACACCCATGCTCCCTGAACGCGAACTGCCTTGTTTGTTCCCATAGGAGCGAAAAGCGCATCGCCTTGGCCCACCAGCTTCTCGGCTCCCGGCTGATCAAGAATTACCCGGGAGTCTGTCAAAGACGAGACAGAAAAGGCAAGCCTAGAAGGCACGTTGGCCTTGATAAGGCCAGTCACCACGTCCACCGAAGGCCGTTGGGTCGCTAGCACTAGGTGGATGCCGGATGCTCTGGCTAACTGAGTAATCCGAACAATAGAATCTTCAACGTCTCTCGGAGCAACAATCATTAAATCCGCAAGCTCGTCCACTACCACTAAGAGATACGGATATGGCTGCAAGTCTCGCTTGGAACCTTCCGGCACCTTTACGTCTCCACTAACCACCGCGCGGTTGAAATCGTCAATGTGCTTGAAGCCAAAAGATGCCAGATCGTCGTAACGCGACTCCATCTCTCTTACTACCCATTGCAAAGCCTCAGAAGCTTTTTTCGGATTGGTGATAATTGGAGTCACCAAATGCGGAACGCCCTGATAAACCGAGAGCTCAACGCGCTTAGGGTCAACCAGCACCATTCGAACCTCGGCCGGAGTGGCCCGCATCAATACGGAGCAAATCATAGAGTTTATAAAGCTCGATTTGCCGGCTCCAGTAGCTCCGGCCACCAATAAGTGAGGCATTTTGGCAAGGTTTGCTACTAGGTAACCACCCTCAACATCTTTTCCGACACCAATTGTCAACGGGTGCTGAGCTCCGGTTGCGGCCTTAGATCTCAGCACGTCTCCAAGAGAAACTATCTCCCTGTCAGTGTTAGGAATCTCAATGCCGATAGCGCTCTTGCCCGGTATTGGCGCCAAAATACGTACCTCGCTGGAAGCTACCGCGTAGCTGATGTTATTAATCAGTCTTGTTACTGCTTCAACCTTCACCCCTGGTGCCAATTCAACTTCGTACCTAGTCACAGTGGGTCCACGCTGGAAATCAGAGACCCTGGCCTGCACATCAAACTCTTTAAAAACATCGTTGATGGATGCGACCACCTGATCATTTACCGCAGATTTAGTTTTGTGGGGAGTTCCTGCTGCCAGCAGCCCAAGGGCCGGAAGTACGTAGGGCCTTTTTGCCCTCTCGGAGGTAGGTATGTCGATGGGCTCGGTAACTCCCTCTGGTTGAGAGAAAAACTCCGGCTCGTCGATCGAATCATCGCCAATAGGAGCGACCTCGACCGACTCAATCGGAGCATCAATTTCGGAGGCAACAAACTCGTCGATGTCAGACACTAGGGGAGAATCAAAAGCCGGCTCCAGCTCACGCTCTTTTTTCCACCACCCTGACTTCTTGGCGTCGAATGCGTCGGTTTCCACTGTCTGCTTATTTTCGGCAAATAAGAAACCATAGAATTTTTTCAAATTGACAACAATTTTGTTTGGGGCAGTTCCTGTCATCACCAAGAATGAAATGGCAGCCAGCAAAACTAGGGCAGGCACAGCTCCGAAGACGGTCAAAATTCCAGCAAGTGGGCCTCCAACCAACCAACCAAAGAGTCCCCCTGCCCCCGCTAATGAATCGACGCCATCCCGAGGGGACGGCATGCTGGAAAAGACGTGGAAAAAACCAGAGACAACTGAAAGTAGCAACCAGAATCCCAGAGCGAATCTAGAGCTATCCCTAACCGAAGCGGGATGTCTGAACAAGTAAAGCGCGTAGCCAAAAAACACAACCGGCAAGGCATAAGCGACTAACCCGAAGAGCATCCCGAATGTGAAATTGTGCAGAACCAGTGCCCAAGGTTCTCCGATTAAGAACCAGGCATTTGCCGCTCCCAAGACGCTAAGCAACAACAGGAAAAATGGAGCGCCGTCTCTACGGTCTTCCCTAGCAAGCTTTTCGGTGCTGAACGCTCGAATTATGCCGCCGAAAAAATGAGCGATACCTAGATAGCCAGCACTTAGAGTGGCGCCAAGATTAGAGCCTTCATGCCTGGTCTTGGATGGCCTGCCGGCAGCCGCCCTCTGCCTTGAGGTCGCAGGCTTCTTAGCAGACCGGCTACTGGCGGGTCTGCGGGGAGGTGGACTCTTTGCTGCCATGAGGAAAAACTAGCAATCTATTTAGTGATTTGGGCTTAGGCGGGGCGTGAAGAGTAAACAACGATTGGGATGATCATTGGCTTACGACGGTGCGCTCTGGCAACCCAGGAACCGACAGTTTTACGAATTACTTGCTGGAAGCCATAGGTGTCTCGAACCCCATCGGCTGCGGCTCTCATCAGAGCGGTGCGAACCTCCGGGAGGATGTCGTCAAAGACGTGATCCTCTTCGGCGTAGGCTCGAGCCTTAATCTCTGGGCCCTCAACAATCTGGCCGCTTGCTTTGTCTACGACCACAAAGATAGAAATAAAGCCCTCTTCAGCCAATATCCTCCGGTCCTTGAGGTCGTCCTCGGTGATCTTGCCAACGGTCTTGCCGTCGACATAAAGCATGTCGCATGGCACTCGACCGACTATCTCGCAAATGCCGTCAACCATGTCGATTACGGCGCCGTCTTCAGCCAACAGGGTTCGCTCCATCGGAACTCCGGTCTTAATGGCGAGGTCAGCATTCGCCCGCAGGTGACGGAATTCACCGTGAATCGGCAGTACGTTCTTTGGCTTCAAGATGTTGTAGCAATAAAGAAGCTCTCCGGCTGCCGCGTGACCAGAAACATGGACCTTGGCATTGCCCTTGTGAACAACGTTGGCACCAATTTTGGTGAGCCCGTCGATAACGCGGTAAACAGCATTTTCGTTGCCTGGGATAAGGGAGCTTGCAAGCAAGACCGTGTCGCCAGGTCCGATTTGTATCTGGTGATCTTGTCTTGCCATCCTTGAAAGCACCGCCATCGGCTCACCCTGGCTACCGGTGGACATGAAGACAAGCTTGCTGTCTGGATAGTTACCAGCTTTTCGAATATCTACTATCTGTCCGTCCGGTACCTTCAAAAACCCAAGCTCGGCGGCGATGGTCATGTTTCGAACCATACTGCGTCCTACAAAAACCACCTTGCGATTATTCGCGAGCGCCGCATCGATAACCTGCTGAACTCTGTGAACGTGTGAGCTAAATGACGCAACTACGACTCTTCCTGGAGTCTTAGCAATGACGTTCTCGATAACTGGCCCAATGTCTCTCTCTAGAGGTGTAAAACCCGGAACATCGGCGTTGGTGCTGTCGACCATAAATAGATCGAGACCTTCTTCGCCAATCTTCGCAAACGCACGAAGGTCAGTTAGCCTGCCATCCAGTGGCAATTGATCCATTTTGAAATCTCCGGTCGCAAGAACTGTGCCAGCGACACTTCGGACTATCACGGCCAAGGAGTCCGGAATCGAATGGTTTACGGCCACAAATTCAAGTTCAAAAGGTCCCATGCGCTCTATTTGCCCAGCAGCAACGGTATGAGTCAAAGGCGCAATTCGGTGCTCTTTGAGTTTCGCCTCAAGGAATGCAAGCGTCAAAGTAGAACCAAGAATCGGTATGTCTTTTTTATGACGGAGAAGATACGGCACTCCGCCAATGTGGTCTTCGTGTCCGTGAGTAAGCACCATACCTACGATGCGATCCAGCTTGTCCTCCAGATAACTAAAGTCTGGAAGAATGACATCCACTCCAGGCTGCGTCTCCTCAGGAAACAACACGCCGCAATCGATGATCATGATTTGCTTGTCAAGCTCGAAAACGGTCATGTTTCGACCGATCTCGCCTAAGCCTCCAAGCGGGATGATTCTCAACGTGCCCGGCTTGAGTGCCGGTGGGGCCTGCAGTTCCACTATCGGGTTGTCCCGGCTACCTTGGGCAGCGCACCGCCGGCGGCGGCATTTCTATCGGGACGGAAATTATCAAAACTCAAGCCAGGTACTCTTTCAACCTGGTCAATGCCGGATTCAATAGCAGCAGCCTCGCTGTCCTCTGGACCAACGAGTGGCAACCTGACTCTTGGTGAACCAATAAGCCCTAAGCCGTGCAGTACGTACTTCGCTGCAACAGTTCCTGGAACGTGGTTCATAACTGCACGCTGTAGCGGTTCGAGTGCATTATGGACCTTGAGGGCGCCGTGGAAATCATTTGCATTGGTCGCATCGAGCATTTCCCTGTAAGCGTGAGGGGCAATGTTCGCAGTGACTCCGATAAGTCCTGTGGCACCTACTGAAAGCTGAGGCAGTGCATAGGAGTCATCACCCGAGAAATACATCAAACCCGTTTCCAGCATCAGTCTTGAAACTTGCGCAAGGTCGCCCTTGGCATCCTTAACGGCAACAATATTTGGATGCTTGGCCGCTCTGTGAAAAGTGTCATAGCCGATTGCAACTCCAGTGCGACCTGGAATGTCATAGAGGATCACCGGAAGATCAGTTGCGTCGGCAATCATCCTGAAGTGAGTCAGGATGCCGGCCTGAGTCGGCTTGTTGTAATAGGGCGTGACTATCATCCCGCCATCAGCCCCGGCCTTTTCGCTGGCCTTGTAGAGCTGAATTGCATGGGCGGTCTCGTTGGATCCGCCGCCGGTGATGATCTTGGCTCGACCAGCTGCGACAGACTTGCCAACTTTTACAAGCTGAATCTTCTCTGCATCGGTGAGAGTCGATGTTTCTCCGGTGGTGCCGGTGACGACGATACCGTCGGCACCATTTGAAATGACATAGTCCATATGCTTTTCGGTTGCATCCCAATCGACCTCACCATCGTGAGTCATTGGGGTGACCAGTGCCACTAGCACTTGCCCAAAAACATCTCGTTCCTTTATAACCATGCCGATAGCCTACCGTTTGAAGAAGAGGGAGCCTAAGGAGCGACTCGACCGTTCTCGTTGAAAGACTCGTAGCTCAGTGGCATTAGCTTTGCCCAAAAATCTTCCATCTTCTCGGCACACATCTCGATTTCACGCTGCGGAAATGATGGGAAATGCGTGCCTTCGCGCTTGGTGCGAAGTGACAAGAAATTCATAAGCGAGCGAGAATTCATGGTCACGTACATGCTGGAGTAAATGTTTACCGGCAACACTATTCGGGCGACCTCGCGAGCAACTCCGGCCTCCAGCATGCGCTGATAAGACTCGTAGGCAGCACGGGTAATTGATTGTGTCTCCTGGACTACCAGAGCAGTCTGCTCAACAGTTCCATCCTCAAAATCATAGGCACCGGGTTTTCCAACCTGAACCAGTTTGCGCTCGGGACCTGGAACGTAAAAAACCGGCTGCAATTCGCGGTAACGACCTGATTCCTCGTTATAGCTGGCGATTCGGTGCCTCATAAACTCGCGAAAGACAAAAATAGGGGCCTGAACGTAAAAAGTCATTGAGTTGTGCTCAAACGGTGAACCGTGTCGATCCCGCATGAGGTAGTTGATAAGACCCTTGTCGCGCTTTTCGACCTCCGCGCCGATTTGCATAGCGCTCTCCAGGGTCTGCTCACCCTGAGTTGAAACCCTGGCGGCAAACAGCACGTCGGCGTCTTGAGCGCTTGATCTAACAAGTTCAACGGTCACGTCACTGCGGAATTGAATTTCGGTCATCTGATAACCCTAAGCCAGCCCAAAAGTAAAAAAGCGCAACACTCCGCATTTTTTTCTTTGCGTAATCTACGCTTACCTGCGTGGAGACAACAATTGCCCTGTCAATCGCTCTAATCCTTGTGGCGACTCTGACGGGTCTTTGCTATCGCTTCTTTCAAGGTCGCGGACACAGCGTCTCAGGGGCTCAATGCATCGAGCTTGAAAAACTCAAGATTCTCAAGAATGGCGAAGAAATAACGGAGTTCGGCAAAGAAGCTACGGTCGTTTTGTTTTCCACCGAATACTGTGGCCAATGCCCAGCGGTTAGAAGATCGCTTGCAAAACTGGAGTATCGAAAGGGTGGGCTTTTATTTATTGAGGCCGACATAACCCACAGAATAGACTTAGCTGCATATTTCAACATAAGTCAGACTCCAACAGTATTTGTCCTAAATCCAGCTGGCGAGATTCGCTTCCGGATTGGCGGAGTTCCAAAACCACAAACCATCGAAACCGAATTAGAAAAACTAGGAGTGAAATGACTACCAACAAGCATGTAGATCCCCGTGGACCAAGATTTGGCGCTGCGATCACCTCGGTATTATCCCTAATAGCTTTCTACCTGAGCCTCACGAACCAATCGCTTGCCTACGCAATACTTGTCGCACTGGGAGTGTTCTTCACCTGGTCCCTGGTGTCCCCAAGTACTCACCCGTATGGTTGGTCTTTTGCCAAATTTATTCGTCCCAAGTTGGCTGCCCCCAAAGAACTAGAGGACCCAAGGCCACTGAGATTTGCTCAGCAAGTCGGACTGGCGTTTGCGCTTCTTGGAATTATCGGTGGCATCTTTAGCGCGCCGCTAATAGCTGTTTCGGCAGCCTTCATCTTTCTTGCAGCTTTTCTGAATGCTGTTTTTGGCCTCTGCCTAGGCTGCCAGCTCTATCTACTAATCCGCAGGGTCGGGATTATTCGCTAGCAGGATGGCTTGCCTAATCGCAGCTCTGGCATTCTTGCGCTCGCCGGCAGCATCGTGAGCCTCACCTAGTTGGAACCAGAGGCTCCAGCTCTTAGGGTCCTTTGTAACTGCATCCTGAATTCGCTCCAGCTCTTTATTGGCTGACTCTTTAGTGGCCCGGCCGCTGGCCCGAAGTTCAAGATCCAATCCCGGGATATCGAGTGCAATTAGCCGCCGCGACAACCGCTGCGCCTTTAGGCCAAATTGCAGCTCAGCAAATAACGCCCAGAGCGCTACCAGCGGCAGCACAAGAATTGCCAAGCCCATAGCAACAGCGATGAGGCTTGGTTCTTGGAGCAAGATGATGCCCCTACCAAGCAGGGTCAGAACATAAAAGAGTGTCAGGGCCAGCATTAAGCCGACCCAGATTTTGGTAATCATTTACCTAGAACGTTTTCCAGGCCAACAGTCAAGCCGGTTGCGGTTTGTGCGAACTCAATTGATCGAAGAATTCCAAGAGAGTAGGCCCTTGGAGAAGACACGTCGTGGGAAATCACAAGCTGCTCACCGTCAGCACCGAAAATGTTGTCCTGCTTGGCGGAAATACCTTTCTGACGCAGGGAGTGAATAACTACTCCCGCGTGAACTACTCCCCTGCCGGGTTGACCAACCCCGGGAATCAAATGCTGTGGCAGGTCTTTTCTAGCATCAGCGATCAGCTCAGCGGTTCGGATTGCAGTGCCGGAAGGAGAGTCAACTTTTTGCTCGTGGTGCGCCTCGAGAATCTCAATCGAGTCAAAGTACTTGGCGGCCATCGCAGCAAAGCGCTGAGCCAACATGGAGCCAACGGAAAAGTTAGGCACCACGACAACGGCCGACATGGGACTGGTTTTCAGGGCCTTCTCCAAAACTCCCAACTTCTGCTCACTCCAGCCAGATGTGCCAACTACCGTCTTTAGGCCGCTCTCAATTGCGAACAGGACCAGTGATTCAGACACTGTCGGGTTAGTGAAATCAATCACCACATCGGCGCCAAGCATTTGCTCCTTGGGTGACGAAGAATCCAGAGCAGAGTGCAGCTTTAGATTGCTGTCAGCATCGACCAATTGCTTGGCAAGACCTCCCATTCGACCGGAGGCTCCGAGTATTGAAACATGAATCATGTTAGAAAACCTATCAAGCTAATTGTTTGAGTGCTTCTAAGTTAGGCCCAACCGCAACTAGAGCGGATCTATTTGCTGCGATTCGACCAGCAACGGTTTGTATCTCCGAGATGTCAACCTGTTGGAAGCGCTGCAAAATTTGTTCTGTGGACAAAAACTCACCGCTGCCGATTTCGGCGGACAATAGCCGATTCATTCTTGCCAGCGAGCTTTCATAGCGAAGCGCTAACCCGCCGGTAAGTGAACCGAGAGCCAAATCAAATTCTTCGCGCGTAACCCCGTGCTCGGCAATCGAATCGAGGCCGGATTTCATTAGCTGGGTCACTAAAGTAGCGTTTTCAGGACTGGTTCCCGCGTAAAGCCCAAAGTAACCGGCATCGGCATAGCCCTGCTGGTAGGAGTATGTCGAATATGCCAAACCGCGTTCTTCTCTGATTTCCTGATAAAGCCTTGACGACATTCCGCCACCCAGGATGCTGCTCATCAGGCCAAGCGCATACCTGTCCTTATCCATGCCCTTGATGCTCTGGTATCCAAGAAGAAGATTTGCTTGCGAAAAATCATGATTCAAGTTGGTAAACGGAATAGTTTTAGGCAGCACAAAATCCACTTGAGAACGGCGCTCATTTGGATTCGCCTCGGTATCTAGCCAGCCGACTTTTGCAAGCTCTTGCTGAACCAGCTCGACTAAGGCTTCGTGTGAGACTCCCCCGGCAGCTGTTACCACAAGGTTCTGCGGAATATAGTGCTGGCGGTAATGCTCCGTAACCTGCTCACGGGTCACAGCAAGGATTGTTTCCTTAGTGCCACCAATTGGTCTTCCAAGTTCATGATCGGGCAACAGGGCACTTGCTAGGGCCTCATGAGCCAAGTCCTCGGGATCATCCTCACCCATGGCGAGCTCCTCGAGGATGACAGTGCGCTCAACATCAAAGTCGTGCTGGCCAATTTTTGCCGAAGTGAACATGTCAAGGATTACATCTAACGCCAGTGGCAAGGCTGAATTCATCACCCGTGCGTAGTAGCTGGTGTATTCCTTGGCAGTTGCAGCGTTCGAGGATCCGCCAACCGAATCGAATGCGACAGAAATATCTTTGGCATTCCTTCGATCGGTTCCCTTGAACAACAAGTGCTCAAGAAAATGAGTGGATCCAAATGTCCCCGGCAACTCATCCCTGGAGCCTACGGCCACGGATGCAGCTATCGCGACAGACGGTGCCCCGGGAATTTCCTCGCTTAAAATGCGAACACCGCTGGGCAGCACGGTCCTACAAATCCGTGATGCCTCAGCGGTGAAGTCGCTTGAGTCTAAAAGACCTAGCTTCAATTACTACTCTTCGCTCGCTGCGTCATCCTCAACAACAGGTGCAAGTGACAACTTACCTCGGTCATCAACCTTGGTGATTTCCACCAAGACTTTTTGACCGACAGTCAGGACATCCTCGACATTCTCAACCCGCTTGCCAGCTGAAAGCTTCTTCAACTCGGAGACGTGCAATAGCCCGTCCCTGCCTGGCATCAGCGAAACAAACGCACCGAATGTTGCTAGCTTCACGACGGTTCCTAGGAAACGCTCGCCGATTTCTGGCACGTGTGGGTTAGCAATCGCGTTGATGGCAGCCTTGGCTGCATCAGCGCTTGGTCCGTCAACTGCACCGATGTAGACAGTTCCGTCGTCTTCGATGGAGATGTCAGCGCCAGTGTCTTCCTGGATCTGGTTAATCATCTTGCCCTTTGGCCCGATAACTTCACCGATCTTGTCAATTGGGATCTTCACTGCGATAACGCGAGGCGAGTACTTGGACAGCTCATCTGGCTCATCGATAGCTTCAGCCATGACATCCAAGATGAACAAACGAGCTTCTTTAGCCTGAGTAAGCGCCTTAGCTAGCTCCGCGGATGGAATTCCATCCAATTTTGTGTCCAACTGAATCGCGGTAATGAAGTTGCGGGTACCAGCGACCTTGAAGTCCATGTCGCCAAGTGCGTCTTCAGCGCCAAGGATGTCAGTTAGTGCCGCGTACTGGGTCTTGCCATCAACAGTGTCCGTGATCAAACCCATGGCGATTCCAGCAACTGGTGCGCGCAATGGCACACCGGCGTTTAGAAGTGCAAGAGTCGATGCACAAACAGACCCCATTGAGGTTGATCCGTTCGAGCTAAGAGCCTCTGAAACCTGACGAATTGCGTACGGGAACTCATCACGTGCTGGTAGGACTGGCATTAGAGCCCGCTCTGCCAAGGCACCGTGACCAATTTCGCGACGCTTAGGGGTACCAACACGACCGGTCTCACCAGTTGAATATGGTGGGAAGTTGTAGTGGTGCATGTAGCGCTTTGACTTCTCTGGAGTCAGAGCATCAAGCTGCTGCTCCATCTTCAGCATGTTCAGCGTTGTGACACCCAAGATTTGGGTCTCTCCGCGCTGGAAAATTGCTGAACCATGGGCCCTAGGTATGACTCCAACTTCGGAGTCGATTAGACGGATATCGCTTAGTCCACGACCGTCGATTCGGATTCCCTCTTTTAGCACCCTTGAGCGCATGGCCTTCTTAGCAACCGCCTTGTATGCGGCTGAGAACTGAGCCATGTCTTCTTCACTTAGCTTCGCGGCTAGTGCTTCCTTCACGCTCGACTTCAGTGCATCGTCAGCATCCTGGCGCTCTTGCTTATCGGCAATCTGGTAAACCTTGGCAACCTCGGCTCCGGCGGCTTTTTCAACAGCTGCTAGCACCTCGTCGGTGTAAGGCAAGAACACCGGGTAGTCAGCGGTCGGCTTCGCAGCCTGCTTGGCCACATCGTTCTGCGCCCTAACTAGTTCCTTGATAAATGGCTTTGCAGCCTCAAGTCCCTGAGACACGATTTCTTCGTTCGGCGCAACAGCACCACCGGCAATTAAATCCCAGCTGTTTTCAGTAGCTTCAGCTTCAACCATCATGATTGCAACATCGTCGCCGTCAATAACTCGACCGGCAACAACCATGTTGAACACCGCGTTTGCAAGCTGTGAGTGCTTAGGGAAAGCAACCCACTGTCCATCAATCAGTGCCACGCGAACACCGGCTACTGGGCCAGAGAATGGCAAGCCAGCTAGCTGAGTGGACATCGAAGCTGCGTTGATAGCAACTACGTCGTAAAGCTCTTCCGGATCAATCGACATGACGGTAACGACAACCTGAATTTCGTTGCGCAAACCGTCAACGAAAGAAGGTCTAAGTGGCCTATCGATCAAACGACAAGCCAAGATTGCTGCGGTGGATGGGCGACCCTCACGACGGAAGAATGAGCCTGGGATTTTACCCGCGGCATACATACGCTCTTCAACATCAATTGTGAGTGGGAAGAAATCGAAGTGATCCTTCGGCGCCTTTGATGCTGTGGTGGCCGAGAACAACATCGTCTCGTCGTCAAGATAGACAACCGCGGCACCAGCTGCTTGCTGGGCTAGGCGTCCGGTTTCAAAGCGCACAACGCGCTTTCCGTACTTTCCGTTATCAATAACGGCTTCTGCGAATTTAATCTCTGGGCCTTCCATGGCCCCTCCTTATGTATCTGCGCAGCGCAAAGCCCGATCCACTTTCAGTGAAGTTTCGTGCGCGCTAGAGGTCGGGCCTTGCCCGATGAAGTGCTGATCGTCAGTAAAAAACTCTGGGTCTAGACCCAGAAACTTCCACCGAAGACCCGCATTCTAATTCTCGTTGTTACAAGCCTAACAACCAAAGAGTAAAAAGCCTAGTAATGAAAAACCCCGGCATTTCGGCCGGGGTTAGTCAAAATCTTCCTGGTGCCTGTCAATGAAAGCCAAAGCCTTCATTCAGCTTGAATAATCAGCCGATAAATGAGGCGCCGCCATTACGACAGCGCCTCAAAATCAACTAGTTGAGTAGGCCTTCTGCTTCCAGCCATTCCTGTGCTGCAGTGCTGGCCTGAGCCTTCTCGTCACCTTCGACACGGGTGCGAAGCGCGATGAGGTCCTCAGTGGTTAGTGCAGCTGAGATCGCATTCAACACCGCTGCCAGCTCATCGCTGTAGATGTCAGAGTTTAGAAGCGGCACTATGTTCTGTGCTGCAATCAAGTTCTCAGGGTCATCTAGCACGCGGAGCTTCTTAGCCACCAAGTCAGGTGAGGTGGTGTAGATATCAGCAACCTGAACTGCGTTGTCGACAAGTGCCTTGACGGTATCCGGGCCACCGAAGTCTTCGATTGGCACGAATGTCACGTCGGTGACTCCGTAGAAGGAGGCAAGACCGGGTAGACCGTAAAGAAGTTCAGCAAACTGCGGGCTGGCACCTAGAGAAAATGGTTCGATTTTTGCTAGATCGCCAATTGTTACAAGACCAAACTCTTCGGCCATTGCCTGAGTGACGACATAAGCGTCCTTGTCCTCAGCAGATGATGAGTTCAAGACCTGGAAGCCAGCTGGCACCTTGGTAGCAAGTTCAGCGTCTACCTCTTCGGTTGAGCGCGCTGTGTTCTCGGTGTCATAGAAAAACAACAAGTTTCCGTTGTATTCAGGCATTAGGTCGATTGACCCGTCTTCCAAAGCTGGAACAGTGGTCTGTCGTGGTCCAAGGTTGAACTTTGTCTCAACTTCGAAGCCCGCGTTCTCTAGAGCAATTGCATAAATGTTTCCGAGAATCTCGCTCTCTGGAAACGCGAAGGAGCCAACTACGACCTTTGTCGCTTCGACTGTCGCTACGTCGTCGGTTGCCTGCGTGGCCTCCTCGGTTGGGTCCGCGGATGCACAGCCGGTCATTACCACAAGGGCTGCAGCTGCAGCTATTGCTCCTGCAATGCGTGGCCCTCTATTTTTTGCTTTGAACATGTCTTTTCCTTTCATTGATTGGCTCTTCCGCCACCGCAGCCGATCCGAATGATCGTCTACGGAAATCTATATTTTGTGGACGTGCCTCCTTGGAACCGCGCCTGGTCACCAGGCGCTGGAGGAGTGCCAAAAAGCCGTCCACCACAAGCGCAAGCGCAGTTACCAGAATGGCGCCGCCCAGAATTCGCTCGTTGTCATTGAGTCCAATGCCGCTTGAAATAATTGTCCCAAGACCGCCAAGTGAGATGTAAGAGGCGATCACAGCAGTTGCAATGACCTGCAGCACAGCTGCTCGAATACCAGAAATTATCAGCGGCAGCGAAAGCGGGATCTCAATCCGCAGCAAAATCTGCATTTCAGTCATGCCCATGGCTCGGCCGGCATCCACGGTCTGAGGATCTACGGATTCGACGCCGGCATATCCGCCAGCCAAAATTGATGGAATGGCCAAGATGACCAGCGCGATAATCGAGGCCACGAACGCCGCTTGCGTAAATTGAACCGTCGCGCCGACAATCAGGAATAGGGCCATTAAAAGCCCCAATGTTGGCAGAGCACGCATCATGCCGGTGAAACTAATCACAAACTGCCGGCCGCGGCCGGTGTGCCCAATGAAGAGGCCCAATGGAAGTGCGATCATCGATGCAATCGCTACCGAGACAAATGTGTACCAAAGGTGCTCACCGATACGGTCCTGAATCGGAAGTGGGCTGATTCCACCTGCAACATAATTAGCAGGGTCGAGTAACCAGCGAAACGCATCGAGGAAGAATTGCATGCTTAGTACACCCCTACTGCGTTTTGCCGGATGCTCTTTGAGGCCGGCGACTTTCTAAGATTCCAAGGCATCAGAACCCTGCCTAGAAGAACAATTGCAATGTCAAAAACCAGTGCGATCAGAAAGCTTGCGCCGATGCCGATGAGAATCTCTTCAAGGAAATCGCGTTGTTTTCCGTTTGTAAACAGATAGCCAAGATTTGCAGACCCGATAATGGCTCCCACGGACACCAGTGCGATTGTGCTTGCTGAAACCACTCGCAGTCCAGCCAACAGGACAGGGCCGGCAAGCGGAAACTCCACCAGCCAGAACCTAGTCCATAAGGAATGCCCAATCGAAGTGGATGCTTCAACTGCATCCGCTGGCACAGCCGCAAGGGCATCTGCGGCGGTGCGGACCATCATTGCAACGGCATAGATAGTCAGCGCCACAATGATGTTGCGCTCATCGGTGATTCTGGTCCCAAGAATGTAGGGCAGGATCACAAAAAGCGGCAGTGACGGGATTGTGTAGAGAAAGCTTCCGCCTCCGATTACCCAAGACCTGAGAGAATGACTTCTGTTGGCTATCCAACCCAGCGGCACCGCAATTACAAAGCCCAGCACAATAGGAATCACGCTGAGAATCGCATGATTCCCAGTCAGCCTTGCCACCAAGTCGAAATTATCGACTAGCCAGCTCATCCAGTCATCCTCATTTGTCTTCTCCGAGAATTCCTGCGGGTCTACCCTCGGCATCGACAATCAGAGTCACGCCATCTTCTTCTCTGCGCTGCAAATGAAGGGTGCGCTTGCCCTTATCGGCACCAATGAAGGTCTCAACAAAATCGTCAGCAGGATTTGCCAGAATCTCCGCCGGGCTACCCACCTGAGCAATTTCTCCTCCGGCGCGAAGAATCACCACCTGGTCGGCAATCGCAAATGCCTCATCAATGTTGTGGGTAACGAAAACCATGGTTTTACTGATTTCACCCTGCAAGCGATTGAGTTCGTCCTGGAGCTCCAACCGAACGATAGGGTCCACCGCACCAAAGGGTTCATCCATTAAAAGAATGTTTGGGTCACTCGCAAGCGCTCTTGCAACACCAACGCGCTGCTGCTGTCCACCAGAGAGCTGATCGGGATACCTATCTGCCAGCGAGCGGTCAAGTCCTACGGTGTCCAGCAAAATAAGAGCCTCTTCACCAGCTTTAGACTTCGGAACGCCATTTAGTCTTGGCACTGAGGCAATATTGTCTGCAATTTTTCGATGTGGCAGTAGCCCAGTGGCCTGGAGAACGTAACCAATCTTTCGGCGCAGTGCGACAGGATTGAGCCCGGCAACATCTTCGCCATCAATCAACACCTTGCCGCTGGTCGGGTTGACCATGCGATTAATCATTCGAAGAAGGGTTGTTTTTCCGGCTCCGGATGACCCGACAAACACCGTGACTTTATGAGAAGGAAGCACCAGTGAAAAGTCCTTCACCGCAAAAGTGCCATCGGGAAACTGCTTGGTCACGTTCTGGAATTCAATCAAAACAGTCGCCCCGCTCCTAGTTAGTCCGGCGTATTGGTCAGTGCCTAGGTTGTCAAGTGGAAAAGCCTAACAGGCGGGCCGTGAAACAAAAGGCCCGCTCTACTAAATGAAAGACCTTGGGGGTAGGAATCAATCTAGCAAGGTTATCTCGGTCGCCCACCCCGGCAAGCCCGTCAGCTTGCCCAAAAACGAGCTGACTTAACAGTTAATGAAAAACCCCGGCATTTTATGCCGGGGTTAGTCAAAAAAGTTATGAAACTTAGCGACGAAGGCCAAGTCTTTCGATCAATTTACGGTATCGGTTGATGTCAACGCGTTGCAAGTAACCAAGAAGACGGCGGCGCTGTCCAACGATTAGCAGCAAACCACGACGTGAGTGGTGGTCGTGCTTGTGGTCTTTTAGGTGCTCGGTAAGGTCAATGATTCGACGGGTCATAACTGCAACCTGAACCTCAGGCGAACCGGTGTCTCCTGGCTTTGTTGCATACTCTTCGATGATTTGAGTCTTTACCTGTGGGTCTAGAGCCATTGCTGATCCTTCCGATCCGCTGCGCGGCGCGTCAAACAGGTTGTCTGTCGCTCTCTTAATCCGCGGCCGTTACACGGCAACTCGAGAAGTCTAGACATAAAAACTGTTTTTGGCTAGGCGGTAGTGCCCTCGTCAAGCGAATCAAGCGGCTCTGGCTCAACATATTTGTTCCCGTCATAAAAACTCTTGGAGGTCTTTAGAACCAAAACCAAGAAAATAATGAAGACAATGGCAGCCAGCGCGAGAATCGGAACAATCAGGAACACCAATGATATCAAAAGTTCTGGAGAGAACTCCTGGCCAGAGGGGTAATCATTAATCAGAGCGATTGCACCAATGGTCGCAAAAATAGAGTAGCCAGCCGGGACAATGAACAGAAACAACCACTTTGCGCTGAAGCCGGCATCATGGAGGCGTCTTGCCAGAATCGACAGGTTCGGCAAAAAAAGAACCAGCGATGAAATGGTGGTTAGCGGGGTGAAGTCAGTGCTCAGCGACTGAATGTCGGTCACCGGGTCCCCTGTGGTCGCAGCCGTTGGCCAAATTACGCCCTCAATTGTCCCAAGGACTAGCGCTAGCAGCAGAGTGAATAGCACCCAATACCAGTACTGTGCTCGGCTGGCCTTGCCCTTGAAGTTCAAGTAATTCTTGAAACCGCTTGAAATCGCTCCTACAAAACTCATAGTTAGACCCTACTCCCCTAGCACTCGCCTGCACGCTTCAACATCGGAGCCGATCTGCTCGATGAGCTTTTCCATGGACTCGTATTTGGCCCAAGGTCTGACTTGCTCGACATACTCACAAGTCACGATTTTGTCATAAAGGTCAAGATCATCACGGCCAATAACGTGGGATTCCAGAAGGCGTGGAACAGCCTCTATGGAGTCGTTGGTCCCCACCGAATGCGCCGCAGGATAGCGAATACCGTCCGCATAAAGCCAGCCGGCGTAAACCCCGTCAACCGGCAATAGCCCCTCGCTGTTTCGTGCGAGGTTCGCGGTTGGAAACCCGATTTGCCGGCCAATTTTCCGGCCGTGTTCAACCATGCCTTCGGTTTGATGATTACGCCCAAGCATTTTGTTTGCAGCTTTGATGTTGCCAGCAGCAATCGCTTTTCTTATCTCAGTACTCGAAACCGGGAGGTCGCCAAAAACCACCGTGGGAATCTCCTTAGCCTTGAAGCCGAAGCGTTCACCAAGTTGCCGAAGCTCAATGATGCCTCCGGCTCCCTTGTGCCCAAAACGAAACCCTTGCCCAACCAAAACCAGCTTCGCTCTGATTGGCATCAAGTGCTTCACAACAAACTGCTCTGGCGAAAGGTTCGCAAGCTGCTGATCAAAACGAAGCGTTATCAGTGCGTCAGCCCCAAGCGACTCTAAGATTCGCGCTTTTTGAATTGGCCCAATAATTGCCGAGGGCTCGGTTCCCGGCTTCAAAAACGCATCAGGGTGGCGATCAAAAGTTAGTACCGCGGCTGCCAGGCCTGCCTCTTCAGAAAAATGTACGAGTTCATGGAACAACTGCTGATGCCCCAAATGAATACCGTCGAATTTGCCTATAGCAACTGCGGTATCGGCGAATTCATCCGGCAAGCTGGAGTTACTCAGTTCCAGCATTTTGCCTCCCTAGCCAAATCAGGCCCAAGACTGGCAACACAAGTGGGATAAAGCCATAACCGACACCAAAACCTGACCAAACCGATGGATGACCGAAGAGCTCCGGCATCAAAATCGAGAGCAAGCCAACGATTATTACTCCTGCAAGTTCAAACCGCACCGCCAATAGGGCCAAGGCATGATACTTTGCCGGCTGCGCGAGCGAAAACGTCGCAACTATGTAGACCAATGCGGCAACCGCTGATAATAAATAAGCAACTGGGGCTTGGTCAAACTCTCGAATTAGCTGGTAAGCGGCTCTGGCCGATGCTGAAAGGGCAAAGACGCCATAGACAGCGACTAAAACCCTGCCAACTCCCATTGATTTTTTCATGAATTCTCCAAGTCCAATCTTAGACAGCGAAAGGGTTGACCCCGGTCCAGATTTGCTGCATTCTGACCAACATCACCGCAATCGTAAGAACTGCTGCCCCTAAAACCACAGTTGACCAACGATTTCTTTCGACCAAGGCCCATACCGCTCCGGCAATCGGAACTATCAGAGCGACTATCAAATATCCGAAAAACTCCCAAGTGTCGATGACCGCGTACTGACCAAGAACAACCAAAACAATCGAGAGAATCAACTGAACCAAAAGACCGGCTTCAACTCCGATCGCTAGTCCAAGAGAGAAACCGCTGGGAGATCTGCCGATTAGTCCTAAAAAAATCAGAACTAAGCCAGCCGCGACCGCATACCAGGCCAAAATCAAGAAAAAAGCTTCTATCACTGCTCCTCCTGGAACACTGCTATCGACTTGTACTGCGACCCGGTCTTAGTTGCAAGCGCGATTAGATGCTGTTCTCGCGTTAATGCGATTTCAGGCTCGTCTGATTCCAATTCGATTTTCTTACCGTGTCTCAGGTCACGTTCCTGGTCGCTAGAAATCTCGTAACTGGGGAATAACTTGGAGGCGGCATCGGCCAGGCTGATCCAACGTGGCTCTTCGGTGATTGCCGTTGCATCCGCTATCACAAAAGAGGCAACTGCAGTTCGACGAAGCCCAATCAAGTGACCTCCGACTTCGAGTGTTTGGCCCATGTCCCTCGCTAATGCCCTGATATACGTCCCTGAACTGCACTTAACGCTGATGTCAAAATCAACCAAACCGTCATGGCGACTCAGCTCGCTAGTTCGAGCAAAGTCACGAATTACTATTGATTTGGGCTTTAGGTCAACCTCTTTACCCTGTCGGACCAAGTCATAAGCCCTAACGCCATCAATCTTTTTGGCGCTCACACTGGAAGGTATTTGATCAAGCGGTCCAGTCAAAGACGCAATGACCTTGTCGATTTGATCGGCAGTGATGGCTGAAGCATCTTTGGTATCAAGGAACTCCGACTGAGAATCATCGCTGAGAGTCGATTGACCCAACCGCACGGTCGCGGTGTAGGACTTATCTTGACCAAGTAAAAACTGGAGTAATTTCGTGCCTTGGTTTGCCCCGAGCACCAAGAGACCGGTGGCCAACGGGTCCAAGGTTCCGCCATGCCCGACTTTTTTTGTTCCCAGCACGCCTCGCATTTTTGCGACAACATCAAAAGAAGTCCAGTCCTGGGGCTTGTCAATCAGAACTAGACCATGCTGCATTAGTCTTCCTGTGGCTTTTGGATGTAAGGGTCTGCATCACCTGCGTGCTTGGCACCCTTGGCAAGTTTCTCTAGTTCGCCGTCACGTCTCTTGGCTTCAGCCAAAAGGTCGTTCAAGTCCCCAGCGTTTTCTGGGACATCGTCGAGAATAAGTTCGAGGGTTGGGGTCATTCTGATGCCCAACTGTTTTCCGATCTCTCCCCTGAGCCGCCCGGTATTTTTCTGCAGGATAGCAACGGTCAAAGCCTTGTCGGCATCGGAACCAAAAACAGTGTAGAAAAGTCGGGCCTGCATTAGATCGGGGGTAACTCGAGCGTCAGTAAAAGTAACGAAACCCAAATCAGGGTCCTTGACAACCTTTGCTAGCGCGGAGGCCGCCAATACTTTAATCCGCTCCGCAAGACGCAGCGCTCTAGCGTGATCTGCCATTAGCTCCTCGGCTTCTCTACCATCTCGTAAGTCTCGATGACGTCATCGATCTTTACATCATTGAAGCTACCAAGTCCGATTCCACACTCGAAATCAGCCTTTACCTCAGTGGCATCGTCCTTGAATCGCTTAAGTGACTCGACCTTGAGGTTCTCGCCGATTACTTCGCCGTTTCTCAAGACTCTTGCCATAGCGTTTCGACGCATTAGGCCGCTTCGAACATATGAGCCAGCGATGAGACCGAACTTGGAGGACTTGAATACTTCTCGAACTTCGGCTGTTCCTAGCTGAGCTTCTTCATATTCAGGCTTGAGCATTCCCTTGAGTGAGTTTTCAATGTCTTCAAGGACGTTGTAGATGACGGTGTAATGACGAATGTCGACACCTTCGCGATCTGCACGTTCCTTCGCCTTGTTGTCCGGGCGAACGTTGAATCCGATGATTACCGCCGAGTCGACAGTGGCTAGGTTTACGTCAGATTCAGTGATTGCTCCAACACCACGGTGGATGATTCGCAGCTGCACTGAGTCGCCAACGTCAATCTTGAGCAAGCTGTCCTCCAGGGCCTCCACGGCACCCGAAACGTCACCCTTGATGATCAAGTTAAGTGATTCGACCTTGCCATCTTCTAGGGCCTGAGTGAAGTCCTCAAGTGAAAGCTTCTTTCTGGTCCTTGCCAGGAGGGCGTTTCGGTCGGCAGCTTCGCGCTTTTCTGCGATCTGCCTGGCCTGACGCTCGTCCTCGGCAACCACGAAGGTATCTCCGGCGCGCGGAACTGACTGAAGACCAAGAACCTGAACCGGTCTTGATGGAGTCGCAAACTTAACCGAATCTCCGTTTTCATCAAACATCGCACGGACTCGGCCGTAAGCAGCACCGGCAACAATTGCGTTACCAACCTCTAGGGTTCCTGACTGAATCAGAACCGTCGCAACGGAACCGCGTCCCTTGTCTAGGTTCGCCTCAATGGCAACTCCACGTGCTGCCTTGTCAGGGTTGGCTCGAAGATCTAGTGCTGCATCTGCAGTCAAAAGCACTGCGTCAAGAAGCTTGTCAATACCGTCACCCTTCAGCGCAGATACGTCTACGAACATCACGTCTCCGCCGAATTCCTCCGCAACCAAGCCAAACTCGGTTAGCTGCTGACGAATCTTCGCAGGGTTTGCACCCTCTTTATCAACCTTGTTGACGGCCACCACAATTGGAACCCTTGCAGCCTGGGCATGGTTCAAGGCTTCAATGGTCTGAGGCATTACACCGTCATCCGCAGCAATAACCAGAATGGCAATGTCTGTGACTTCGGTTCCTCTGACTCGCATCGCGGTGAAAGCCTCGTGACCCGGGGTGTCAATGAACGTGATCGCTCGATCTTTACCTTCGTGCGTTGTGTGAACCTGGTAGGCGCCGATGTGCTGGGTGATTCCACCCGCCTCACCGTCGACAACATTCGCATTACGAATCGAGTCAAGCAACCTAGTTTTTCCATGATCCACGTGTCCCATGACGGTTACGACTGGAGGTCTTGGAGAAAGCGCTTCGTCGTCTTCCTCCTCGATGCCAGTCGAAATGTCAAGACCGAAGCCTTCGAACAGCTCTCGCTCTTCATCTTCAGGCGAGACAACCTCGACCTTGTAGCCAAGCTCTTCACCGAGAATCTGGAAGGTGTCTTCGTCTAGGGATGCTGTCGCAGTCGCCATTTGTCCTAGGTGGAACAGAATGGTGATCAACTGAGCGGAGTTAGTGCCAATCTTGTCTGCGAAGTCTTGGATCGAGGATCCACGACGAACTCGCAGCACGGTTGTTCCATCGCCACGAGGCACCATTGTGCCGCCCAGGCTGGGAACATCTCTTTGTTCAAACTCTTCGCGCTTTGTTCTTTTTGACTTACGGGATTTTCCGCGAGAACCGCCCCTACCAAATGCTCCTGCAGTGCCCGCTCCGCGGCCACCACGGCCGGCTGGACCCGGTCTTCCGGCTGGAGGTCCGAACCCTGGCTTCTGGCCCGGTGCTCCAAACGCTGGCGCTCCACCTGGACGCGGTGCTCCGCCACCTGGGCGAGGTGCTCCGCCTGCAGGTCTTGGCGCTCCTGGTCTTGGCGCTCCTGGTCTTGGGGCTGACCCGGCAGGTCTTGGCGCTCCTGGTCTTGGTCGCCCCATGCCCTGATTTGCAGCAAATGGGTTGTTGCCTGGACGAACCATCGGGCGAGGTATTCCCATGCCCTGATTCGAAGAAAACGGATTGTTGCCTGGGCGAGGTGCGCCAAGCATTGTTGCGGCCGCGGACTTCTCCTCCGCAACTGGCCCCCCGGCGTCCGGCTCAGTAGCCGGCGCAGGCTCGACTGCAGCGGTAGCGGGAGGCTCAATGACTTCTGAGGGCTTTGGGCTCTCGGCAACCGCCGGTGCTTCTGGCGCAGGCTTAGCCTTTGGCTTTGCCGGCTCCTTCTTGGCTGGAGCTTCTTTCGTTGGGAAAGCACCCTTTAGCCTTGCGGCTACCGGTGGTGTGATTGTTGAAGAGCCACCTTTGACGTATTCGCCAAGCTCTTCTAATTTGGCCAAAGCTGTCTTGGTATCAATCCCAAGCTCTTTGGCAATATCGTATACGCGTGGAAGCGCCACTTTTTTTCTCCTGTTCGGGGCCGACCCCAAACAGGGAAGGCCTTAGTTCTGAGGGGGTCTCATTTCGAGAAACTCATTGTGTGTCAGCCATGTTTTGTGCCTGATTTCTAAGCCATGTCTCAAGCGACTCTGAATTAGAGTCACCCAAGGCGCGAACTAGACCTTTCCGATCAAGCGCTAGCTGCAAACATTGTTCATGAACCCAAGCCCCTCTTCCGGCTAGCTTTCGCTGCTGGTCAAGAACAAAACTTTGATCCATTGAAACAATTTTTAGCAAGTGCTTCATCGAATCTCGTTGGCGGCAGCCAACACAGGTCCGAATAGGCTCCATTCTAGGGCCCCTTACCTAATGACGCTATCCCTCAAGGATGCTATCTGGCTGAATGTCGATTTTGGCACCGGTCAATTTCGCTGCCAGGCGGGCGTTCTGGCCCTCTTTGCCGATTGCCAGCGAGAGCTGAAAATCAGGAACTAACACTCGAACTGCCTTGGTTGCAGAGTCTAAGACAAAGCTGTCCGAGACTCTGGCCGGCGATAAGGCGTGAGCTACGAAGGTCGCCAAGTCCTCAGAGAAATCAACAACGTCGATTTTTTCCTCATTCAATTCCGCGCTAACGGCTCGGACTCGCTGGCCAAGTTCGCCAATGCAAGCTCCCTTGGCGTTGATTCCGGGTTCCTTTGCAAAAACAGCAATCTTGGTTCTATGGCCCGCCTCGCGAGCGACGGAAGCAATTTCGACTTGGCCGGAAGCGACCTCTGGGACCTCCATTGCGAAAAGTTTTCTAACCAAGCCCGGGTGGGTCCTAGAAACTGTGATCTGAGGTCCCCTGGTTCCCATTTGAACGCTGGTTACATAGACTCTGATACGACTTCCGTGCAGATACTCTTCGGTTGGGACCTGCTCTTCGGGAGGCATGAGAGCCTCGATTGAGCCTAAATTCACGTAGACCATGTGCGACCTGGAGCCTTGTTGAATCTGGCCAGAGACTATGTCGCCCTCTTTGCCCTTGAACTCGCCTAACAAGCCTTCGTCCGAGATATCCCGCATCCGCTGCGCAATAACCTGCTTGGCCGCGTAAGCGGCAACTCGTCCAAAACCCTCGGGGGTCACTTCCTCTTCACCAATGGGCTCTAGGTCCTCATCGAGAGTGGATTGGAAGATTCTAACGTGACCAGTTTTGCGATCAAGCTCGGCTCGCGCTCCCTTGACCGGTTCCGAAAAGCCCTTGGCGAAAGCCGCAAGAATGGCCGCTTCGATAATCAGGACTAGCTCGTCAAATGGGATTTCCCGCTCGCGCTCTAGTAGACGAAGAACTTGTAAATCAATATCCATGACTCGCCTCTTTTTAGTTCCTAGCGCTTAGCCATTAGCTCAGCGAGAACTGAGTCTATCTTTACTTGAGAGCGTTCGCCTGTCACTCTGTTCCAAAGCTCAACTTCACCCTCTGCTACGCCTCGGCCACAGATGATTATCCAGGGGTTCCCAATCAGCTCCGCGTCGGCAAATTTCACTCCCGGACTGACCTTTGGTCGGTCATCCAGCATGACTCTGAGCCCAAGGGCCTCAGCGCCTGCGGTCAAAGACTCAGCTGCCTCGAAGGCGGCTTCGTCTTTACCGGCGGCAATCACGTGAAGGTTTGCTGGAGCCACTGAATCTGGCCACATCAAACCCTTGTCATCATGGAACGCTTCGGCTATTACTGCCACCAACCTGGTAACGCCAATTCCATAGGAGCCCATGGTGACTGTGACGAGCTTTCCGTTGGAATCAAGAACTTTTAGGCCGAGTGCCTCTGCGTACTTGCGACCAAGCTGAAAGATGTGACCGATTTCAATTCCGCGGGCCATTTCCAAAGCCCCTGAGCCGTCTGGGGCCGGGTCTCCGGCGCGAATCTCTGCGATGTCGGCAATTCCATCCGCGGAAAAGTCTCGACCAAAAGTCAGGTACCAAGTGTGCATCTGATCTTTATTGGCTCCGGTAATCCACGAACTTCCCTCAGCAATTCTGGGATCCAGAAGGTACTCGATTTTCGACTCAGCTTCTAGGCCCAAAAATTGTTTTGAATCTTTACGGGGTCCGATGTAGCCCTTGACAAGTTCCGGGTGGCTCTTGAAATCGGCTTCGTTCGCCTGCTCTACTTCGCAGCCAAACCATGCTTCGGCGCGCTTTTGGTCAACTTCTCGATCGCCCGGAATTCCAACCGTCACCAGCCTGCGCTTGCCGTCTCCAGTTATTAGCGCTAACACGACGTTTTTCAAGGTGTCAGAAGCTTGCCAGGTGCCACTTGTCTTGGGATGGTTCTCATTCGAAAAACTGACCAAGGTGGCAATTGTTGGAGTGTTTGGTGACGCGTGGTCCTCAGCCGCCTGATTGTTCGGCGTGATGGCCGGAGACTGCTTGAATCTAACCGCCTCTACATTGGCAGCAAAGCCGGATGACGATCTTACAAAGGAGTCCTCGCCAATTTCGGAAGGACTCAGGAACTCCTCCGATTTCGAGCCACCCATCGCTCCAGCATCCGCGCTCACGATTACATACTCAAGCCCTAGGCGCGTGAAAATGCGCTCGTAGGCTGCCCGTTGGGCCTGATATGAAACCTCAAGGCCTTCGTCAGTAACATCAAAGCTGTAAGCGTCTTTCATTACGAACTCGCGCCCACGCAAAAGACCAGCTCTTGGCCTAGCCTCATCGCGGTATTTATTTTGAATTTGGTAGATGCTCAGTGGCAGGTCTTTGTAGGAATTATAAAGATCCTTAACTAGAAGAGTAAAAACCTCTTCGTGAGTTGGAGCGAGCAAGTAATCCGCGTCTTTTCTGTCCTTCAGGCGGAAAATATTATCTCCGTAATCGTCCCAGCGACCGGTTATCTCATACGGCTCTTTTGGAAGCAGTGCAGGAAAGAAGACCTCTTGGGCACCGGCAGCAGCCATTTCCTCGCGAACGATTTGCTCAATCTTGGTTTTTACCATCAGTCCAAGAGGTAGCCAGCTAAAAACCCCCGGTGCCGCACGCCTTATGTAACCAGCGCGAACGAGTAGCCTGTGGCTTTCAACCTCAGCGTCAGCTGGATCTTCTCGAAGGGTCCTTAGAAATAATGAGCTCAGGCGATATGGCATGAGCACAATGTTAGCTACTCCCCGACGGTAACCTGAGCGGTTCCGATAAGTGCGCTGTCCATTTCGGCCGCAATTCGGTTCGCCTCTTCAATCAAAGTGGCAACAATTTCATTTTCCGGAACAGTTTTGATGATCTCGCCCTTGACGAAAATTTGACCCTTGCCGTTTCCTGAGGCAACTCCCAAATCTGCTTCCCTTGCTTCACCCGGTCCGTTTACAACGCAACCCATAACGGCAACTCGAATTGGAACAGTCAGGTGTGAAAGACCCTCGGTGACGTCGTTCGCGAGAGTATAAACATCTACTTGTGCTCTTCCACAGCTTGGGCAAGACACAATCTCGAGCTTTCTGGGACGAAGGTTCAGGCTCTCCAGGATCTGAGAACCCACTTTGATCTCCTCAACCGGAGGAGCTGAAAGCGAGACTCGAATCGTGTCGCCGATTCCTTGCGCCAACAAAGCACCGAATGCCACTGAGGACTTGATTGTTCCTTGGAAGGCCGGTCCGGCCTCGGTAACTCCTAAATGAAATGGCCAGTCTCCTCGCTCGGCAAGAAGCTGATAAGCCTTCACCATGACAACTGGATCATTGTGCTTCACAGAAATCTTGAAATCGTGAAAGTCATGCTCTTCGAAGAGGCTCGCTTCCCAAACCGCGGACTCCACGAGGGCCTCAGCTGTTGGCTTGCCATACTTTTGCAACAGTCTTGGGTCTAGGGAGCCAGCATTAACACCAATTCGGATTGAGATTCCGGCGTCCTTGGCGGCTTTTGCGATTGCCCCGACCTGGTCATCAAATTTTCTAATGTTTCCCGGGTTCACTCGCACTGCGCCGCACCCAGCTTCGATAGCTTGGAAGACATATCTTGGCTGGAAGTGGATATCAGCGATTACCGGCAGCTGAGAGCGCTTGGCAATGACCCTCAAGGCTTTTGCATCGTCGCTGGTTGGGACAGCCACCCGAACAATGTCACAGCCCGTTGCGGTCAATTCAGCAATTTGCTGAAGCGTTCCATTGATGTCCGTGGTCTGGGTGGTGGTCATCGACTGAACCGAAATTGGAGAGTCCGAGCCGACAGGCACCTTCCCAACCATTATCTGGCGAGTTTTCCGCCTTGGGGCGATTGTCAGTGGGGGTCCTACAGGAAGACCAAGATTTACAGCTGGCACTTATTACCTCTCGTTTGCTCCACGCTTCAACAGCAAAGGAGGAAAGTTGCTTCCTAACCCAATGTTATTGGGTTTACAAGGTCAGCTAATATTAGTATCAGGCCGGTCGCAATCAGCAGCATCCACACCGCATATGCAATTGGTAGTGCCCTAGCGGTATCGATTGGACCCGGGTCTCTCTTTCCCAACAGCAGCCACGACCTTCTCTTTGCGCTTTCGTAGAGCGCCCCAAGAACATGTCCACCATCTAGCGGTAGCAGCGGAATCATATTGAAGACGAAAAGTGCAAGATTCAAAGATCCGATCAGTAGCAGTAGCGAGGCGAGCTTGGCCTCCACGCCGATATCTGCCGCAGTTAGCTCTCCCGCTAGCTGGCCCACCCCCAAAATAGAGACCGCACCATTTGGATCTCGATCCGTGCTTCCGAAAGTACTTGCCGCAACCTTATAAACCTGCTGCGGCAAATCGGCCACGAACGCCAGCATTCCGCCCGTCGCAGCCAGAGAGAAGCCGACGGATTCTTCGATGCTTAGTGGCGTCATCTCAGACCCCAATTGGATACCCAAAATTGGCCTGAGCTCAGTTATTTTATTTCCTGCCGCGTCTAAAGCTGCCGCTCCAGACTCCATAAAAACTTGAGTCTCGATGAATGACGGCGTAATTGCAAGAGTGATATTTGCTCCGTCACGAACAACCCCCAGCATTGACTGACTCGTCTGATTCTTGTTGAGCCCTGCAATCACTTCGTTCCAGTTCAGAACTGGTTTGCCGTTGACCTGATTGACGGTGTCGCCAGGCAAGAGTCCGGCGGCAATAGCGGGCGAAACCGGAGATCCACTGGGACAATTGCCCGTGGAATCAGCCTCAATGCATTCATAGACCTTGTTGACGCTCATCGTAGATTGCATTGTTCCAACACCACTCAGTGCTAGAAGAATAAGTAGCATCCCCAAAATAAGGTTCATCAGCGGACCGCCGAACATGATGGTTAGCTTCTTTGGGGCGGACAGCTTGTAGAACTGGCGATTTTCATCGCTGGGTTCGATGCCCTGCCTAACTTGCTGTCTAGCGTCCCTAATCCAACTCGCGAATGGACCCCGATACGGCTTGGACTCGGGAGGATACATTCCAGTCATGAGGATATAGCCGCCCAGAGGTATTGCCTTGATTCCATACTCGGTGTCGCCCATAGTCCAAGACTTAACGGTCGGCCCGAAGCCGATCATGTACTGATTTACTCGAACGCCAAAAATTTTCGCCGGTATCAAGTGACCAATTTCGTGCAGACCAATTGACAGAGCAATTCCAATTAGGACAATTGCAATTCCGGCCGCGTATAAGAGGATGTCGATCACGGCTCAAGGGTACCTAACAATTGAGGCTTTAGCTCTGTGCTATCAGCGAATCGGCAGCCCGTCTGGCCCAGCTTTCCGCAGCCAACACACTTTCGAGACTCAATGGCCCCGGCGTATGAACCTGAAGCACCTTATCGATCGTGTCGGTGATCCCAAGGAACGAAATTTCACCGCGGTGAAAAGCATCAACAGCCTCTTCATTCGCTGCGTTATAGACGGCTGGAAAAGTGAGCCCTGCCTGTCCAACCTGCCGTGCTAACTTGACGGCTTTGAAGACCTCCTCATCGAGCGGTTCAAAATCCCATCGATGGCTATCAGTGAAATCCAATGGCCTTGTGGAATCGGCAAGCCGATCTGGCCAACCGATAGCGAAGCCAATCGCAAGTTTCATGTCCGGCACTGAGGCCTGTGCCATAATCGAACCATCACAGAACTCGACCATTGAGTGAACAATTGACTGCGGATGAACAGTCACGGCAATGTTTTCAAAGTCGATGCCAAATAAATAATGAGCCTCAATTACCTCGAGGCCTTTGTTTACCATGGTCGCCGAGTTGGTAGTTATGACCTTGCCCATGCTCCAAGTCGGATGCTTGAGGGCTTGAGCTGGAGTCACATTCTCGAGATCGGCTCTTGACATGTTTCTAAACGGGCCGCCAGAGGCGGTCAATATAAGCCTTGAGACCTCAGATTTTTGCCCTGCCATTAAGCACTGAGCGATTGCCGAGTGCTCTGAGTCAACGGGCAAGATCTGATCTTTGGCCGCAAGCTGAGTAACCAGCGACCCGCCGACTATCAGAGACTCTTTATTAGCAAGCGCTAGCTTGCTTCCCGCGCGAAGGGCCGAAAGGGTTGCCATCAATCCGGCAGAACCGGTTATCCCGTTCACAACAACATCTGCCGACAGCTCGCCAGCTAAATCAGCTGCCAGTTCAGGACCCAGCACGGCTCTATCATTGGGCAAACCGAATTGGACTCGCTGAGACTCGAGCAGCTCGGAATTTGCGTTTCCAGATATGCCGACTAGCTGAAACTTATCGGGATTTGCCGCCAGCAACTCGAGCGTTTGGGTGCCGACGGAACCAGTGGAGCCTAAGACCAAAACAGTGCGCATCTACCAAAGCTTAGAACTCCATCCGCATTGCGAGTCAGGAATGATAAAAATCCATATAAGTATCTAGAATTTAGACATGAGCCTTGAACAAAAAAGAATCTTGAACACACCTATCCCAGGACCTAAATCGGTCGAGCTTCAAAAGCGCCGAACCGCGGTTGTTTCCGCGGGTGTCGGAACGATGCTTCCAGTGTTCATTGAGAGAGCGCACAGCGCGATCCTCGAGGATGTCGACGGTAACCAGTTGATCGATATGGGCACCGGTATTGGAGTTGTGACAATCGGCCACACAAACCCCGGCGTTGTTGCCGCGGTTCAGGAGCAGGTTGCGAAACTGACTCACACTTTGTTCACCGTTGCCCCCTACGAGAAATATATTCGAGCGGCCGAGCTTCTGGCAGCTCACTCCCCGGGTTCTTTTCCAAAAAAAGTTGCTTTTTTTAATTCAGGTGCTGAAGCCGTTGAAAATGCAGTGAAGATTGCAAGACGTGCGACCGGCAGGACTGAGATCGCAGTTTTCGACCACGCCTACCACGGTAGAACCAGCCTTACGATGGCGATGAACTTCAAGGCGCACCCGTATGCCACTGGCTTCGGTCCACTTCCCGGAAGCATTCACCATGCTCCAATGAGCTATCCGTTCCGTGATCCTGAGGGAATGACCGGCGAGCAAGCAGCGGCAAGGACCATTACCTACCTAGAAAAAAGAGTTGGTGCGTCAGCGCTTGCCGCCGTTTTCATTGAGCCCATTCAGGGAGAAGCTGGATTCATAGTTCCGGCCCCAGGGTTTCTAAAGACAATCGATAGCTGGTGCAAGGCGAATGGAATTGTCATGGTTGCCGACGAAGTTCAAAGCGGTATGGCCAGGACCGGAAAATGGTTTGCTAGCCAGTGGGAAGAAGGATTCGACCCCGACCTAGTGACTGTTGCCAAGGGAATTGCCGGCGGCATGCCACTTTCCGGCGTTGTAGGCCGGGCCGAAATTATGGACTCGGCGCACGCCGGCGGCTTGGGCGGCACCTTCGGTGGTTCGCCAACTGCCGTGGCGGCCGCAGTGGCGGTCATGGAACAGTTTGAGCAAGGGGACTTTCTGAGTCGCGCCCAGGAGATCGGAGCCATAATCGTTCAGCGCCTAACTGAGATGATGGCGATGTATCCGGTGATTGGTGAGGTTCGTGGAGTGGGTGCCATGCAGGCATTTGAACTAGTGATGCCGGGCACTCTGGACCCCAACCAACCCGCCACCGAGGCGCTCTTGAAGCACTGCCACAAAAATGGTGTAGTGGTTCTGAACGCTGGAACCTATTCAAACGTCGTTCGCTTGCTGCCACCGCTTTCCATATCCGACGAACTACTGCACGAGGCCCTCGATGTAATTGCGGAAGGCCTGGCCACCCTCTAGCTCCGTTGCATGCCTCCGGCCAAAACGACGACTGAATAACCGCTAAACCATAGCTAAGAATGGAACAACATGAGTCAATATGAAGACCGTCAGCGACTGGCTGAGCTATTTGCCAAAGAAGTGAGCGTCTACGTCTCGAATCATCCGAAGTCAGAAAAAGCTCACCAAAAGTCTCAAGCGTCGCTGGTCAATGGCGTTCCCATGCTCTGGATGGCGAAGTGGCCCGGGCCGTTTCCGATTTACGTAGAGAGCGCAAAAGGCGCACACTTTACCGATCTTGATGGGAATGACTTCACCGACTTTTGCCTCGGCGACACTGGAGCGATGTCTGGACACGCCTCAGCGCCGACTGTGAGGGCGGTGCAGGACCAGATAGCTAAGGGTGCCACCTTTATGCTTCCAACCCTTGACGCGGCAAGAAATGCCGAAACGCTTGGAGCCAGGTTCGGGCTTCCTAAATGGCAATTCACTCTTAGCGCCACAGACGCCAATCGTCACCTAATACGCTTTGCCAGGCAAGTAACCGGCAAGGCGAAGATCGCAGTTCATGACTACTGCTATCACGGAAGCGTTGACGAGACCTTTGCGGTGCTTGATGATCAAGGAAACACAATTTCAAGGCCGAATAATATTGGAAAGCCATCGGAGCTAAACACCACAACCGTCTCCTTGCCATTCAATGATCTGGTTGCTGCGGAAAAGGCATTTGCAACCGGCGAAGTTGCCCTCCTATTGATTGAACCAGGGCTAACAAACATTGGCATCGTATTACCGGAGGCTGGTTACCTGGAGGGCCTCCAAGCGCTCTGCCTAAAATACGATGTGATTTTTGCGCTTGATGAAACCCACACCCTTTCCGCCGGTGCAGGTGGCATAACAGCCCGAGATAACCTCAAGCCAGATGCAGTTGTCCTTGGCAAGACCATAGGAGGAGGAGTTCCGGTTGGCGCACTTGGCTTCTCGGAAGAGCTTTCGGAAAAGATCGCAAACAGCCTTGAGTTGGAAAGCATTGACGTTGGAGGCGTTGGAGGCACACTGGCCGGGAACGCCCTGTCGATGGCCGCAGTTCGCGCCACGCTAGAAGAGGTGCTAACCCCGGAGAACTTCTCCCGAATGGAGCAGTTAGCAGTGACCTGGCAGGCCAACATTCAGGCCACCATTGACGAGTATGAATTGCCCTGGCAGGTGTCCCGAATTGGCTGCCGAGGCGAATACAGCTTTAGAGAAACGGCGCCCACAACCGGTGCTGAGGCCGCGGCTGCAGAAGACTTTGAATTGGGGCAGTTCCTTCAACTTCACGCAATAAACCAGGGGATTCTAATGACGCCATTTCACAATATGGTCCTGGTCTCACCCGACACCAGTGCCGCAGACATTGAAAAACATCACCGCCATTTTCGCGATGCCGTGAGCCTGCTATTTGCTAAGTAGTTTTCGTTTCTTCATTGCCGATCTGACCTGAACCGCAATCACAATTGCGATCGCGACAATGAAGACGAACGAGCCGACTACATTTGCCTCCGGTGGTATTCCTCTGGCTGCAGCCGTGTAGACAAACTTAGGGAAAGTATCAACCGATCCTGAGTTGAATTGAGTGATGATGAAATCATCAAAACTCAAAGCGAAGGCAAGCATTGCCGCCGAAAGAATTCCAGGAAGCAATAGTGGGAACGTAATCTTCCAAAACACCTGCATTGGGGACGCGTAAAGATCGCGGCCAGCCTCCTCCAGGGCCGGGTCCAACGTTGCGACCCTTGCCTTCACGGTGACGACCACGAAACTCAAGGTGAACATGACGTGAGCAATGATCACTGTGGTTAGGCCCTTTGTCCAACCAAAGTCCAGAAACTGAGCTGCCAGCCCTGCGCCCATGACGACCTCGGGAGTTGCCAGCGGCAAAAACAGTAGCAAGTTGGTAGCACTGCGGAACTTAAAACGGTATCTGACCAAGGCAATTGCAATCATTGTCCCGAGAACTGTGGATACTGTCGTGGCAGTCACTGCAACTAACAGCGAGTTACCAAAAGCCCCGCAAACATCCGCCTGATCGCAAACGTTTAGCCAGTTATCCAGAGTGAAACCCCGCCAAATAATGTTCGACTTAATCGAATCATTGAAGGAAAACACGAAGGTATATCCAATTGGAACCATCAAAAACAAGAAGGTCAGGAAAACATAGGTCGGAAGTAAGTACTTGCCAAGTGAGAAACGCGTCATAGTAGGTCGTCCGTTCCGCTGCGTCGGACATACGCTGAGACCAAAACCACGATCGTCGCCATTAGCATCACCGAGATTGCTGATGCGGTCGGGTAGTCCTGGATTCTAAGGAAGTTGGCTTCAACCACGTTTCCGATCATCGCAGTGTCCGGACCTCCCAAGAAGTCCCTGCTGGCAACAACATAGTCCCCGCTAATCGGGATGAACGTCAAAAGAGTTCCGGAGATGACTCCCGGAAGTGAAAGCGGCAGGGTTATTTTCCGGAAAGTTTTTGATGGACTCGCATAGAGGTCAGAGCCGGCCTCAACCAAACTCAAGTCAAGACGATCCAGGTTGGCATAAATTGGCAGCGTCATAAACGGGATGAAGTTATAAACCAAACCGAAAACCACCGCAAAGTTTGTCCCAATGATGTAGCTGTCCGCTCCAAAAATACCGATGTCTTTCAGTACGTTTACGACCAGCGAATCATTAGAGAAAATCTGTTTCCATGCAAAGGTTCGAAGCAAAAACGAGATAAAGAACGGTGCCACAACCAGGGTTAGCAGGATGCCCTTCAGAAGTGGCCTGTTTCTTGACTTCACGGCGATGAAATAGGCAATTGGATAGCTAATAGCCAGCGCAATCACGGTCGCAAGAACTGCGAAACTGAAAGACCGGAAAATCTGGGGAGCGTACTGCGTAACCGCATACACGTAGTTACCAAACTCCAGGCCTAAGTCATACCTTCCAATTGCCCCCGTTGCACTAGGAGCCTTCAGCGAAGTGATTATTAGGGACACCAGGGGCGTGATGAAAAATAGAGCTAGGTAGAACAAGCCCGGCAGCAATAAAAACAGCGCCACGCGACTGGTCTTGGACGGCCCCTGCTCCTTAGTTGGAGCCTGTGACCCAAATGCCACGAAAGCCATTACTTGTCTTCTTCTACTCCGGAAGGAAGATCGGACAGCCCAAAGCTGTGCTCAATTTTCCAGCTGACATAAACTTGAGCCCCAAGCTCCACGACCGGAGAACGGCCGACGTTTTGAGCAAAAACAGTCATGACTCCAACGCCCGGAATGTCAATCTGATACTGATTGGAAACTCCAGTGAATCGAATGTCAGTTATCTCGCCCGGACCCAAAATATTGAGGCCTGGGTCAGATGCTGGCTCAGTCTCGTGGAAGTTAGTTTTTTCGGGCCTTACTCCGATTGCGATAACCCCAGTTACTTTTTCACTTCTCTTGGTCAAGCCGGTAATTTTCTTACCCTTGAATTCGATGCTCGTAGTTTCAGAGTTAGTCTCGGTGACATTGCCAATAAACATGTTCGACTGACCGAGGAATTTGGCCACGAAGGCAGTCTTAGGTCGGTCATACAGAACCTCGGGTGCACCAAGCTGTTCGATGTGCCCCTGATTCATAACCGCGACAGTATCGGCCATGTCCATGGCTTCTTCTTGGTCGTGAGTGACGTGCAAGAAAGTAAGCCCGACTTCCATTTGAATGGCCTTTAGCTCAATCTGCATCTGACGACGAAGCTTTAGGTCTAAGGCGCCCAGTGGCTCGTCTAGTAGAAGTAGCGACGGTCGGTTAACGAGGGCTCGTGCAAGAGCGACTCGTTGCTGTTGACCACCGGATAATTGCTGTGGCCTACGTTGTGCAAGATGTTCGAGCTCCACCATTGCAAGAGCTTTTTCAGCCTTAGCAAGTGGTTCGGTTAGCTTCCGTTGCCTGATTCCAAAAGCCACATTTTCCAAAACACTCATGTGTGGAAATAGCGCATAGTTTTGGAAGACTGTGTTTACGGGCCGCTCATGGGGCTTCATGCCAGCAATATCTTTACCACCGAGCAAGATTTCACCCTTGGATGGGCTCTCGAGCCCCGCAATCATGCGAAGAGTCGTCGTCTTACCGCAGCCCGATGGACCTAAAAGAGCAAAGAACTCCCCGGCCGGAATCTTGAGGTCGAGATTGTCGACAGCAACAAAACCGGGGAACTCCTTGCGAATACCCTTAAGCTCGAGATCTTGACCTCTGGCTATGAACTCAGTGGCCACCTAGGAACCTAGGAGAAGGTTTTGCCAAGCAGCTGAGAAGCGCTGCTCCTCTGGTCCGGTCAAGCTCCGGAACGAATGGCTCTTAGCCAGAGTGTCAGCGTTCGGGAAAATCAACTGGTTCTCCGCCAGTTCTGGATCAGCTTCAGCGGCAATTTCCTTGGCTCCAACTACCGGAGTGATGTAGTTAACCCAAAGAGCAAGCTCAGCTGCGTTTACTGGATCGTAGTAAAACTCGATGAGCGCTTCAACATTGCGCTTGTGAGTTGCGCCCTTCGGGACTACGAATTCGTCAGCCCAGAGAGTTGCACCAGATTCGGGGAAAACAAAGCCGAATGGTTCTGGGTCTTCATCGGTGCCACTTTCGTAGTTAATAACAGTGATGTCACCGGACCAAGCAGTTGCGGCGATAATGTTTCCAGTTGTTAGGTCGTCAAGATAGCTATTTCCACGGACGTTGTAGATCTGTCCGCTGTCAATCTGAGTCTTGATCTCTTCGAGGGCTCCGTTGAAGGCGTCCTCAGTGAGGCTGTCAGCAGAAGTGATGTCGATGCCCTGGCTCAAAAGAACCAGCCCAACAGTGTCGCGCATCTCGGAAAGCAACCCGACGCGGCCCTTGAGCTCTGCGGCCCAAAGGTCGGACATGGTTGCCGGCTCATCCTTGCCAGTAGCTTCCTTGAAGGCCTGCTTGTTGTAGCCAATGCCAGCAAATCCACCTTGCCAAGGGATTGAGTAAACGCGGTCCGGGTCATCCGGGTTTCCCTGGTAGCCAGGAGCTAGGTTCGCAACTTTGTTGGGCATGTTTGCGTTGTCCAGCGCCTGGAGGTATCCAAGGCCACGAAGGCGAGCTGCCATCCAGGTGGTTGGACAGGCAACATCGGCACCTATGTCCTGTCCAAGCTCTAACTGGTCCTTGACCTTGGCGTACCAAGTGTCATTGTCATCAATCTCAATGCGGTAATCGACAGTGATTCCGCTCTGTTCTTGGAAGCGAAGCAAGGTTGGATAGTTACCATCGTCGTCTTCGTCCATGTAAGCCGCCCAGTTGTGCCAGGTAAGCACTTTTTCACTGTCGGAAAGGTCGGTGGCCGCAACAACCGTCTCTTCGGCGGCAGCACACGAAGCGAGTGACAACGCAGCGGCGGTTCCACCGACGCCGGCAAGAGCCGTTCTTCGAGAGATCTGGTGCTGTCTAGCCATCTGTACAAGCTGAGCCAGCATTGGGTCTTGAGGTAGTCCTCGCTTCATAGCATTCTCCTAGTTTCCGCAGCTTTCTGCGATTATCGGTTGTTCACGTCCTATTTCCTTGAGTGTCCAAGGGCAATTGAAAGCTTTGCACAATTTTCACCAAAAAAGAGGCAATGAAATCTAATCTTTACTTTTAATCTCCTATGTAGTGCATCACGTGTTTGATTCTGGTGTAATCCTCGAAGCCATAGTGCGATAGATCTTTGCCGTATCCAGAGTGCTTGAAGCCGCCGTGCGGCATTTCAGCAGCCAACGGAATATGCGTATTTACCCAAACGGTACCGAAATCTAGATACTTAGCAAAACGCATCGCTCTCGTGTGATTAGTTGTCCAAACCGAAGATGCCAGTCCATACCTAATGTCATTGGCCCACTCCAACGCTTGAGCATCATCCTTGAACTTCTGGACGGTCATGACTGGCCCAAAGATTTCGTCCTGAATGTGCTCATCGGTCTGCTTTAGGCCAGACAGCACGGTCGGCTCGAAAAAGTAACCGCTACCGGGGATTCGTGATCCTCCGGTCTCTATCTTGGCGTGGTCAGGCAACCTGTCGATGAAACCTTGAGCCCGAGCCAGCTGGTTAGCATTATTAACCGGTCCGAACAAAATATCCGGCTCACTAGGCATGCCAACCTTGGCGCTATTTTTTACCTCGGCGATGAGTGCTGCCATGAAATCGTCATATCCGGATTCCTGAACTAGCAATCTTGTTGCTGCCGTGCAATCCTGACCCGCGTTGAAGAAGCCCGCGGCGACGATGCCCTCGGCAGCCTTCTGGAAGTCGGCATCGGCAAAAACTATGACAGGAGCCTTACCGCCCAGTTCAAGGTGGACACGCTTTAGATCGCTGGAGGCGCTCTTTGCAACCTCCATTCCTGCCCTCACCGAACCGGTGATGGACACCATCTGAGGTATGTAGTTTTCAATCATTGCCCTGCCAGTGTCTCGATCACCGGTAACAACGTTGAAGACTCCCTCGGGTAAAAATTCGCTCGCAATCTCGGCAAGTAGCAGAGTGGAAGCTGGAGTCGTGTCCGACGGCTTTAGCACAATTGTGTTTCCGGCTGCAATGGCCGGGGCAAACTTCCAGACGGCCATGTTTAATGGGTAGTTCCAAGGAGTCACCTGCCCGATAACGCCGATTGGTTCTCTTCTTATCGAAGAGGTGTGATCCTTCTGGTATTCGGCAGTGGCCCTGCCCTCCAGGTTCCTGGCTGCCCCCGCAAAAAATCTAATCTGGTCAACCGAAGGTCCGATTTCATAATCGACCAGAGTTGTTCGGGGCTTACCGGTATTTTCAGACTCGACATCGGCTGCTTCTTCGGCTCTTGCCTCCAGTGCGTCCGCAATTCTAAATAGCGCTAGCTGTCGTTCGGAGGGAGTTGTCTGCGACCAAGTTTCGAAAGCCTTAGCAGCGACTTTATAAGCGTGGTCCACATCCGCAACGCTAGAAACCGGAGCATGGGCATACACCTGCTCAGTTGACGGGTCAATAACGTCGCTGAAACTCTCACTAATGGGTGACTGATACTTGCCACCAATAAAGTTCTGTAATTTTTTTACGGACACCCTTCACCACTCCTCTTTGAGTTATTCACTCATGACTCTAAACCCAAAATAAGCATTTCGATCCTCAAGTTTCCAAACAATACCGATTTCGTAACAAATTGATTGGATTTCGGCGGAAAAGCGCATTTGGACGGCAAAAAAGTGTGATACTGGACACATGTCTAAAACTCTAAGGACCCGCCGGTCGCAACTTGACGAGACTTCTAAGCTCATCGTCGAAGAGCTTCAGCATGACGGCAGGAAGTCCTATGCGGAAATTGGCAAGGTTGTTGGGCTATCCGAAGCTGCCGTGCGGCAGCGAGTCCAGAAACTTACCGAAGCCAAAGTCATGCAGATCGTCGCGGTAACCGACCCTCTTGTCTTGGGTTTTTCGAGGCAGGCAATGATCGGGATCAAATGCTCCAGCGATGCTTTGATTGTTGCCAAGTCGCTGGCCGAGATTACATCTGTTGACTACGTGGTAATGACTGCCGGAAGCTTTGACATCATGGCTGAGGCCGTCTGCGAAGACGATGACGCCCTGCTAGCTCTTATCAATGAACAAATACGAGCATTGCCCGGGGTTATTTCCGCGGAAAGTTTTGTCTACCTGAAACTAGAAAAGCAGCACTACAACTGGGGAACTCGATGACGAGTTTCTCTCCAACCAAAAACGGTAAGAAGTGATATGAAATGGCAATCCAGGAGAACAACAAGACTAAATCCCTAAGGGGTCTGTTCAGTTCCAAGAAAAAAAGCCACGTTTCGACCGCATCCAAGGCCGATTTCCCGATAGTTCAAACTATGGCAGCTGGTCAAGAGGTCGGAGACAAGGCACTTCAAAAGAGTGCGAAGAAGCACCTTTGGATGCACTTCACTCGCCACAGCCCCTACAACAAAATCGACATGACCATTATTCAGAAGGCCGATGGTCACTACCTAACTGATTCAAAGGGCCGCAGGGTCATCGACGGATTATCCGGACTCTTCACGGTAAACGCTGGTCACGGCAGGCAAGAACTGGCTGATGCTGCTGCCAAGCAAACCATGGAGCTTGACTTCATGCCGCTTTGGTCCTACGCACACCCAAGAGCCGTCGAGCTTGCAGAGAGATTGATTTCCTATGCTCCAAAGGACCTGACACGAATCTTTTTCACCACCGGTGGTGGCGAAGCAGTGGAATCAGCTTGGAAGATCGCCAAGCAGTATTTCAAGATGACAGGCAAGCCACTAAAGCACAAGGTAATTTCTCGACAGACCGCGTATCACGGCACCAGCCACGGTGCGCTTTCGATAACTGGAATTGCAGCATTCAAGCAGATGTTTGAGCCGCTTGTGCCATCGACATTCCGAATCCCGAACACCAACTGGTATCGGGCAGACCCACGCTTCAAAACCGAGGATGAATTCGCGCTCTGGGCTGCCAATCGCCTAGAAGAAGTTATTTTGTTTGAGGGTCCAGACACAGTTGCGGCCTTCTTCGTGGAGCCAATTCAAAATGCTGGTGGATGCTTCACGGCACCAAAAAGCTACTTCAAACGCATCCGTGAAATCTGCGATAAGTACGACGTGATATTGGTCGCTGATGAGACCATCACCGGCTTTGGCCGAACCGGCGAAATGTTTGGATCGCAGCGATACGACATAAACCCAGACATGATGATTACCGCAAAGGCGATTACCTCCGGTGTTGCACCGCTCGGCGCACTGTTCATCAAGGAAAAATACTTCACTCCTTTCAACGAGGGCACCGTCACTCTTGCTCATGGCTACACCTTCGCAGCCCACCCGGTCGCCTGCGCGGTGGCATTGGCAAACTTAGACATCTACGACAAGGAAAGACTGGTCGACAACGTCCGAATCAACTCTCCTATCTTCCGCAAAACACTTGAAAAGCTGAAGGACCTTCCAATTGTCGGAGATGTCAGGGGCGATGGTTACTTCTTCGCGATAGAGCTAGTTCGAAACCAGGAAACTAAAGAGTCTCTGACTCGAGAAGAGTCCGAGAAAATCCTTCGTGGTTTCTTGAATAACGCTCTCTACGAACGGGGGCTCTACTGCCGAGCTGACGATCGAGGAGACCCAGTAATTCAGCTTGCTCCTCCCCTTACTTGTGGTCCTAAGGAATTCGAAGAGATCGAACAAATCCTGAGATCGGTCCTAATAGAAGCCGGCAAGAGGCTCTAATTTCGTGATTTTTCCACAGGTCCTGGACCCTAAATTCAGGACATGCTGGAAACTTTGCAATACTTCTTGACATGACAGAACTATCGTCGCTCAAGCTGATCAAATCCCCCGTGGGGAAAATTTCCATTGGAACAACTCAGTCAGGTGTTGCGCAAATAGAAATTATGCCGCCTGGTTCCGTTCGAATTGAATTTTCAGACTCGGCGAAAGCACACCGTTTTGCTCTAGATGCGGCCGATCAGCTTTCCGAATTCTTCGAGGGCTCTAGAAAAGCCTTCTCTGTTCCTTTGGACGTAGCTGGAACTGCGTTCCAGCTGGCAGTCTGGACGCAAATAGCCAAGCTCCGCTTCGGTGAACAAAAAACCTACGCGGAGTTGGCTTTAGCAGTAGGAAATCCCAAGGCTGTCCGAGCAGTCGGTGGTGCCGTGGGTGCCAACCCAGTTCCACTACTGGTCGGTTGTCACAGGATTTTAGGTTCGCAAAGACGCATTACTGGTTACTCCGGCGGCCAGGGACTTGTCACCAAGCGTTGGCTATTGGACTTTGAGCAGATTGAGTTCAAAGAGTGAACCACGCCTCCCAAAATCTCGTCAGGTGCCCCTGGGTAAGCGTGGACCAGATATACATCGACTACCACGACCACGAGTGGGGTAAAGAACTCAGGGGGCAGCGAAACCTGTTCGAAAAGATGACCCTTGAAGGTTTTCAGGCAGGCCTAAGCTGGCTCACAATTCTGAAGCGAAGAGAAGGATTTCGCGAAGCTTTTGAAAACTTCGAAATAGAAAAAGTCGCAGCCTTTAACGAATTGAAAATCGAAGAGCTAATGTCGGATTCGGGCATAATCCGAAATCGAGCCAAAATATCCGCCGCCGTAAATAATGCTCGGATAATCCTGGACAAGTCCCTGGACTTGACACAAATTCTTTGGTCCTTCGCCCCAAGCCCCTCGTCATCTGGCAGATCTCAAGAAGCAATCACAACGACCCCAGAGTCCGATGCTCTCAGCAAAGAGCTCAAGCGGCTCGGAATAAAATTTGTGGGCTCCACGACAATGTATGCCCTTATGCAATCTACTGGAATGGTGAAAGATCACTCGGTAAATTGCTTTTTATCAAACTGAAAACATCTGGGGACTCACTACATTTAGTAGTTAGAGGAGCCGTATGTCGCCAGAGGAATTCAACCGAGTGTTTCGCGCTCAGTTGCCAATGATCAGCGCATATTTGTCCAGGCGAGTTCCGTTTAGCGAAGTCGAGGATCTAGCATCAGACCTTTTTGAGATTGCATGGAGCAAGAAAGAGCAAATTCCTGAGGGCTTCGAATTACCGTGGCTTTACAAAACAGCTCGGTATCTGGTCTCCAACTTTCACCGCAAGCAATCAGGTCGTAACGGCATCCTGGCGAGGCTTGCCGAACCAGTCGCAGCACCCTCGGCGGAATCAATCGCCTTGGCAGACATAGAACTAAGCGATGCCTTCGCAGGCCTGACTGCAGCGGAGCGAGAAATAATTTCGCTTTGGGCACTGGAAGGCCTTTCAAATGCAGAAATTGCAAAAGTACTTGAAGTCTCCGAAAATGCCGCGGCGATAAGGCTAACCCGGGCGAAGCAAAAACTTAAAGATTTACTAGCACCTGAAAATACTCGGTAGCTGGTTACGCATACCTGACATGAACGAAGAATTTGAGCTCCAAAAGAGAATCGCCTCCGCTGATCCTGGGAGAGATGCCCCCGAACTTAACCACACAGTGGTCACCGAGGCTTCCCTCGGCAAACCTCGTCGACAGTTCGGTTTTCGCGGCGTAAGGCTTGGGCTAGGGGTTGGAAGCGTATCGCTAGCAGTTACAGCAGTGGCACTCGCTGTTACACTGCCCGCGGTCATGGCGCCTTCTCCGTTGTTCACCGTCGCAGATGCATCGGGTGGCGGTCAGAAGCTGAGCTCAACTGCCGAAGGCACCTCGGACATGGCAGACTCCTCGGTCTATTGGCCAGGCTGGATAAGCTACGAATATAGCGCAGGTCCAGGAGTAACAGACGCAACTGGAACCGGTCAAGTTTTTCAAGGAAAACTTGTGGGTGACCCCCTAGAGATTCTGAAGAAAATGAGCATTCTTTTTGGAATTACGGGCGAACCAGTTCGTGACGAATGGTCAGACGATAGTTATCCGAGCTATTCGATAACTGAAGAGAACGCCTACCTCAGCATCTATTGGAGTGGAACCGGTAGCTGGTCATTCTCAAATTGGACCGATTACCAATATGACTGCGTGAAAGATTCAACGGACACTGCAAATAGTGAAGTCCAATTCTGTGAGCCTCAACCAACCCCAGAACTAATCCCCTCGGCCTCAGAGCTTCGGAGCGAAGCGATTTCACTGCTTCAGCTGGTGGGTCTGGATTTTCAAGCGGACTCGATCACGATCTACCGTGACGATTGGGGAGCATACGCTTCCCTCCCCTACCTGACCGAGGGCATAGACAGCGGCCTACAGACATATTTGAACTGGGGAATGGATGGGAAACTGACCTACTTCTCCAGCCACAGCATTGAGCTTGTCGCCAGAGGTTCATTCGATACCGTTTCTGCCATGGAAGCGGTTAGCCGCATTTCGGAGGGACGCTGGTACGGAAACCCTCCGGAGCGCTTCTACCGAGGCCTTGAGGGTCAAATGGCGCCTGATTCAAGAGTGGCGAGTAGCGAACCAGCACAAGATGGAATTAGCGACGAGGTTCAGTCCGAACCCTACTTAGAGGATGGAACAGTACCTGCCACGGACCCAGATGCTGTCCAAATCGACGAGCCGTACATAGAGGATCCAAATCAAAACTATGAGCCAGAAATTATCCAGCTCACCGTTGAGCGGGCCGAAGCAACCATGTTGTCAGTTTGGGATTCCTCAGGAAATTATTGGCTAGTTCCGGGATATGTGCTTTTCAACGATCAGGGTTGGTTCGATTCGGTCATTTCCTTGGAAGAAGGAGTTATTGAACTTCCCGAACCGATGGTTATGCTGCCCATGGATGTGAATCAAAAGGGGCCCGCTGTCTCGGAGATAATCGACTAGAAGCCTGCTGGCACGAACAGCTCTACTATTCGCCCTGAAACTCTCGCTTCCAAGCCAGCCAGCTTGGCAACCTTTGGTATCTCCGAACTGGAATCAAGCCCCGTCTCCAGCACGGCCCTAGCAAAAGCACCCTTGGCCTTTTTATTGAAGTGATTCAGCGCTTTGCCACTGTTAGCATCTAGCACCTCTAAGAAAAAAGAGTCCTTGTCTATGGGAATTGGATTCAAAGAAACATATGCCTTGGATCTCATATCCAAAATTTGACCCGTGAGCCTCGGCCAGACATCCTTATGGGCATCTGTCCACAGTTTGGAAAGAGAAACACCCGGAAGCAAAGATCCTGCGGAAAGCCGATAGTAAGGAATCCGCTCCATAGCCGGAACCAGCCCAAACAAAGACGATTGGATAAACATCTGATTTTGTGCTCGTTGAAGTGCGTTCTGGGAGAGGTCATCGTAACCGAGTGCGTCATACAGCACACCGGTATAGCGCTGCAGTGCAGGCATCGTCCCAGAAGTCATGATCTCTAGATTTGCCTGAATGTCTTTTCTGTTCTTCTTGCCAAGCTTTAGAGACTTTGCAGCAACATCTTCGTCCTGGCAAAGCTGAACTAAAGCTTTTATCGCTTTATCCCTTGCGGGATCCAAAGCCGCCCAAATTATTGCGGCCTTATCTATGGATACACCAACGCCGCCAGGACGCTTGGTCTCCGACGGCGGCAGTAGAACTAGCAATTAGCTAACTAGGTGAGCGTCCCTGACCACGAGAGTCAGAGTGTCATGCTCCATGGACAAAAAGCCACCCGCTTCAGTCTCGGCAACGACTTTGCCCCCGTCGGCTGTCGTGACTCTGATTGAGCCAGGAATCAGGATTGCGAGCATGGGTTCGTGCCCAGCAAGTAATCCAATCTCGCCCTCGGAGGTTTTAGCAACGACCATAGATGCCTCGCCAGACCAAATCTCTCGGTCCGCGGCAACTAAGTTCACCTGAATAAGGTTGGCCACTAGCCGAGATCCTTCTTGATGCGCTCATAGGCCTTCATCACGTCATCTATGCCACCGCAGTTATAGAAAGCCTGCTCTGGCACATGATCAAGTTCTCCATCGGCGATCATAGTGAAGCCTTCGATGGTGTCCTTTAGTGGCACGGTCGATCCAGCAACACCGGTGAACTTGGTTGCCATGAAGGTGTTCTGGCTCAAGAACTGCTCCATGCGTCGCGCCCTTGAAACGGTGATCTTGTCTTCCTCGGAAAGCTCCTCAACACCCAGAATGGCTATGATTTCCTGGAGTTCCTTGTTCTTCTGAAGTATGGCCTTGACTCGAATAGCCGTGTTGTAGTGTTCGTCGCCCAGGTAGGCGGCGCTCAGAATACGAGAGGTCGAACTCAGTGGATCCACGGCTGGGTAAAGACCACGTGAAGCAATCTCACGGCTTAGCTCAGTAGTTGCGTCCAAGTGAGCGAAGGTGGTTGCTGGAGCTGGATCGGTGTAGTCATCGGCAGGAACATAAATTGCCTGGAGTGACGTAATCGAGTGACCCTTGGTCGAAGTAATGCGCTCCTGCAATAGGCCCATCTCGTCCGCCAAGTTCGGCTGGTATCCAACAGCTGATGGCATACGACCAAGCAGTGTCGAAACCTCGGCCCCGGCCTGAGTGAATCGGAAGATGTTGTCAATGAAAAGCAATACGTCCTGGCCTTGAACGTCACGGAAGTACTCCGCCATGGTCAATGCAGAAAGCGCCACACGCAAACGGGTCCCAGGTGGCTCATCCATCTGGCCGAAGACCAGAGCGGTCTTCTCCAAGACGCCTGCCTCTGCCATTTCTTCGATCAAGTCGTTACCCTCACGAGTACGCTCACCCACACCGGCGAATACCGATACACCGTCGTGGTTCTCAGCAACACGGTAAATCATTTCCTGGATCAAAACGGTCTTACCCACACCGGCACCACCGAAGAGACCGATTTTTCCACCCTGAACATAAGGGGTTAGCAGGTCAATGACCTTGATGCCGGTCTCGAACATCTGAGTTTTGGACTCGAGCTGGTCGAATGGCGGTGGCGTGCGGTGGATTGGCCAACGCTCCTTGATATCGAACTTTTCGCCAGGCTTACCGTTCAAGATCTCGCCTAGAACGTTGAAAACCTTACCCTTGGTGACGTCACCAACCGGAACCATGATTGGACTACCTGAGTCGTGCACCACTCCACCGCGGACTAGACCATCCGTCGGTTGCATGGCAATCGCTCTAACAAGATCGTCGCCTAAGTGCTGAGCAACCTCGAGGGTCAAGGTGCTCTTCTGGTCGCCGAAGGCAACCTCTGTGGTCAGGGCGTTGTAGATTTCCGGGATGGAGTCATGCGGAAACTCGATGTCTACCACCGGTCCGTTGACTCGCGCGATACGACCCGTTGCGGTCTTTGTGCTCTCGGCCATTATGTTTTCTCTTTCTTAGTCCTCGGACACCGTTGAGAGCGCATCTGCGCCTCCAACAATTTCCGAAATTTGCTGGGTGATCTCTGCCTGACGCGCCTGGTTGGAGAGCCTGGTGTAGTTCAGTATTAACTTTTCAGCGTTGTCTGTCGCGCTCTTCATCGCCTTTTGTCTCGCAGCGTGCTCGGCAGCCGCGGACTGCAGCATTTTGTTGTAAATGCGGTTTTCTATATAAACAGGAAGCAAGCTGTCCAGAACCTTTTCTACCTCAGGCTCGAACTCGTAGAGTGGGTGAACCTCACTCTCCTCGGCCTCCTGCTCAACGATCTCTAGGGGCAACAACCTGGTGGTGTTTGGCTCCTGGACCATCATGGAAACAAACTGGTTTCCTACAAGATAAATCTGGTCAACGCCACCGTCTTCAGTCGGCTTAATGAACAGCTCAGTTATTTCATTTGCAATCTCGCGAGCGGTTTCCAGAGTAGGAACGTCAGTACCGCCGGTCCACACCTTCTGCGCTGCACGCTGGCGAAACTTGAAGTTCGCCACTGCTTTGCGCCCGACAAGATAGTAAAGAACCTCTTGCCCTTGATCCTTTAGAAGTTTCGTAAGCTGCTCAACTTCTTTGAGGACAGATGAAGAAAACGCTCCGGCAAGACCTCGGTCAGACGTAAACACCACAATCGCGGAACGTGTTGGTCCCTCAATTTTTCGGGTCAGTGGGTGATCGACATCGGAGTAGGTCGCAACCGCGGAAACAGCCTTGTTAACAGCCCGGGTATACGGATTAGACGCGCTCACACGCTGCTGTGCCTTTTGGATTCTCGATGCCGAGATTAACTCCATGGCACGGGTGATCTTCTTGGTCGTCTTGGCAGACTTTATTTTCTGCCTATAGACCCGAAGTTGCGATCCCATAACCTAACCCTTACCCGTCTCTATCGCTTTTGGCGAACGATTTTCTCTTGGTCAATTTCTTCGTCGGCTAGCGCCTCGACGTTGTCCTTGCCGGAACCGATTAGTGGCTCTCCGGTGTGCAACTGGAACATCTTCTTGAACTGATCCATCGCCTTCTGAAGCTCGTTGATGGTGTCATCTTCTAGCTTCTCAGTCTCGCGGATGGTTGTCAGGGCCTTCGAGTTGCGCTTGAGGTAATCCAAGAACTCCTGCTCAAATCTCAGGATGTCCTCTACCGGCAACTCATCAAGCAAGCCTGCAGTTCCAGCCCAGATTGAAACCGTCTGGTCTTCAACTGGGTAAGGTGAATATTGAGGCTGCTTCAGAAGCTCTGTAAGTCTCGCTCCGCGAGCAAGCTGTTTACGGCTTGCGGCATCAAGGTCAGAAGCGAACATTGCAAACGCCTCGAGGGATCGGTACTGAGCTAGCTCAAGCTTCAAGGTTCCAGAAACCTTTTTGATGCCCTTTTGCTGAGCAGCTCCGCCAACACGGGAGACCGAGATTCCAACGTCGATAGCTGGTCGCTGGTTCGCATTGAACAAATCTGACTGCAAGAAGATCTGACCGTCGGTGATTGAAATCACGTTGGTTGGAATGAACGCGGACACATCGTTCGCTTTTGTCTCCACGATTGGTAGACCAGTCATCGACCCGGCACCCATTGCATCCGAAAGCTTTGCGCAGCGCTCAAGCAATCTGGAGTGAAGATAGAAAACGTCGCCTGGGTAGGCCTCGCGACCCGGCGGCCTGCGAAGTAGCAACGACACTGAACGGTAGGCCTCCGCCTGCTTGCTCAGGTCATCAAAGACAATTAGAACGTGCTTGCCCGCATACATCCAGTGCTGCCCAATGGCGCTACCGGTGTAAGGAGCTAGGTACTTGAAACCAGCCGCATCAGAAGCTGGAGAAGCAACGATTGTCGTGTACTCCATCGCACCGGCCTCTTCCAAGGCACCGCGCACACCGGCGATTGTTGAACCCTTTTGACCAATTGCCACGTAGATACAACGAACCTGCTTGTTTGGGTCTTTCGACTTCCAGTTTTCAACCTGGTTGATAATCGCGTCAACCGCGATAGCGGTCTTACCTGTCTGGCGGTCACCGATGATTAGCTGTCGCTGTCCACGTCCGACTGGAATCATGGCGTCAATGGCCTTGATTCCGGTTTGTAGCGGCTCGTGCACTGACTTGCGATCCATAACTCCTGGAGCCTGTAGTTCAAGCGCACGGCGACTCTCTGCCTTGATCTCACCCAGTCCGTCAATTGGGACACCTAGGGGATCAACAACGCGACCCATGAAGCCGTCGCCAACCGGAACAGACAAAACCTCACCGGTACGGTGAACCTCCATGCCCTGCTCGATACCGCCGAACTCACCGAGAATAACCACACCGATTTCACGCTCGTCTAGGTTCAGAGCTAGACCCAGAGTGCCATCAGCAAACTTGAGCAACTCATTCGCCATCGCGGACGGCAATCCCTCTACGTGCGCAATACCGTCGGCTGCGTCCGTGACGTAGCCGACCTCTTGCTTGTCGGTCCCCTTTGACTCGTAGGACGACACGAAGTCTTTCAGGGCATCCCGAATTTCATTCGGGTTGATCTTTAGCTCTGACATTGGTTCCTCTGCTTACTTGTTGGTTTCAACTCAACCGAGTTGCAATCTTGCGTTTTGAAGTTTTGTGAGAACGGTGGCGTCCAAGACTTCACCGTTCACGGTGATGTGCAATCCACCGATTATTTCTTGGTCTATCTCAACATTAAGTTGAAGTTCCCTACCAAAGACTTTCGTTAATGCTGCTGACAATCTTGTTAGTTGCTCTTCGGACAGCTCTTTTGAAGCCCGAACGTTTGCAACCGATTCGCCCGCGAACTCGGCAATCCACATCCCATACTGCTCTAGAACCTCAGCGAAACGCTTAAAGGTTCTCGAGTGAACAGCCTGACCGGCAAGGATTCCAGTGGTTTCAGTGGCTTTATTGTTCAAAAGCTTTGCGACCAGAGCCATTTTCGCTTCAACCGATGCTCTGGTCGAAGACAGCGCGAGCTCTAGCTGTGGATCGGAAGACACTAGTTGGCCGACGGCAAATAATTCGGCCTGGACAGTATCAATGTCCTTTGATGCGGCGGCGGCGGCGCGAACACCAAGAGCTTCGGCAGTTAACGCCAAGTCTCGAGTGGCGGACCATCGCATTTGGGCCATTTTGCCGAGTAGCCCCACGGTTTCCTTCGAAAGCTTAGAACCAAATACAGCTTCTACTAGCTTTGACTTCCCTGCCGCCTGGGCGGAAGGATCCGACAGCGCCGAACGAAGCTGCGGACTTGAAAGCAAAGCATTGGTGGCGGCAAAAAGCTCACTTGTCGTGAGCAGGCCAACTTTGCCGAGCTTGGATAGTTCCTGCTCGGCTACTAGCCTTGATTGCCTCGTGCTTGATGCCACTTTTACTTCGCCTTCTTACCTTCTAGTTCAGCTATGAACTCATCAACGACCCTATTGGCGACCTTGTCATCGTCAAGCTTTTCGCCAACTATGCGAGAAGCTAATTCGATTGCTAGGGCACCAATTTCGCCCCTAAGTGCGTTTGCTGCCGAGTCTCGCTCAGCTAGCAAACTCGCCTTTGTTGTTTCGGAGAGTCGGTCTGCATCCTTGGCGGCCTGTTGCTTTAGCTCCGCAAGAATCGCGGCTCCTTCAGCTCGAGCGTCTTCTCTAATCGAAGACGACTCGGCTCGAAGTTGAGCCTTGTCAGCCTCAACCTCCGCAGTGCGAGCCTCAGCTGCTTTCTGCGCAGCTTCGGCGTCCGCAAGCCTTCCTTCGATTGCCTGCGCCCTCTCGTCGAGCATTCTTTTGAATCCAGGCAAAACCTTGAACCAAAAGAACACCAAAAGAACTACGAAGACAACCGACGACCAGAGAATGTCATAGTCAGCCGGCAGCAGTGGGTTAGGCGTTTCGGCCCCCTCCGGTGCGACTGCTGCAAGAATTCTGGAAATCATCGTATTATCGCTTTCTTAGACGAAGATGAATGGGGTCGCAAGACCAATCAGGGCAAGAGCCTCGGTGAAGGCGATACCTAGCCACATTGTGACCTGTAGTCGTCCTGCTAGCTCAGGTTGGCGAGCAATGGATTCGATGGTCTTTGAAACCACCAGTCCTACACCAATTCCTGGTCCAATTGCAGCCAGACCGTAGCCTACGACTGCTATGTTGCCGGTTAATTCGGCGATGTTTACTGCGTCCACTTTATTTCCTTCCGTGGGGGTTTAGTGTTCGTCTGCTAATGCCAACTGGATGTAGACAGTAGTCAGAAGTGTAAATACGTAAGCCTGCAAAACGGAAACCAATATCTCAAAAAGAGTAAAGGCAAAGCCAAACAACAGGGTTCCAACCCCGAACAGGCTCAAGAGTCCGTCGGCCTGAAAGAAGAAGAACTGCGTTGCGGAGAAACAAAGAACCAGCAGCAAGTGGCCGGCAATCATGTTCATCAAAAGTCGAAGCGCCAAGGTGACTGGTCGCAAAATGAAAGTGGACAATAGCTCAATCGGAGTAACCAGGATGTAGAAAGGCTTTGGGACCCCTGAAGGGAACAGTGAATTCTTAAAGAAGCGAATGCCGTGCTTCTTGGTTCCAGCGTAGATAAATGTTACGTAAGCAACTCCAGCCAAAACAAGCGGAATACCAATTACGGAGGTTCCGGCAATGTTCGCAAAAGGAATAACTCCGGTGATGTTCATTCCAAACACCATGAAGAATATCGTCGTCAAAAGTGGGAGGAATCGATCCCCATCTTTTTCACCCAGCTGGTCATGAGCAATTGATTTCCGAACAAAATTTAGCGCCAACTCACCGAGGAGTTGAAAACGGCCCGGGACTACGTTTCCGGTTTTAACGGCCTTGTTAAACTTTGCAGTCCACAGCCAGAAAATAACAATCAACAGGACCATGACGATCAACCGAATCATCATGATTCGATTTATTGCAAAAGGAGTGCCGGCGAAAGCGACTATTTCAGGATAAAACTCGAAAATGCTCGGGGGACTGAACTCCCCATCTTCAGCCCTAAACAGGCTCAGCGCACTTAACAACGTTGTTCTCCTGGTCCGGGCGGCATACTTCAGTCCGCGAGATGATCATGGATTTACCTTTAGTATAAAAGACGTACGACAACTCGTGGAGCAAAATCGGAAAAAAGTAACTATTTTCCAACAGTTGGAACCCTTCCCTTTAGGACCAGCCAAGAATCTATGGCCAAGCCACCAAGCACGGTTGCCACGACCGCGAAGAAAAACACCGGACCAGCAAAGCCCTCTGCGTTCTGTAGAGCGAGCAAGACTCCTGCAAACAGCAAGAATTTGAGCAACCAGCCTCCGAGCACCGTGGCGTAGAAGCCGTTGAGTGACAACTTGCCGCCGAACCAGATGCTCAGAATCGTCATTGTCCCAAACAATGCTGAGACTCCAGCACCTAACAAGGCTGCGAAAACTCCTGGCAATTGATAAAACAGATAACCCAGCAGCGAGCCGACAATCGCTATTGCAACGGCCAGCAATGTGCTGAGGCTAAGTGCTTTGGAAAATAAAGTGCCTGAACTATTTGCCAAGACTGCTCCTTGCTCGAGTTACTCTCCGAAAAACCGGCCAGTAAGTATGAATTAGTGCGATGATCATCCACACCCCAAAAATGATGATAACTGGCGCGGCATCGATCCAGAAAAAAAGCAGGAGACACAGCGACACAACCGTGGTCCAGTGATAGAAAACCAGCACCGCTCCCCGATGCGAGTGACCTAGGTCTTGCAATTGGTGGTGAAGGTGCTCTCGGTCTGCCGCAAACGGAGATTGCCCTCTTCGCACCCTGCGAACGACGGCCAGCAGAAGATCCAAAAGCGGCACCAATAGAATCACGACCGGCAGAACCAATGGAATCAAAGCAGGCAGCAGATCGTTTCTGGTGACCGTAGCCGGATCAATTGATCCAGTGACCGCAATAGCACTGGTAGCCATCATCAGTCCAAGAAGCATCGCTCCAGAATCACCCATAAATATTTTTGCGGGACTGAAATTATGCGGCAGAAAGCCTGCAATAGCGCCCAACACGACCGCAGAAAGCATGCCGGCAATCGAAAAGTAGTCCGTTGGAGAGGTCTGCTGAGCTAAAACATAGCTGTATATAAAGAATGCCAATGTCCCGATGCCCACCACGCCAGCTGCAAGGCCATCAAGCCCGTCAATAAAGTTGACCGCGTTCATGACCAGCACCACCACGAACACTGTTATTGCAAGGGAGACCCCAAAACTGCCCACCGTCAAACCATCAATCGGTAGCGATACAATTTGTACACCACTGGAGGCCAAGATCCAGGCTGCGGCGATTTGGCCGCCCATTTTGGCTGTCCAGTCCAGTTCAATTAGATCATCCAGTAGCCCCACCACGACTATCAGTCCACCGGCTCCGACTATTGCCCAAATCGGACCTGGATCTCTGAAGACCGATTCGAACCAACCGAACGATCCAGCAGCAATGATGCCCACCACGATTGCGAAAAAGATTGCCACGCCACCGATTCTTGGGGTGGGAGTCTTGTGGACATCGCGAGCTCTGATGGCAGGAGTGATGTCAAAGCGCTTAGCTAAGTACCGAACCCCCCAAGTCGCCAAATAGCTAACCACCGCAGTGATTATGGCGACCAGCAAGTATGCCCGCACTAGTCGACCTCGAGCTCCACATCGCCAATCACACTTCTGATTCGCTCGAGCGACAATGCGCCCTTTCGTAGAACGCGTATTGCTTCGCCATCTCTGACTTGAGTAAGGTCCAAAATGGTGGACGCTTCGCCCTTAGGGCTGCCCCCGCCATCTAGGTAGACAGGCACTTTGTCGCCGAAATAATCAAACGCTTGCTGCGCGGTAACGGCCGCCGGATTTCCAGTTGTATTGGCACTTGATACGGCCAGCGGACCAACATCCTCGAGGAGTGCGAGGGTGATTTTATGATCTGGCACTCGAAGTGCCACTGTCCCCCGAGTTTCCCCTAAATCCCAATCCAGTGATGGCTGGGCTCTAAGAACCATGGTTAGGGCTCCGGGCCAAAAAGCTGCTGCCAACTTGCTCGCAACCAGAGGCAAGTCAGTAGCTAAAGCAGAAAGGGTTTCAACCTTTGGAATAAGAACCGGTGGTGGAACGCTTCGTTCCCTGCCTTTTGTTTTCAGGAGGAGCTCGACAGCCTTTGGGCTAAAAGCATCCACCGCGATGCCATAAACGGTATCGGTGGGGATTACAACAACCTCGTGGCGCTGCAAGGCAACTTTCGCCTGCCTGAAACCCGTCAATAAGTCAGTGTCGACTGAACAGTCATATACTCGTTGCATATCTGCCTCCGGCTAAGCTGTCGCACTCACGGCGCGAAGCCTTCCGGTTGAATCCGGATGGACTTGAATCCTGCGCCAGTTGTTTTCTAATAGTAATTCACAGATCGAATCAGACTGACCATCGGCATGCTCCAAAACAAGCAACCCGCCTTCTCTCAGTATCAGCTTCGTGGTTGCAACGAGATCTCGAACGATATCTAGTCCATCTTCTCCACCGTACAAGGCAAGAGCTGGATCATAATCCCTGACTTCTTGGTCAAGTGGAACCATGCTGTTGGGAATGTAAGGAGGATTGGAAATAATCAAGTCAAATTGCGGCAAATTACCCATTAGCTCCATAAAGTCGCCCTCAAGCAAATCGACATTTGCCCCGAGTGCGCTGATGTTTGCCCGTGCAAATTCAGCCGCTGCTTCCGAAAATTCAATCGCGGTTACCTTTGCATTAGTTTCCTTGGCAATCGAAATCGCGATTGCACCTGAGCCCGTTCCGATATCCAATGCCCTAGGTTCTCCCGGCAATAAAGCCAGGAAATCAATTGCGACCTGAACAACCTGCTCGGTCTCTGGGCGTGGAATGAAAACACCCTCGCCAACACTGAGCTCGATTGAGCGAAAAGGGGCCTTGCCGGTTATGTGCTGGAGGGGAACCCTGCTGCAGCGCAGCTCTACTAAATCAAAAAATCCGCTTGGTGCCTCGAGGTCAGTATCTAAGACCAGTTGAGTAGCTAATTCACCCCTTGAGATTTCCAGATAATAGCACATCAGAAGCTCTGCCTCTGCCGCCGCCGAAATTATCCCTGCGGCCGAAAGAGAAGCTTCGGCCTGTTTCAAAGAAGTGGAAGCGAGCACTAGCTATCGCCGAATGCCGCCAGCTGGGCCTCTTCGTCGGTTTGGATGCAAGACTGCACCACCGGCTCCAAAGCTCCGTCCATCACTTGATCCAAGTTGTATGACTTATAACCGGTGCGATGATCGGCAACACGGTTCTCGGGAAAGTTATAGGTTCTGATGCGCTCGGAGCGGTCGACGCTTCTGACTTGCGACTTCCTGGCCGCAGACAGTTCGGCGTTTAGCGCTTCTTGCTGAGCCGCCAAAATCCTCGCACGCAGAACTCGCATCGCCGCATCACGGTTCTGCAGCTGAGACTTTTCATTCTGCATTGAAACCACGATGCCCGTTGGCAAGTGAGTTATTCGAACAGCGGAGTCAGTTGTGTTAACTGACTGGCCGCCAGGTCCAGAAGAACGAAAGACGTCAATTCGAATGTCGTTCTGAGAAATCTCTACTTCTTCGGGCTCGTCAACCTCAGGGAAAGCTAGAACGCCTACCGCTGAGGTGTGAATTCTTCCTTGAGTTTCAGTCACGGGAACTCGCTGAACCCTGTGGACTCCGCCCTCATATTTCATGTGTGCCCACACGCCTTGCGCCGGGTCTGTTGCATTTGACTTAATGGCAACCTGAACGTCTTTGATTCCGCCCAAATCGCTCTCGGTCTTGCTAAGAACTTCGGTTTTCCAGCCCTTAGAGGTCGCATAGTGCAGATACATTCTCAAAAGATCGGCTGCGAACAGTGCTGACTCAGCCCCACCTTCACCGGCTTTGACTTCGATAATTACATCTCTGCCATCATCCGGGTCTCGCGGGATAAGTAGTCGTCGGAGCTTTTCGCTTGCTTCGGCAAGTTGCTTTTCCAAGATTGGAAGTTCCTCGGCAAAGGCGGCATCCTCTTTAGATAGCTCCTTGGCTGCGGCCAAGTCATCATCTAGACCTCGCACCAGCTCATCAGCGCCCATGATGGCGCTCAGTTCGGCATAGCGTCTATTAATCTTCTTAGCCAAGCCAGGGTTGGTGTGGACAGCCGAGTCACTGAGTTGCTCCTGCAAACTCGCGTGCTCAGCCCTTAGGCCCGCAAGCGAATCAACCAAGTTATTCTCCGTCGGAATCTGAAGGAACTGGCATTGACTTCTCCAGCTTCAGCAAGAACTCAACGTTGCTTGCTGTTTCCTTCAAGCGGTTCAGAACTAGCTCGAGGGCCTGCTGCTGCTCAAGGCCTGCAAGCGCCCTGCGGAGCTTCCAAATAATCTTGGTCTCCTGAGGGCTCATTAGAAGCTCTTCACGTCTGGTGCCAGATGCATTGATGTCAACGGCAGGGAAGATTCGCTTGTCAGCAAGCTGACGAGAGAGCCTGAGCTCCATGTTTCCGGTTCCCTTAAACTCCTCAAAGATGACCTCGTCCATTTTGGATCCGGTATCAACAAGGGCGGTTGCCAAAATGGTCAGCGATCCACCAAATTCAATGTTTCTGGCCGCGCCAAAGAAACGCTTTGGTGGGTACAGAGCGGAAGAGTCAACTCCACCGGACAAAATTCGTCCAGATGCCGGTGCACTCAAGTTGTAGGCACGGCCCAATCTCGTGATCGAGTCAAGCAAAATAACCACATCATGACCCATCTCCACCAGGCGCTTTGCGCGCTCAATTGCTAACTCAGCAACAGTTGTGTGATCTTCGGCCGGGCGATCAAATGTGGATGCAATTACCTCACCCTTGACGGTGCGCTGCATGTCCGTAACTTCTTCTGGTCGCTCGTCAACCAAAACGACCATTAGGTGAACCTCAGGGTTGTTGGTTGAAATAGCGTTGGCAATAGCCTGAAGAACTAGGGTCTTTCCGGCCTTTGGCGGCGAAACAATAAGTCCACGCTGTCCCTTACCGATTGGAGCAACTAGATCAATAATTCTTGTCGAGAGACGCTTGTTGTCAGTTTCTAGACGCAATCGAGTGTCCGGGTAAAGCGGAGTCAACTTACCAAATTCAACCCTCTCGGCCGACTCTTCAAGAGTCTGCCCGTTCAAGCTTTCAACCTTGACTAAAGCATTGAATTTCTGACGCTGATTGCTCTCGTTATCACGTGGTTGACGAATAGAACCGACAACCGCATCGCCCTTGCGCATGCCGTATTTCTTTACCTGGCCCAGGGAAACATAAACATCGTTGTCACCAGGAAGGTAACCGGAGGTGCGGAGGAACGCGTAGTTGTCCAACACGTCCAAGATTCCAGCAACTGGGATCAGGACATCATCTTCGCTTACTTCAGGCTCAGCTTCGTCCTGTGGTCCACGTCCACGTCCACGATCGCGGTCACGATCGCGGTAACGTCCACGTCGGTTGCGGTTTCCGCCACGACGCTCGTCGTCTCTATCGCGCTGGTTTTCGCGGTCACCGCTGCGGGTTTCGCTGTCTTCCTTGTTCGAACGTTCTGGCCTTTGGCCAGTCTTTGGCTCAGCATCGTTTCCAGAATCAGTCTTGTTAACTGACCTGTCATTGCTCGAGTCAGCATTACTCGAATTGCTCTTGTCACCAGATGTTTCAGAAGAAGTCTTCTCGGCTGGGGCTTCAGAAGAGGCCTTGGCTACTGAGGTGCGGCGTCTGGCCGGTGCCTTCTTTGGCTCTAGGTCGGGAGTTGCCTCAGGCTTATCGGCCTTGGAGGTTTTCTTTGGCTGTTCTGGAGCCTCGGTGGCTACCTTGGTTTCTGAGGAATCAGAACCGGTTGCTCGCCTGGAACGGCGAACGGGCTTATCTTGTTGGATTTCATCCATGTTTGTTATTACTCATTTCTGTGCGGCGAACTGCCGTTGTGTGGAAACTTGAAGAAAGATACAGTGGCGGGCTTTTAGGTGCCTGATCCTGACTGCACTAAAAGACTAGCACCTTTGACGTCAACTGCAAGAGCTAAAACTCTCCAGTCGGGAAAAGAGCTCTCGACAAGAGCTATGGCTGCCATTCGTTTTGCTGGGTCGTCTTCCAAAACTAAAACCGATGGGCCCGCCCCAGAAACGACTGCAGGGTGACCGTGATCCCTCAGCTTTTTGATCAAGGCTGATGTCTCAGGCATTGCGCTGGATCGGTAGCTCTGGTGCAACCTGTCCTCGGTTGCCGCCAACATTAGCTCCGGGCTTTGAGTGAGGGCAGCAACTAGCAGTGCCGACCTAGATACGTTAAACACAGCATCAGTGTGTGGAACAGATTCCGGTTGCAAGCTTCTGGCTAGCTTTGTGGACATCTGATGCGGTGGAACCAGAACCAGTGGAGAAACTCCTCGGTGAACCGTTAGTTTCTTGTGTCGAGGAACCCCGTCCTCTTCCACCCAGGCAATAGTCAAACCGCCAAATAGTGCGGGAGCAACATTGTCCGGGTGCCCCTCTAGTTCCGTGGCAAAGCCCAACAGCTGCTGTTCGCTAATTTCAATTTCGTCTTGCAGAAGCCCGGCAGCTAGCATGATGCCGCCGGCAACCGCTGCCCCGGAAGACCCCATTCCTCTGCCGTGAGGAATGTTGTTTTCGCATCTAATTTTTAGACCCGGGACTTTTTTACCGAGCTTGTTGAAAACTAGGGCCACAGACTTATAAATCAGATTTGATTCGTCTAGAGGAATGTCGCCGACTCCTTCACCCGAAACTGAAATTTCTAGGCCCGAAGACACTACTTGTGCTTCGTAGCTGTCATAAAATGATAGCGCCATGCCAAGAGTGTCGAAGCCAGGCCCCAGGTTGGCAGTGGTTGCCGGGATCTTAACCGTTACTATCTTCACTTTTTGCGCTCCAGTCCCAGGGTTCCAGCCACCGCATCAGCGGTTGCTCCAACCTTTTTTGGCTTGATTGAGCGACCACGCTCGTCTTTTAGAGCCCAGTCGGGATCTTTGAGCCCGTGGCCCGTAACCGTAACCACCACGGTGCTTACGCCCGGGAGGGTTCCCTGCTGCTTGAGTTTATAAAGACCGGCAGCGCCGGTTGCACTCGAAGGCTCGACGAAAACTCCGCACTCCTGAGACAAAAATCGATGCATCCACAAAATCTGCTTGTCGCTCACGGCGTCAAAACCGCCCTCGGTGTCGCGCTTGGCCTCTTGAGCTAAATCCCAAGAAGCTGGGTTTCCGATTCTTATGGCAGTAGCTATAGTTTCTGGCTTTGCCACCGGTGATCCCTTGATAAATGGAGCAGATCCTTCGGCCTGAATGCCATAGAGCTTTGGAAGCTTCTTGATTCTCCCGTCCGTAACCTCTTCCCGGTAACCCAGGTGGTAGGCGGAAATGTTGCCGGCATTACCTAACGGCATGGCGTGAAGATCTGGTGCTTCACCAAGGACATCAACCACTTCAAAAGCCGCTGTCTTTTGACCCTGTAGACGATCCGGGTTTACGGAGTTCACTAAGAAAACCGGATAGTTTTCGCTCAGCTCACGTGCAAGCCGCAAGCAGTCATCAAAGTTTCCCCGAACCTGCAAAATCTTCGCCTTGTGCGCGACGGCCTGGGACAACTTCCCCCAGGAAATTTTTCCCGCGGGCACCAGAACAACTGACTGCATTCCGGCCTTGACAGCGTAGGCAGCTGCGGCTGCGGAGGTGTTCCCCGTCGAAGCAGCGATCACTGCCTTGGCGCCGTGGGCTTTTGCCTTTGAGACAGCGGTGGTCATTCCTCGGTCCTTGAACGATCCGGTTGGGTTCATTCCTTCAAATTTCAAGTGGACATTGCCTACGTCGAGCAATTTTGCAAGAGCGGGTGCCTCGATTAGTGGAGTGCCGCCTTCGCCCAGAGTCACAATCGGATCACCAGTTTCAAATGGCAGCCGATCCATATACTCGCGAATTACTCCGCGCCATTGGTGCGCCATCAGAGTCCTTCCACTCGAATTACCGAGTTCACGTTTACGACCGCCGGATTTTTGCTAAGAGCAACTACTACTTTTTCCAGGTCGGACTCCAAGGCCACGTGTGTCATCACAGTTAGCACTGCAGCCGCATCCTTATCCGCTGGGCTCTGCTGAACAGTCTCGACGCTCACACCATTCTCGGCAAACACAGATGCTATAGACGCCAGCACTCCGGCCTCATCGGAAACCTCGAGAGTGATTTGGAATCTGGTAACCACCGACTGAACCGGAAGAATCTCTAAATTCGCATGGGTTGAGTCCGCGAGGCCTGGGCCTCCTGCCAAGTGGCGTTTAGCAGCGCTAACCAGGTCGCCAAGGATGGCTGAAGCAGTTTCTTTGCCACCGGCACCTGCGCCATAAAACATCAACTCCCCAGCGGACTCTGCTTCAACAAAAACGGCGTTGTAGGCTCCGCGAACCGCGGCAAGTGGGTGAGATAACGGAATCAAAGTCGGGTGAACTCTAATTACTATTCCTTCTTTTTCCCCATTCGAGGCGCGTTCGCAAATCGCCAGAAGTTTCACTGCGTAACCAGCTGTGCGAGCAGCGTTTATCTGCTGCGCGGTGATCTTCGTTATTCCCTCGCGATAAACGGACTCGACCGGAACCTCGGAGTGAAAAGCCAAGGCAGCGATTATCGACGCTTTACTTTGAGCGTCAAAGCCTTCAATGTCTGCAGTTGGGTCAGCCTCGGCATAGCCAAGCTTCTGCGCAAGCTCCAGAGCGTCACCGAAGTCAGCGCCGGTCGACTCCATGCGATCCAGAATGAAGTTCGTCGTGCCGTTCACGATACCCATGATTCGATTTATTTTGTCGCCAGCCAAAGACTCACGCAGCGGCCTAATAATCGGTATTGCTCCTGCGACCGCGGCCTCAAAATAAAGCTGGGCGCCAAGCTGGTCAGCCAGTCCAAACAATTCCGGCCCGTGGGCTGCAATTAAGGCCTTATTGGCGGTGACAACATCGGCACCGGACTCGAGAGCAAGTTTTATCCATGACCTGGCTGGCTCAATGCCTCCGATAAGTTCTATGACTATGTCGCTCCCGAGAATTAGCGATTCCGCATCCTCGGTCAGTAGCCCCTCGGGCAGATCAAAATCTCGCTTTGAGTTCAAGTCTCTTACCGCAATACCCGAGAGTTCGAGGGTCGTTCCTACTCGGCTTGCCAGCTCTTCAGAGTTCTCAAGTAGCAACCTGGCTACCTGTGACCCGACCGAGCCTGCACCCAATAGGGCAACCCTGATCGGTCTATACGCGCTTTGCATTTTTAAGCCTCTCCTGGCTCAAAGCCGGCATCTCGTTCTAGCAAATCTCTCTCGGTTTCCGCCCTGATGAGCACTTTGGCGCTGCCACCCTTGACGGCTATAACAGCTGGCCTAGGAAGATAGTTGTAATTAGAAGATAGCGAAAAGCAATACGCTCCGGTTGCTGGCACGGCGAGCAAATCATTAACCGACACATCAGCTGGCAGCAATGCATGCCTCACAACAATGTCGCCTGACTCGCAGTGCTTACCAACGACTCTGCTCAGCGTTGCTTCGGCGTCGGACGAGCGCGATGCAATTGTCGCGCTGTACTCCGCCTCGTAAAGCGCCGACCTGATGTTGTCGCTCATACCGCCATCGACGCTTACATACTTCCTGGTAGCCGCGGTGCCTTGATCGCTTACCTGGACATCCTTGAGGGTTCCAACGGAATAAATTGTTATTCCGGCCGGGCCGGCAATAACCCTCCCGGGCTCGAAGGCCAGCGCAGGAACCGGAATTCCAAGCTGCTCACACTTCTGGGCAACCGCGGTTGTTATTCGCCCAGCCATTTCATCAAGTGGCAATGGCCGATCGGCCTGAGTGTAGCTAATGCCAAAGCCCCCACCGAGATTTAGTTCGGGCACATCGCCACCGGCTAGAAGCTTCGCGTGTACGTCAAGCAGGCGCTCAGCAGCAGCAATAAACCCGTCAACAACGAAGATTTGCGATCCTATGTGCGAGTGAAGCCCTAAAAATTTCAACTGCGAGTGGGACCGAATCTTCTCGACCATATCTGGCACGTCGACCAGCGCAATTCCAAATTTTTGATCCTCACGCGCAGTCGCTAAGTATTCATGGGTAAATGCGTGGACCCCAGTATTTACGCGCAACCGGACTGCTTGGACCTTGTCCTGAGCGCTGGCGACCGAAGCAATGCGCTCGATCTCTAGCTCTGAGTCAATGACGATGGCCCCAACTCCAGCAGAAATAGCCCGGCCAATCTCAACGAGTGACTTATTGTTCCCGTGAAGTCCGATTCTTGGTCCTTCAATTCCTGCGGCCAAGGCCACTGCAAGCTCTCCGCTCGTTGAAACGTCTATCGAAAGACCGGCTTGGTCAACCCATCTAACAACCTCGGTTGTCAAGAGGGCCTTTGACGCGTAATAGCACTTAGCAGTCGTGCCAATTTTCTGGGCAGCTTCCGAAAAGGCTCTGCGCGTGCTCATAAGACGCGACTCGAAATCCTCTTGGTCGACCACGTAGAGCGGAGACCCAAACTGACGAACTAAGTCAGAAGCAGTTTGGCCACCAACTAAGAGCTCACCGCGTTCATTGCGCTTTGCGGTTCTCGGCCAAATTCTAGGGTCGAGCTCGGAAAGGTTAGCTGGCGTCTTCAGCCATTTGGGTGTGAGCGGATTCTTCATAGCTACATCCTCTCCGGGGCGCTAACCCCAAGTAACCCAAGTCCATTAGCAAGCACTTGCGTGCAGGCGTCATTAAGCCAAAGCCTGGACCGATGGACGGTTTCTACGGGCTCTCCCGAGAGTGGAATTACTCGACAGTGGTCGTAGAAGCGATGGTAGGTACCCGCCAATTCTTCCAGATATCTGGCGACCCGGTGTGGCTCACGGAATTGACTTGCAGTTTCGACCACCTGAGGGAACTGAGCAAGTTGAGCAATGAGGTTCTGCTCGCTCAAATGTGAAAGGGCTTCTGGAACAAACTCACTTCGTTCCACGAGCTGAGCAGCTGCATTCTTGGAAACCTGCCTGGTCCTCGCGTGAGCATATTGAACATAGAAAACTGGATTATCGTTGGTCTTTTTTGTCAAAACCTCTAGATCAACATCCAGACTTGAGTTGATCGATGATCTAGCCAGCGAATATCTGGCCGCATCAACGCCCACCGCTTCGACCAGGTCCTCCATGGTTATTACCGTTCCAGCACGCTTGGACATTTTCACCGGCTGACCTGCTCGAACCAGATTCACCATTTGCCCGATCAGAATCTCCATCTGCTTACCCGGAGTGTCACCGAAGGCCGCGCAAATAGCCATCATGCGCTGAACATAGCCATGGTGATCCGCGCCCAGCATATAAATGCACTGATCAAAGCCTCGCTCTCGCTTGTCAAGGTAATAAGCGATATCCCCAGCGATGTAGGCATTGGAGCCATCAGATTTAACAATCACACGATCGCGATCGTCCCCGAAGGTGCTCGAGCGCAACCAGGTTGCCCCGTCCTCTAAAAAGGTGTGTCCTTTTTCGCCGAGTCTCAGAATCGACTTTTCTATTGCTCCGGACTCATAAAGCGAGTTCTCGTGGAAAAAAACATCAAAATCAACGCCAAAATCGTGAAGCGACTGTCTTATTTGGGCGAACATTAGCTCCACGCCAGCCGATCTAAAAGCTTCCTGAAGTGCATCAGGCTCAAGACTGAGAAGGTCCTTTCCAGCTTGATCCATGACGGTTTTAGCGATGTCGAGAATGTATTGGCCAGAATAACCATCTTCGGGAGCGGGTTCGTTTTTTGCTGCAGCGACCAAGGACCTAGCAAACCTGTCAATCTGGCCACCGTGATCATTGAAGTAATATTCTCGAGTCACGTCGGCTCCGGAAAAATCAAAAATTCGGGCTAAAGAGTCTCCAACCGCGGCCCAACGGGTTCCACCTAAGTGAATAGGCCCAGTGGGGTTTGCCGAGACAAACTCAATGTTCAGCTTTACTCCGACCAGGCTGTCGCCTCTTCCAAAGTCGGCCCCCTGATCGACAATGTTTTTGACCAGCGACGCGGAGGCTCCAGTCGAAACGAACAAGTTAATGAAACCAGGGCCTGCTATTTCCACCTTGGAAATACCGTCGACTGTTTCCAGCTTTACGGCGAGAATTTCGGCGAATTGCCTAGGTGTCATTTCGAATGACTTACCCAGCTGCATCGCAACGTTCGTAGCCCAATCGCCATGGTCACGATTCTTGGGCCGCTCCACAACAACAGAGGCTGGCATTTCGGCTTTGGCCAGTGCCCCCTCAGCCATCAGCTGACTCAGTGCATTGAGAATCGCACTCGATAGCTGTTCTGGAATCATGGCTATTTCCTAAATTTAGGCAAGGTGAAACGCTTTACACGAGCCGTTGTGAACTTAAATCATACCCTCAATGCACTTTGTGGCGTGGCTTCGCATCCCACGCACCACGTCGAAAAACATTCTTCACTTGATTGATACCAGGTGTCAAAATCAACTCAGCGCACCACAGGTTTTGGCCAGTTTTCAGAATCACTAACCCTCGGCACCTAGAAGCAGGTTTCAGTTGCTCGACTAGTAAGCTGGCATAACCCCAGGCCCCCATAGCTCAGGGGATAGAGCACCGCCCTCCGGAGGCGGGAGCGCAGGTTCGAATCCTGCTGGGGGCACTACCTCTTAGACAAAAAACTCGCCATTTGGTTCATAGCCATTGCCCTGTGAGAAAAACTAGATTTCACTTCAGGATCAAGCTGTGCCGCCGTAACCTCAAAACCTTCCGGAATGAACGCTGGATCGTAGCCGAATCCCCCATCACCAGAAATGCGCATGGCTATTGACCCTGGCCAAACACCGGTAAAAAAAGTCTCCCCCGACTGCTCAACAAGCGCAATCGTGCAAACAAAAGACGCAGTTCGATGCTCAGATGAAATGTCCTTCAATTGATCCAGAAGCAGCTGCCTGTTTACCGCGTCGTCTCGTCCTCCGGCCCAGATGGCAGAAAATATCCCCGGGGAGCCGCCCATCACCTCCACGCAGATGCCGGAATCGTCCGCAAAAGAAGGTTGACCGGTGGCCTCGAATGCCGCACGAGCCTTAATAGCCGCGTTTTCCAAAAAAGTAACTCCGCTTTCAACCGGCTCTGGTCCTTCGTGCGGCAAAAGCTTGAGCTGAGGTAGTGACGCCCCCAGAATGAATTCCGCCTCGGCAAGCTTGTGCTTATTTCCGGTGGCGAAAATCAGCTCCATCAGCGAGTCTCCAGAATCGATCCCAGCGATTCTTTCTGCATTGCAGATAGCTCACTGGTTGATTGCAAAGCCAGCGCCAAGAGCGCGTCAAGCTCGCTTTTATCAAACGGAGCAGCTTCAGCAGTTCCCTGGACCTCAACGAACAGCCCCCTACCAGTAACGACAACATTCATGTCAGTGTCAGCCCGCACGTCTTCAACGTAGGCCAGATCGGTCATCGGCTCTCCGCCGACGATTCCCACCGAAACTGCCGAAACAGTGTCCAGTAAAGGCGTCGCCGATTTTGCAATAAATCCATTTTGCTTTCCCCAATTGACAGCGTCGGCCAGAGCAATAAACGCTCCAGTAATTGCAGCTGTTCTGGTCCCACCATCGGCCTGCAACACGTCGCAGTCCAAAACTATGGTGTTTTCACCGAGGCTCTTCACGTCTATTACTGCTCTCAGAGAGCGGCCGATCAGTCGAGAGATTTCATGGGTCCGACCGCCGATTTTGCCCTTTACGCTCTCTCGATCCGATCGAGTGTGAGTGGCTCTTGGCAGCATCGAGTATTCAGCCGTGACCCAGCCTTCTCCGGAGCCCTTTTTGAAGCGAGGAACGCCCTCGGTAAAAGAGGCGTTACATAAGACTCTCGTGTTCCCAAAAGAGACGAGGCAGGAACCTTCAGCATGCACGGTGAAGTTTCTTTCGAAACTAATCTGCCTGAGTTCCGTGTTGGTTCTATTGTCTTGCCTAGTCATTGGTGGTCTTTCTTTCTAGATGCTGCACTTTAGTAACTTCAGGTCCTAAAAATCGCCGCGCCAGCAAGCCGAATTCTTGTTCATCACCGGTGGCAAAAAAGTCATACTTCGCCTGGTTTTCGGACGGCGCAAGAAGATCGTGCTCTGTTAAGACTCGAAAAACGTCCTTCGCCGTTTCGTCAGCCGAAGAAACAAGGTTTACACCTTCACCCATTACGTAGCCCAAAACTCCCTGTAGCAGTGGATAGTGCGTGCAGCCCAAAACCAAAGTGTCAACTCCTGCCTGGATCAGCGGAGCCAAATACTTAGTCGCAGCCTCAACAACTTCGGGGCCAGATGTGACCCCTCGCTCGACTAAATCGACGAAGCTAGGGCAAGCAACGCTGCTGATTTCAAAGTCAACCGCGGCAGCAAACGCGTCGTCGTAGGCCCGAGAAGAAATAGTTGCGTTGGTTCCGATTACGCCAATTTTTTTATTTCCACTGGTCGCAACCGCTGTCCGCACGGCGGGCTGAATCACCTCTACCACCGGAACCCCGAGCCCTGCTGTGTAACGCTCTCTGGCATCCCGAAGGACTGCTGCCGAGGCTGAATTGCAAGCAATAACAAGGACCTTGACGCCGGAGGCAACTAGATCATCCATGACTTCGAGTGCGAGTGAGCGAACAACCGAAAGCGACTTTGGCCCGTAGGGCGAGTTCAGTGTGTCACCGACGTAGTGAATCGACTCATTTGGAAGCTGATCGATAATCGCCCGGGCAACAGTCAGCCCACCGACTCCCGAGTCGAAAACTCCAATAGCTCTAGCATCCACCCTACAAGTCTAGGCCCGAGGTGCAATAGCGGTTGTGGCTTAGGTAGGCTGGTGTCGTGACAACAGCCCTGCTAACGGATCGCTACGAACTGACCATGGTTCAAGCTGCGCTGCGCTCAGGAAAAGCGGACCGCCAAACAGTCTTCGAAGTTTTTACCAGGTCTTTACCTGCCGGACGCAGGTTTGGTGTCCTTGCTGGCAACGGCCGCCTGTTGGAGGCAGTCCAAAAATTTAGGTTTGACCAGGAAGAGATTGCGTTCCTTCTGCAAAACGAAATAGTCGACGACTCGACTGCTGTCTGGCTTGAAAACTTTAGATTCAAGGGCAACATCTATGGCTACAAAGAGGGCGAGCTTTTCTTCGCTAACTCTCCAGTTCTTCGGGTAGAAGGAAGCTTTGCAGAAGCGGTAATTCTGGAAACAGTAATACTCTCGATTTTGAACTATGACAGCGCTGTGGCGAGTGCGGCAGCCCGTATGCGCTACGCGGCTGGAGATCGTTACTTGGCTGAAATGGGTGCCAGACGGGCAAATGAGCACGCTGCGGTAGCCGCAGCTAGAGCTGCATACATTGTCGGGTTTGATGCCACAAGTAACCTGGAAGCCGGAAGAAGCTGGGGAGTGCCAACGATGGGAACCAGCGCCCACTCATTCACTTTGCTACACGACAGCGAAACCGACGCATTTCGGTCTCAAATCGAGTCAATGGGTGCCGAAACCACACTGCTTGTCGACACCTATGAGATAGAGCCAGCCGTGAGAGAAGCCGTCAGGCTCACGGACGGCAAAATAGCAGCCGTGAGGATCGACTCCGGTGATCTCTCCATGGCCGCCAGCAAGGTCCGCCACCTACTCGACTCGTTGGGCGCAACTGAAACGAAAATAGTTGTCACCAGTGACTTAGACGAATACACAATCGCAGCTCTGGCCGCAGCGCCCGTGGACAGATATGGCGTAGGCACATCCTTGGTTACTGGCTCCGGGCATCCCACTGTCGGATTCGTTTATAAGCTCGTGGCTCACTCCGACGGAGACGGCTGGGTCGACGTTGCGAAAACCTCGACTTCAAAAGCCAATAGGGGGGGCAAAAAGTTTGCCAGCAGAAAAATCGAAGGCAACATTGCCACCGCAGAGCTAGTCGGTGGAGATTCTCAAGGCAGACCACTGCAGGTCCATTTAGTTGCAGACGGGAAGTGCTCCCCGGAAGCCATGGGACCCGAGGGGGTTTTCGCGGCAAGAAATCACCACAGAATTTCGATTTCTGAGCTAAACGCATCCGGATTCAGGCTGTCAAATGGTGACCCTGCGATACCCACTTATTTTGTTTAGTCGCCCTTGAAGGTTTCGTAAATTTTTTTACAATCCGGGCAAACCGGAAACTTACCTGGATCTCGGCTTGGAACCCATGCCTTGCCGCAAAGTGCAATTACTGGATCTCCCAGGACAGCCGATTCAACAATTTTATTCTTTTTCACATAGTGGGAGTAACGCTCGTGGTCGCCTTGATCGACTTGCTCAACTCGCTCTTTATCGAGAGTGGTTCCAGCATCTAAATCGCTCATAGCACCTTATTGTAAGTCAGCAGCGCTGCCAAGTGTCACCTTGAAAACCAACTTCTGGCCATCTCGAATTACTTGAACCTCAACTTCGGCCCCAGCGGGCTCCGCTCTTACCAAAGCAGTTAGGTCACTCGCACCCTCAACGCGTTGTCCCGCGAAAACAGTAACTATGTCACCTTGCATGATGCCGGCGGCCTTCGCTGCACCATCATCGCTAACTCCTTCTACAAAGGCACCATTCGAGAATCCACCGGTCGCCTCTCGGCTGTCGCTAACTAGTGCACCAAGCAAGCCGTGGGTCGCGAAGCCGGTTTCGATGATTTCATTGGCGATTCTCTCGGACGTGTTCGACGGAATGGCAAATCCAACGCCTATGCTTCCTGAGGTTCCAGATCCGGCAGTGGCGATTGCCACGTTGATTCCGATCAACTCACCGCTGTTGTTCACAAGTGCACCACCCGAATTACCAGGATTAATCGCGGCATCGGTTTGAATCACCTGAAGTGAAATCGGGTTTCCACCGCTTCCCGTATAAAACTGAAGCCCCGGATCATCGGTTACTTCGGAGCTCGCAACCTGGATTGTCCGGTTGAGTGCTGAAATAATACCCTGAGTTACCGTCGAGGAAAGCCCAAGCGGTGCACCGATTGCCACCACATTCTGCCCAACATTTAGAGCAGTCGAATCAGCAAAGACAATTGGCTTGAGCCCGGCAGCTTCAATTTTCAAGACCGCCAAGTCGTAGACAGAATCAAAACCAACTAACTCAGCTGGGAGTACCTGTCCATCCCAGAGCATTACCGAGATGGCGGCAGTTTCGGTGAGTCCACCAAGAGTTGCCACGTGCGCATTGGTCAGAATGTAACCGTCCTCAGTGAGCACCACTCCGGAACCCGATCCACCACTAGAAGCTGAGTTTACGGCCAGAGTAACCACGGAAGGGGAAGCTGCTGCTGCTGCACCCGTGACCCAATTCACCTCAGTTGCGTTATTTACAACTATTGGAGCGGGCTGACTCAGGTTTGCAACCGAAAGCGTTAGCCCGCTCGAGCCAATAATGCCGCCGACAAGGGCGGCACCGAGAGCTAGGGCTGCCATGGGAAGTAGGTTACGCCTCCTCTTTTTGACCGGAGACTGCTGAGGCGCAAGGTATGGCTGGCTGAAGCTAAATTGATTCTCTCCAGAGCGATTCCACTGAGACATTTATAAAACCTTTCGTTGTCTACCTGATTATGGTCAACAACACTGAGGATTGTATGAGTCCCGGCTGAGAAGTTTCCTTACAAAATCAAAAGAGTTCTCCTTGGTGGCTCCGTGACTTCAATCTCCAGCTGATTTGACGACAGCGATACGGTCGCGGCATTGGTAACCCAATTCTGACCGAGCATTCGATAATCAACCCGATAGGTAACTTTTGCCAATGCAAAAAATGAACCGACGGCCTGAAAGGACTTTGAGACAAATCTACCCGACATGGTGGTTGAGTCAGAAAATTGCCAAGAAGTCGATTTGGCAGTGAATCGAATCTGGGCCGTCTGCCCCAGAAGGTGCCCGGTGGTCGTCCGGTTATTTACTTCAATATTAAATTGTCCGAATTCAAAAATTTCTAGCTCGTCGCCTGGAGTCCAAGAGGCGAATGGACGATTAGAAAAACTTGTCAAAGACTCCCGAAGCGCACTCGAGCCTCGAACAACGCTAGTTTTCGACGTGACTTCGGGCTCTGGCTGGGTGTCGCCGATGCAACTTCTTGCGCCCACCGGAACCCATGCGGTAATCACGCCTTCCGTTGGAGAGTCAATCGAGTTGTTTAGGTAATAAGAGCAGAGCCGCATGGGCTTAGCATTTGGCACATTTTCTCTAGTGTGCGAGTTTGTTTGAGAAGAACTTTGTTCGACTTTCTCGGCGCAAATCGTAAAGCTATCCGCGGTACTACTGTGAGGCTGGCAAGTACTAGCTGCCAGCAAGATTGAAAGCTCCATCAACATTTAGTCAGCCGATCTTGGGAGATTTAGTGAAATATTCATGGCTAAAAAATAGAGCAAAACTTAGATGACAAATTTGCATTATCCACAGCATAGAAAAAACCCCTGAACCTACTAGGTTCAGGGGTTTTTCACTAGTTGCGGGGGCAGGATTTGAACCTACGACCTCCGGGTTATGAGCCCGGCGAGCTACCGAACTGCTCCACCCCGCGGCGAAGTCCCAACACTAGCAGGTTTTCGGTGGTTAATCTAATGCTGCCAAAGCATCCTCAATAGCCTTAGTCAATCGCAGATCTGCCCTTGCGAATGCCTCTAGATCTCCCGCCACCAAAGCGGCTTGCTTGTCAGACAAGGCCTTGTTAGCGGCAGTCAAGGCAGCGTTCAAAGCGGCGTTGCCGGAATCGGTAGGAGCAGGTTCTGCAACAGTATCTTCGGCAGTACCGTCGGTTACTGGGGCATCAAATCCGGAGTCGCCGCCGAATAGGGCGTCAAGAGCCTGATCTAGGCTGTCCTCGAAAGCTATCTGATCACCAAATGCAACCAGTACCTTTTCAAGCAACGGATAGCTAGTCTCACCAGTTGACTCGATGTAGACGGGCTGGACATACAGCAGTCCACCAGCAACGGGAAGCGTAAGCAGGTTTCCGCTTATAACGTTGGTCGAACCTTGTCGAAGGATGTTCAGAAGCGATGACACATCGCTGTCAGCATTGAAGTTGTTCTGCACCTGACCTGGTCCTGGAACCACCGTCTCCCTTGGCAGGCTGAGCAATGTCAGCTTGCCGTAATTGTCACTCACCTTGCCAGCTTCGCTACCCGCGTCAGCGTTCGCAATCAAGTATCCAGTCAGCACATTTCTTGTGCTCTCACCGGTGGACTGAGGAATAAAGGTCGAGTAGAGCGAGAACGCGCTGTCTGTTTCACCGGGAGTCTGCATCGTCAAGTAGTAAGGCGGCTGAAGCGATCCAAGCCCCGTGCCCTCCACAGGGTCATTTGGCGTCATCCAGGCGTCCTGCTGAGAGTAGAAGGCTCCAGCTTCTTTCACGTGGTAGTTACCAAGAACTGAACGCTGAGTCTTGAATAGATCGGATGGGTACCTAACATGAGCCATTAGATCGCCCGACATGGCGGACTTTGGCTGCACGGTGTCCGGGTATAACTTCATCCAAGCCGATAGCAGAGGATCTTCGTCATCCCACTGGTAAAGATCTACCGAGCCGTCATAAGCGTCCACGGTCGCCTTCACGGAGTTTCTGATGTAGTTCACCTGAGAGGTGTCCCTGTTGAAGGTCTCTGACGAGGAATCCAGGATCGAAAGATTGAACGACTCGAGGTTCGAATATGGATACTGTGTCGTGGTTGTGTAGCCATCAACAATCCACTTGATTCTTCCGTCTACAATCGCCGGGTAAATTTCCGTGTCGACGGTCAAATAAGGCGCAACCTCGGCAATTCGCTCCGCAGGGGAACGATTGTAGAGAATTTGCGACTCAGCGTTGATTGCATCTGAGAGCAAGATCTGCTCGCTTTGGAATTTCAATGAGTACGCGATTTTAGTAAAGATGTTTCCAACTAAAGGACCGCCATTACCGTTGAAGGTTGTGTAGGTTTCGTTGCTGTCACCCTCGCCGGCCGGGAAATCAAACTCCAAAGGCTCGGCTCCATCCGGAGCGCCAACAATTGAGTAGGTCGGTGAGTTAGCACCAAAGTAAATCCTGGGCTCAAAGTCACCTAGATCTCCAACAGTTGGAATTCCGGACTGGAAAAACAACGGCTTACCATCGCTGTCGACCTTATTTCCGTAGGCAGCGACTAGGCCAAACCCATGGGTGTAAACGACCGATGAGTTATACCAAGACTGTGACTCGCCAAGGCCGGCTTGGTTAAGCTCGCGAACCGCAATTATTGTGTCCCGAGTCTCGCCATCGACGGAGTATCGATCTACGTGTAAGCGATTGGGGAAGCTGTAGTACTGACGGTACTGCTCTAGCTGACGGAAAGCGTCACCGACCAAGGCCGGGTCCATAATTCTGATAGACGAGGTGGTCCTCGCATCGTTTCGGAGAGCTCCGGGTTCCGGGATAACGTTGGCCGCATAGTCGACCACTTCGACCTTGTCCAAGTCATAAGCGACCCTGGTCGCATCTATGTTCTTTTGCAAGTAAGGCCCCTCTAGGGTCCTCTCGTTAGGCACCACCTGGAAGGTTTGAACAATCCAAGGGTAGAGCCCACCAAGAACTAGTGAGCTTGCCACCATCAACGCAGTCGCGATGATCGAAATTCGCCACTGCCCCAGGAAGGCCGTGACGATAAACGCCACCGCTACCGCTAGGGAAATAAGGGCCAAGATTTGCAATCCGGGGATGACAGCATTGTCATCCGTGTAGGTAACTCCAGTAAAGAGTTCGCCGGCACTGGTTGCGGTCCCATACTGGTCCAGCCAGAGGCTCAAGCCCTGGAGAATAAAGTAAGTCGCAATCAAGATTGAAAGCTGAATACGAGCCGGCTTCGACACGGTAACTTCTCGACCCGAGAAGCGGATACCACCAAAAATCAAATGAACACCGGCATTAATCAGCGCGGCTAGGAAAATACCGCCTGACACGTAGCTGACTGCGAAGCCGTAAAACGGAAGATCAAAAACAAAAAAACCGACATCCAACCCAAACTGAGGGTCAGTGACCCCAAACAAGCCACCATTTAGCCACAAGGCCGCGGTTTGCCATTCGCGCGCTGCGATTAGACCGCCAAAAACACCAAGAAGAGCTGGCAGCCCAAGCATGACTACTCTTTTTAGCCCCTCAAGCAGCTGTTGATAAGCCTGGAATGGGGACTCATCCGGCATCTTTAGATAGACCGGGCGAGAGCGCCACGCAGTCAACAGGCCAATTGCAACCAAAAGGGTCATGATGACAAATCCAATTAGGAACGCAACTATCTGACCAACTATTCGAGTGAAAAAGACCACTTCGAAGTCGAGTTGCCTGAACCAGAGCCAATCGGTGTAAATCCCTGCAGCACTCACTAGCGCAAAAACTATTACAGCCAAGATTCCAAAGGCGATTGACAGCGGGGATACTCTTCGCTGCGGTTTTGCTTGTGCTTCAGACAATATCTATCTCCTAGTTATTACATTGCATTGCTGGTAGCTGTTCACCGTTGGCAAACATCTCTATTTTCTCAAGAGCTTCAGTTAAGTCTCTCACTGAAACAACTGTCAAGTTGCTGGGAATCTGGCCAATGGCCTCTTGGCAGTTTGCCGCGGGGGCTAAAAACAGCTCCGCTCCGGCCTGTTTTGCACCAAGCATTTTCAGCGCAATGCCACCAATAGGTCCGACATTGCCGTCCGGGTCAATGGTGCCAGTGCCCGCCACGTGCACGTTTCCGGCTAGGGACCCCTCAGTTAGGGCATCGAGGACTCCCAGGCTAAAAATCAGCCCACCGCTTGGTCCACCAACGTCTCCAAGTTGGAGGTCAAGTTCAAATGGGAAATTGTACGTGTACCCGATCATTGAGCCTATGACCCAGGCTTCGCCGTTTAGTGACGGTGTCACAGACAGGGAGGTTTCTTGCCCATCCCTGATGACTTTTATTAGTAAAGGAGTGCTTTTAGCCAGCTGGATTTGCGCTTTGAATGCGTCGAATGTATCGACCGGAACTCCGCCAGCCGCGGTAATCAGGTCGCCAGCAATCAAAATTCCAGAGGATGGGGCGCCCTCTAGGACTGTATTTACGTACAGGGCCCTTGGGACTTGATAACCCAGTTTTTTCAGAGCAACAGCAATCGCATCCTGCTGAGAAACTTCCATTTGCAGCGAAGATTCGGCTCTAAATTGCTCGGCCGTAAAGCTTGGAGGAAAGATTTCGTCTAGAGGCAAAACAACTTGATTGGGATCGGCCCATGCGTAGAGAACCTGAATCCAACTCGGTGTAGATTCGCGGTTGCCTAATAAAGAAACTGTAGTTACGTCGAATCGCGATTCGGATTCAAATGTCTCTACCTCCTGGGAGCTAATAACCTGCGTCCCGTCGATTTGCCCCATGACATTGAAAACTTGCCCGGGACGTTCGATTACAAAGCCGGTCGGTACGACCAAAAGCCCAACGGCCACGATTGATGCCACCCCAAGACCGATCCAGCCAGCGAAGCGTCTTCGTTTGGGCGGGTTCGGTGTATCGAAAAAAGTCATCGCTCCAATGCTAGGCAGTCCAGCCCGTAATAGCGCCGAAGACGCTAACGCCCTAGGCGAACAGGAGGAACTTTGCAGCGGATTTGCAGTCTTCCACGTCTTTGGCAGGGTAGTTTTTCAGTAGAAGAGGTGCCCCGTGGAAGAACAGCCAGATCGCGAACAGCTTGAACGCCTGATTCGAAAGATGATGGAATCAGGGCAATTGGACCCGGAGGATCTTGCCAAAATAGCCGGATTCAGCGCGGACCCATCGATGTTGAGCGACCTTTTTGGGCAAGTATCGGCGATGACCGGCGAAGCCGGAGAGCCGGTGAACTGGAAACTTGCCCTTGATCAAGCGCTCGAGCTTTCAAAGAAAACTGAGAAGCCGGCAAATTCTGTTCTTGAAGCCGAACTGGAGACTGCGTTTGACATGGCCCGTCTCTGGCTGAGCGAGGCTACAGAATTCACGAACCCAAACCCACCAAAGAAACTCACGCGGTCAATGTGGGCAAAAGAAGCGATGCCGCTTTTCAGAGAACTCTCGGAGCCGGTCGCCAACAGCATGGCCGCAGCGCTAAATGAGAACTTAGGGAACACGCTACCCCCTGAGCTAAGCGAGATGCTGGCACCAGCTCAAAACTTTATTGGTAATGCCGGAGCCTCAATATTTGCTATGCAACTGGGTCAAGCCATCGGAAAGCTTTCCTCAGAAGTATTGCTCTCAGGCGAAATTGGAATCCCTCTTACCGTCAGACCCGGGATCATCGCTCAAAACTTGGGAGAGTTTCTTCAAGACCTCGAGATACCAAAGAGTGAGGTACTTATTTACCTTGCGACTCGTGAGATGGCAATCGCTTCGCTTTACAACCAGGCCAGTTGGCTGCGAGAGCAAATCATCACCCAGGTAAGGGAGTTTGCCGCCGGGCTCAGCGTGGACTTGAGTGGCATCGAGGAAATTGCGTCTCGAATCGACCCGACTGACCCAGGTTCAATGGAGCAGATCATTGAGGCCAGCGCGATGGTGTCGCCAAGAAGCCCGGAGCAGGAGCAAGCCTTGGAGCGCATAGAGACTGTTCTGGCACTTATCGAAGGCTGGGTCGACGCGACGTCGCTGGAGGCAACCAAAAGACTGCCGAACATCCAAGCAGTGGTTGAAATATTTAATCGCAAGCGAGCCACCAGCGGAGCATCTGCCAAAACCTTCGAGGCCCTGCTTGGTCTTGAAATGCGACCTCGGCTTAGGCGAGAAGCCACCTTAATGTGGCAACGGGTAGTAACTGATATCGGCAAGAACGCTTCGGATGATCTTTGGTCACACCCTGATCAAATGCCCACCGCACTTGAAATTGAGAATCCAGATTCATTGATTGCTCGGATCAAAAATGGTGGGGATGACTTTGAAGATCAACTCCGTAAATTCCTAACCGACTAGCACACATCGATTTCCTCAACGCCGCTCCGCTGTGGAGAACGTCTCACGAGAATAGCTCGGGGGCTGCAAACTACCTCAAGTGGTAAGACAAATAAACCCTGGCCTTGCAAGACTGTGGATCGACGACACAACTAGACAATACGGAGCTCACTCTAAAGTCGCCCTGACAAATCTTTCCAAGGCGCAGTTCAGAGCATTGGATTTTTTAGAGACTGGTGTCAGCGACAACCAGCTGTCGCTCTTGCCAAAAATGGCGAGCGCCGATGCAGAAACCACCAACGAGCTAATCGAACGCTTAGGGCCGCTACTTTTTAGGACATCATCATTTATGCCCACCTTCACGGAGCATGAAATCTCTACGCGTTTCTCCGAAATAATGAGGCTCTACCTACTTGGGCTCGATGACCCAGCAGAAACCTTACGAGCAAGAAAAAGCCTTCGCGTTTTTCTTTCCAAACTCGACCGAACTGGCCTGACCCTTCTGAGAGCCCTGAACGCCTCCGCAGTCACAAACGTGTTTACTAATGACCACTCGAAAGTCCTACCGGGAGACACGGTTGAACTGGGCTACCCGCAGTCCTTACTTGGATCGCAGCGAGTAAGGGCCGCTAAATCCGATTCAGATGGCCCTAGCATTCAACTTCACAGCAGAGTGAGCACAGCTTTTGACCGGGCAGACTTAGCAATCCTTGTCTGCCACGACATCATCCAGCCTGCCGACTATCAGCCCTGGTTATCGCGTGACGTCCCGCACGTGGCAATTTGCTTCGATGAATCAGGCGTCGAGATCTCTCACATCGTGATTCCCGGTGTCACGCCATGTCTAGGATGCGTTGAGCTTCACCGAATCAACAATGAACCCAATTGGATCAAGATTGCGACCCAGCTGACAAGCCTTGACCGTGATCTAGCCGATAGTGCACTTATGTTGTTCTCGACAGGGATTGCACTATCGAAGTCCCTGAACTTCCTTGACGGGCTAGAGAATCAGGAACCTTTGGACATGATCCGCCTTGAGCGCTCAGGAGAAGTGGTAACTAGCCAGGCTAACTGGTCGGAGTGTGGCTGCCGAAACGCTTTATGAAATCTGAAGGCTGCTTGTCCAGTCTTGAACTGACCTGCAAAAAGTCCTTAGCTCGGGTAATCGCTACGTAGAAAAGCCGCTGTTCTTCTGCAATTTCGGCGTCAGTCTTTGCATACCCGATGGGGAAATAGTTTTGATTCACACCTATTAGAAACACCTTGGCAAACTCCAAGCCTTTTGTCCCATGAATGGTTGCCAACATAACCGCGTCGCGCATTGGCTCATGTCCTGAGCGCTCCCGCTCGTCCAATTCCCGCAAATACTCGTCCAAGTTCGGCTCTTCAAGCTCCTCCAAAACCTCTAAGAACCAATTCAAGGCAAGCCATTTCTCATCCATATCGGCTGTTGATTTCCAGCCGAGTGCAGAGATGATTTTGGAGACCTCTATAAACAACGGCTCTTTAGGCTCTGAAGTCTGAAGAGCTCTAATGGCCCCCGCGCCCTGGATAACCTCTGGACGCTTAAAAAACCTTCCAGATCCGCGAACTTGATAATCGATTCCGGAGTTTTTTAGTTCTTGCTCCATTTTGACAAGCTGAGCGTTGGTTCGAGCAAGCACCGCTATCTCACCGCGGCCAACGCCATTTTCCAGAAACTCATTTATTTGCCGCACCACACCAGTAGCTTCGTCGCCAGCATTCTTGAAGGTTCTAAAAACGGGCTTTTCAGAAACTTGGCGAATTGCCTCGAGAGGCGTGTCGGGGCTGACTCGATTTGCAAGCGCCACTACTTCCTGGCTCGATCGATAGTTTCGGTTCAGTTCAAACACTTGCGCTTTTTCATACCGGTCCTGAAAGCCTGTCAAAAAGTCACTGCGAGCGCCCGCAAAAGTGTAGATGGTCTGCCTGGGGTCTCCGACCACGCATAGCTCTTGCCTATCCCCTAGCCACGTTTCGAGAAGAGCCTGCTGGAGTGGCGAAATATCTTGGTATTCATCCACGGTGAAAAACCGATATTGCTGCTGGACATGGGCCAGCATTCGCGGCTGGTCTCTCAGCATTCCAACGCACAGCAACAGGGCATCTTCCCAGTCGATAACGCGTCGCTTTTGCTTGAGTAATTCAAAAGCACTGAAAAATTCTCCGAATCTTTCGGCACCGAGGCTTGAGCTCTCGGGTCTTGTAGTTTGATACTTCTCTAAATCCCTCATGGAATACCTGACGAATTCGACTTCTGCTTGGAGGCTCGACTTCAGTTCGGCAGTTGCACGAATGCCCATTTGCTCTAGAACCTCTTGAATCAGAGGCCCCTTGTGAGTGACGAGCTTCGGGGCGAAGCTGTCTGTGAGTTGGGGCCAAAAAAATTGCAACTGCGCAAGCGCTGCAGAGTGAAAGGTCCTGACCGCCACGTCTTGGGCACCTAAGGACCTGAGCCGGGTTCTAAGCTCGGCCGCGGCGCGATTGGTATAGGTAAGAGCAAATACTCGATTGGCCGCATAGTTGCCTGTCTGAATACCGTAGGCAATGCGGTGGCTGACAGTTCTGGTTTTCCCACTACCAGCACCTGCAATTATGGCGACTGGGCCTTGCAGGGCCTGGGCAGCAGCGGCTTGATCATCATCTAGTCCGGCCAAAAGCTGGCTCGGGGTCAGATCTGAAGTCATTAGCAATCCTTATGCTGCGCGTGGCGTTTACTCCAAGAGCGCGGTGAACAATCTAACCTGTGACCGTGGGAAGACCTAGTCTGATATTAGCCGCGCTGGCAGCCGATGCTGCCCCGGGGTTCACCTTCCGTAGCTATCGGAGGGTTGAAACTAACCCTGACATTGATCAGCTCCAGCTCTGGGACCAAGACGGTGCCTCTTACCAGCTGTTGATTCCTGCCACGCCAGCCGGGGAATCTGAAGTTGCCATAGAGCTACAGGCCCTAAAAATAATTGAACCCCACCAGGAAATCTTGGGGATAGACGCTCCCCGACTTATTGGTCAAAGCATGGATTCTGATGGAACCGGAGCCCTGCTCCTTACTCTCCTGGGTGGGGAAACTACTGACCTGGCGAAATATGCTCCCGGACTATTTTCCCAAAGCATAGGTGAGGTGCTAGCGCGCATCCACAACCTAAGCCCGGAAATCATTAGAGACGCCGGTCTCCTGGAGTATGACGCAGCAGGCATCTTGAGAAACAAGGTTGCCGAGATAGACAGCATTGCTCAGACCGGCAGAGTCCCGGCAGCCCTGCTTTCTAGGTGGGAGGCGGCGACCGAAGATATTGGGCTGTTTCGTTTTCACCCGACTGTTATTCACGGAAACGTGAGCCAAGAAACAGTCATGGTCAATTCTCAGAAAGTTAAGGGTCTATCCGGCTGGAGTTCGCTAAAGGTCGGCGACCCCGCAGAAGACCTTCGTTGGCTAACTGGAGGAGCACTCAGGACCACCCTCGAGGACACCATTCTGAACTACCGTGCGGCAAGAGAGTCGGCTGATGAAAACATCAGCCAACGCGCCCAGCTCTACTCCGAACTTGAGCTTGGCAGCTGGCTGGTCTACTGCATAGCAAACAAAGATGAGAAGGAAATCAGTCAGGCCGAGGACATGATTGCCGAACTTCGTGACCAGCTCGAGAGTGGCAATCTTCGAATCCTCAGGGCCTCGAGCTTTGCCGGCATTGCATCGCTCGGTGTTGCTCCATTTCCTCACGACGACGCTTCTGGCCTTGAAGAAAATCAGGAACTGGAAACCCAAGAGCTCACTCAGCAACCGGACGAGGGGTTAGCCGAAATCCTGGAAGCCGACTTTATTGAAGATGCTGATCCGGAAGCTAAAAACGAAGAGGAGCTTTTCTAAAAGCTCTTAGTTTTTCAACCAGCTCTTTCTCCGATGGCACTTCGGGCGATATTTCCTTAGCGTCGCCCGCAAAAAAGAATGATGCGTTCACTCTCTCCACTCCGACCCCAAGCCATCGCGACAGTCCAATTCGATAAAGGGCTAGCTGCACTGCCTTGTTGGAAACTTCCACTTTTGACTTTGGTGAGGAGCCCGATTTCCAGTCGACAACTTCGAAGCCGTCATCAGTTTGATAGACCGCATCTAACTTGCACACAACCACCGTTCCACCTAGTTCGAACTCGAGTGCTTGTTCAACGTATATAGGCTCGAGACTATTGAACCTGGAGTCGAGGAAAGCCTGCCCAAGTTTCTGATCTTGATCCTCCCAATCGGAGATATCCAAATCAGCCTCCAAGTCAAACGCCTCCTCTAGGCGCTCGTGAAACTGAGTTCCTTTCGCAGCAGCGTCAGAGAACGACACTGGCAGCGGGCGGGCAATCTGCGCCCAGAAGCCCTCTGGCTCGGTAAGAAGCTCGACAATTTTGGACGCAGATAAACGCAAGGGAAGCTCTACTGGCTTTGGGTTTCTGATTAGTTCTGCCTGCTCGATGATTGCAGCCAGCTGCAGACTTTCACTAACCCTTGTCGGAGTCGCACTGATCACATTTTCGGCGGCAGCGAGTTGTGAATCACGGCTCTTGCCAAGTGGGTCAGCAGGCCAAATTTCGGATTTGGCCAGATTGGCAAGTGGGTTTGCTACCGCTGGCTCTGGAACGGGTTCGAGTAATGAAGCAAGCCCGGCGCTAATTAGCTCCTCCAGGTAGGGGGCGATCGGGCGCGGATTTAAAATGCCTGCCTTATAATAACTCGCCGACAGCAAAAGGTCCCTTCCAGCCCGAGTGATTGCAACGTAGGCGAGCCTGCGTTCCTCGGTATCGTGCTTGGCCCGGTTTTCTGAAGCAAAATCTTCAGTGGCCGCCTTCAGTTGCTTTTGAGTAGCTGCCTGACGCCAAGACAGTTGAGGTATCCAATCGCGGTCCTGCCTTATTTCATGAGGAAGCTTCCCAATTGCCAGCCAGCCTTTTGAGTCTCGAGAGTCGACCGGGAAAGATCCTTGAACCAAACCTGCAACCGCCACAAAGTCCCACTCGAGACCTTTTGCCGCGTGAACGCTCATTAGCTGCACAACTCCAGCCTTGGCACCAGCCTTTGGCATTTCAAATCGCTCACTGTTCACGGCATAATCGAGCCAGCCCAACAACCCTGAAATAGATGGGCGCAGGGCGCTGACTTCGTAGTCTGAAATGCGGGCGATGAAACCCTCTAGGTTTGCCAGCGGCGTCTTGGTGCGGGCGTGCGCATAAAGCTCAATGTCTAATTCCAGCTCTCTTGCGACCGCCCAAGAAAATTCACTGACGCCAAGGGAAAGCTGCGTTCTCATCAGGTGAAATAGCTCGCTAGCCTGCACCATTCTCTCGAGTCCAGCCACGGAAATTTCAGCAAACTCCCTGGAGCTAGGTTTACGAAGTTCGTCCAGTGCCTCAACCAATGTGAGAGGAATCTCCGCAGTGACCTCTTTTCGCATGCGAGTAAGTTTTCTTGCAAATTTATGGAGCTGGGCAATGTCTCTTGGTGCAATTCTGAATTTAGGGCCCGACAAAATACGCATCAGCTCGGCACCGGCTTCCGGATCTGCGATTACCCGCAAAGCAGCTAACAAATCCAGCACCTCAGGCTGCTCGAGTAATCCGGAAAGCCCGGTTATTTCGACCTCGAGCCCTTTGGTTTCAAGTGCGTCGGCAAATACCCGCATCGCCTGTTTTGAACGGAACAAAACCGCAGCACTGGTTTCTTCGTTCATTCTTCCCGACAGCCACGAGGCCACTCTGGCGCTTTCGACTGCATCGTCTTGGCACACAATCGCCGAAACGGTTCCTTCTCGGTCAAGCCCTGCTGTCAGGCTTACCGGACTGACGAACGAATCATCCTGCAGCGGCTCGCTTACTAAATTCGCCGCGTCCACAATTGCCTGGCCAGACCTCCAGCTCGTGCTCAGTGAGAACTGCTCGGCGGCACCAAAATCACCAGCAAAACCACTCAGATTGGCGCTGCTCGCGCCGCGCCAACCATAGATAGCTTGGTTGGGATCACCGACAGCCATAACTGGCTTTCCGGCAAACAGCCTAGACAGCAGCATGGTCTGGATGCCAGAGGTGTCTTGGTACTCATCCAAAAGTACAAATTTATGAGATAGCTCAAGGTCTTGCTTCTCAAGAGCCCTGAGCGCCAGAGCCACTTGATCCGAAAAATCGACCAACCCTCTAGTCTTTTTTTGGCTCTGATACTGCCTTGCAAGCTCAAAAACCAATGTTGAGGAGTGCATCGTATCCAGAAGCGTCTGGTGGTAGGCGTAGACACCCTCGCCACCCTTGTCCGACTGCGGCAGAGCTGCAATCTGTTGAGCAAATTCTTGCAGGTAGGAAATTGCCTCATCGGGCGACTGCTGATTGTCAGTCAAAGAGCCGCTGGCACCTAAGACCTTCTCGGTCAAGTAATCGAGTGACTTGTCCCAGTTCATTAGCTCTGAAAATTCCGAAATTCTAGCGTTTGCAACCACCTCCCTCGCCAGCGAAATTGCCCCAGCTTCGGTCAGCAGTACCGCGTCTGCCTCGAAGCCAACCTGTAACGAAAGTGATCTAAAAATCTCATTTCCAAAGGAGTTATAAGTGGTTATTTTGGGCGGATCAAAATCATCCCCCAGCTCTTTCGGCCAATAGCTTGACTCCCTCAGCTGCACTAATCCAGATTGGACTCTGGTAGCCAGCTCACTGGCGGCTTTTCTAGTGAAGGTCAAGCCAAGAATTTCACTCGGTTTTGCCAGCCCATTGGCCACTAAGTAGAGGGTCCTAACCGACATCAGCTCAGTTTTTCCACTTCCAGCCCCAGCAATAATGAGGCTTGGTCCCGTTGTGCTTGCGGACGAGATCGCCGCCTCCTGCTCGTCGGTGAGTTTGTGTTTTGAAACAACAGAAAAAATCTCTTGGGCCGAGTACTTAGTCATGAGTCACCGCCTTGGCCATAAGCAATTGACACTTGTAATCCCCAGTGCAGTGATCTGAAATATTTGCCACGAAGCTGGCCTGACCGATCTGACTCTCGGCCCTGGACAAGAGCTCCATGATGCTTTCCTCGAACTCACCGGCAAGAGCCGGCTGCTCCAAGACCTTTAGTGAGCCCGAGCCCACCGAGATAATTCGGCCACCGGCAACCGGTTCGTCATAACTTTGGCGCAGCCCAAGCTGGTAGAGCGCCAGCTGACGGAGTTCCGCCGCCTCTTTTGCGCTTGGTGATTTACCGGTCTTCAGATCCGCGGCTATCAAGCCATCCCCGGTTCGCTCCACCCGATCTATTTTTCCAGCGACGACAAGCCGGCCGAGATTTATTTCAAAGCCCTGTTCACTGGCTACCAGCTGATTCGATTCTCCTAAGTACGAAGAAATGTAGCCCGCCATTTTAAGTGCACGGCGCTTCGCCGCCGTTGCAAGCCACTCGGTTTCAAACCTCAAAGTGTGCCAGTTCGATTCAACGTACTGCCCGACCGATTCGCTGTCTGTCGAAAGCTCCATTGCAGCATGCAGCAGTGTCCCAATTGATGCCTCAAAAGACTGCCCGTCTCCGCCAAAATTATTTATAAACCAATGGAGAGGACATTTCTCAAATGCGTCGAGCCTTGATGCGCTCAGACGCAACTGTTCATTCGCCGTGACTACCGGGTCAGTAGTCGAAATTGGAAGCAGGCCCTGCCAACTTCTCGGGTGAGCACCGCTGGCACCAGTGAGTGCCAAAGCAGCCAGCATCGGGGCCGCCGACACATCTCCAGCAGCTAACTCAGCCCTGAGCCTGCCCACCAAGCGGCGAGGGTCGAACTCAATATCCACCTGCTTCGCGACCGGGGACAGACCTGACATTTGGAAAAACTGCGAGGGCTGTTCGTCTGAACTTTGCATTGCGCTCAGCATTAACTTGGATCGAACCGCGCCCAAGCTTTTATAAAACAGTCGAAGCTCGTCGGCCAACTCTGATCTGGCTGCCTTGCCAGGATCGTCAGATCTTCCAGTCAAAAATGCCTGCAGCCCACTAGCCCCGAGAAGAGAGTTCCTGGGCCTAAGGTTTGGCCAGATGCCCTCTTGCAGTCGAGGCATAGCCAGAACTTGAAACTCCAGTCCGGATAGCTGTGAAGCGGTAGCCAGAACCACCGAGTCCCTTAATCCCACCTGTGCCAGTGAATCCTCGGGCACAGCCCTGTCAAGCTGCTCGGCAAGGAATGCTTGCGCGCCAGTGCCTTGCTGCTCATCGAATCTATTTGCGGCCGCAAATAACTCCAAAATTGCATCTAGATCTCGGTTCGCAGCCAAAGCCACCTCGGATTCGCCCCTGGATAGCTCCGCAAGTTTCCCCGCAGGGGCAAGATTCCAGATGGCGCTGACGAACCTATAGGCGCCCATCTCGCCACGATTTTTGAGGGAGCCAACTACTTTGATTGCCCGATTAAGCCTGGCGACTTCATTTGAATCAAAGTCAATCTCGGCTTCGAAGATTGACTCGAGCATTTGAATGCGAGTTAGGCTTTCGAATTGCTCGAGAGAAGACAGTTGCCTAAATAGTCGACGCTGTTGGATAACTGAAAGGCCAACCAAGTTGGACCCTAGAAGCTCAGTCACTAGATAGTGTTTTGCCTCGGAAAAAACCAGCTGACCGAAATCAAGCACCGATCGAGCCGCCGGTTGATCCCGCAGTGCTTTCTGTACTCCGAGGATTCGGACCGGTATCGATCTTGCGGCTAAATCACTGGATAGCTGATCAAGTTGCACTCGGGTTCTAGCCACAACGCACATTTGCCGCCAGTCCCAACTTTCGGTGACCCTCAGCCTGCGAAGCTCGCTTGCAAGGTAATCGGTTTCCGATATCTGGTTGTCAAAGAGCGAAAACTCATCGATGCTGGATTCTGCGTTGGACTTAGGGCGATGCCGAAAAGCTTCGGAGGTCGGTATGCGTTCAACAAGCCTCGCCATCAGGTCATTCACGCCGGCCGGCTGACTGATATGGCCAATTAAGGAAACCTCTAGAAGGTTATTTCTTTTTTTTCTGAGCTCAGCCACAAAGCCTCCGGCTGCCGCGCGAAAGCCGAGAGATGCAGTGTCCGGATCGCCACAAGCAATCAACTGACAAGTGCTCGAAAGCTGCAGGATGAACTCAACTCCAGCGAGCGATAGATCCTGCGCGTCATCAACTAAAACAACCCTTGCGCTCTTTGCGCCTGCAGCAAATTTGGTTGCCATAACAATTAACTGGGAAGGGTCTACTTGATTGGTTTTTTGCAAGGCTTCGACGTAAATAGGTAGCAGGTCAATTGCAGTTCGGAAGTTTGACTTAGGCCAACTCTCCTGCAGCGCTAGAAGCTTGTTCCCATCTATTTGGTTCTCAATCAACACCGCAAATAAATCGCGAAGTTCGTTGTGGAATCCTGATAGCGCGAGGCTCGCCGCATCAAAACCCCAACTCTTGGCGGCACCGCTCGCGACCGCGTCGGACACGAGTCCGGCGATAAGGGACTGCTGATTGGCCCCCGATACCAACTTCACGCCTGGAAGTTCGGACTGCAAAATTTCAAAGGCCAACGAAGTAATTGATCGCGCTCTTGGCAAGATCGCCACATTTTTTGAGTTGGCTGCCAGTTGGTCTCGAAGCCTTGTTGCGGCGGCGCGTTGCGGTGTTATTACAAGGACTTCACTTGGACCCAAACCATCGGTTTCAAATTGGGACACCAAATTTCTGATGAGGCTAGTTTTACCAGACCCCGGAGATCCAAGCACCAGTGAGTCCATGCCGGTCATAACCCCGGCTAATTGAGCAGGGAGTTCTGCTTCGGATGAACTGGGCGACCCAGAAGAATTTCTCACGTCATTAATCTATTTGGCTATGCAGACTTTTTTCTTGCCGTAACCTTATTTTGACTAAGGAGAATTATGGACGTCAGAATCGGCATCAGAGACAACGCAAGAGACATCAGCTTCGAATCAGGCCTGAGTGCCAAAGATCTGATGGCTACGGTCAAAAAGGCGATTGAAGCATCAGAGCCCGTGCTTGAACTGAGTGACGAAAAAGGAAGCATCATCCTGATTCCAACGTCTTCGATCGCATACGTTGAAATAGGCGCGGAGGAAACACGGCGCGTAGGTTTCCTGGCCTAATGGAGATCTTAATAATAATTGCCTATGCGGCCATTCTTGCGATGGTTGGGCCGTTCGTTCTTGCAAAATCTGACCACTACGGAAAAATAGTTCCGGTGAGCATTGCGTTGTCCGCTGGAAGTGCCCTCTGGCTAATTTTGACCTGGGCTGGCTTGAGCTATTCCAGCGCTTGGATTTGGTTCATTGTCATGCTTACAATGCCGGCAGCAGGTTGGTTCGGTACGAATTTTCTGGTCGCAAAACGAGAATCAGAAGAGGCTGGGCAGCTAGCCAGCATCCGCCTACGCGGTAAGGCCCAGTAAGTCCATTCTGACGGTGTGCCGAGCAATGAGCACCGAAGTAAATGGTTCAAGTGTTTTGAACTGCTCCCTGGCAAGAGCCACTAAGTCGTCCTTTACGGGGTCTGGCAAAACTTTCGCCAGATCGACAGAATCTCGAATTTCTAGCAACGCATCGGCTACAACCATGCGCCCAAACATCGCAAGCCTTGGGCCCAGGCTTGGTTCGGCGGCAATACCAGCGGCCAACTCACGGTGGCAGAATTTTTCCAACTTCTTTGAATCTAGAAGTTGGTCCACTTTTAGTCTCTTTGCAGCCGGTAAACCCTTGGAAACCTGTACAGCGCCGTCTTGAAGTATTCCAAAAACGACATAGATCCTCATCAGGTCCTCGAACCAGTCAGCGCCTTCGGTCCGCATAACTAACTGTTCAAGTCGTTCACGAATGTCCGACTGCAATTCCATCTGGCTTGCGCCAAGCCGAATCAGCAAGCCGTCGAGCTGCTTCGAGCGATCTCTGTAGGAACCAGCCAAAATGGCCTGAGCCTCGCTTTGATTCGAATCGGGCGCCTTGAGGGAGTCTTGATGCAGAAGATCGGATATCACAAGGTGCAACTGCGACAAAGAAGACAGATAGATTTCCGACGAAGGAGTAAGCTTGGCAGGGTTGAGTTGGATTTGACTGCGACCAGCAGTTGCGTCTCGCGAAGGAAGCGTGAGCTTCTGCGAAACCTTACGTATCTTGCGTAACCAATCCAACACCTTGCAAGCTTATAGCTCAGCTCGAGGAGTAGAAAACCGAGAGCCAAAAACATACGGAGAATTACTTGAGTTTCAAATCACTAGGCATAGATGCAGACATCTGCGAAGCCCTAGAGTCCAAAGGCATCACCAGTCCATTCCCAATTCAAGAACAAGCTATTCCAGTTGCGTTATCTGGGACCGATGTAATCGGCCAGGCAAAAACCGGAACTGGTAAGACTCTTGGGTTTGGCCTTCCACTTATTCAGGCCCTAGGTGAGAACCCAGCTCCTGGTGTTCAAGCACTAGTGGTTGTTCCGACAAGAGAATTAGCGCTTCAGGTTTCTGAGGACCTAATCCTTGCAACAACTAACCGCCCGACCACCGTCGTTGCCATCTACGGCGGCAAAGCCTACGAGGGCCAAGTTGCTGCCCTAGAGGGCGGTGCGCAAATCGTTGTCGGCACACCGGGACGCCTGCTTGATCTTGCAAAACAAAAACTTATGAACCTGTCCAACGTGACCTTCATGGTCTTGGACGAAGCTGACGAGATGCTTGACCTTGGATTCTTACCAGATGTTGAAAAACTCTTCTCGTTAACTCCCCCTCAGCGCCAAACGATGCTGTTCTCGGCAACCATGCCGGCGGCAATCCTGAGCCTTGCTCGTCGATACCAAAACCGCCCGATCCACATCCGGGTCAGTGACCCGGATGAAGGCAAGACCAAGGCTGACATCAAGCAGTATGTCTATAGAGCACACGCCCTAGATAAAGACGAGGTTGTAGGCAGAATCTTGCAGGCCCAGGGCCGAGGCAAAACAATTATTTTTGTCCGCACCAAGAGGCAGTCAGCCAAATTGGCCGAAGAGCTAATCGACAGAGGTTTCAATGCTGCTCCCTTGCACGGGGACATGTCTCAGGATGCCAGAGAGCGTTCAATGGCTTCTTTTAGAGAAGGCAAGAAAGAGATTCTCGTTGCCACCGAAGTCGCCGCCCGCGGTATCGACGTAGACGATGTCACGCACGTCATCAATTACTCGGTCCCAGAAGATGAAAAAGCCTACCTACACCGCACCGGAAGAACCGGAAGAGCCGGCAAACTAGGTGTAGCGGTTACATTCGTTGACTGGAACGATTTAGCTCGCTGGGTTCACATCAACCGCGAACTGGACCTTGGCGTTCCGGAGCCCACTGAAACCTACTCGAATTCACCTCATCTATTTGAAGAACTCGGCATCGAACCCGGCACAAAGGGCCGAATTGGAAGAGCTCCTTCGGCAGTCAAAAAGGCTCCCACATCGAGCCAGCCTCCAAGGTCAAGCGCACCGAGCAAGTCCGTTCCACAGCAGAGTCTCAATCGCAATCGCAATCGCAATCGAAACTATAAGGGCGCCTCGAAGCCAGAGGCTTGATCTAAAATTCGCTGAAGCATCGCGGGCTCGGTACGGTTTTCACCGAGCCGGTTGTCTTTGCCGTCGATACCGTGATAATCGCTGGAACCAGTGGTAATCAGATTATGTTTCACCGCTAAGTTCTTCAGCCACTGCTTGGCTTGCTTGGGAACGGATCGATGCTCAATTTCGATTCCATTCAAACCCGCACCGATCAGAATCTTGAAAAACTCGGCAGGTAAATCAGTCATCGAGGCTCCCGCAGGAAAGTCGATCAAGGGGTGAGCGATTACTGAAACACCTCCCGCACCCCGAATCAGAGCTATGGCATCCGTGGTGTCAACCGAATAATCCGAAACGTAGTAGCGCGAATGCGAATGAAGAATTGACGTGAACGCATCCGAACGGGTTGGAACCACTCCCATTGACACCAAAGTGTCTGCCAAGGCTGGTCGTCCGACCGTGGAACCCTCTGGCAAATGCGCCAGCACCATTTCCCAAGTGATTGGGTAGTCCTCAGCAAGTAGCGCAACCATCTTTTTTGCTCTCTCAATTCTCGAGCGCCTTGTCTTTTCAAGTTCCTGAACTAAGGCTGAATTTGTTGGGTCTGGCAAATACGCGAGAATATGAACGCTAATCGAGCGGTTACCGCCGATCAGCTGCCTAGTGGACACCTCGATTCCAGGAATTACTCGGACCTGGTGCTGGCGACCAGCAATTATTGCCTCGTCCCAGCCAAGAGTGGTGTCGTGATCGGTGATTGCAAGAGTCGTGACACCTGCTTTAGCCGCGTTTTGGACAAGTTCGGCTGGGGTATCTAATCCGTCACTCATGTTTGAGTGTGCATGTAGGTCTATCACAGGAGCAGAATAGTCGCATGACGAAAAATTCTCAGCCGACTAACCGGTCTCGCGTTCCACAATCGGAACGATTCATGGATTTCATATCCTCAAACTGGGCGGAAATTGACTCCGCGGTTGCCACTCGTTGGGAGGTTGCTGACCACAGCCATAAGCGCAGAGACGCCCTCTCGGCAAAGTTTGCCGGCAAAGTCCTAGTGATTGCCGCCACCCAGCCAAGAGTGCGCGCCAATGACACCGACTATCGCTATCGCCCGGATACTGCCTTCACTCACCTCACCGGATGGGGTTCGGCAACTGTGCCTGGATCGGTATTGGTTATTGATGGCCGCAAAGATAAATGCGAATCAACCTTGTACCTAATGCCAACTGCGGGAAGAGACTCCGACGAGTTTTTTGCCAACCCCGCAATCGGAGAATTCTGGGTTGGCCCAAGACCAACCCTGACCCAGGTCTCATTGCAGCTTGGGATCGAAACCAAAGACCTAACGCAACTAGAAGCTGACCGCGCATCGATCGGGGCAGTTATAGATATGGAAGATCCGGAACTTATCGAAGCCGCCTCCACGCTGAGATTTGTAAAAGATGAATACGAGATTGCCCAAATGCGTGAAGCGGTCAGAATCACAGTTGACGGCTTTGCAGAGGTTGCCAGATCTATCCCACGGGCCACAAAAAAGGCCAGAGGAGAACGAGTTGTTGAGACAGCCTTTTACAGCGTGGCAAGACAAAACGGTTTTGAGCTTGGCTATGAAACAATCGCGGCCAGCGGCCCAAACGCTTGCATACTTCACTGGACAAAAAACGATGGCGAAGTCAAAGCTGGCGACTTAATACTGGTCGATGCAGGAGCTGAGCTTGACTCGCTATACACGGCAGATGTAACAAGAACGATTCCAGTCAATGGGAAATTCTCGAAAGAGCAACTCTGGGTCTACAACACTGTCCTGGAGGCCGCCGACGCAGCCTTTGCGGTCGTGAAACCGGGGATCAAATTCCGCGAAGTTCATAACGCGGCGATTGAGGTTATTGCCAGGCGAGTAGCCGAGCTTGGAGTAATTCCAGTGACGGCCGAAGAGGCTCTGGAAAAAGAGAACCAGCATCATCGCCGCTACATGGTCCACGGCACCAGTCATCACTTGGGACTCGATGTCCACGACTGCGCGCAAGCTCGGCGCGAAATGTATCAAGACGGGATCCTAGAAGAAGGCATGATTTTCACGATAGAACCAGGCCTCTACTTTCACCAGAATGACCTGAATCTGCCACCCGAATACCGCGGAATTGGAGTAAGAATTGAGGACGACGTCCTGGTCACCGAGTCCGGTTGTGAAAACCTAAGCGCTGCTTTGCCAAGAACCGCTAGCGACGTCGAGAACTGGTTTGCCGAGCAAATTTCCTAATTGCCTAGGTCGCGGGCCATGTTGATGTTTTGCATGGCCTTTGCTGCATCTTCTTCGGGCACGATTACTTCATACCTTGAGGCAACTGGCATCTGCGAGCTCAGAAAACCGCGCTTGTTCTTTGAGGCTAAAAATCTAAGGATGTTTACGAGCATGCCCACACCGGCTGCGATCACAACAACGGCTAAGAATTCTTGAGGAACGTAGTTGGTCCCTCCGTCGACACCAACGTCAAAACCTGCGCCAATGAGAAGTGCAAAAATCAGTCCCAGCCAAAAGCCGGTGATCGCTCCTGAAGCAGCTACTCGGCCGTAACCAAGCCTTGATCTGACCTTCTCAACCATGACCAAGTCGTGGCCAAGAATCGTAACTTTATTCGCCTTGAAATCTCCCGCCACCAGCCTGTTGACAAATTCGGTTGCCTCGGTGTGGGTGCGAAATTCACCCAGGCTGTGACCGCGGGGTATCGAGAGGGGCGCATTGTTTTTTTTGGAGCCGCTTCTAGCATCAGACATTCAAGAAGCCTTTCAGGATTAGGCATGTCCGAATAAGGTTATCTCTATGAGCGCAACCAGAGTCTTCGTAGCCAGATTGGTGGGTTGTGGTGTTTTTGACCCTCAGGGAGACCGAGTTGGCAAGGTAATCGACGTCCTGATGGCATATCGAACCACCCTCCCGCCCCGAGCCACCGGCTTCATCATTGAAATTTCGGGTAGAAGAAGAGTTTTTCTACCGATTGCCAGGGTTACCGCCATCGCTCCAGGCCAGCTGATTACCAACGGGCTTATTGACCTTCGCCGGTTCACCATGCGCGGTCAAGAGGTTAGAGCCATTGCCGAAATGTTAGGCCGAAAAGTCACCTTGCTCGATGGAGCGGGACTGGCAAGCATCGAGGACTTTGCAATCGAAAAGGGCAAGCGCGGCGATTGGGTTTTGTCTGAGTTGTTTGTGAGAAAGCAAAAAAAGAATTCTGCGATCCCTTTTGCCAAGGGTCCCACCATGTTTGTTCAGTGGCAAGAAGTAGCAGAAAACCGGGAGAACCCGGCTGACCAAGATGCTCGGCAGCTTCTATCGACGGTGGCCGATCTGCGCCCAGCTGACCTTGCGACCGCAGTGTTGGATTTACCCGAACACCGGATGCTAGCCCTTGCCGATGAGCTAGACGATGAGCGTTTGGCTGATCTACTAGAAGAGCTTCCCGAAGAAGAGCAGCTGGAGATCATCAACGATCTCGATGATGAGCGAGCCGCCGAAGTTCTTGACCTGATGGGTCCCGATGACGCGGCCGACCTGATGGCCAACTTGTCCCCCGAGCGCGCAGAAACACTTCTCAACCTCATGGATGATGAAGAGGCCGACGACATCAGGCAGCTTTTGAAGTATGAGCCGTATACCGCCGGAGGAATGATGACTCCTGAGGCGATAATCTGTGCCGCCGACACCACAATTGCTCAGGCAATGGCTTTGGTTAGAAGAAAAGAAGTCGAGCCAGTTTTGGCCGCTCAGGTGTTTGTAACCCTCCCACCCTACGAAGCCCCCACTGGACGCTATTTGGGAGTCGTCCATTTCCAAAAACTCCTAAGGTTTCCCCCCCATGAGCGCCTCGGGTCGATCTTGGACACTGAGCAAGAACCAGTCGCGCTAGACACCCCAATCGCCCAGATACACCGATACCTCGCAAGCTACGATCTCGTGGCTTTACCCGTCACCGACGATGAAAATCGCCTTGTCGGTGTGGTGACAGTAGACGATGTTTTGGACCACCTTCTACCTGACGACTGGCGCACTGAGGAGGAGCGTTGATGGCTAGAAATAGATCAGTGCTCGAGAAGCCGATGACTCGTCGAACTCGGTTCCGGATGCCGAACATCTCACAAGAGACGGTTGGACGCGTTTCCGAACGATTCGCGCGTGCTATGGGCACAGGCGCGTTCCTGATTTTCATGACGGTCTTTGTTGCGCTTTGGCTGAGCTGGAACACTTTGGCTTCTCAAGGCGCTCAGTTCGACCCGCGGGCACTGAACTTCACTCTCCTAACCTTGATTTTGTCGCTGCAGGCCTCCTACGCAGCACCCTTAATCCTGCTGGCCCAGAACCGACAGGATGACAGGGACCGCGTTAAGTTCGAGCAGGACCGGCAGCGTGCCGAACGGACTCTGGCCGACACCGAATACTTGACCCGCGAGGTTGCCGCTCTCGCGCTTACGCTTGACGAAGTGGCAACCAAAGACTTTGTCAGGGACGAGATCCGAGACGCATTGAAGGATCTCCTCGAGCAACTGCGTGAAGATAAAAAACCCAGCAAGAAATCCAAGTGAGCCAGCGCGCTCTAGCGGCGCTGGCCGGAGTCATTGACCCTGAGTTGCGCCAGCCAATCACCGAACTTGATATGGTGGGTCCGATCCAAGAGACCGACGATTCAGTTTCGGTTCAGATAAAGCTCACAATTGTTGGTTGTCCAGCCGCTCAATCCATCGAGCGCGACGTCAATCAGGCTCTAGCGGCGGTTTTCAAAAATGTCGAGGTCGAAATGACAACCATGACTAACGATGAACGCAAGGCACTGACTCTAAAACTACGCGGAGACAAGCCTGCGAAGTTCAATCCTTTTGCAGATAAAGACAACCTCACCCGCGTGATATTCGTCTCGAGCGGCAAGGGCGGAGTCGGTAAGTCAACTTTGACGGTGAACCTATCGGTGGCCCTTGCCGGCCTCGGTCAAAAGGTGGGCCTGCTAGACGCCGATATTTTTGGCTATTCGGTACCGCAGTTGATCGGAGTAAACCAGAGCCCAACCCAGGTCGAAAACCTAATGCTGCCTCCGATAGCGCACGACGTGAAGGTTATTTCGATTGGCTTTTTTGTGAAGGACAATCAACCGGTTGCGTGGCGCGGACCCATGCTCCACAGAGCAGTTGAGCAATTCCTGACCGATGTGTTCTGGGGAGACCTTGATTTCTTGCTAGTGGACTTGCCCCCTGGCACCGGTGACGTTGCAATCAGCCTTGGGCAATTGCTTGCAAAGGCCAAAACACTTGTTATCACAACACCTCAGCACACTGCCGCAATAGTTGCAGAAAGATCCGGTGCAATCGGCCTGCAAACCGGTCAAGAGATACTGGGTGTCATTGAAAACATGAGCTATCTTCCCTCTGAGAACGGACCGATTGAGATTTTTGGATCCGGAGGTGGCGATGCTGTAGCCGCCAGGCTCACGGAAATTAGTGGGAAAAAAGTACAGCTGATGGGCAAAATTCCTATCAGTCAGGACCTCCGGATATCCGCCGATGATCAGGTGCCTATCGTGATTTCTGACCCGGAAGATCCTGCAGCCCTAGAGATAATAAGAATTGCTAAATTACTAATGGATTCCCCGCGCGGACTTGCTGGGAAATCTTTGAAGATAACTCCGAGTTAGGTATTGGCATGAAGACCATTAGCGTTATCGACCCGCTTACCGGAAATAAGCTCCACGAAATCAGCGCACACTCGAAAGTAGAAGTGGGCCTGAAGTTTCAGGCAGGACGAGATGCTCAGGTTGCATGGGCGAATCGACCCGCCAAGGAACGCGCTCGGATTGCAAATAGAATTGCCGGGCTACTGGTGGAGCGTGAAGAGCAAATTCTTAATCTCCTTCAAAGAGAAACCGGTAAGGCAAAGTCTCATGCGTTCGAGGAGCTAACGGGTGCTCTCGGTGCCGTCGCTTACTACGCCAAGACTGTTGCCGGTCTCATGCGTCGCAAGCGCGTTCGTGCCGGCGTCCCATTCATGATTAGCGCTTTTGTGGAACCGGCCCCCGTGGGTGTGGTTGGAATCATTACGCCCTGGAACTATCCACTTGCCCTGACCATGATGGATGTTATTCCAGCGCTGATGGCGGGTAACGCAGTGGTCCAAAAAGCCGATAATCAGACCGCAAAAACCGTCCAGTTGGCAAGAGATTTGAGCGTTGAAGCAGGGATACCAGAGGAAATCTGGCAAATTGTGCACGGTGACGCAACCGAGGTCGGGAATGCCGTCACCGATAATGCCGACTTCGTAGCCTTCACCGGCTCCACCGCAACTGGAAAATTAGTTGCAGCGAGAGCCGCTTCTAGGCTTGTGGGCTACTCACTTGAACTCGGCGGTAAAAACCCAATGATTGTTCTTCCAGGTGCCGACCTGGAAAAAGCTGCAGAAACGGCAATTGGTGGGGCCTTTGGAAATAGCGGTCAGCTCTGCGTGGCGATTGAACGACTGTACGTTTCAAATCGCGATCTTCAAGAGTTCGAGCTAATTCTCAAGCGCAGGGTCGAGTCTTTGAAGTTGGGTAGCTCACATAATTTCGACTTTGACCTAGGTGCCCTGACATCTGCCGCACAACTTGAGAGAGTTTCTGGCTTCGTGAATCGAGCCAAGCAAGAAGGAGCGTTGGTGCTGACCGGCGGACACGCTCTTTTGGACCTTGGGCCGAATTTCTATGCTCCAACGGTCATCACCCAGATTCCACAGGGTGCTGAGATCCTCCATAAGGAAGTTTTTGGTCCGGTAATTGCCCTTGTTGGCTACGAAGGCCTGGATCAGGCAATTGAACTTGCCAACGCCAGTGAATATGGCCTCAACGCGTCGGTAGTTGGGAATCGCAAACAAGCGCTTAGCGTCGCCTCTAAGCTCATGGCGGGATCAGTGAACATAAACGAGGGCTATCGAGCCACGATGGCCTCTATGGCAGCCCCGATGGGCGGAATGAAGCAATCTGGCATGGGACGTCGCTCTGGACCCCAGGGACTGTTGAGATTCACGGAAACCCGGACAATTGGAGTCAGCAATAACTTTCCAATAAAACTGCCGACTAGAGCGAGGCAGTATCTGCGACTTGCACCAATCATGACCAAACTGGTCGGGTGGATTGGGAAGCTCTAGGTAGATTCCTGATCGAACGGTGGAGACTCTCCTAGTTCGAGTGGCTTTTGAGGCGGCTTGGCTCTGTTCAGTGTTTCGGCAGCGTTAGCCGGTCTCTTTTTCTCATCCATCAGAGCTTCTCGAACAATCCGCCTTGGGTCGTACTGTCTTGGGTCTAACTTCTTCCAGTCCATGTCCTCGAAACCTTCGCCTAGCTCAGATTTCATTTGGACTTGGGCATTGTCAACCATTCTCTTGCCCTTGCGAGCCCACTCGCCCAACTGCTTTGCATAGTAGGGCAGGCGCTCAGGTCCCAAGATTAGGACCGCAAGGAGAGCCAACAGCAGTAGCTTCTCAGCACTTAGACCAAACATGAACTTGAGTTTACAACTAACCAATCCATGCTTTTTACACAGGGGCTCCTAAGCTTGTGGTCAAGATGATAGACAAGATTTCAAGCTGGAAATACGCAGAAAATTTCAACCGCGAACCGGATCACATTGGCGTTGCCCGCTACAGTGCCGAACAGCTCGGAGTTGAATCGGTGACGCCCGCAACCGGAGCCGGACTAGCATCAATTGCAGCGATGCTTGGGGCGAAAAACATTGTGGAGGTTGGAACCGGGGCCGGTGTTTCTGGCCTGTGGCTATTGAGTGCCTCAGAAATCAGCACCCTAACCACCATCGATGACGAACCCGAGTATCAAAATCAGGCTCGAACCAATTTCCAATTAGCGAGCATCCCAGCAAGTAGAGCAAGGGTCATAACCGGAAGGGCTGCGGCCGTCATGGCAAACATGACGGAGGCCGCTTACGACCTAGCGTTTTTGGACATTGAACCGTTTGACCTAGAAAAACTTTTGCCTCAAGCCATTGGGCTCGTCAGGCCTTCGGGTGCGATTGTCATCTCTCACGCACTCTGGCGTGACAGGGTGCCAAACCCAGCGCTGAGGGACGATGAGACTTCGGCAATGCGCGCGGTAGTTAGGTTTTTTGAAGAGTCTGATGAATTTATCTCAAGCATCTCAATGCTTGGGGATGGCTTGCTGGTCGCAGTTAGAAAGCCAGAGGCTATTTCTTAACGACACCCTCAAGGACTTTATAAAGTTCTTTGGCTTCGGTGTCATTTACTGAAACTACCAGGCGTCCGCCACCTTCCAGTGGAACCCTGAGAACAATTAGCCCCCGTGTTTCACGTTCTGCTTCCATAGGTCCGTCACCGGTGCGAGGCTTCATTGCTGCCATGAGGTTAGACTCCTTGGATTCGTCTTGGAAGAGATAATTATCCCAGACTTCGCGCCGCCGCGCCAACTTATCTACAGGCTGAGCCAGGCCCTAAGTCCGGCCTCTACGTCAATTAAGTGACCAACCGGCACATTTTCGTTGTCGGCGTGAGCCAGCGAAGGGTCCCCCGGGCCGAAGTTCACGGCTGGAATTCCCATCGCCGAAAACCTTGCAACATCGGTCCAGCCGTATTTTGGCCTGACTTCCTTGCCGATGCCAGCAATAAAATCAAGAGCTGCTGGCAGGTTCAAACCGGGCTTGGCTCCTTCGGCCTGATCTGTGACGACGACATCAAAGCCCTCAAACAAAGTTTCAAGGTGCAGAATCGCTTCGGCAGCAGATTTATCCGGTGCGAAGCGATAGTTCACGGTTAGCACGGCAGCATCGGGAATCACGTTTGTTGCGATGCCGCCACTCACTAAAACCGCACTCAAGCTTTCTTTGAAATCAAGCCCATCGACGGTGACAGTTGCTGGTTGGTAGTCGTTCAAGATATTCAAAGAGTGCGCGAGTGCGTGAATCGCGTTTTTACCCATCCAGGGTCTTGCAGAGTGAGCCTTAATGCCCACGGTTCTAACTTCAACTCGAACAGTCCCGTTACATCCACCCTCGACCATGGCGCTGGTGGGTTCGCACAGAACCGCGAACTCGCCATTGAGTATTTCGGGTTGGTTTCTAGCAAGTCGCCCAAGCCCATTTAGGTCAGCAGCAACCTCTTCGTTGTCATAAAAAACCCAAGTGACATCGAACTTGGGCTGCTGGAGTTCAACGGCGAGCTTCAACATCACTGCGATGCCGCCCTTCATGTCCACTGTTCCGCGACCAAATATCACTTGCTCCCGCTCAAAGTGATGAAGCTTTGTGGGTAGGTTGTCTGCCACGGGTACGGTGTCGATGTGACCGGCAATTATGACTCGAGTGTCACGGTTCAGATTGGTTCTTGCCACTATCGCGTTGCCATCGCGAGTAATGGATAGATGCGGAGACTTGGTCAAAACCTGTTCGATCTCATCGGCAAGCTTTGCTTCATTGGACGAGACTGACTCGATGTCGCAAATTGCCATGGTGAGTTCGACAAGAGTCTGAGTGGGGTCTAAAGCTGACATGTGATTAAGGCTACCTGTATTCTGGTTGCGATGAGTGATGCGCAAATTAACCACAAGGCCTGGGGACACGGTCTGGCCTCAAAATCCCCAAGCGGGACCGTGCTTGACGTCTGGTTTCCGGAACCCTGCCTCGGTGAAGCACCGATGTCAGACCTGCAGTGGTTTCCGCCAAAGGATTTAGACCTGAAAGCCGGTCCAGATGAGCTTCGTAATCTAACCCTAGAAGTTATTCGAGTTGAAATAGATCTAACCAACCCGGTTGAGTCAACTGCAGATGCTTACCTCCGTTTGCACCTATTGTCCAAGCTCCTTGTTAGGCCCAACACGATCAATCTGGAAGGACTTATACCAAACTTGCCTATCGTGGCCTTTACCAATTTTGGTGTCATGGAGTTAGCTGACTTTGAAGCAAGGACACTGGAGCTAAGGCGACACGGAGTGATTGCTCACTCGATCGATAAGTTCCCGAGATTGGTCGATTACGTGGTTCCAAAAAAGGTTCGGATAGCAGATGCAAACCGGGTTAGGCTCGGCGCTCATTTAGCTCCGGGCACCACCGTGATGCACGAGGGCTTCGTGAACTTCAACGCCGGAACTCTTGGCGCTTCCATGGTTGAGGGTCGAATTTCGCAGGGCGTAGTCGTTGGCGATGGCTCCGATGTTGGCGGCGGAGCATCGATTATGGGCACTTTGTCTGGAGGCGGTAGCCACCAAATTTCCATCGGAGAGCGAGCCCTGCTTGGGGCAAATTCCGGAATCGGAATCTCTATTGGAGATGATTCGATCGTGGAGGCTGGGCTTTATGTAACGGCCGGGACCAAAGTCATTTTGATAGTTGAGGGTAAAACCGAAACCGTTAAGGCCGCCGAGCTAAGCGGCCTACCTGGCTTGCTGTTTAGAAGAAACTCACTAACTGGTGCGGTGGAGGCGATTGCTCGTCAAGGCGTTGGGGTTTCTCTCAATTCAGAGCTGCACGCCTAAGCTCTATCCAGTAACGGAATCCCAGCCCTTTGGGCTTAGCGGTTCACCACTTAGATAAACGTCGCTATCGCCCTTCGCAATTACCTCGCCAATCACCTTTGTGCCGCGAGGTAAAGTGGCCGTCGGTGAGACGGTAGCTAAGAAGCAATGGTCTTCACCCCCGTGCAGAACCCAGTCCCACTCCGAAACCGTTTGGGCTTCAGAATCTCGAGAGTTGATAGATTGTGCCGCTTGCTCGAGAATTGCCGCATAGCCCTCAAGAAGCTCTTTTTTTATGTTCATGCTGACACTTGAACTCGACGCGAGTCTCCCGGCGTCAAGAGATAATCCGTCTGAGACATCTAGCATCGAGGATGCCACTGCTGCCAACTCCAAACCGAGCGCGAAATCCGGCACTGGTCGAAGCTGAATGCTCACAATATCCGGATAGCTAGCCGCCAGGGTTTCATCATTGGAGCTAAGTAATGCAAGCCCACATGCTGACTTCCCCAACGTTCCAGCAATCACGATTAGGTCGCCCACTTCAGCCGTTGAGCGAAGTATCGGCTGTCTGGACTCGAGGTCTCCGTGGGCGGCAATCGCAATTACTATTTGCTCGCCGGATGCAAGGTCTCCCCCGACAATCTGACATTCCGGGGCATGCCGGTCACATGCTGACTGCAGTCCGGAGGCAAAGTCCTCGAGCCAGGCCTGAGGGGTTTCTTTGGTGACTACCAGTGCGACAGTTAGCGCCCTTGGTGCGGCCCCCATTGCGACAAGGTCTGCAATATTGCTAGTGACCGCCTTGTAACCGATGTCAAAGCCAGAAGACCACTCAAGCCTAAAATCATGATCCTGAACCATCGTGTCTGTCGTAATAACCACTCGAGAATCACTGACGCTTATAACCGCAGCGTCATCGCCTGGGCCAACTAGCGTGGTGCCAACCGGCTTAAAAACGCTCAGTGCTCGTCTCAGAGCTTCGGTCTCGCCGATCTCAATAATCTTTTGGCCGTCATTATTCACACAGCAACGCTAGCCTTATTTCAATGCGTAAATTTAATATCTCGATGTTTTTGTTAGTTTTAGTTTCTGGTTGCACGCAAGCGGTGAATCTTGAGGCGGCGGAAGATTCAAATAATCCAAATTGTGCCGATGTAAGCGTGCGACTGCCAGATATGCTCGGAGAAAACCAACTCCGCTATACCAATGCTCAAGCCACGGCCGCCTGGGGAAATCCCGCGGCTATTTTGCTTCGCTGCGGTCTAGAAACGGTCGAAGTCTCGACGTTTCCCTGCGTAACCGCAGGGACAACAGACTGGTTGGTAGATGAGAGTGAAGCACCCAAATATAGATTTATTTCCTACGCCACTATCCCGGCAGTAGAAGTCATAATTGATTCTGAAGTTGCAAGTGGAATAAGCACCCTCGAGGATCTTTCTCAGGCAATGAGCGTCCTCCCAAGAACAAAGGTCTGCACCACGCTGGTCGACTAATTGACCGCCTCTTCAGTTAGCTCTTGTTCGCCGAAACCATTTTGAATCAGAATCTCAACGAGATCCTGATACTTAATACCGCTGGCCTCAAATAACGCCGGATACATGGAAATTGGAGTAAACCCCGGCATGGTGTTTACCTCGGTAATCACCCAGCCCTTTTTGGTTAGAAAGAAATCAGTTCTCGCAAGACCCTTGCAGCCAAGAGCTCGAAAAGCGGCCATCGCAGCCTTCACAAGTGCTGACGCGTCCTTGGCGGTGAGCTTCGCGGGGATGACAAGCTCTGCTCCAGCTCCGAGGTATTTGGCTTCGTAATCATAAAAAGGCCTTCCGGTGACAAGAATCTCGCCGGCCCTTGAGACCTGAAGATCCCCGTTTGGCATTTCTAAAACCGAACATTCGATCTCTCGACCCAAAACTCGCCTCTCCACCATTGCGGTTTGATCGTGGCTCAAAGCCAACTCAATGGCCGCCTCAAGGTCTTTTTCTCTCAGCACAAGGCTCACGCCCACCGAAGAACCGGACCTGGAGGGTTTCACAAAGGCATCAGGCTTCAGAATTTTTATGGCGCGGGACAAACAGGTGCTTTTCGAATCCGCCCACTGGTCGCGAGTAATTACCTGCTCCGAGGCAACTTCTAATCCGACATCACGGAAAAGCGCCTTGGCCTGAACCTTATCCATTGCTAGAGCGGAGGCCATAACGCCATTGCCCACGTATGGAATCTTGCAAAGCTGGAGCAAGCCCTGAATCGAGCCATCCTCCCCATTTGGACCATGAAGAACTGGAAATGCCAAGTGAATTTTCCCAAGAGAAATACCTGAGGTCATACGGAGTTCGCCGCCGCCAAGTGGCAGCAATAATTCCGGTGAGTCCTCGCTGACTTCAGGAAAGTCTTGAAGCTTCCATTCGGGATTTACCGGCTCCAGAACGAAGCGCCCCGTTTTAGTAACCCCGACCGGGATAATCTCGTACTTTGTCGCATCAATGGCAGTAAAAACACCCAGTGCCGTCACACAGGAGACTGAATGCTCGCTGGATTCTCCTCCATAGATTAGGGCTATGCGTTGCATTAGAACTCCATTTCAATTTCGTCGGCAAGGTTCAGGTGCTGACCAAAATCAGTCGGCTTCATGACCCCGTTTAGTACGTCGCTGACCTGCTGCACTATGGGCATATCTATACCCATTCTCTGGGCAATCTCCAAAACTGGCTCCACCGAACTTAGGCCTTCAGCGGTTTGCTCCATGCGACGCAGCACTTCGGGCTTGCTATAGCCCTTGCCCAGCATCTCCCCCGCTCTAAAGTTCCGTGAAAGATTCGACTCACTCGTTGCAATAAGGTCACCCAGGCCGGCAAGGCCGAACATGGTTCTCCTCCTCGCGCCGTGCTCAATCGCAAAGTTTGTTATTTCGCTTAGACCCCTGGTCATAATTGACGCCTTTGTGTTTTGGCCATAACCCAAGCCGCTCACAATTCCGATAGCTACTGCAATTAGGTTCTTCAGAACACCGCCAAGTTCGATACCAACCAGGTCCTGATTCGTGAACACTGTGAAGTACTTGTTTGAGCAAACCCTTGCAACCTCAACCGCCCGATCTTGATCCTCGCAGGCGCAAACAGCGGCCGCTGGATCTCTACGCGCAATTTCGAGAGCCAAGTTAGGACCCGAAAGCACCGCTATTTGCGATGCGGGCACATCTGTAGCCTGATGAATAACTTCACTCATGCGTGCACCCGTGGACTGCTCCAGTCCCTTCATGAGGCTGATTACGGTTGCATTCTCAGGAATCAGCTCTTTCCATTCACCCAAGGTCTCGCGGAGCGACTGAGACGGAATGGCTATGTAAACCTGAGTGGCATTCACTAGGGCGGCTTGCAGGTTAGAGGTGGCAGTAAGCGTCTTTGGTAAATCGACGCCCGGAAGGTAATCACCGTTTCTAGAAGTTTCATTAATCTCATCGGCGAGATCCTTGCGTCTCGACCAGAGCATGACCTCGTTGCCACCATCGGCAATGACCTTGGCCACAGTAGTACCCCAGCTACCGGAACCCATAACTACGATTTTCATTTAGTTTCTTTTCTAAAGTTCCCGGTTTGGGTCTGACCTTTATCGTTTGGGTCCCACAGCTTTTCAGGAGGAACTTCGCCCCGTATCTGACCAACAAGAGCTGCAACTTCACGCATAACTTTGTCGGTGGCATCGGCCATTTCTTTTGCGGTCAGGGCATCATTTTTTGGCTTCTGAAAATAGATTGGCTTGCCGATTTTGACTCGAACTGTGTGGAAAGGGTTCGGTCGAAACTTCTTAGAGTAATTGCCAAGTACTTTTTCGACGCCCCAGTGCGCAGCTGGCACGACCGGTAGACCAAGCTCAAGAGCGAGCCTAATTGCACCGCTTTTACCACGCATTGGCCATAGGTCCGGATCCCTGGTCAGCGTTCCCTCCGGGAACACGATGACGACCTGCCCGGCTGCCAGATACTCCTTGGCAACGCGAAGCGGCTCCTCATTGGACTTACCGCCCCGATAAACCGGTATCTGACCGACTTTTGGGAGAATTTTCCCCACAATGGGGATTCGAAATAGCGACTCTTTGGCTAGGTAATGAGGAATTCGCCTCATGTGGATGTATACAGAGTAGGCAAAAGCAAATGGATCCAAGTAGCTGACGTGGTTCCCGACCAAAATATAGCCACCCTTTGGCAAATGCTCAATTCCCGTGGTTTTTATATTAAAAAATAATCGAAGCACGGGAGCCATGAGACCGGCTACAAGTCTGAACTGCCAGTTTCTTTGATCTTCAAACCTTTTTGATGCCGATGATGCCGTCATTTTTCAACCTTCAATCTGAAAGTCGGCCCCAAGATCTTGAAGCTTGTCGATAAAGCGTTCGTAGCCCCTTGAAATCAATTGAACGTTTGAAACATTAGAAGTTCCTTCGGCGGCGAGGGCGGCAACAACATGAGAAAAACCTCCACGTAAGTCTGGAACCCGAATGTCTGCACCAAGCAAGGGGGTTGGGCCGGAGATAACCGCGGAGTGGTTGAAATTTCGCTGACCAAAACGGCACGGGTTGCCACCTAAACACTCCCGATAAATCTGGATTTGGGCACCCATTTTGACAAGCGCCTCGGTGAATCCAAATCGGTTTTCATAAACCGTCTCGTGAACAATTGACAGACCTTGAGCCTGGGTGAGAGCTACCACAAGAGGCTGTTGCCAGTCAGTCATGAATCCAGGATGAACATCGGTCTCAATAACTACAGGCTGCAGTTCGGAGCCAGGATGGTAAAAGCGAATTCCCGTGGGTTCAATCTCGAACTCCCCACCTACTTTTCGGTAGGTGTTTAGAAACGTCATCATTTCTATTTGCTTTGCACCACCGACGAAAATATCACCCTTCGTGGCAAGAGCTGCGGCCGCCCAGGAAGCCGCTTCATTTCGGTCAAACAATGCCCGATGGGTATATCCCTTGAGCTGCTTTACGCCCTCGATCCTTATTACGCGATCGGTATCAACCGAGATGATTGCGCCCATCTTTTGCAAAATCGCTATCAGGTCGATTATCTCCGGCTCGATAGCTGCGCCGCGAAGTTCTGTTAAGCCCTTGGCTGTTGTTGCCGAAAGAAGAACCTGCTCGGTGGCACCGACCGATGGATAAGGAAGGTTTATCTTTGCTGCGACTAGCCCGCCTGGAGCGCTGAGTCGAGTGCCGGTAGGCAGCTTTTCAATAACAGCGCCGAACTGCCTAAGAACGTCAAAGTGAAAATCAACTGGTCGGTCGCCAATCTCGCAGCCGCCAAGACCCGGAATGAATGCCTCACCAAGGCGATGAAGCAGTGGGCCACAAAACAGAATGGGAATTCTGGATGAACCGGCGTGGGCATCTATGTCCACGATTCTTGCCTGCTCAACATTGGAGGGGTCCAGTGTCATGTCACCAGTTTCAGGATCATGAGTGATTGTCACGCCGTGAAGGTTGAGAAGCCTTTCAACAACGTCCACGTCGGAAATATGAGGGACATCTAAAAGCGTCGAAGGAGTTTCGCCTAGAAGCGCTGCGACCATGGCCTTGGTGACCAAGTTCTTGGCGCCCTTTAGGTCGACTCTGCCTCTAAGTGGCTTGCCTCCCTCGATCTGAATCAGGCTCAATCAAACTCCCTTGGCTGGCAGAGTCTTGGGTTTCCAAGACTCTCTTTTGGCCTCGTAGGCCGCTATCGCATCTTCACTCTGGAGGGTTATTCCGATATCGTCAAGCCCCTCGGTGAGACGCCACTTAGTATATTCATCGATCTCAAACCGAATCACGACATCGTTCACTCGAATTTCTTGGCTTGGAAGGTCGACGGTTATTTTGGCGGCGGGGTTTGCATCAATGTGCTCCCAAAGAGTTTCGGTATCGGCGTCGGTGATGACTCCAGCAATTAAGCCCTGTTTGCCGGAGTTTCCAAGAAATATATCCGCAAATTTGGAGCTAAAAACTGCCTTGAAGCCGTAGTCCCTGAGTGCCCAAACTGCGTGCTCTCTTGAAGAGCCAGTGCCAAAGTCAGATCCGGCAACAAGAACTTCAGCTCCTTGGTAACTTGGATTATTCAGCACAAAATCAGGGTTCTGGCGCCAATTGGCAAATAGCCCGTCCTCAAATCCAGTCTTGGTTATTCGCTTCAAGAAAACGGCTGGGATTATCTGATCAGTATCAACGTTGCTTATCTTTAGAGGCATGCCGGTGCCGGTGAACTGAGTGACTTTTTCCATTACTGCTCCAAGTCTGCAGGGGAAGAAAGTGTCCCTCTGATTGCTGTTGCCGCCGCGACCATCGGGGAAACCAAGTGGGTTCTTGCGCCCTTACCCTGCCGGCCCTCAAAGTTTCGGTTCGAGGTCGAAGCTGCGCGCTCCCCCGGAGCAAGCTGATCCGGATTCATACCCAAGCACATTGAGCAACCGGCAAATCTCCAGTCGGCACCAAAGTCAACGAAAACTTTGTCTAGTCCTTCTTCTTCAGCCTGAAGTCTCACCTTTTGAGAACCCGGAACCACCATCATGCGAATCCCCGGTGCCATGACCTGGCCGCGAATAATGTCTGCTGCTGCCCGAAGGTCTTCGATTCTTGCGTTCGTGCAGGAGCCCAAAAAGACCGTGTCAACTGCAATGTCTTTCATCTTCGTTCCAGCCTTGAGATCCATGTAGGCCAGAGCCTTTATTGCGGCGGCTTTTTGACTCGGGTCAGTGAAGCTGTCTGGGTCCGGAATGCTGTCCATGAGAGAGACGCCCTGGCCGGGATTAGTTCCCCAGGTGACAAAAGGATCCAAGGTGTCGGCATCAATAAAAACTTCGGCATCAAAAACTGCGTCGTGATCGGTTGTCAGTTCGCTCCAGTCCTTGAGTGCCTGATCCCAATCGGCTCCTTGAGGGGCGTGAGGCTTGTCTCTTAGGTAGTCAAAAGTAATTTGATCTGGAGCGATGATTCCGGCCCTAGCACCTGCCTCAATCGACATGTTGCAGATGGTCATGCGACCCTCCATGGACAATGCCCTGATCGCACTTCCGCGATACTCAAGTACGTAACCTTGGCCACCGCCAGTTGAGATTTTAGAAATGACAGCGAGAATAATATCTTTAGCGCTCACGCCTTTGCGCAGTGTGCCCTCGACGTTTATAGCCATGGTCTTAAATCGCTGCAACGGCAAAGTTTGGGTTGCCAAAACGTGCTCAACTTCGCTTGTTCCAATGCCCATAGCCAGTGCCCCAAAGGCGCCGTGCGTTGAAGTGTGCGAATCGCCACAGACAACAGTAAGTCCCGGCATTGTTAGCCCCAACTGCGGACCCACAACGTGAACTATGCCTTGGTTTTTATCGCCAAGCGAGTGGATCCGAATATCGAACTCTCGAGTGTTGTCCCTGAGGGCCTGAACCTGGGCTCTAGAAGTTGGATCCACAATTGGCAGGTGAATGTTCTGCGTCGGAGTGTTGTGGTCCTCAGTGGCGATTGTCAGGTCCCGGCGTCGAACATCTCGTCCGGCCAGTCGGAGGCCATCAAAAGCTTGCGGGCTGGTTACTTCATGAATCAGATGCAAATCAATATATAAAAGATCCGGAGCACCGTTTTCGCCCTTCAAAACTAAGTGGTCTCGCCACAGTTTCTCTGCCAAAGTCAATGGCTTACTAGACACCTAAATCACCTCGCGATTGCGTAGATACTTAGTTTATCGCAAAGGACTAAACTTTATTAGTGCAGGACTTTACCGAACAGCAGCTTATCTCCCTCCAGAAAAGAACCGTAAAGGTTCTTTCCCTTGGTCAAGCTCTGGGTGGCTTCGGTCTCGGTGCAACGCTGTCGGTTGGCGCTCTGCTAGCAGTTGAACTTTCTGGAACCACCGCCTGGTCGGGAGCTGCTGCAACCCTGAGCACCCTGGGTTCCGCGGCTATAGCAATCCCGCTTGCAAATCTGGCTTTTAGGCGCGGTCGCCGGGTCTCCTTAGCCTTCGGAGCATTTTTAGCAATCTTGGGCGCCGCGATGATGATTTTGGCCACCTACACACAGTCTTTTCCAGTCGAAATTGTTGCGCTGTTGTTTTTAGGTGCCGGTTCAGCAGTGTCGCTGCAGGCCCGTTTCGCGGCGGCAGACATTCCAACCGGCAAACCAAAGGGAAGAGACTTATCACTGGTTGTTTGGGCTACTACCTTGGGTGCGGTAATTGGGCCTAACCTGATCGCACCTGGTGAAACACTTGGCCTTTGGCTCGGAATGCCGCACTTGGCAGGCCCCTTCTTGTTCACCATTGCCGCTCAATTGAGCTCAACTTTGGTCTTCTGGTTCGGGCTCCGCCCGGACCCTCTGATTGTTGCTCGCGACATAGCGGGGCTTGATCCGAAGCAAAAAAACGCAAGCCTAAAAGACGCCCTGGATGTTGTTCGAGAATTTCCACTTGCCGGCTATGCGGTGCTGACAATTGCCCTCAGCCACATGGTTATGGTTTCTGTCATGTCGATGACCCCGGCTCACCTGAACGCCGAAGGCCACTCACTGGCGGATGTTGGCTTCACAATATCGCTGCACATCACAGGTATGTATGCACTTTCGCCGATGTTCGGCTGGCTAACTGACAAATTTGGTGCCATCAAAATAGTGATCACCGGGCAGTTTATTTCTTTGACTTCGCTTGTCGTTTCAGGATTTTGGCAGTCCGAGTTTTACGCAGTAGTTTTAGGGCTTTTCTTGTTGGGTGTTGGCTGGTCGGCCTCCACGGTTGCAGCTAGCGCACTACTTAGCGAAACCCTTGCTACCGGTCAGCGCAGCAAGGTACAGGGGTTTAGCGACTCGCTAATGAACCTCTCGGGGGCTTTTGGTGGAGCAATATCGGGCATCATATTGACGATGTTCACCTTCGGGGGCCTGAACGCTGCCGCACTAGTGCCAGTGGTGTTTATCACTCTGGCCACCAGCTACTCAAGGAAATGGCGCTAACAAAAAAACTCGCTCCCAAGATTATTCATCATTGGAAGCGAGAATTTGTGACTCCAGCGGGATTCGAACCCGCGCTACTGCCGTGAGAGGGCAGCGTCCTGGGCCGCTAAACGATGGAGCCGTTTGCAACTCGAGAAGTCTGCCATAAATACCCCCTGTTGGCAATCTATCTGGTGAGTAGCCGAAGCGCTCCTGGATGGACCTCTGTGAAGAACGGGGCATTGCCAACAAGCTCTCCATCGCAGGTCACCGGGTAGTTTTCATTGCTAATTTTTATTGACTTCGCCTTGAAGATTTCGACCTCGGAAAACCTTAGGTGTTTGCCCTTGTATACCGTGGGAAATATGCGAAGTAGGCGTGCTCTTGAAACCTTGTGCAGAATAAAAACCTCCAGCTCACCATCGGTAATATCTGAGTTCGGTGAGATCATCATGCCGCCGCCAAAGTTTTTCACATTCGCTACCCCGCACAACATCGCCTCAATCACGCGCTTCTCACCATCAACATCTAGGTGGTACTCAATGGCTTTGAAGGAAGGAAGTTCAAGAAATAGTGCCGCGATGTAGCTATTGGGGCCCTTGGGCCAACGAAGCGAATTTGCTCTAGTTGCACAAAGCGCATCAAAGCCCGCTGAAACTGAGCCGACTGACCAAATTTCTTTACCCGAAACACTGACCTTCATCGCGTCGACCCTTTTTGGGGAGTCAAGCGAATCCAGGATATTCTTGACTGCTGCCGGAATGTTGCTTAGATCAATGTTCAGTTCACGAGCTTGATCGTTCCCGGACCCTGCTGGAACTATGCCCAGCGGTATTTGATTTGGAACCGCTATTCCAGCACAGAGCTGGGTGGTTCCGTCCCCGCCGACTGCCACTAATGCCGATATCTCTTGAAGTCGAATTAATTCTTCAGCTTTTTTCTTCGCCTCCAACGCGGTGCCGGCAGACAGATTTATTACAGCAATGCCAGCTTTTGCGAATGCCTCAAATACTTGCTCGCCAACAACAGCTGCTTTTCCACGATTCGCTTTGGGGTTCACAATAATCCCGAGTGGCTTCATCGACACTTCCTAACTTTCAATGAGATAAACATAGACTGAAGCCAAGGAGTCGAGATGAAAATAACCAAGTTCGACCATGCGCTTTTGTCGATAGAAATCGATTCGAAAATCGTTGTTATTGACCCGGGTGTTTATTCAAGCCAGCTTCCAGATTTCAAAAATGTAGTGGCAATTTGTCTTACCCATATTCACGAAGACCACAGCTACTTGCCACACGTTCAAAAAATCTTGCTTGAAAACCCAGACGCTCAAATTTTTGGCCCCGCTGAGGTCGCTCAAAAACTAGGCGAACTGACTGTCCAGGTGATTTACCACGGCGACCACTTCGAGGTTTCGGGCTTTGAACTTGATTTTTCAGGGGACCTACATGAGCAGATTCACCGAAGCATTCCCTTGATTCAAAACACTGGTGTCACGGTGAACAGGACCCTCTACTACCCGGGAGACAGCTATACGATCCCGGAAGATAAAGTCAGAGTTCTAGCCTGTCCGACAAGCGCTCCCTGGATAAAGATTTCTGACGTTATGGACTTTATTGCGGCAGTGAAGCCAGAAACGCTTTTCCCTACCCACAATGCTTTACTAAACAAGAATGGCCAAGAGCTTTACAATCAAAGGATCAGCGAAGTCACCAAAGAAAACGGTGGAAACTTTGTTTTTCTCACGCCGGGTCAAAGCTTGGAGATCGAGGTTTAGGCCTGAAGCTAGAGAGCGACGATTACTGCCGCCAGCAGCATCGCGACCGTCGGGCCAGACCAGAGTTTCTTCTGCTTAAAGTTTTTAGCAGTATTTGCAATCAGCGCTTGCGCTGTGGCAATGGCGACCAGAACCCAATTCACCACTGCATTGCCGGCAGCATCCAAGATGGGCGTGAAAAACCCCAACTGTGCCAAATAGTGGCCGACGATGGCGATAAAGGCCAAGAAAAACCCAAAGCTCAAAGCTCGACGTGAAAAACGCAATTCGCCATTTGGACTTTCGCCCTGAACATAGTCAGCCAAGGGTGCCCCAAGGACGATTGCTAGATGGAATAAAGCTGCCGCTAGATAGGCAAGAACCAAAAAACTGGAGGAAAACGCATCAAGCATCTTTTCCTCCAGTAGTTACTGGCTGGGGTACCTGGACTCGAACCAAGAACAAATGAACCAGAATCATCCGTGTTGCCAATTACACCATACCCCAAGGGTCGAACCCAAGGCCCGATTGCCTATCTTAGCGGGATTGGGCAAATGCCTCTAGTCGAGCAAGGCTTTGCTCTTTCCCGAGAATCTCCATGCACTCAAAAAGAGGCGGGGTTACCCGTCTACCGCTGATTGCCGTTCTAACGGGCCCAAAAGCATTTCGTGGCTTCTCTCCGAGGCCCTCAACCAGAGCGTCACTCAATGCCTGGTGGATGGCATCGGTGGTGAAATCTTCAAGGCTCTCAAGTGACGCTGTTGCCGCCGCAACTATTTCAACTGCATTATCAGGCAGCTGCTTCAAAGCATCTTCGTCGATTTTTAAATTGGCGACATCAACAAACAGGAATTCAATCATCGCCGGCACGTCGCCCAGCACGATTACTCGCTCTTTGGTCAGTGGAGCAACAGCGCTCAAAATCTCGAGCTGCTTGGCAGTTGGCTCTCCTTGAATGACGCCGGCTGACTGCAAATACGGCAAAATACGGCCCATGAAATCTTCATCGGTCAAAAGCCTGATGTGAGCGGAATTAATTGCATCAGCCTTTTTTTGATCAAACCTTGCAGGGTTCGGGTTCACATTTTCAATTTCGAAGTTTTCGCAAAGCTCCTGGAGGCTAAAGATGTCACGGTCAGCCGATATCGACCAGCCCAAAAGTGCAAGGTAGTTCAACAGCCCCTCTGGAATGAAGCCTCGATCGCGATGCAAAAACAAGTTGCTCTCCGGGTTTCTCTTGGAAAGCTTCTTGTTGCCCTCTCCCATAACAAACGGCAAATGACCAAAGCGCGGAATGAAGGCTGTGACCCCAGCCTCGACAAGTGCGTTATAAAGCGCGATCTGCCTAGGGGTTGAGGACAGAAGGTCTTCCCCACGAAGAACGTGGGTAATGCCCATCAGAGCATCGTCAACCGGGTTCACTAGCGTGTAGAGCGGGGCGCCACCCGGACGCACCAAAACAAAGTCAGGAAAAGACCCTGCAGGAAAAGTAATCTCGCCACGAACTAGGTCTACGAAAGTTATATCTTGGTCTGGCACCCTCAACCGAAGCGCTGGCTTTCGTCCCTCGCTGAGATAAGCCTGGCGATCTTCCTCTGATAAGTCCCGCTCCGAGTTGTCATAGCCAAGCTGAACCGCTCTGGAATTGGCGATGTTGCGCTGCTCAATTTCTTCTCCGGTTAGGTAGCTTTCATAGAGGTGACCGGAGGACCTTAGCTTCTCAATAACCTCTTGATAGATCTCGCTTCGTTCAGACTGTCGATAAGGCTCATTAGGGCCCCCGATGTCGATACCTTCGTCCCAATCAATCCCCAACCAGCGCAAACCTTCAACCAGCTGGCCGTAACTCTCCTCAGAATCTCTGGAGGCGTCAGTGTCCTCGATGCGAAAAATGAATTTTCCACCGGCTCTCCTGGCGTAAGCCCAGTTAAATAAAGCTGTTCGAATTAGACCAACGTGCGGGGTTCCCGTGGGGCTTGGACAAAACCGAACTCGAATGTCTGAGCCGGTGGCCGTGGTGGTTGGAGCGGTTATAAGCGTCATTTTTTTGAACTACCTCTAGGAGACTGGGTTGTGCAGAACACCGATGCCGGTGATTTCGCATTCGACCTGGTCACCAGTTTCAATGCGAGCAAGACCAGCAGGTGAGCCAGTAAGAATTACATCCCCCGGAAATAAAGTCAGGTTTCTGCTGACATAGGAAACGATTTCGTAAACATCGGTGATCATGTCCGAGCTCTTTGAGTGCTGCCTCGAATGCCCGTTGATTCTGGATTCCAGCTTCAATGAATTGGTATCCAGCTCAGTCTCAATCCAAGGACCTAGAGGACAGAACGTATCGAAACCCTTGCTCCTTGCCCACTGAGTATCGGAAAATTGCAAGTCTCTTGCGGTCACGTCGTTCCCAACGGTAAAGCCAAAGATGTGACTCTTGGCCTCGTCGTAACTGACTTCCTTCGCCTGTTTGCCAATAATAATTGCCAGCTCAATCTCAAGCTCAACCTGATCAGACTGCCTTGGCAAAACAATCGCATCCTCTGGTCCAATGATTGCGCTGATCGGCTTAAAAAAGATAAGTGGCTCATCCGGAACGTCTATTGATATCTCTGCGGCGTGGGCTCGATAATTCATGCCAATGCAAACAACCTTGCCGGGAGTCACGGGGGCAAGCAGCTTCACCGATGAAAGCGGGGCTGACTCCTCCCCAAGCTTTGCTCCCAAAATCGGGTCGCCAAGATAAAAAACGACCTGGCCCTCGGATATCTGCCCGTGGCGGGTCTCTCCGTTGTGTAACGCTCTAACAATTTGCACGTGCTTAGTCTGCCAGCTTATGCATCCAGTTGTGACGATCTTTTACGGTTCCGTACTGAATCCCTGTCAACTCTTCTCTCATGGCGACAGTCAAAGCGCCGGGTTCGTTGTTGCCGATAAGAATTTCTTCCTCGAGTGATTTGAATAACCCAACCGGTGTAACAACCGCCGCAGTGCCACAGGCAAATACCTCGGAAATCTCCCCGGACTTCAGGGCTTCGCGGACCTCCTCAAGGGTAATCTTGCGCTCCTGAACCTCGTGTCCAGAGTCTTTCAAGAGGGTAACGATCGAATCTCTGGTGATTCCGTGGAGAATTGTTCCATCCAAGGAGGGCGTGACCACTGAGCCGTTTTTGTAGACAAAAAACAGGTTCATTCCGCCAAGTTCTTCAACATAGGTAGAGGTTTCTGCATCTAGATACATAACTTGAGAACAGCCCTGGGCATAACCCTCCTGCTGAGCCAAGACACCGGCTGCATAATTTCCGCCGGTCTTTGCCTCACCGGTTCCATGTTTTCCAGCCCTTGCGCTATCAAGTGCAATCCAAATTGATACCGGCTTTACGCCGCCGGGGAAGTAGGGACCAACTGGACTCGCGATAACACGATATTCGACTCGCTCGGCGGCTCTAACTCCAAGGAAGTTTTCGGCAGCAATTTCAAATGGACGCAGGTAAAGAGTTTTCTCACCAGTTGGTTCCGGAACCCAAGCCCCATCAACTGCAATCAGCTGCCTTAGCGACTCCACAAAAAGTTCGGCTGGGAGTTCCGGCAACGCCATGCGCTTTGCCGAACGCTGCAAGCGAAGTGCATTCTTATCGGGACGGAAAGTCCAGATGGATCCATCCTCATGCCGATATGCCTTGATGCCCTCAAAGACTTCTTGCCCATAATGCAGAACCGCAGAAGATGGGTCCATCAAAATTGGCCCGTACGGCAAAACCTCTGCAGAATGCCATCCCTCGGTCTTCTCCCAGACGATAACCACCTGGTGGTCCGAGAAGTGCGTTCCGAATGTCGGATTGGCGATGATCGCTTCACGCTCAGAATCAGGGGTTGGGCTTTGGTTTTTGGTTAACTTGAAATCCATGACTGGCCTTTTCTAAATTCGGGCGATTATTGCTTTGGCTACCTGATCCGTGGATCTTGGCAAAGTGCCGCGTTCCAATAGATCAGCCTCAACGGCGGTTTCAATTCTTGTGGCGGCCTGGTGGTAACCAAGAGTCTTTGCCAACAGCGCCGCAGAGAGTATCGCTGCGGTTGGATCTGCCAGATTTTTTCCGGCGATATCAGGTGCCGATCCGTGAACGGGTTCGAACATGGAGGGGAGCTGACCAGAGAGATTTAGGTTAGCCGAAGCTGCTAGCCCAATGCCACCGCAAATAGCGGCAGCAAGATCGGTGATGATGTCACCAAAAAGATTGTCTGTGACAATAACGTCGAAGCGCTCAGGGTTTGTGACCATGTAAATCATTGCGGCATCGATGTGCATGTAATCGTGAGTAACCGCTGGATAGTGCTCAGATACTTGGCCAACGATTCTGGTCCAGATGCCGCCGGCATGAACCAAAACGTTGGTCTTATGAATGAGGCTCACATGCTTGCGGTCAGTCTTTGAAGCTGCCTCGAATGCGTATTCGACGACTCGCTTTATGCCAAAAGCAGTGTTGACCGACACTTCATTTGCAACCTCGTGGTCGGTTCCTGCTCTAATCACGCCACCATTGCCGACGTATGGACCTTCGGTGCCCTCTCGAACCACCAAGAAACTGATGTTTTCGGCATTAGCAAGCGGTGAGGAAACTCCCGGATAAAGCCTTGACGGGCGAACGTTCACATGGTGGTCGAATGCAAATCTGAGCTTTAGCAGAAGCCCACGCTCCAGCACACCAGAGGGAACCCTGGGGTCTCCAATAGCACCTAGCAAAATTGCATCATGCGACTTGAGTGAATTTAGATCGGCATCAGTTAGCGCCTCGCCAGATGAAAGATACCGGTTGGAGCCAAGTTCGTAGGTGGTATCAGTAACGATCACATCGCCGAGAGCCTTGCGCAGTGCGCTGAGCGCAACGCTAGTCACTTCCGGTCCAATGCCATCCCCGGGGATTACGGCAAGGTTTATCTGGTTCAAAAAGCCTCACAAAGTTGATTTATTAAACCTTATCTCCTATGGGAGGTTATTACCTCTGAACTTCAATGGTCACATCGATTGCCTGTCTTGGTTGACCATCTACTATCAGGCTTCGAATGCGCTCTTGAACCTTTGCGCTGAGTCCATGTTTTTGAGCCCATGACTCCAAGTGCTCAATGGTTGGCAATACCGCTGGTGAAGGGGGTCCTCCATAGCCATCAGTCAAATTTCGGCGAGCGTGAAACACACCCAGCAGTGCTCCGGCTTTCAGCTGTGCAAGAGCATTGTCCAAAGCTTGTTCAAGATGCGCCATTGGTATTTGCAGATAGGCGACCAGGATCAGCGAGGGTTCTAGCTGAAACCGTGCCTCTCGAGCATCGGCAAGAGTACTAGAGCAATACTCCTCAACACCCAGTTGTCTCGCGTGCTTCTCAAAGCGCTCCAGGGCAACCTTCGAAATTTCTACGTTCTCTACGAACCAACCACGTTGGGCAAAAGCTAACGCGTTGCGCCCTTCACCGCCAGCAATGTCGACCAGCCTTCCAACTGGAATCTCATCGATTATTGAGGCCACAAACTCGTTTGGTTCCTCGCTCCAGAGCCTATCTGTGGCGCGATACTTAGAGTCCCAAAGCGCTCCATGATCATTCAAGCCACTAATTGGTAACAACATCCAATCCAAGAATTGTGGAGGCATTTGCAACTGAGCCGCCATTGACCAATTCACCGGTGAACCCCTGGTCAACCATGATGTCGATTGCTTGCCCCGCACGGTTTCCAGAGCGGCAATAGATGAAGTAATCAGCAGCTTTGTCTAATTCCAATATTTGCCTCACAAAATCTGAATCCGCAATTCCGATGCGAATAGCACCCTCCAAGTAGCCAGAGTTCCATTCGTCAAGAGTGCGAACGTCAATCACCGCAGCGAACTCGTCACTTGTTCTTGATTCCGCTGGAGTGCAAGCGGTCAAAGAGGTGACCGCGAAAACTGCGACCAGTGCCGCAATCAGAAACTTTAAGATCTTCATAACCATCCTTACTGTCATACCCCTAGGGGTATCTGCTATAGTATACCAAAAGTGTAAAAAATTATAGGAGCCGGCAATGGAAATTCCAGAACTAGAGACCGAAGCAATCAGAAAAAGACTTGCTAGAGCTCAGGGACAGCTTGGCGGCATCATTCGCATGCTAGAAGAGGGCCGTGAGTGCACCGATGTTCTGACCCAAATGGCTGCCGCGCAGGCAGCCATCAACAGAGCAGCTTTCAGTCTGATTGCCAGTGGTATGTCTCACTGCGCCGCCGGGGAATCCGGTAATGCCGACAGGCAAAAACTTGAAAAAGCATTCTTAGCGCTGAGCTAGATAAAACAAAGACGAAGGAAAAGTAATGACTCAAGAAGTAACAATTGGCGACCTAGCAGTCGCTCTGGGGAACAAGGAGGTCATCATTGACGTCCGTGAAGGCTGGGAATACGAATCTGGTCATGTCCCGACCGCGCTGAGCATCCCACTGAGCACTGTTCCAGATCAACTGGCAGCTCTTCCCAAGGACAAAACCATCTGGGTTATCTGCCAATCCGGTGGAAGGTCGATGACTGCCGCTAACTACCTTGGAACCCTGGGTTACCAGGCAGTTTCTGTAGCTGGCGGTACCGGTTCTTGGATTGCAATGGGCAATGATGTTTCACTGGAGGTAAGTAACTAATGGGTCTATTTGATTTTCTGAAGAAGAAGTTTGAAACCGTTAGCCCTCAGGTTGCAAGTGAGCTTTCAACCACTGGTGCATTTCTAATCGATGTTCGCGAGCCGAATGAATTCCGCACCGGCCATGCCCCTGGAGCCAAAAACATTTCAGTTTCTGTCTTGGGCAGCAAGCTTGGGCTTGTTCCAATTGAGAGGGAGATCCTGGTGATCTGCCAGTCCGGGATGCGCTCCAGCCAAGCCGCAGGCCTGCTAGCAAAAAATGGTTATAACGTCAAAAATGTTGCCGGCGGAATGGCCGGTTGGAGAAGAGCAGGATTGAAGGTTTCGAAGTAAATGAAGGTACTAATCGTTGGAGGAGTTGCCGGAGGCATGTCCTCGGCAACAAGGTTGCGCAGACTAAAAGAAGATGCTGAAATCATCGTCTTCGAGCAGGGTCCGAATGTTTCATACGCAAACTGCGGGCTGCCATATCACATTGGCGAAGTAATCAAAGAAGAAGAGCAGTTGCTGCTCCAGACTCCTGAGTCTCTAAATGCAAGGTTCAACCTAGATGTTCGAGTAAACAGCAGAGTGCTCAGCATCGACCCATTAGCCAAGACAATCAAGGTTGCTGACCTAGCAGGCGGCACTGAGTATGAAGAGAGCTACGACCAGCTCGTGCTGTCGACCGGAGCCAAGCCAAGAATGGTACCCATTCCAGGTCTTGAGAGAGCCCACGTACTCAAGGACGTTGGCGATGCCGTTGGCATCAAGAAGCTGGTCGACGAAAAGAAAATAAAGTCAGCGGCAATCATTGGTGCTGGCTTTATCGGTGTCGAGCTTGCCGAAAACCTTCAGCACCGTGGCATTGAGACCACGATCGTTGAATTCCGCGACACAATACTCCCCCAGTTCGACCCAGAAATGATCGAACCCATGCAAAAAGTGCTTGTCGATCACGGCATCAAGCTTGCGCTGAGCGCTGAGACATCAAAGGTGTTGCCTGACACACTGGTCCTAAAAGACGGTCGCGTTATTCCAGCGGACCTAGTGGTAGCAGCAATAGGTGTGGTTGCAGATCACAAACTTGCAGTTGATGCTGGGCTAGAAATTGGATCTGCCGGTGGCATAAAGGTTGATGACCAGATGCGCACCAGTGACCCAAACATCTACGCCGTCGGCGATGCTGCGGAAAAAACTAGTGCTCTAACCGGGGAACCTCAGATGATCTGGTTGGCAAACCTTGCCAACCGCCACGGACGCCTGGTAGCCGATGTAATAGCCGGTGAAAACGTGAGTGCACGACCCTCAATTGGGACCGGCATCATCGGCGCTTATGGGTTGGCCGCTTCGCTGACTGGTTTGACTGAAGGACTAGCCAAAAGAATGGGAATTGCCCACGGCATCATCCACCTTCACCCGTCCAGCCACGCTGGCTACTACCCAGGTGCTCACCCAATTTCGATCAAGGTGCTTTTCGATCCAGAGACCAAGAGGATTCTTGGGGCTCAGGCGACCGGGTTTGATGGCGTGGACAAGCGCATCGATGTAATCGCAACTGCAATTTACGCGGGCCTTGAAATTCAGGACCTCATGAATCTTGAACTTGCTTACGCGCCGGCCTTTGGTTCTGCA